>Ga0187773_10000504_pt1 | contig 15527 bp, 17 predicted proteins | sample 0216_BV02_MP05_1_FD_133133 | JGI IMG/M metagenome (GOLD analysis project Ga0187773, IMG submission 133133) | Tropical peat soil microbial communities from peatlands in Department of Meta, Colombia - 0216_BV02_MP05_10_MG | ecosystem: Environmental > Terrestrial > Soil > Wetlands > Peat | place...
CTGATATCGATAATGCAATCTGGAAAATCATGGACCCGAGCGTACTGTTGGCCAACGCCAATGCCACGTCGTATTACAACACGGCGACTAGTGGTGCCTATGATACATTCAATTGGTCGGCTTACATGCAAGTTCTGACGCCACAACCGCTCTCCTCGAGCCAGGAATTCCTGATTCCGGCGGCCCCGGTACCGCTTCCTGCCACTGCCTGGCTCTTCGGCAGCGGTCTGCTCGGCTTGGGCGCATTGGGGCGCCGGAAACGCTCAACCTGAGAGGGGAGCAATCAAAAAGAAGAAATGACAAAAACCCCGGCCTTCGTGCCGGGGTTTTTGTTTGGTCGGCGCGCACGGCCTTACTTCGAGGCCGAAATGTCCTGCTCGAACAACCGCTCCAGTTCTTCCGCGCCCTGCTTGGCGGCGGCTATGAGCTGCGCTTCGTCGTGATAGATCTTGTGCTGCCGTTGCAGCAAATTCTCGTCGTGCTCGCGGAACCGGCGCACCGCCTCGTCGGCCTCGTTCCGGGAATATCCGAGCCCGATCAGCACGTCGCGCGCCAGCTCCAGGCTCGACAGGAAGGTCTCCCGGATCAGTTTGTCCACGCCGATGTCCATCAGCCGGTAGGCGTGCACGCGGTTGCGGGCGCGGGCGTAGATCTTGAGGTGGGGATAGTGCTTCTTCACCATTTCCGCGGTCCTGACCGAGGCCTCGACGTCGTCGATGGCGAGCACGAAAATTTGGGCAAGGTCGGCGCGCGCCGCGCGCAGCAGGTCGAGGCGCGAGGCGTCGCCGAAATAAATCTTGTTGCCGAAACGGCGCACGAAATCCACCTGTTCGAAGCTCGCCTCGAGCGCGGTGAACGGGATCTTCGTCATGCGGAGGGTGCGGGCGATCATCTGGCCGAAGCGCCCGAAGCCGGCGATGATCACGCGGTGCTCGCGCGGCTCGATCCGGTCGAATTCCGGCGGCTTGTCTGTCGCCTGTCCGATGCGCAGAAATTTCTCGTTGAGCGCCACCAGCAGCGGCGTTATCGCCATTGAAATCGAGACTACCAGGACGAGCCGATCCGCCAGCGCTGGGCCCAGCAGCCGTGCGCCGGCTGCGACACCGAACAGCACGAACGCGAACTCGCCGCCCTGCGAAATGTACAGCGCGAGATTCACCGCGGCGCCGTGGCGCTGGCCCGCCAGCCGCCCGAGGCCGTAGAGCAGCAAGGCTTTGATCGTCATCAGTCCGAGCACTAACCCCGCAATCGCGAGCGGTTGCTGCTTCACTAGCCGCAGGTCCACCGACATGCCGACGGCGATGAAAAACAGGCCGAGCAGCAGCCCCTTGAACGGATCGATGTCGGCCTCGAGTTCGTGGCGGTATTCCGAGTCGGCCAGCAGCACGCCGGCGAGGAACGAACCCAGCGCCATCGACAGCCCCGCCTCCTGCATGAGCAACGCCGTGCCCACGACCACCAGCAGCGCGGCGGCGATGAACACCTCGTGGCTGTTGGCGGAGGCGGCGAGCCGCAGATATGGGCGCAGCAGCCAGTGGCCGCCGACGCTCACCACCAGCACCACCGCGACCGCCTTGGCGATGCCGAAGATGTCCCACGCCCGGTCGATCCCGTTGCTGCCTTGTCCGAGCAGCGGGATGAGGGCGAGCAGCGGAATCGCAGCTAAATCCTGGAACAGCAGGATCGTGAACGCGGCGCGCCCGTAATGCGTTGTGAGCTGTTTTCGCTCGGCCAGGTTCTGCAGCGCGAAGGCCGTGGAGGAGAACGACAGCACCACGCCCACGACGATCGCCGCGGTCAAGGACAACCCGAAGAACAGTCCGGCCAGCGCGAACACGAATCCGGTCACGGCGACCTGGGCGCCACCCAGACCAAACACCGGTTTGCGCAGTGCCCACAACCGCGACGGTTGCAGCTCGAGACCGATGATGAAGAGCAGCAGCACCACGCCGAGCTCCGAGAAGTGCAGAATGTTATCGACGTCGTGCACGACGCCGAAGGCCCGTGGGCCGATGAGCACGCCGGCGGTGAGGTAGCCGAGTACGGCGCCGACGCCGAGGCGCTTGAACAGCGGAACGGTGATGACGGCGGCCAGCAGGAACACGACCGCTTCGCGCAGCAGGGATGCGTCCATGGCTTTATCCTCTCGCTTGCCGGCCGGGAGCGTGCCGGTGCCGCAAGGGTACCGCAACGGCGCGGTCGCCACTAATCGCACAGCCGGTTCGGGACCGGCGCGGATACGCCGACGCCCGGCCGGCGTTAATGACCGACTGCCGCCTGTTCGCCGATTATCAGCGAGGTCATCGAGATCGAACCCATGACCACCTGGTCATTGAAGAAGGTGGTGCTCTCGTGGTCGCTCTGCAGCGCCAGGACGTAGAGCAGCGGCAGGTAGTGTTCCGGCGTCGGGACCGCGTGTCGGGCATCATCGCCGAATTCGTCGTAACGGATGAGCGCTTCATGATCACGCGCCTGAATGCGCGCCTTGACCTCGCGGTCGAAGCGCACCGCCCAGTCGAAGCCGTTGGGGCGGCGGTAATCCAGCAGCCGCAGGTTGTGCACGATATTGCCGCTGCCGAGGATGAGCACGCCCTGCTCGCGCAATGGCGCGAGCCGCTGCGCCAGTTCGTAATGTGACGATGCCGGTTCGCCGGTGTCGAGGCTGAGCTGCACCACGGGGACGTCCGCGTGTGGATACATCGGCGACAGTACGCTCCAAACGCCGTGGTCGAGGCCGCGGCGCGCGTCCAGCTGTGCGCCCCGGGGCGCCAGTAATTTCGCCGCAGTCTGCGCCAGTTTGGGGTCACCGGGAGCGGGATACCGCACGGCGAACAGCGCCGGCGGGAAACCGTAGAAGTCGTGAATCGTTTCAGGTTGTTCCGAGGCGGTCAGCGCCGCGCCGCGGGTTTCCCAATGTGCCGAGATGCACAGTACCACCCGCGGCCGGGGCAGGCGCATCGCCAGGCCCGCCCAGGCGCGCCGGAACGCGCTGTCCTCGATCGCGTTCATGGGCGAGCCGTGTCCGAGAAAAATCACTGGCATTCTGTCGCTCAAGTTCTCGTTCCTCCACCGCTCGGGCCAAAAGGCGGCTGGTTACTTGATCAGGCCTTCCGCTTTCATTGCCTGCTGCACCGCCGGGCGGGCGGCGATGCGGGTCGTGTAGCTTTGCAGGACCGGCCATTTGCTCATATCGAGCTTGAACAGGTTGGCCCAGCCGAGAATCGTGAACAGGTAAGCGTCGGCGACGCTGAATTTGTCCCCCATCAGGTATGGTTTGCCGTCGAGCGCGCAGGCCAGGATGTCGCAGCGCCGGTCGAAGAGGGCAATCTGGTTATCCTTCCATTCCGGCGTGATTTTGGGATTGAACAGCGCGCCGAGGGTCTTGTGGAGCTCGCTGGCGATGAAGTTCAGCCATTCCATGAGGCGGTAACGCTCCATGGTTCCGGCCTTCGGCGCCAGGCCCGAATCGGGTTTGTGGTCCGCGAGGTATTGCAGGATCGTCCCCGCCTCGGTCAGCACCTGGGCGTCGTCGAGCCGCAGCGCCGGGACGTAGCCCTTGGGATTGACCTTGGTGTAGTCCTCGCCGCCGGCGGTCTGTTTCTTGGCGAGATCCACCTTGTCCAGGTCGAATTGGTATCCGGCTTCGCGCAAAATGATGTGAGGGGCCATGGAGCAGGCCCCGGGATAAAAATAGAGTTTCATGTGTTTCTCCTGTGACTTGTTTGTGGCATATCCCGCGGCAAGCGGGTTCCGAAAAATCTGGATCAGAAATCGATCTTGCCCATCCGGCCTTCCTGATAATCGCGGATCGCCTGGATGATCTGCGTGCGCGTGTTCATGACGAACGGCCCATAGCGTTCCACCGGTTCGTTGAGCGGCACTCCCGCGAGCAGCAGCAGGTCCGCGGATTCGGCAGCGCCGTTGTCGACGGCGAGACGAACAGAGTGTCCGGCACCGAAGCGCGCCATCTGGCCCTCGCGCACGCGCCGGCTTTCGGCGCCCGCGCGCAAGTCGCCATGAATGACGTAAGCGAGCGCGTTGTGGTTGTCCGGCACCGGTTGCACGATTTCACCACCGGGCTGCAGGGTGAAATGCAGATACATGATCGGCGTGTGCGTGTCGATTACCGCCGATTGGCCCAATGCTTCACCGGCAATGACACGCACCTTGACCTTGCCATCGACGCTCACCGTCTCCGGAATGCGCGCCGCGGGGATGTCCTGGTAACGCGGGCGCACCATCTTGTCGCGTGCCGGCAGGTTCACCCAGACCTGGAACCCGTGCATGGTGCCGCCGTTCTGCATGAACGCGTCCGAGGGCAGCTCCGAATGCACCACGCCCGCGCCCGCGGTCATCCACTGCACGTCGCCGGACCCGAGCCGGCCGCTGTGGCCGGCCGAGTCCTTGTGCTGCATCTCGCCCGAGAGCAGATAAGTCACGGTCTCGAAGCCGCGGTGCGGATGGTCGGGCGCGCCGATGCCCTGGCCCGGACCCCATTTCACCGGGCCCAGGTGATCCAGCAGCAGGAACGGGTCGACTTGCAGCAGCCGGGCGGTTGGAAACGGCCGCCTGACCGGGAAACCTCCGCCTTCCAGAGTGTTTTCACCGGTTACGATGTCCACGACGGGACGAACGGTGCTTGCCTGAACGGTTGCTGTGGTCATGACGTTCTCCTTTTTGCCGTGGCTGCGGCGAAGCGATCGCGATCGTGCGCCCGGTTGAAATCGAGGATCGGACCCAGCGGCACCAGTCCGGAGGGATTGAGATGCCGGTGACTCAGAAAATAATGCCGCTTGATGTGATCCAGATTCACGGTTCCGGCCACGCCTGGCACCTGGTACAGGTCACGCAGGTAATTGGACAGGTTGGGATAGTCCTCGATCCGCCGCAGATTGCACTTGAAGTGCGCGACATACACCGCATCGAAGCGGATCAGCGTGGTGAACAGCCGCCAGTCGGCCTCGGTCATGCTGTCACCGATCAGGTAGCGCAATTGCCCGAGGCGCACCTCGAGCTCGTCGAACGCGCCGAACAGCCGCTTGACCGCGGATTCGTACACGCGCTGGCTGCCGGCGAATCCGGCCTTGTACACGCCGTTGTTGATACGCTCGTAGGCGAAGGCATTGATCGCGTCGATCTCCGCCCGCAGCGGGGCCGGATAGAAATCCGTCTTCGCGCCGGTGAAGGCGTTGAATTCGCTGTTGAGCATGCGGATGATGTCGCTCGATTCGTTGTTAACGATCCGTTGTGTCTGCCGGTCCCACAGCACCGGCACGGTCACGCGTCCGCTGTAGTCGGGCGTCGTGTGGGTATAGGCCTGATGCAGATACGTGAAACCATTGACCACGTCGAGCGTGCCGCCGCCGTCCATGAATGCCCAACCCTGGTCGGACATGACCGGGTCAGTGACGGACAGCGAGATCACGTCTTCGAGCCGTTTCAGCTGGCGGAAGATGATGGTGCGGTGCGCCCACGGGCAGGCGAGCGAAACGTATAAATGATAGCGCCCGGGTTCGGCCTTATAGCCGCTCGATCCATCCGCACTGACTCGTTCGCGAAACTGGCTTTCAGCGCGGACGAATTCGCCCGCGGTCTTGCTGGTGTCGTACCAGCCGTCGTGCCACCGGCCTTCTTTCAGATAACCCATGCTCGCCTCCGTGAAGCGCCCGTCAGGGCGATTCCGCGCCGACAGGCGCGCGTTTACTTACGGTCCAGGCTGTACGGCCCGGCGCCGAACGTCATGACGTAGAGGAACCCGCCCATCATAGCGAGGTTCTTGAGGAACATGATCTGCTGGATCATGTGCTGGTCCGCGGGTGCCGCCCAGAAATTGTGGAACATCAGCGTGACCGGAATCATCCACAGAAACAGCACGCCCGCCACGAACCGCACGTTCCAGCCGAGGATCAGGAGCGCCGCTCCGCCGACCTCGATGACGATGGTGATGACCAGCGCCAGCTCGGTCAGCGGCACGCCCTGGTGCGCCATGTAAGCGGCGGTTCCGGCGAAGTTGCCGATCTTGCCGACGCCGGACAGCAGAAAAATTACCGCCATCAGTATGCGCCCGGCCAGCGGGCCGAATTTGTTCAGGACTTCGTTCATGGTTTTTTCTCCTTCAGTTGCGGGTTTGACGAAAACTCAGGACCGGTTGCGTGCCGTGGTCATTGTGCGAACGCCCGGACGCCGCTTGATCCCGGGGCGTGAGCGTGAGATCCACGACCGCGCCGGTGTCATGAATTCGTTCAGGCAGCGGCAATCGCGGGACTCAACCTGATGACGCGGTTTGATAAGACCCATGGCGATGTCGCTCCGTGATTTATGGCAGATCGAACAACAACACTTCGGCCGCGCCGTCGGCGGCGAGCCGCAGACTCGCTTCGCCCTCGATGCTGGCGCCGTCGCCGACGTGCAGCGTCGTGCCGTTGAGCTTGGCCGTTCCCCGCGCCACATGCAGCCAAGCACGGCGACCGGGGGCGAGCGCATGGCTGATATCGCCGCCGTTGAGGCGCGCGGCGTACACGCGCGCATCCTGGTGGATCGTGACTGAGCCGTTGGCGCCATCAGGCGACGCCACTAGCCGCAGCGCGCCGTGGAGCTCGATGCGCTTCTGTTCGTAGCTCGGCCGCACGCCCTGGACGTTTGGCAGAATCCAGATCTGCAGAAAGTGCACCGGTTCGTTTTTGGAGTGGTTGAATTCGCTGTGGCGGATGCCCTGGCCGGCGCTCATGCGCTGAACCTCGCCGGGCCGGATCACTGAACCGGTGCCGAGGCTGTCCTGGTGCTCGAGCGCGCCCTCGAGGACGTAGGTGATGATTTCCATGTCGCGGTGCGGGTGTGTCGGGAAGCCCCCGCCCGGGGCGACGCGATCCTCGTTGATGACGCGCAACGCGGAAAAGCCCATGTATCGCGGATCGTGGTAGTCCGCGAACGAGAAGGTATGTCGGGTATCGAGCCACCCATGATTGGCATGGCCGCGGTCCTTGGCCTTGCGAACCTGTATCATCGAATTCTCCTTGTCCGGTGCGGATTGTTCATAATCATTGAACACGCCGCAAAGCCTATTCTTGTAATTGCCCCGTTGATAGCGAAGAATTCTGCTCATCTTGTTCGAATTCGTTGAATGACGATGCGTCTGACTCTCGATGCCCTGACCGTGCTCGAATCCATAGACCGCAAAGGCAGTTTTGCCGCGGCCGCGGAGGAATTGCACCGGGTACCGTCGGCCATTACCTATGCAGTGCAGAAGCTGGAGGAGGACCTGGGAGTGGAGTTGTTCGACCGCCGCGGCCACCGCGCGGTCCTCACCGATGCCGGGCGGGAACTGCTGCGCGAAGGGCGTCACTTGTTGCAGGCCGCGACCGAGCTCGAGTCGCGCGTCAAGCGCGTCGCCACCGGCTACGAGGTGGAACTGCGCGTCGCCGTCGACGATATCGTTCCCAAGGAGCGGCTCTATCCGTTGTTGCGGGAGTTCTATCGGGAGGCCTGCGGCACGCGGTTGCGCCTGCTTACCGAGGTGTACGGCGGGGCGTGGGACGCGCTGGTGACGGGGCGCGCGGATGTTGTAATCGGCGCGCCGGGCGAAGGACCGGCCGGCGGCGGTTATTCGACGCGCCCGCTCGGCACGGTACAGTGGCAGTTCATGGTGGCGCCGACGCATCCGCTGGCGGCGGCGCCGGAACCGATCCCGCCCGAGGAGATCCTCAAATACCGTTCGATCGCCGCCGCCGACAGCTCGCGCAATCTGCCGCCCCGCACCTCCGGGCTGCTCACCGGGCAGGACGTGCTGACGGTGCCCGACATGCGCGACAAAATCGCGTTTCAGTGCGCCGGGTTCGGCGTCGGCTACCTGCCGCTGCACATGGTGCGCGACGAAGTGAAAAGCGGGCGGCTTGTGGCAAAGCAGGTGGTCGAACCCAAGCCCGGCGCGCAGGTCTTCGTCGCTTGGCGTACCGCCGACAACGGCAAGGCGCTGCGCTGGTTTATCGATCGCCTGGAAGACCCGCAGCTACTCGAAAGCCTGTTGACCTGATGGGGATGTGATTTCACGGGCGCGGTTGGCGCGGGATCACTGCGCCATCTACACTGACATCAACCAACCCTATCTTGGGTGACAGCGCAACTCTCCAGGGCGGTTCCGATGCGAAAAAACTCCCAGGCTCTTTCCAAATGCGGCATCCGGTGGGCGCCCGTGGTTGTCGTGTTTGGTGCGTTTCTGGTTGCCTGTACCTCCGCCACGCCGCCCGCGGCGCCGGAACAAGTTGCGGCCGGGAATCCGCGCAGCTCGCGTTCCTCCGGCATGACCTACGGTGAAGCACCGCCTGCTTCTGTGACCGCGGCGGCGCCGCAGGTCAGTCTGGTTCGCGACCATCGGTTGGGCGACCCGCAAGCCGGCATCGGCATCGTCGAATTCTCCGATTATCAATGTCCCTATTGCCGTGGTTTCCATCAGGAGTTGTTTCCCCAACTCAAGCAGAAGTACATCGATAGCGGCTTGGTGCAGTTCATCCACAAGGACCTGCCGCTGACGACGATCCACGCGCAGGCGATGCCAGCGGCGTTGGCGGCCGTGTGCGCGGGAGAGCAGGGCCGTTTCTGGGTCATGTACAACGCGTTGTTCGAGAATACGCTGGATCCGGCACTTTATCCCGGATTGGCGCAGCAGCTGGGATTGGATGCCGCGAAGTTTGCCGCGTGTCTGAAGAACCCGGCGAGCGGACGCGTCATTCTGCGTGACCTGTCCGAAGCGCGGCGGCTGGGCATCAGTGGCACACCGTCGTTTCTGATCGGACGTATCGAAGGCAACGTCTTGACGGTGGTGGCGATGGCCAAAGGGGCGCCGAGCCTGGACGCCTTTTCGCGCGAGATCGATGCTTTGCGTCATCCAAAGGCAAGCGTCACGCCGCAAACAAAATGACCGCGTAGCGTGCCGCCTTGCCGGCGGCGATGAAGCACGCCGATAGCGCGGCGTTCATCCGCAGCCAGCTGGCGGCAAAACACAGCGGATCGCCCACCACTGTTAGCCACGAAAACAGCAACAGCGGAATGCCCCACTTTTTCACGCGTTCGACCGCGCGCCGCCTGTGCGCCTGGCACGGATGATCCAGCGGAAGGCGCCGGGCCAGCAGCCACCCGGGGATCCACGTGCTCATGCCGCCGAGCGTGTTGCCGAGCGTGGCGACGCCAAGCAGGACCCAGGGATCGTAACTGTGCCGCAATGCCAGTACCGCCAGCACCACCTCGGAGCCGCCCGGGAACAGCGTCGCGGAGACGAAGGCGCTGAGAAAAAGCCCCCACAGGCTCAGGTCATTCACGATATCCGGTCGGCGGGTGGGGGTTCATTTTCATCCATGATGCCATGCTTTATATAATGAATGAACGAATCCGGATGACATTCCGATGGCAGGCAAAAATTCCGGTCCGCGCAAACCCGCCGGACAGCTCGATGGCAAGAAACTGGATGACTTGGTTGCGAAGGCGCACAAGGAGCGCGACGCGCGCCTGGCCGGTTACCGCGAACAGTCGTTGCGCATCCATCCCTGGGTCTGCGGCCGTTGCGGCCGCAGCTTCACCCGCGAGAACCTGCATGAGCTGACCGTGCATCACAAGGACCACAACCACGACAACAATCCGCCCGACGGTAGCAACTGGGAAAACCTCTGTCTCTATTGCCACGACAACGAGCACCAGCGCTTCGCGCATCTGGTGCGCGGTTATGACGTGAGCCCGGGCGCGGAGAAAAAGGGGCCGGCGACGCACAATCCCTTCGCCAATCTCAAGGACTTGCTGAAGCAGCCGAAAGGTTAACGTTTCGGAACGGCCAATCGTGTGCGTGACGTTGCGCCGGCGTCATTCCGTACAATTTGACTTCGGGAGGGAGGTGAACCTTTGTCCGCGCTAGAAAACTGGCAGGAAGAAAAACAGTCCGCCTGGCTTTACCGCGTCATGGCGGAGGTCGAAACCGACGCCGTGAAGCGCGACCTGTTCACCGCGCTCGGCAATGCCGCCGAGTCGCAGGCCGCGATCTGGCAAAAGCAGATGACGCCGGCTTCCGGAGCAGCACGCCTGTTTCGGCCGGCGTCGCGCGCCCGGGTGGTGGCGTGGCTGATCCGGACGCTCGGACCGCGCGCCATCCGTCCGGTGCTGGCGGCGATCAAGGTGCGCGGCATTTCGGTCTACAACGGAGCCGCGGCGATTCCGGGACACGCCATGCCGACGGCGGTCGCGCAGGTCGGTCACCGGCACCGCGGTGTCGGCAGCGGCGGCAACCTGCGCGCTGCGGTTTTCGGCGTCAACGACGGCCTGGTGTCGAACACCAGTCTGATCATGGGGGTGGCCGGCGCGACGCACGACGTGGCTTTCATCCTCACCTCCGGGGTGGCCGGTTTGCTGGCCGGGGCTCTGTCCATGGCCGCAGGCGAATACATCTCGATGCGTTCGCAACGCGAGATGTACGAATACCAGATCGGGCTGGAACGCGAGGAGCTTACACAATATCCGGAAGAAGAGGCCGAAGAGCTGGCGCTGATTTACAACGCCCGCGGCATGAGCATGAAGGACGCCCGCGCCGTGGCGGGCAAGATGATCGCCGACCCGGAGCATGGCCTGAATGCCCTGGCACGCGAGGAACTGGGCCTGAACCCCGATGACCTCGGTTCTCCGTGGGGCGCGGCGGTTTTCTCGTTCCTGTCCTTCACCGGTGGCGCGCTGATCCCGCTGGTTCCGTTTCTGCTGGGACAGAAAGCGGCGGTGACGGTGTCCGCGGTTCTGGCCGGCGTCAGCCTGTTCGGCGTCGGCGCAACGCTCAGCCTGTTCACCGGGCGCGGCGCCTGGGGCGGAGGCCTGCGCATGGTGTTGATCGGCGGCGGTGCCGGGCTCGCGACCTACGGTCTCGGCGCCGCCCTGGGAGTCGGGCTTTCCTGAGCCCGTCGCGACGCCCGATAAATTCTTGTTAAGATGCCTTTCCCCAGCGCCATGCGTGACATTCGTCTCATCAATCAGGAGTTGCTCGACCAGGTCTCGGCCCAGGCACTGGCGTCGCCGCGGCGCCGCAAGAATTACAATTTCCACGTTTCCGAAACCGACAACTGCAACCGGTTGTTAAACGCGATCGAGCCCGATTCGTACATCCACCCGCACTGTCATCACGACGCCGAAAAGGATGAAAGCCTCGTGGTCGTTCGCGGCCGCCTCGGCGTCGTATTTTTCGACGCGCACGGCGCAGTGACGTCCAAGGCGGTGCTGGAACCGGCAGGCGCAACGGTCGGTGTCAACATTCCGCACGATGTGTTCCACACGCTGGTGGCACTCGCGCCGGGCAGCGTGTTTTTCGAGGCCAAGGCCGGTCCTTACGCGCCGCTCACGTCGCACGAGAAGGCGGCGTGGGCACCGGCGGAGGGCGAACCGCAGGCGGCGGCTTATCTCGCGCGCCTGAAACAGATGTTCATCTGACGTTCGCCACCGCCCGGCGGCGGGCGTTCACGTTTTCTTGCATTCCTTCTGATTTGTTTCCAAAGCATGGCGCGAACGCGTCGTCTATCACTATCGGTATATCCCGAAAAAACCCGCCGCCGACCCGCCCGATTTGATTCAGGTCAAGTGCATTCCGCGGCAAAGCGGTTACTTATCCGGCGGATATGCCAGTGCCGCCGTTCTGTTCAACGGATGATCCCTCGTCACGTCTGACGGTGGGGCGGGGGAAACAAAACGGGATTCAGGGAAACCATGCCGTCGAATAAAAGCGTTGTCGTGTATTGGGTGATCATCGGTTTGCTGCTGCTCACGACAGTCGGGCTGGTACTGAGGTTCGTGGTGCTCGGCAAGACCGAGCCCGCCGCCGACGGCCGGGTCGTGATCGTACTTGATGCCCCCGAGCGTGCGGTGGTGCTTGACGAGATGCGCCAGTTCCTTGCCGGAATCCAGGTCATGCTCGAGGCCGCCGAGCGCAACGACCCGGCAGCCATCGCCAAGACGGCGCGCCCGCTCGGCATGGCCGCGGCCCGCGACGTCCCGTCGGGGCTGGCGGCCAAGCTGCCGCTCGAATTCAAGACGCTCGGTTTCAGCGTGCATGCGGATTTCGACCGCATCGCGATGGACGCCGAGTCGATGCAGGACGTGCGCCTGTCGATGCAGCAGTTGAGTAAAACGATGAACAAATGCGTGGCCTGCCACGCCACGTACCAGATCGCGGTCGAGGCACTAGCCCCCCGGGCGCCCTGATAGCCCGTATTTTTTCCGGAAAATTTCCACGCGTCACGAAAGGTGTTTCCGGGCGGCGGAGCGCAATCTTTGATTTGGGTCAAGCGCGCCGAAGGCGGATGTGCCTATCATGCAACGTTTTTCGAAGAGGTGCGTGGCATGCAGGGCTTGCGGGTCATGGAAAATAAAACCGGAGCGACACAAACGGTCGGCTACACGCTGCGCGACAGCCGCTATCTGAACATCACTAATCGCTGCACGCTGCGCTGCGCCTTCTGTCCCAAATTCAACGGCGAGTGGACGGTGCAGGACTATCCGCTGCGGTTGACCCGCGAGCCGACGCTGGAGGAAATCGTGGCCGCGGCCGGCAACCCGGAGGACTATCGCGAGATCGTGTTCTGCGGCCTGGGGGAACCGACGCTGCGACTTTATACCCTGCTGGAAGCGGCGGCGCGGTTGCGTCCGCGCACCAAGCGCATCCGCCTGAACACCGACGGCCTAGCCAATCTCGTGTACGGTCGCGACGTGACGCCGGACATGGAAGGTTTGATCGATGCGCTGTCGGTGTCTCTCAACGCCCAGGACGCCGAAACCTACAATCTGCATTGCCGCCCGAAGCTGCCGGGCGCGTTTGAAGCGGTGCTCGATTTCGTCAAATGCGCGCGTGATTTCGTGCCGGAGATCACGCTGACGGCGATCGATGGGCTGCCGGGCGTGGACGTCGTCGCGTGCGAGAAAATTGCCCAGCGGCTCGGCGTGCACTTCCGCCGGCGCGTGCTTGACGTGGTGGGCTGAGTTTCACTATGCCGTTAGCTTCCCGCGAGCGCCTGGAACTCGTCTGTCCGGCGGGCAGCATGCCGGCGCTGAAGGCCGCGGTGGATAACGGCGCCGATGCGGTTTACCTCGGCTTTCGCGACGGCACCAACGCACGCAACTTCCCCGGTCTCAATTTCGATCTCGACGAGGCACGCCAGGCGGTGGGTTACGCGCACCAGCGCGGCGTGCGCGCGTTCCTGGCGATCAACACCTATCCGCGCCCGTCACAGTGGGACAAATGGTGCCGCGCCGTGGATCAGGCCGCCGCCCTCGGCGTCGACGCCCTGATCCTCGCCGACCCCGGACTCATGGATTACTGCGCGCGCACCCATCCCGGCCTGCGCCTGCATCTTTCGGTGCAGGGCTCGGCGACCAATCGCGAGGCGATCGATTTCTACGTGCGCCATTTTGGCGTCCAGCGCGTGGTGCTGCCACGCGTGCTGTCGCTCACGCAAGTGAAGAATGTGATGGAACGCGTGAACGCCGAGGTGGAAGTATTCGGTTTCGGAAGCCTGTGCGTGATGGTCGAGGGGCGCTGCACCCTGTCGTCCTACGCCACTGGCGAGTCGCCCAATTCGAGTGGTGTGTGCTCGCCGGCCAGGGCTGTGAAATGGGAGGAATCGGCGGCGGGGCGACGCTCGCGGCTGAACGGTGTGCTGATCGACGTGTACGCGCCGGAGGAGCCCGCGGGTTATCCCACGCTCTGCAAGGGCCGATTCGAGGTCGCCGGCCATGTGTATTACGCGATGGAAGAACCGACCAGTCTCAACGCACTCGACATCCTGCCCGACCTCTACCGTGCCGGGGTCGCGGCGATCAAGGTCGAGGGCCGCCAGCGCAGTCCGGCGTACGTGGCGCAGGTCACGCGCACGCTGCGCGCGGCCATCGACGCCTGCGCCGCCAATCCGGCGAATTTCGCACCGCATCCTCAATGGGTCGAGCAGCTGGACAATGTCGCCGAGGGGCGCTGTCACACTCTCGGCGCGTATCACCGACCCTGGCAATGAAACTCTCCCTCGGACCAATCCAGTATTTCTGGGATCGCAAGCGTGTGACCGAATTTTACGCGCGCGTATCCGAAGCGCCGGTGGCTATCGTCTACCTCGGTGAAACCGTGTGTTCCAAGCGCCGTGCGCTGCGGTTGCCGGATTGGCTCGAAATTGCCGAACGCCTGACGGCCGCCGGCAAGGAAGTCGTCCTGTCGACGCTGACGCTGGTCGAAGCCGAATCGGAAGTGTCCTACATGCGCGGCATCGTGGAAAACGGCCGTTATCCGGTCGAGGCCAATGACATGGCGGCGGTCGGCATGCTGGAAGATGCCGCGCCCAAATCCGCCCCCGGCGGATTTGTCGTCGGCCCGCATATCAACGTCTACAATGGGCGCGCGCTCGAGCTCATGGCGCGCGCCGGCGCACGGCGTTGGGTCATGCCGGTGGAACTCGACCGCGACACGCTCGTCGCATTGCAGGCGCAGCGCCCCGCCGGCATGGAGACGGAGGTGTTCGTCTTCGGCCGGCTTCCGCTGGCGTTTTCGGCGCGCTGCTTCACCGCCCGCGCGCATAACCTGGCGAAGGATGTCTGCGAGTTCCGCTGCGGCGACTATCCTGACGGATTGCCGTTACGCACGCCCGAGGGCCAGCCGTTTCTGAATCTCAACGGCATCCAGGTGCAATCGGGCGAGACGTACAATCTGATCAATGAGATCGCATCGCTGCGGGCGCTCAAGGTTGACGTCTTGCGGCTCGCGCCGCAGGCGCAAGGCATGTTCGAGATTATCGACACCTTTCGCCGCGTGCTCGATGGCGGGCTCGATACCGCCGCCGCGGCCGAGCGGCTCGCGCCGAATCAACCGGCCGGGCCGTGCGACGGTTACTGGCACGGCGCACCGGGCATGTACCGGGTGCATCTCGAATGAGGGCGAACGCCGGCATCGCCACCGACACCGGCCTGCACGCCGGGCCGGAGAATCTGCGGCTGGATCGCGTGCAATGGCGTGCGGCACAGGCAGCGCTGGCGCCGGCCTGTTACGTGCGCTTTCATCGCTATCTCCCTACCGCCGCGCTCGGCGCGTTCGAAATCGCCGGCCACGCGCTGCGCGTGGAATTTTGCCGCCGCCACGGTATCGACATCGTGCGCCGCGTCAGCGGTGGCGGGGCGGTTTATCTTGATCCCGGCCAGCTGTGCTGGACGCTGACGCTCTCGCAACTGGAGGCAGGCGATCGGAGTCTGGCATCGTGGCTGGCGCGGTTGGGCGAAGGCGTGGCGCTGGGTTTGCGCGCCGTGGGTCTTGACGCGGTGTTTGCAGCGCCGAATGACGTCGAGGTGAGCGGCCGCAAGATCGCCTCGGGATTTCTCGCGCTGTCGGACACGTCGTTGCTGTATCACGGCAACCTGTTGCGGGAAATCGAGATCGATTCCATGATGAAGGTGTTGCGTGTACCGACGGAGAAGCTCTCCCCCAACGGCGTGCGCAACGCGCGCGGACGTTTCGCCACGCTGAGCGACAGCGGCGTCTC
>Ga0187773_10000505_pt1 | contig 15510 bp, 13 predicted proteins | sample 0216_BV02_MP05_1_FD_133133 | JGI IMG/M metagenome (GOLD analysis project Ga0187773, IMG submission 133133) | Tropical peat soil microbial communities from peatlands in Department of Meta, Colombia - 0216_BV02_MP05_10_MG | ecosystem: Environmental > Terrestrial > Soil > Wetlands > Peat | place...
AATGCCGGAGCGCAACGCGCCAGCGTGCCTGATCGCAGCCGGGGGGACGGCCGGCCACGTGCTGCCCGCGCTCGCAGTGGCGGAGGCGCTCAACGCCCGCGGCGCGCGGGTGACGTTCGCCGGGTCGCCGGGTCGCGCCGAGGCGCGGCTCGTTCCTGACGCGGGCTACGAGCTCGACACCTTCCGCGTGAGCGGGCTGCCCCGGCGGCCGGGCCTGGCGCAGGCGCGGGCCGCGCTTCACGACCTCGCCGCACCCGCCGCCTGCGACCGGATCCTCGCCCGGAGGCAGCCGGACGTCGTGCTCGGCGGCGGCAGCTACGTCGGCGGCCCGATGGTGCTCGCAGCCGCGCGGCGCCGGATCCCGACTGCGCTGATGGAGGCCGACGCGCACCTGGGCCTCGCCAACCGGCTCGCAGCGCCGTTCGCCCGCCGCGTCTTCCTCGCGTTTCCGATTCCCGGTCGCGACGGGGACAAGTACCGCGTGACCGGCCGGCCGATCCCGGCGCGCTCGCTGCCGGTGCCGCGCGAGGAGGCGCGGCGCCGGCTCGAGCTGCCGGAGGGAGGCCCGCTGCTGCTCGTCTCGGGTGGAAGTCTCGGCGCGCGGGCGTTGAACGACATCGCCGTCGAGAGCTTCGGCGCCGCGGGGCCGGCGGTCCTGCACCTCTGCGGCGAGGCGGAGCTCGACCGGCTCGGTGCTCGGGTCTTGCGGCCCGACTACCGGCTGATCGGCTTCCTCGACGACTACGGCGCAGCCCTCGGAGCCGCGGACCTGGTCCTCGCGCGCGCGGGCGGAGGCGTCTGGGAGCTTGCTGCGGCCGGCAAGCCGGCGATCCTCGTGCCCTATCCGCTCGCGACCGCCGACCACCAGACGAAGAACGCGCGCTACTTCCGGGCCACAGGCGGCGCGATCCTCGTCCCGGAGACCGAGCTCGGCCGCGTGCCGGAGCTCGTGCGCTCGCTCCTCGACGACCCGCGCCGTCTCGGAGAGATGGGCGCGGCGATGCTGGGCGCCGCGCGCCCGGAGGCGGCGGACGAGATCGCGGAGGAGCTGATCGCGCTTGCTCGAGGGTAGACGGTTCTGGTTCGTCGGGATCGGCGGCGCGGGCATGAGCGCCCTGGCGCTGGTGGCGAAGGAGTGGGGCGCCGAGGTCGGCGGCTCCGACCGCGCGCGGTCGTCGTACGTCGAACGGCTCGAGGCGGCCGGCATTCCGGTGGCGATCGGCCACGACGCCGCCAACGTGCCGGATGGCGCCGAGGTCGTCGTCTCGAGCGCGATCGGGCCGGACAACCCCGAGGTCGCCGGGCGCGAGGTGCGCCGCCGGGGCGAGCTGCTGGCCGAGCTGGTTTCCCTGCGCCCGTCGATCGTGGTCGCGGGCGCGCATGGGAAGACGACGACTGCGGGCATGATCGCGTTCTGTCTCGAGCGGCTCGATTACGACCCGGCGTTCCTGATCGGCGGCGAGATCCCGCAGCTGGGAGGCAACGCCCGTGCCGGCGAGGGCTGGCTCGTGGCCGAGGGCGACGAGTCGGATCGCTCGCTCGAGCTGTTGCGGCCGCAGATCGCCGTGCTCACCAACGTCGAGCTCGACCACCACGCGACGTTCGCGTCCGAGGAAGAGGTGCGCGACCTGTTCGAACGCTGGGTCGCCGCGGCGCCGGCGTCCGTCCGCGGCGACGAGCTCGAGCCCGTTTCCTTCGAGCTCGGCGTGCCGGGAAGGCACAACCGTCGGAACGCGGCCACGGCGCTCGAGGCGCTGGAGCTGGCCGGCGTGTCCCGCGAGGCTGCCGAGGGCCTGCTGCCGGAGTTCCACGGAGCCGGCCGGCGGTTCGAGCGGCGCGGCGAGGCGGGCGGCGTGCAGGTCTTCGACGACTACGGCCACCACCCCAGCGAGATTGACGCGACGCTCGAGACGGCGCGCTCCGCGGCCGGGTCGGGCCGAGTGCTCGTCGTTTTCCAGCCGCACCTCTTCTCGCGGACGCGCCACGTCGCCGCCGAGCTCGCCGCATCGCTGGCCGCCGCCGACGCCGTCGCGGTGACCGAGGTCTATGCCGCGCGCGAGGAGCCGGTGCCGGGAGTCGACGGGAAGCTGGTCGTCGACGAGCTGCTCTCGCGCCGCCCCGGGATGACCGTTGCCTGGACGCCCGCGCTCGAGGACGCGGCGCGCTTCCTCTCACGCCGGGCGCGGCCGGGCGACCTCGTGGTCACGATCGGCGCCGGCGACGTCGAGCGGGTTGGCCCGCTGATCCTCGAGGAGCTCGGCGGATGAACGTCGAGGAGGGTGTCGCGCTCTCGCGGTTCACGACTCTCGGCACCGGCGGCCCCGCAGCGGCCCTCGCCAGGCCGGAGACCTTCGACGAGTTGACGGAGGCGCTGGCGTGGGCGGTGGAGCGAGGGCTCGAGGTCGCGGCCGTGGGGCTCGGCTCGAACCTGCTCGTGGCCGACGAGGGCTTCGCGGGCCTGGTCGTCAGGCTGGCCGGCGAGCTGGCCAGGGGTGAAACCGAGGACGATCGGCTCCTCGCCGGCGGGGGTGCGGCGAACGCGGTCTGCCTGCACCGGGCGCGCGCCGCGGGGCTCGGCGGGTTCGAGTTCGCGTGCGCGATCCCGGGCACGATCGGCGGAGGCGTCTGGATGAACGCCGGCGCCTACGGCAGTGACTGGGCCGCGATCCTCGAGCGCGCGCTGGTCGTCGACGCCGAGGGCTCGCGCTGGCTCACGCCGGCCGAGCTCGGGCTCAGCTATCGCCGCTCCGGCCTCAGGCACGGCCAGGTCGTGGCCCACGCCGAGTTCCGGCTCGAGCGGCGGCCGGCGGACGAGATCAAGGCGACAATCGCCGAGCTCCAGGCGCTCCGCAAGGCGGCCCAGCCGACGAACAAGCGGACCTTCGGCAGCGTCTTCAAGAACCCCGATCACGAGCTGAGCGCAGGGCGGATGCTCGAGGCGTGCGGGCTCAAGGGCCACCGGATCGGCGGCGCGCAGATCTCGCCGCGCCACGCGAACTTCATCGAGAACGCGGACGGCGCCCGGTCCGGGGATGCGATCGCGCTGATGGCGGAGGCCTGCCGCCGGGCGCGCGAGCAGTTCGGCGTCGAGCTCGAGCACGAGGTCGAGTTCCTCGGCCCGCTCGAGCTCCCACCGCTCTAGGTAGGAGGCGTGAGGGGCGTGGCGAAACACCACTGGCCGTGCCCGAGCGAAGGCCTCAGCAGCGTGCCCGTGCCGCGGTGGTCCCCGTCCCGGCGGGTGCCGACCGCGCGGCCTTCGTGCGGCTGCTCCCCTCGGGGCGCTCGCTGCTGATCGGGTTCGCGCTCGTCGTTGCGGCAGCCGGCCTGTACGCGCTCGCGCGTGTGACGCCGATGTTCGCCGTGCAGCGGATCGACGTGGAAGGCGCGCAGCCGTCGGTCGCGTCTCACGTTCGCGCTGCGCTCGCTCCTCTCGAAGGGACGAGCTTGCTCGCCCTTCAGCAGGCCGACGTGGAGCGCCGGCTGGCGCCGCTCACCGACGTGGCCACGGCAAGCTACGACCGCGCATTCCCGCACACGCTGCGCGTGACCGTCCGGGCAGAACACGCTGTGGTCGTCGCGCGCCGCGGGGCGAAGGGCTGGCTCGTCTCGGGCGAAGGTCGCGTCATCGGCCCGGCCATCCCCGGCACGCGCCGCTCGCTGCCCCGCATCTGGCTGACCCAGCCCGGAGATCCAGAGGTCGGGGCGGCTCTGGTCGATCAGCAGGGGCTGCGGGCTGTCCGCGCCCTCGCCATCGCCCGTAGGTGGGGTTTCCGGACGCGCATCTGGAACGCGAAGGCGAAGGCGGGTGAGCTGACCTTCCTGCTCGGCTCCGGCTTGCAGCTGCGGCTGGGGGACGTGCGTGCGATCCGCCTCAAGCTGGCGGTCGCCGCACGCGTGTTGCCGCAACTTCGCGGCGGGGGCTACACGTACCTCGACGTCAGCGTTCCGAGGCGGCCGGTCGCCGGCACGAACTCTCAACCCGCAAGTTGAGCCTTAGACTTTCGAAGCACGACCGGCGTTGACATGCGCCTCGAGTAGGCGTACCCTCCTGGGCTCGGAAGGTGTACCTTCCACCAGAGCTTCAGGTCGAGACGAGTCGAGGATGAGAGATCAAGCAGGAAATTACCTGGCCCTGATCAAGGTCGTGGGCGTCGGCGGAGGCGGCTCGAACGCCGTCAACCGCATGGTCGATGCCGGCCTGGCCGGCGTCGAGTTCGTCGCGATCAACACCGACGCACAGGCGCTCCTGATGTGCGACGCCGACGTGAAGATGCCGATCGGCTCCTCGGCGACGCGCGGCCTCGGTGCCGGCGCGGATCCGTCCGTCGGGAGGGCCGCCGCCGAGGAGAGCCGTGACGAGCTGAAGGAGGCGCTGAAGGGCGCCGACATGATCTTCGTCACGGCCGGCGAGGGTGGGGGCACCGGCACCGGCGCCGCCCCGATCATCGCCCAGCTCGCGGATGAGCTCGGCGCGATCTGCGTCGGCGTCGTCACGCGGCCCTTCTCGTTCGAGGGCCGTCGGCGAGCCGAGGTCGCCTCCCTCGGCGTCGAGGAGCTGCGCGACCACGTCGACACGCTGATCGTGATCGAGAACGACCGGCTGCTCCAGGTCGTCGACAAGCGGACCTCGATCGTCGATGCGTTCAAGCTCGCTGACGACGTCCTACGCCAGGGCGTCCAGGGCATCACCGACCTGATCACGATCCCCGGGCTCGTCAATCTCGACTTCGCCGACGTGCGCACCATCATGAGCGAGGCCGGCTCGGCCCTGATGGGGATCGGGATCGCATCCGGGGAGGGCCGGGCGACATCCGCCGCCCGCCAGGCCGTCTCCTCGCCACTGCTCGAGTCGTCGATCGAGGGCGCGACCGGAATCCTCCTGAACGTGACCGGCGGCCCGAACATCGGCCTCTTCGAGGTCAACGAGGCCGCCGAGGTGGTCACCTCGGCGGCCGACCAGAATGCGAACGTGATCTTCGGCGCCGTCATCGACGACGCGCTCGCCGACGAGGTGCGCGTGACGGTGATCGCCACCGGCTTCGGACCTTCACGGCCCCGGCGCCGCCGCCGGACCGAGGAGCCCGCCGAGGCTTCGTCGGAGGAAGGCGCCCGCGCTGTCGCCGCCGACCGCTTCGAGGTATCGGACGAGATCCTCGAGGTGCCGTCGTTCCTCCGCGACGGCTGAGCCCCGACGACCCGCTCGACGAGTTTCCGGCGGACAGGTCTGGAACCTGCTGGGTAGGGCTATGACCGACTTGCCCTCGCGAGTCGGCTGCTGACGCCGGCCCGCGATGACCCGGTCCGGCCGCCCCGGCCCCGTCCTCGAAACCGAGGCCGGGCCGGCTCCCTTCTTGGTGAGCGGCTCGCTCGGCGCGCGGCGCGAAGGCTCACGCCTTTAGCATCAGCGGCCGATGGAGACGCTCCTTCGGACGCCCCTCTATGACCGGCACGTGGCCCTCGGTGCGCGCCTGGTCCCGTTCGCCGGCTGGGAGATGCCGGTGCAGTACGAGGGCGTGATCCCCGAGCACCTCGCGGTGCGGAACGACTGCGGCGTCTTCGACGTCTCGCACATGGGCGAGCTCGAGGTCGAAGGCGCCCGCGCGCGCGAGTACCTGCAGAGGCTGCTCTCGAACGACCTCGACCGGATCGAGCCCGGGAAGGCGCAATACACGCTTCTGACCAACGACGGCGGCGGGATCGTCGACGACCTGATCGTCTACGAGCGCGCACCGGATCGCTTCCTGCTGATCGTCAACGCCGCGAACCGGGAGCGCGACCTCGCGTGGCTACGCGACCACGAGCTGGACGGCGCCGAGATCCGCGACGTCTCCGACGCGTATGCGCTGCTCGCGGTCCAGGGCCCGCGCTCGGTCGAGCGGCTCGGCTTGCCGGAGGCACCGGCGTTCTCGTTCGCCGACGGCGAGATCGACGGCGTCGCGTGCGTGGTCAACCGAACCGGTTACACCGGCGAGCTCGGCGTCGAGCTGCTCGTTCCGGCCGAGAGCGCCGGCGAGCTCTGGGACCGCGTGCTCGCGCGCGGGGCCGTTCCTTGCGGGCTGGGTGCGCGGGACACCCTGCGGCTCGAGGTTTGCTACCCGTTGCACGGGAACGACATCGGCCCCGAGACGGACGCGATCTCCGCGGGTCTCGGCTGGGTGTGTGCGCTCGACAAGGACTTCACCGGCGCGGAGGTTCTGCGTGCGATCAGGGAGAGAGGCCCGGATCGGCGGCTGGCGGCGTTCGTGATGGAGGAGCGCGCGATCCCGCGCGAAGGGATGGCGATCCTCGACGGAAGCGGCGAGCCGGTCGGCGCGGTGACCTCGGGGTCGCACTCGCCGATGCTCGAGCGCGGCATCGGGATGGGCTACGTGCCGACGGCCCTGGCGGAGCCGGGAACCGAGCTGACGATCGACGTGCGCGGCCGGCCGCGCCGGGGCCGAGTGGTCAAGAAGCCGATCTACAAACGAGAGGAGCGGAATGGCGGCTGAGAGCTATCCCGGCGATCTGCGCTACCACCCCGAGCACGACTGGGCACGCATCGACGGGGACGAGGCGACGTTCGGGATCACCTGGTTCGCGCAGGACGCGCTCGGGGAGCTCGTGCACTACGAGGCGCCGGAGGCGGGAACGACCGTCGCGAAGGACGAGACGTACGCCGAGGTCGAGTCGGTGAAGGCGGTTTCCGATGTGATCGCGCCGCTCTCGGGCGAGATCCTCGAGGTCAACGCAGCGGTCGCGGACGCCCCGGAGACCGTCAACGCCGATCCCTATGGCGAGGGCTGGCTCGTGCGCGTGCGTTTGACCGACCCCGGCGAGGCGGATGTGCTGATGGACGTCGAGGCCTACCGCCGCCATCTGGCCGAGCAGTGATTGCCGTCGTCGTGCAGCTCGACCGCTCGTGAGCTACCTCGCGCTGACCGATAGCGACCGCGACGCGATGCTCGAGACGATCGGCGTCTCGTCGATCGAGGAGCTCTTCGCCGACATCCCGGCGGGCGTGCGGCTCGGCCGCGAGCTCGACCTGCCGCCCGCGCTCACCGAGCAGGAACTGGCGGCCCAGTTCGAGCAGCTCGCCGGCGAGAACGCGGCCACGGGCGAGACGGTCTCATTTCTGGGCGCAGGGCTCTACGACCACTACGTGCCGGCCGTCGTCGACGCCGTCATGCAGCGTGGGGAGTTCCTGACCGCGTACACGCCGTACCAGCCGGAGCTGAGCCAGGGTGTCCTGCAGGCGATCTTCGAGTACCAGACAGCGATCTGCGAGCTGACCGGCATGGACGTCTCGAACGCCTCGGGCTACGACGGGACGACGGTCGCCGCCGACGCCTGCTTCCTGGCCAAGCACGTGACCGGCCGCTCGAAGGTCGTCGTCACCGAGGCGACCAACCCGCAGGTCCGGCAGGTCGTGAAGACCTATGCCCCCGGCTTCGGCCTCGAGGTCGTCGAGGTGCCGCACCGCGACGGAGCGACCGACCCCGACGAGCTGCGCGCGGCTGCCGACGGCGCGGCCTGCGTCATCTTCCAGCAGCCGAATGCTTTCGGCGTGCTCGAACCGGCCCCGGAGCTCGCCGCCGCCGCCTCCGAGGCAGAGGCCCTTCCGGTTGCCCACGTCGACCCACTCTCGCTCGGCGTGCTCGAGGCCCCGGGGAACTTCGGTTGCGCCCTCGCGATCGGGGAAGGCCAATCAGCCGGGAACCCGCTCTCCTTCGGCGGGCCGCACTACGGCTTCCTGGCCGCGCGCGCAGAATTCATCCGGCGGATGCCTGGTCGGATCGTCGGCGAGACCACAGACGCCGCGGGAAACCGCGGCTATGTCCTCACCCTGCAGACGCGCGAGCAGCACATCCGGCGGGAGAAGGCGACGTCGAACATCACGACCAACCAGACGCTGCTTGCTCTCGGTGGTCTCGTCTACCTCTCGTGGCTCGGTCCGCAGGGGCTCCGCGAGGTGGGGGAGACCTGCCTCGCCCTCGCGGACTACGCGAAGGAGCGGCTGGGTCTGCCACTGCTGTTCTCTGACAAGACAACATTCAAGGAGTTTGCCGTACGCGTCGGACGGCCCGCGCGCGAGGTCGTCGCGGCTGCGCTCGAGCGGGGGATCCACCCCGGGTACCCGCTCGGCCGCGATTACCCGGGAATGGACGACGCGCTGCTGATCGCGGTCACCGAGCGGCGCACCAAGGCCGAGATCGACCGCCTCGCAGAGGTGGTGGCGACGTGCAGCTGATCTTCGAGAAGTCCCGTCCCGGACGTCGTGCCGGACGCCTGCCGGACCACGGCCTCCCCGTCCCCGAGGTGCCGACCGAGCTGCGGCGTGCCGAGCCTCCCCGCCTGCCGGAGATCGCCGAGCCGGATCTCGTCCGCCACTTCACCGAGCTCTCGACGCGCAACTTCGGGATCGACACCGGCTTCTACCCGCTCGGCTCCTGCACGATGAAGCACAACCCACGAATCAACGAGCGTCTCGCCGCGCTGCCCGGCTTTCGCGACCTCCACCCGCTCGACGAGGTGAGCCGGACGCAGGGTGCCCTTCGACTCTGCTTCGAGCTCCAGCAGGCGCTGGCGGAGATCACCGGGCTCGACGCCGTCTCGCTCCAGCCGGCCGCCGGCTCCCAGGGTGAGGTGACCGGCCTGATGCTGATGCGCGCGTACTTCGCCGACCGCGGCGAGGCCGAGCAGCGGCGGAAGGTCGTGATCCCCGACACCGCGCACGGGACGAACCCGGCCAGCGTGACCATGGCGGGCTACGAGCTGACGCATGTCCAGACCGACGCGCGCGGGAACATCGACATCGACGACCTGCGCGGCAAGGTCGACGAGGAAACGGCGGGGCTGATGCTCACGAACCCGTCCACGCTCGGGCTCTTCGACGAGAACATCGAGCAGATCGCCGAGATCTTCGGCTCGGCCGGCTCGCTCATGTACTACGACGGGGCGAACCTGAATGCGGTCTGCGGCATCTCGCGGCCCGGCGACATGGGCTTCGACATCGTCCACATCAACCTGCACAAGACGTTCTCGCAGCCGCATGGCGGCGGTGGCCCGGGCGGAGGTCCCATCGCGGTCGGCGAGCGGCTCGAGCCCTACCTGCCGGTCCCGGCGGTCGTACACGAAGGCGACGGCTATGCCCTCGACTACGACCGCCCGAAGACGATCGGCAAGGTGCGCGGGTTCTACGGCCCGTTCGGGGTCTTCGTCCGCTCGTACGCGTTCATTCGTGCCTACGGGCCGCAGCTGCGGCAGATGTCCGAGGCCGCAGTCCTCAACGCCAACTACCTGCTGGCCCGGTTGCGGGAGGCCTACGAGCTTCCGTTCGAGCGGCTCTGCATGCACGAGTTCGTGCTTTCGGCGCGGCCGCTCAAGCGGGAGCATGGTGTGACGGCGCTCGACGTCGCCAAAGGGCTGATGGATCACGGCTTCCACCCGCCGACGATCTACTTCCCGCTGGTCGTGCCCGAGGCGCTGATGATCGAGCCGACCGAGACCGAGACCAAGGAGACCCTCGACGAGTTCGCCGACGCGATGCTTGCGATCGCGCAGGACGCAGCGGAGCGCCCCGAGGTGTTGAAGGAGGCGCCACACTCGACCGTGGTCGGGCGGCTGGACGAGGTCAAGGCGGCCAGGCGCGCAGTGGTGCGGTACCTGTTCGAGGAGCACCCGGATCTGGCCGCCGACCCGGCGCCGGTCGGGGCCGAGGCCCCCAAGGGCGTCTGATGATCGAGCTCCGCTCCGACACGCAGACGAGGCCGAGCGCCGAGATGCGCGCGGCGATCGCCGCGGCCGAGGTGGGCGACGAGCAGAAGCGCGAGGACCCGACCGTCAACCGGCTCGAGACGTTGGCCGCGCAGCTGCTCGGCCAGGAGGAGGCCGTCTTCGTCCCGACGGCGACGATGGCGAACGAGATCGCGCTGCGGACGTTGAGCGAGCCGGGCGAGGAGGTCGTCGCGGAGGAGAACTCGCACATCTTCGTCTCGGAGCTCGGCGGGCCGGCCGTCCACGCGGGGTTGATGACGCGGCCGCTGCGCTGTGAGGCAGGGCGCTTCACGCCCGAGCAGCTGCGCGAGATCGTGCGGGCCGGCGACTCGACGCACACGCCCGCGACCCGAATCGTCTCGGTCGAGAACACGCACAACGCCTCGGGCGGGCGCGTCTGGCCCCTCGAGGAGATCGAGGCGATCGTCGCCGCCGCACGCGAGCTCGGGCTCCGGCCGCACCTCGACGGAGCGCGGGTCATGAACGCGGCCGTCGCCTCGGGAGTCCCGTCGGCCGAGATCGGGCGGCACTTCGACACGGTTACGCTCTGCCTCTCGAAAGGGCTCGGCTGCCCGCTCGGCGCCCTGGTCGCAGGCTCGGAGGAGCTGATGGCGAAGGCGCGCAGGCTGAAGCACCTCTTCGGCGGCGCGATGCGGCAGGCGGGGATCGTGGCGGCGGCGGGCGTCTATGCGCTCGAGCACAACATCGAGCGGCTGGCCGAGGATCACGAGCGCGCGAGGCGGCTCGCAGGAGGGCTGGACGCGGCAGGAGTGCCGGTCGACCTCGAGCAGGTGGAGACGAACTTCGTCCAGGTCGAGCTCGGTCCGCTCGGGCTGTCGCGCCAGGAGGCGCTCGCCCGGCTCTGGGACCACGGCGTCGGGCTTTCGCTGACGCCACACCCCACTCGCCTGCGGGCGGTCACGCACCTGGACGTCGGGGACGACGACATCGAGCAGGCGGTGGAGCTGATCCCGCGCGCGCTCGGGGCGCTCGCCCGTGCGTGACGAGGTCTTCTCGCGAATCGTCCGCGGGGCGCAGCGCGAGGGGCGGCTGCCCTGCGTCGTGGCCGGAGTGTTTCGCGCCGGTTCGCTCCTCTGGTCGGAGGCAATCGGCCTCGCCGACGTCGAAGAGGGCCGGGACGCCACCGAGGACACCCAGTTCCCCATCGCCTCGATCACGAAGACGTTCGCGGCCGTGTCGGTCATGCAGCTACGCGCCGAGGGGAGGCTCGACCTCGCGGATCCGCTCGAGCAGCATCTGCCCGAGGCTGCGGAACACGGGTCGCTGACGCTCGGCGAGATGCTCTCGCACACGTCGGGGCTCCAGCGGGAGCCGCCGGGTGAGATCTGGGAGTCGCTCGCCTTCCCGGATGCCGACGAGCTGCTGGCCAGGCTTCCGGAGGCAGAGCGGGTCCTCGCCGGCGGCGAGGCGTGGCATTACTCCAACCTCGCCTACGCGCTGCTCGGTCAGGTCGTCGAGCGCGTCTCCGGCACGCCGTTTCGCCAGTACGTGGAGGAGCGGTTGCTGCGGCCCCTCGGCCTCACGCGGACGACGTGGGGGCCGACCCCGCCGGCCGCCAAGCCCTACCTCGTCGAGCCCTACTCGGACGCGGTGCGGCGCGAGCCGGAGCTCGAGCTCGGGGGAAAGGGCGGCGAGTCGGGGCTGTCCAGCACGGTGGCCGACCTGGCGCGCTGGGGGTCGTTCCTGTGCGATCCGGACGATGCCGTCGTTCCGGCGGCGCTCGTCGAGGAGATGCACGTGGTGCGGATCATGACCAGGCCGGACTGGACGCTCGGCTGGGGTCGAGGAATCGAGCTCTGGCGACGGGGCGAGCGGGTCCTGGCCGGCCATACCGGCGGCTTCCCCGGCTTCCTGTCGATGCTCGTCTACTCCCGGCCTGATCGGATTGGCGCCGTGCTGCTGACGAACTCCGGCAATTGGGACGAGCTCGGCGACACCGGCCTGCGACTGGGCGAGGCTGCGCTCGACGAGCTTGCGCCCGCCGCCGATCCGTGGGCGCCGGAGGAGCCCCCGCCGTCCGAGATCGAGCCGCTGCTCGGGCGCTGGTGGTCGGAAGGCTCCGAGTCGACTTTCAGCTGGCGGGCGGGGCGGCTCGAGGCGCGGCTCGCAGCGGCGCCGGATCGGGAGCCCTCGGTGTTCGAGCCCGAGGGAAACGACCGCTTCCGGACCCGCTCCGGGCCGGAGCGGGGGGAGGTGCTGCGGATCGTCCGCGGAGCGGACGGCCGGATCGAGAAGCTCTACTGGGCGACCTATCCGTTCACCCGCGAGCCGAAGACCTTCGGAGCGGGCGGCGCCGGCGATTCCGCCTGAGCTTCCCTTAGTACGGTTCGCCCGGCCTCCTCCCCGAGGCAATCGTATCGGGGAAGGTCGCACGTGTCTGTCACGCGAATGTGTTGAAAGTGTGACTTTCCGTCCCCCGGCACCAGGCGGCTCCCAGAGAGCCAGGCGGGCGAGAGGCGGCTCAGCGGTCGCCGGCGATGAAGAACCCGACCGCCGCCAAGATGTAGAGGCCGATCAGCAGCAGGCCTTCCCGGCGGCTCGCGCGGCCGTTGCGCACGACGAGCGCGACCGCCACCGCGGAGGCGCCCATCGTCCCGAGCTCGATCGGCCGGAAGCTCAGCGCCAGCGCCGGCTTGACGATCCAGGAGAGCAGCGCCACCGCGGGTGTCACGAGCAGCGCCACCTGCGCGGCGGAGGAGACCGCGATCTCGCTCGCGAGCCGCAGGTTGCCGCGGCGCGCGATCACGATCGCGCCACCGTGCTCGGCCGCGTTGCCGACGATTGCGACGATCACCGTGGCGGTAAAGAACTGCGACAGGCCGACTGCGTGTGAGAAGGCGTCGAGCGAGTGGATCAGGGTCTCGCTGACGAACGCTGTGACTGCTGTCGCCGCAGCGAGCGCGCCAAGGGCCCACGACAGCGACCAGCCGTCCGACCTCTCGGTTCCGCTCGCGGCGTGCAGCCGCGCGTGCCGGCGCAGGCCCTGCGTCGTCCCGACCAGGTAGAGCAGCAGCAGCACGGAAGCGACCGGCAGGGTCGCGACCGCCAGGGAGTGGCGGTTAGGGTTGCCCGTCCAGCCTGGCACCGACGGAATCAGGAACAGCAGCACGGCGACGAGCACGAGTGCCAGCTGGCCGAGTAGCGACCGGCGGTCGAGCGACCGGCCGCCCTCCGCCCCGGCGGCGAGTGCCACGCCGAGCACGAGAAGCAGGTTCGAAACGACGCTCCCGGTCAGCGACCCGCGCACGACGTCCGGCAGCCCGTCCGCGACGGCGAACAGGGCGATGATCAACTCCGGCGCGTTGCCGAAGCTCGCGTTCAGAAAGCCGCCGATGCCCGGTCCGGTGTGCTCCCCGGCCTGCTCGGTCGCCTCGCCGATCAGCCACGCCAGCGGCACGAGGGACGCAGCCGCAAAGACGAACAGCGTGACGTCGCCGACCTGGAAGACGTAGCGGAGGACGAAGGTGACGGGGGCCAGGACGAGCGACGCCCAGAGGAGCTTCCTGCCCACGCGGCTACCCTAGTTGCGTGGGCGTCTACTCCGAAGTGTCGACCGGTCATTTCCGACGGAGCACGGGCAGAGCCCGCGCTCCTGAAGCGGCATCGCAAGCGATGCCTTGTCGCGCGTGCCATGCGCCGGGTGGTCGGCTCAGACCCTAGTCGCGTGCTCGAGGCTGTTCTCTTCGACTGGGGCGACACGCTGATCCAGTTCGCCTACGACCCCGAGCTCGTGGCTGCCGGCCACCGAGCCGGGCTCGAAGCGATCGGTCAGGGCGACCTGACGAGCCTGGACGAACTGACCGCCCACTTCCGCGAGGAGTACGAGCCGCTCTTCTGGGCGCCGGGGGCGGTCGAGGAGATCGAGTACCCCGGCCTCGTCCGCGGGCTCCTCGCCGAGTTCGGGATCGAGGTCGACGACGAGGAGCTCGGCCGCTTCCTCGAGGCCGAGCACAGCGCCTGGGACCCGGCCCGCCTGCTCGCTGCAAACACGCACGCCCTGCTCGACTCGCTCCGGGACCGGGGGCTCAAGACAGGCCTGGTCTCGAACGCCTTCGACCCCGGCTGGCTGCTGCACCGGGACCTCGAGCAGATGGGCCTCGCCGAGCGGCTGGACGCCGCCGTCTTCTCGTCGGAGGTCGGTCTGCGCAAACCGCACCCCGAGATCTTCGAGCGCGCCCTCGTCCAGCTCGGCGTCGAGCCGGAGGCGGCGCTGTTCGTCGGCGACCGGCTCTACGAGGACATCCGCGGCGCCGCCGAGCTCGGCATGACGACGGTGCAGGCGCTCTGGTTCCGGGCCGACGAGCACCCGGACGGCGCTGAGCCCGACCACCAGGCGTTCACGCAGCTCGACGTGCTCAACATCGCCCGCCGTCTCGCCGCCTAGGAGGGCTTGGCGGGCCTCGCTCGTCGTCGGGGTGCGATGGCCGTTCCGAGGCAAGGACGCAGGGAGTCCTGTAGTGAGTGACTACAGGGGCGACTGAGGATGCGGCCTCGAGGCGGGCAGCGCGGCCCGACGGCAGAGACTAGGTCTCGCCAAGCCCTCCTCGGCACGCGCACTACCCCGGAAACGGCGGCTTGTCAAGTCTTGCGCAGCGTGCATCGTTGCGCCCACAATCCGGGTATGCGCATGAGCGAGCAGGCGGCGGCCCGCCCGAGCAAGCTCCCGCTTCGGCCTCAGGACGAGGTCGAGTGCCGCCGCTGCGAAGTGCACTGCGACAAGGTCGTCTACCCGGGCGCGTGCGCCGAGCGGGGCTGCCCGTTCCTCTACTCCTACGAGGAGTTCGGCCGCACCTACGTCGGGTGCATGCAGAACGTGTTCCAGGTCGACATCGACTTCGACCTGCTGCGCGCCGCCGAGGCGAGGCGCGGCGGGTTCGGCGCGGTCAAGGTGATGTCGGCGCCGCTGCCGCTCTGCCAGGTCGAGGTCGAGTCGTGCTACGAGAGCCGGACCGACGAGCTCGGCTGCGTCAACCCCGAGTTCCACGAGCTGCCGGTCGGCGAGCCTTCGTTCCGGGTTTTCGCCCAGATCCGCGCCTCGTAAGCGGCAAGGCATTCGTGCGTTGGACGGACGCGCAGGCAGAGCCTGCACGTCCTCCAGCCGGCATCGCGAGCGATGCCTAGGCGCGTGGACGGCAGTCCAGGCGTGTCGACCGGTCGGTGCGGACGGATCGCGGCCGGAGCCCGCGCTCCTGAAGCCGGCATCGCGAGCGATGCCTAGGCGAGTCTTCGCCCGGATCGCTTCTTCGTAGCGCGCGCGTAGAGCTCCCGCAGCTTCTTCATCTGCTCGGCGTCGGGGCCGTGGCCCGATCCCGGTACCTCGAGCAGCGCCGGCTGGCCTTCGAGCTTCGGGTGCCCGAGGAAGACGCCGAGCTTCTCGCCCATGAGGCCGTCGCCGATGTTGTCGTGGCGGTCGCGGTTCGAGCCAAGTGGGGCCTTCGAGTCGTTCACGTGCAGGCAGCGGAGCCGGTCGAGGCCGACCCGCTCGTCGAGCTCGTTCAGCAGCCGGTCGAGCTCGGCCGGGTCGGTGACGTCGTAGCCCGAGGCGTAGAGATGGCAGGAGTCGAGGCAGATCCCGAGCCGCTCGTGCCGGCCGAGCGCGTCCGAGATCGCGGCGAGCTCGTCGAGCGAGCGGCCGATCGTGCCGCCCGCCCCGGCGGTGTTCTCCATGCACAGCCAGGTCGTCTCGTTGCAGCGCTCGAGCGCCTGTGCGAGGGCAGGCACGACCCGCTCGAGCCC
>Ga0187773_10000509_pt1 | contig 15419 bp, 13 predicted proteins | sample 0216_BV02_MP05_1_FD_133133 | JGI IMG/M metagenome (GOLD analysis project Ga0187773, IMG submission 133133) | Tropical peat soil microbial communities from peatlands in Department of Meta, Colombia - 0216_BV02_MP05_10_MG | ecosystem: Environmental > Terrestrial > Soil > Wetlands > Peat | place...
CGCTCGCCGAGGCCGGCGAGCTCGGTGTCGGGGGCCCAGCCGACAAAGGCGGCGAAGCTCCGCCGGCGCACGGCCGATTCGGCGCGTCGCTGCAGCTCGACCTCGCCGGCGAGGAGATCGGCCGCGCCGCGGCGCTCGAGCTCGACGAGGCCGGCCTTGCCGCGGGCGAGCCGCGGCTCCACGTGGCCGCTGGTCGCACGGCGCTGGAGCCGGCCGAGCGCTTCGAGCGCCTCTCCCTGCGCAGGGGGCAGGGGGTTGACGAGCTCGACGGCGCCGGTCTCTGCGAGCGCGACGAGCGCCTCGCGGAGGCGCGGCTCGGGCGCCACCACCGCGACGCGGCTCATCCGCGCCGGCAGGCCGAGCTCACGCGTGCGCACCGAGCGCCTCTCGCAGCTCGAGCGGGCCGCCCCGGTCGGCGAGCGCCAGTGCCGCCGACGTCCGCCAGGCGTCTGCGGCAAGCAGGGCCGCGACGCCCGCGACCACCGCGCGGTCCTCGAGCGGACGGCGTGCCAACCGCTCTCCCTCCTGCTCGACCCGTTCCCACCAGGCCGCCTCGGCCTCCCAGAGGCGCTCGGCGGCGTCGATGTCCGCGAGGGCCCAGGCTGCGCGCTCGGGAAGGCCCTCGCCGAGCTCGCCGAGCGTGCGCGACGTCTCCCAGCCGGGCCCGAGCACCGGGATCGCGCCTCCTGTCAGCAGCTCGACGGGCCGGCCGGCGACGAACAGCTCGCGTGCGACGAGCAGGGCCAGCGCTCCCGCCACGAGCCCGGAGAGCTCGGGCGCCGCGCCGAGGACGCGCCGGGCCCAGGAGAGCCGCAGGCCGAAGTGCACCGTCTCCGCCGTCTCGCCTCCCGGGTCGCCCCACGCCGAGGCCGCGATCGCGGAACGGAGCTCGGCTGCCGTCTGCGCCTGCGCGGCGGCCGGCCAGGCAGTCGCCAGCGCGCCGAGGTCGAACGGCTGCCGCAGCTCCGCCCCGCCGAGGAAGGCAAGGCGCTCCTCCAGGTTGACGAGCTCGAACCAGGCCGCGAGCGCCCGTGCCAGCCCTGCGCCTCCGGGCGGCAGCCAGCCGGCGAGCAGCCGCAGATGGAAGAGCACCGAGCGGGCGACGGCCCGCTGGGCTTCTTCGAGCGAATGGGCCGGCTCCAGCTCCACCGCGTAGCCGGTCGCTGCGAGCAGGGCGAGGGCGTCGCCGAGAGACCGGCTTTCTGCGACGGCCCGCGCGCGCTCCCGCCCGAGCCGGCGGCGGAGCAGCAGGCGCGCACGGACGCCTGCGGCGATCCAGCCCGCGCTCACGGCGACCACTCCCGGACGCAGGCCGCCACCTCGCCCGCGAGGCGGCCGATTCGCTCGCGCCCGCGCGCCCCGACACGCGCGGCTTCCTGCTCGGCGGCGGCGACGATTGCCTCCGCCTCCTCCTCGGCCAGCCGTCGCCGCTCCGCTCCCGCCCGCGCGCGTGCCCGATCGGCGCGCGCGTGCCAGCCGGCCTCCACGCTGCTCGCCTGCTCGTGCGCCTGCGCGAGGCGTTCCCTGGCGCGGGCTGCGGCGCGGGCGCCGACCGCGGCCGCGGCGGCGTCGATCTCCTCGAGGGCCGCGAACACCGGTGCGAGCTCCGACCTGAGGTCGTCCGCCGCCGCGGCCGGAACGCCGGCCGTCCGGCGGAAACGGTCGAGGAGATCGCCGAGTGGTGCTCGCATGCCGCTAATGGTCGCTTTCTCGGCGAAACCTCACATCGGTAGCCGCCACGGATGAGGGCGTTAGGAGTTCGTAAGAGCCAGGGGTTCCGGCGGGAACCGCGGCTAACATCCGGCCGATGGCCACGGCTGTCGTAACCGGCGGAGCCGGTTTTCTCGGCTCCCACCTGTGCGAATACCTCCTGAGCAAGGGGTTTCGCGTCATCTGCGTGGACAACCTCGAGACCAGCTCGCTCGAGAACCTCGAGCACCTGCGCGACGACGCTTTCCTCTTCTCCAACCACGACATGGTCGAGCACCTGGAGGTCGCCGAACCGGTGGACGTCGTCTACCACCTGGCCGCGCTGGCGAGCCCGATCGACTACCTGCGCCAGCCGCTGCACTCGCTCAAGGTCGGCTCGTACGGGACGCACAACGCGCTCGGGCTCGCGAAGTTCAAGCGCGCCCGCTTCGTGCTCTTCTCGACGAGCGAGGTCTACGGCGACCCGCAGGTGCACCCGCAGCCCGAGAGCTACTGGGGCAACGTCAACCCGATCGGGCCGCGCGGGGTCTACGACGAGGCGAAGCGCTACGCCGAGGCGCTGACGATGGCGTACCACAACCAGCAGGGCGTGGACACCGCGATCGTCCGCATCTTCAACACCTACGGGCCGCGCATGCGCTCGCACGACGGTCGCGCGATCCCGACCTTCATGCGCCAGGCGCTCGAGAACGCGCCGATCACCGTCTTCGGTGACGGCTCGCAGACGCGGAGCTTCTGCTACGTCGACGACCTGACGCGCGGCCTGCACCTGCTGGCCGAGAGCGGCGAGCACCTGCCGGTCAACATCGGCAACCCGAACGAGTTTTCGATTCTCGAGCTTGCGCAGACAGTCATCCGTGTCACGTCGTCCAAGAGCGAGATCGTCTACGAAGCACTGCCGATCGACGATCCCCAGGTTCGCCAGCCCGACATCACGAGAGCCAGGCAGCTACTGGGCTGGGAGCCGGAGATCGCTCTGGAGGAGGGGCTCCGGCGCATGCTGCCGAGCCTCGGAAGGGAGCCACTTGGGGTCTAGAAGAGCTCGCATCGCCTTGATAGCCGTCGCCGCAGTCGCCGCCGTCTTCGCGTCGCAGGCCTCGGCGAACCGCTACATGCTGAAAGGGATCTACGACCCGGTGCAACCGATGGCCGCGCCGGACACCGCCTTCCCGCTCCTGAACGCGCTGCACGTCCAGGTGCTCCGAATGGACCTGCCCTGGAACACGATCGCGCCGACGCGGCCGGATCATCCGATGGACCCGAACGACCCGGCGTACGACTGGAGCCAGTACGACACGTTCGTCGAGAACGCGCTCCAGCACAAGATCCAGGTCATCTTCTCGGTCTGGGGCACCCCGCGCTGGGCGAACGGCGGCCAGAAGCCGAACCGGGCGCCGAAGCAGGCGCTCGACCTGCAGAAGTTCGCCTACGCAGCGGCCAAGCGCTACAGCGGAACCTTCACGCCCACGGGCGCCACGACCGCGCTCCCGTCGGTCCGCCGCTGGCTCGCGTGGAACGAGCCGAACAGCCCGGTGTTCCTGCAGCCGCAGTGGCAGCACACGAAGAGTCGCAACATCCCGGTCGCGGCCATCGCCTACGTGCACATCTGCACGGCGATCTGGACGGGTGTCCACGCGACGCATCTGAAGGAGACCGTCGCCTGCGGCGGCACCGACCCGAACGGCAACAACAAGGCGGGGCATCCGTCCGTCGATCGCGCCGCTGACGTTCCTGGCGGCGCTGCACAGGTACGGCCTGCGGCACTTCGACGTCTACGATCACCATCCGTACTACGGGAGCCCGCAGCAGACGCCGGCGACCGTGCCGCGCGGAAGCTCGTCCATCAGGCTCGGGAACATCGGGCTCTTGATCACCCTGCTGACCCGTCTCTACGGGCACAAGAACCTCTGGATCACCGAGTACGGATACCAGACCCGGCCGCCGGACAACCACTTCGGCGTCTCGTACGCAAAGCAGGCCGCGTACCTGAAGCAGGCATTCGCGATCGCGCGCAAGAACCCGCGGATCACGCTGATGTGCTGGTTCCTGCTCCGCGACGAGAAGCGGGTCTCCGGCTGGCAGTCGGGGCTGATCACCGCCGGCGGCAAGCGCAAGCCCGCCTTCAACGCGTTCCGCAGCCTGCCGCACTGACGTGGTTGCGGATGGCTGCGCCCACGTTGTGTCGATCGGTCATTTCCGACGCACGCACGGGCAAAGCCCGCGCGTGCTGAGGTCGGCAGCGCAAGCGCTGCCTTAGGCTACGAGCCATGGCGATACGTAGTCCGCAGCAGGGGAGGGGTCGCATCCCCGCCCCGGTTGCGGACGACGACCGTGCCGCGCGCCTCGGGGTCGACATCCGCTCCGGGACGCCGTTCTTCCTCACGCGCAGCCAGCTCGCCGCCGCCGGGCGCAGGCTCGCGAGCATCACCGTGCTCGTCTGTCTCGACCTGTCCGGGCTCGTGCTCGGCCTCTACGCCGCACTCGTCGTGCGGGAGCTGTACTACGGCCGCACGCCGCTCTGGGGGTTTCTCTGGCGCGTCGAGACCGACTGGCTGCCGTTCCTGCTGCTGATCACGGCGCTCGTCTTCGCCCAGGCCGGCCTCTACGCCGAGCGGGAGCACCGGCCCGGCCTCGGCCGGATCCTCTCGTCGCTCTTCCTGGTCGCGCTGATCACGCTCGCCTTCGGGCTCGGAACCGGCCACCACTTCGGGACCTACGGGCTGGCGCCGACCGCGATCGTCTTCTGCGCGCTCGCGATCGGCGCGCTGCGGGCCAGCTACGACGCGGTCACGCAGGACGTGCTCCGCGCTCTCGGCGCCCGCCGCCACGCGCTCCTCGCCGGCTCGGGCGAGAGCCTCGAACGGCTGCGGCAGGCCCTCGGCGCCGCGCGGAGCGGCATCGACTACGAGTTCGTCGGGGCGCTCGCCCCGTCGCCCGACGGGATCGAGCTGCCGGTGCTCGGCGACCTCCACGACCTGGCGCTCGTCCTGGCCGAGACGCGCGTGGACGAGCTGATCGTCACCGACTCCGACTTCAGCGAGCGCGAGCTCCTGGAGATCGTCTCGGAGGCCCACCGGCGCGGAGTGCAGGTCCGGATCGCGCCGAAGACCACGGAGCTCCTCACCCAGCGCGCCCAGTACGTGCCGGGACAGGGGATCCCGCTCTTCGAGCTGCGCCCGCCCGCGTTCATCGGGATCGACTGGTTCGTCAAGCGCGGGTTCGACCTCCTCGTATCGGGCCTCGTGCTGCTGCTCGGCCTGCCGCTGTGGCTGGCGATCGCGGCGGCGGTCAAGCTGACCTCGCGCGGGCCGGTCTTCTACAGCGACACGCGCGTCGGCCTCGGTGAGCGCGAGTTCGGGATGCTCAAGTTCCGCACGATGCAGGCCGACGCCGCCGGCCGCCAGGCGGAGCTCGAGGCCTCGAACGAGGCGGACGGGCCGCTGTTCAAGATTCGCGAGGACCCGCGCGTGACCGTGGTCGGCGCCGTTTTGCGCCGCTTCTCGCTCGACGAGGTCCCGCAGCTCTGGAACGTGCTGCGCGGCCAGATGAGCCTCGTCGGGCCGAGGCCGCTGCCCCTGCGCGACTACGAGCAGCTCGAGGCCTGGCACCGCAAGCGCTACCTCGTGCTGCCCGGCGTGACCGGCCTCTGGCAGATCTCGGGCCGCTCGAGCCTCGGCTTCGACGACCTCGTGCGGCTGGACTTCTACTACCTCGAGAACTGGTCGATCTGGCTGGACATCTCGATCCTCGCCAAGACGATCCCGGCCGTGCTCCGCGGCACCGGCGCCTACTAGCCGGACAGCGTGGAGCTGTCGGTCGTCCTCGTGAACCACAACGGCGCCGGCTGCCTGCCGGGCACCCTCGAGGCGCTTGCCGGCAACACCGCCGAGAGCGACGCCGAATGCCTCGTGGTCGACTCGGGCTCGACGGACGGGAGCTGGCGGGAGGTGAGCCGCTTCTGGAGCAAGGCGCGCGCGCTTCGCTTCGAGGAGAACATCGGCTTCTGCGCGGGCTGCAACAGAGGCGCGGAGGCAGCCACCGGCCGGCTGCTCGCGTTCGTGAACTTCGACGCCGTCGTCGAGCCGGGCTGGGACGCGCCCCTGCGCGAGGTGCTCGCCGACCCCGGGGTCTCGGTTGCGACCGGGCTCCTGCTCACGGAGGACGGCTCGATCCTCGAGGCGGCGGGGCTCGGGATCGCCCCGAACATGGCGACCTTCGGCCGGCTCCAGGACCTCCCGCGCGACCGGGCGCCGCGAGAGCCGGGCGAGGTCACCGCGGCCTCCGGCGCGCTGATGATGGTCCGGCGCCACGAGTTTCTCGCGCAGGGCGGCTTCTACGAGCGGTTCTGGATGTACGGCGAGGAGGCCGACTACTGCCTGAGGACGCCCGGCCGCGTCGTCCTGCATCCCGCCAGCGCAGTGCGGCACGCGCAGGGAACCGCTTCGGGGCCGCTCCGCTCGCCGTTCCGGCTCTACTGGCACTCGCGGAACCGGCTCCTGAACGCGGCGCGCCAGCTGCCGCTGCCCGCGGCGGTCCGGTCGGTGCTCGCATCGGCCGCGTTCGACCTGCTCGTCCTCGGCCAGAACCGGAACCGGCAGGCGGTCGCAGCCGTGGCACGTGGCTGGCGGGACGGCTTGCGCGGGATGTCGCAGGAACGCGGTGCGCGAACGCCGCTGGAGCGCCGTCGCGCGGCCGGCCGCCTGGTCTCGCTCCGGGAGGCGGTGCGTGAGCAGCGTCGGCTCGGCCGCGTCTAGCTGCCCCGCCTGCGGAGCACCGCTTGACCCGCGACCGGCGCTGCGGGGAGTCGACCGTCTCCACGGCACGCCGGGCGAGTTCGAGGTCCGCGTCTGTTCTGCGTGCGGAACCGGCCGGACGTTCCCACTCGTCGGGCCCGACGAGCTCGGGTCGCTGTACCCGGCCGCGTACAACGCGTACTCCTTCCCGGCCGGCCGCCTCGCGCGCCTGCTCGCGACCGCGCTCTACCGGTGGCACTACCGGCGTCTCCTCCGCCATGCTCCCCTCGACGTCCTGCGGCGCCGGCCGCCGGGCCGTCTCCTCGACGTCGGCGCGGGTCGCGGAGACCTGGCCGCGATCCTCTCCGAGGCCGGCTGGCGCGTGACCGGGCTCGAGCCGTCCGCGGAGGCGTGTGATGAGGGGCGCCGGCGCGGGCTGCACATGGTGCAGGGGACGCTGGCCGACGCGAAGCTCGAGCAGGACTTCGACGCCGTCGTCTTCCAGCACTCGCTCGAGCACGTCGTCGAGCCGGCGGAGGACCTCGGGAGGGCGCGCGAACTGCTCCGCCCCGGCGGCTCGATCTTCGTCCTCGTCCCGAACTTCGGCTCGTGGCAGAGCCGGCGCTTCGGCGACGCGTGGTTTCACCTCGACCTGCCGCGCCACCGCTCGCACTTCACCGTGGCAGGGCTCGAGCGGCTCCTGCGGACGGCGGGCTTCGAGCAGGTGCGGCTCTCGACGGCGACGACCCCGGACGGACTGCCGAACAGCCTGCAGTACCGGCGGTACGGACGGCGCCTGTTCCGCTCGGGCCCGACGCTCTACCTGACCGTCGGGCTCTCGATCGTGCTTCGGCCGGCCTTCGCGCTCCTCGACCGGGTCCGCGGCGGGGGCGACGAACTCGGCGCGTCTGCTGCCCGCTCCGACGGCGGCTAGGTTTCGACCCGTGTCCAGGCGGACCGGCCTGTCGATCCTGATCGTCGCGCAATACGCGCCGCCGTCGTTCGTGGTCGGCGCCCGGCGGGTCGCGGGAATGACCAAGTACGTCTCGCGCCTGGGCCAGCGCGTGACGGTGCTGACGTCACGGTTCTCGGGAGAGGGGCCGATCGAGGGCGCGGAGGCCGTCATCCGAACCCCCGACCTGCTGGCGAGCTCGCTGAACTGGCGCCAGCGGCGGGACCGGTCGGCGTCGGGCATGGCTGCGGTGGCGAGCCCGCCGAGCCCGGTCGAGTCGATCGTCGTTCCCGACGTTTCCGTCGTTTCGTGGCTTCCGGTGGCGCTCAGGGCGGCTCACGGGCTCGATCCCGACTGTGTGATCACGACCTCGCCGCCGCAGTCGGCGCATCTGGTCGGCCTGCGGCTCGCCCGCCGCGGCATCCCTTGGATCGCGGAGCTTCGCGACGGGTGGCGCTTCGACCGGCCGCGCGGCGACTGGCCGCTGAAGGCCCAGCGCGCACTCGATTCGCGTCTGGAGCGCTCCGTCGTCCGGCGGGCCGACGCGGTCGTCGCCGTCACGACGCTGATCGCCCAGGACCTGGAGCGACGCTACGGCCGGCCGGTCGAGCTGATCACAAACGGCTTCGATCCCGAAGAGGCGGGCGGCGGCGTGAGCGAGCTGCCCGTCGACCCGCAGCGCTTCTCGTTCGTGCACACGGGCAGCATGGGCTTCACGGGCGCGAGCGCGAGGCACCTGGTCGAGGCGCTGCGGCTGCTGCCGCCGGAGGTCGCAACCGGGCTCGAGGTCGTGTTCGCGGGGCTGCTCTCGACGGACGAGGCGGAGCTGCTCGGCGGTCCCGACCTGGCCGGGATCGTCCGGTGCGTGGGGTCGCTCGAGCGCTCCGACGTGCTCCGGCTCCAGCGCGCCGCGGACGCGCTCCTGATCCTGACCGAAGGGGCGAAGCGGCCGAGCGTCGCGACGGGAAAGCTGTTCGAGTACCTCGCCGCGGACCGGCCGATCCTCGTCCTCGGCGAAGAGACGGAGGCGGCCCGGATCGTGCGGGAGACCGGTACCGGCTCCAGCACCTCGGCCACCGATCCGCGGCGCATCGCCGACGCGCTGGCGCAGCTGCCGGTCTCGCCTCCGCCGCCGCGCGACGCCGCCGCGGTCCAGGCCTACGCCTTTCCCGAGCTCGCCGCGCGGTATCTCGACCTCGTCGAGCGGGTGGCCGGTCAGCGGCGCCGGAGCACGGGCGACAGGGCGCCGGCGACGTGGCGCGGCCGGTAGCGCGCGAGCCAGCTCAGCACCGGCAGCGACGACGGTCCGGCGCGGAGCTGGACCTCGACCGACTTCGACCGGATCAGCGGGTACGCCAGCGACGGCCCGATCTCGGAGTGGTCCACGTAGAACTCCCAGCCGTGCTGTTCGAGCAACGCCGCCAGCTCGTCGACGGTCGGGACGTCGGGCGCGTCGGAGCCGCTCTCGGCGTGGCTGCGGATGACGAAGCGCTGCCGGTCGCGGTCGACGTCCACGGAGACGTCGAACGCCGCCCCGTCGAACCTGCCGGCCGCGGCTCGCTGGAGCACGCCGAGCGCCATCAGGTCCCAGAGCGCCTTCCGCGGGGCGACGTGGTTGCGGGTCTCCGTCGAGAGCAGGTAGTCGAAGATCAGCCGCCGGGCACGGCGGTTGCTCGCGAACAGCCGGAGGCCGCCGAGCAGCTCGGGGTACCCCTCGCTGCCGATCGCCAGGAAGCGGGCGACCGGCGCGGCGACGACGCGCTCGGCCCATCCTTCTGCGGCGGCCGCGGTCTCGGCGAGCGGGCGGAGCGGCACCGCCCCGCCGCCGCGCCGCCGGGGGCGCGCATGCTCGCTCATCATCTGCTCGACCGTGTCGGTCAGGCGCCGGAAGCCGAAGCGGCCGCTTTCGTAGATGTCCGCGTACGCCTGCTCGGCCACGCGCTCGAGCAGCGAGCGGTCACCGAGCGCCGCGAGGGCCTCGTCGAGGTCCGAGAGGTCGCGGCGCACCGGAACGTAATGGCGGTCCGCCTCGAGGACGCCGCTGTAGCTCCCTTCCACGAGGATCTGCGCCGTCTTCGTCACGACCGCTTCCAGATGCCTCGGCGAGATTGCGAAGAACTCGTAGTCGTCCCAGCCGGGCGGCATCTGCCGCGTGTACTCGTCGAAGGTCAGCTCCGGGTTCTCCGCCAGCAGCTCGTCGAGGTGCGCCGACAGCTCGCCGCGGCGGTCGAGCGTGCTCGAGCCGCTCTCGGCGCCGATCGTCGCCCGGCCCGAGGCCATGAAGTCGAGCCACGCGTCGCCGAGTACGGTTTGCGCCTGGCGCGTCGAGATGTCCGTCCGGAGGCCGAGCCCGGGCGCGTGCTCCGCAACGGCCTCGCCGATCCGGTGCTTGAGCTGCCCGTGGCTCCCGAGCCAGTAGGGCAGATTGCGGGCCCGGTACACGATGTCCAGCCTGCGGCGTTCCAGCGGTTCGAGCCGTGGCCGCATCCGCTCGGCGGCGGCCTCGTCGATATAGCCCGTCAGCAGCTCGTAGAAGGCCGCCTTCCTCGCCATGCGCGGATAGAGCTCGTCCCGGTGCCTGTCGTCGAGGACGGTGCCGATGACGGTGACGCCGACGTGGTCGAGCCATTCGTCGAGCGTGTCCGAGTGGTGGTACTCGTCCTGCGGCAAGGCGATCTTCAGGGCGTCGAGCTCCGCGATCCAGTCGCTCCTCCTCCGCCAGGCCTCGTACCCCGGCGTCCAGCGCATGCAGAGGATGGTCGTGTCGAGCACCACGACGTCGAAATCGAGGCGTCCGAGCCACGAGGGGATGCCGTTGACCGCGTTGTAGGGCAGGACCCACGCCGACGGCAGCCGCTCGAGCGTGTCCAGGTGCTGGCGGATGGTCAGGCGAACGGCCCGCGGATGCGGGGCGTAGTAGACGAGCAGCACGCGCCACATTGCCGCGGCCACGATAGCGCCCAGCTATCGTTGCCTCCCGTGAGGCAAGAGGTTCTCGACGAGAGCAACGCCGCGTTCTGGGAGACCCTCTGCGGATCGAATTTCGCCCAGAGCCTCGGGATCACCGGACGGGACCCGGACGATCTGCGCCGCTTCGACGACGCCTACCTCGAGCGGTATCCATACCTGGCGCGCTACGTGCCGCCCGACCTCACCGGAAAAGACGTCCTCGAGATCGGCCTCGGCTTCGGGACGCTGGGCCAGCTTCTGGCCGAGCGCGGCGCCAACTACTACGCCGCGGACATCGCTGCCGCGCCCGTGGCCATCACGCGCCAGCGGCTCGAGTGGCTCGGCAAGCCGACGGAGAACGCGCGGCAGGCCTCGGTGCTCGAGCTCCCGTGGGAGGACGAGAGCTTCGACTACGTCTACACGATCGGCTGCCTGCATCACACCGGAAACCTGCCGCGGAGCATCGAAGAGGTGTACCGGGTGCTCCGGCCCGGTGGCCGGGCGGTCGTGATGCTCTACAACCGCCACTCGCTCCGGCAAGTGGTGCTCAGGCTTCGCGACCGCCTGAAGGGAATGAGCGCGGCCGAGTCCGAGGCAGCGCTGCGGCGGCTGTACGACGCAACCCCGGACGAGGCAGCGCCGCACACCGACTTCGTCTCGAAGGCTCAGGTCCGGAACCTCTTCTCGCGGTTCGCACGCGTGAAGATCGACGTGCAGAACTTCGACGGTTTCCGCTACGGCATCAGGCGCGAGTGGTTCCTGAACAACGTCGCCCGCGTCGTCGGGCTCGATCTCTACATCACCGCTGACAAGTAGTCAGCCGAGGAGCGGCTCCAGGGCCGCGAGCACCTGCCGCGGCAGCCGGGGTCCGAGCCGCCGCAGCGCGCGGAAGCTGTGCGCCCCGTCGATTCCGTGGTAGCCGACTCGAACGTGGAAGCCGCGCCTGGCTGCCTGCGGGACCTGAAACTCGGTCCCCACCGCGACGTGGCTCCAGACGATCTCGAGTTCCCCGGACCGGAGCGCTTCGGCGACAGCTTCCCGCGGCACGGAGCCCGAGGCGGAGTTCTTCGTCGACGCGAAGGTGAGCCGGCGTGCCGCCGGATCGAATGAAGGCTCGATCGCAAAGCCGTTCGCGTCGAGCAGCACGGCCACGCGGAGCAGGTCCTCCAGTAGCGCCGAGGCCGGGACTAGGCTGCGGGCCTCCCGGTCGCCGAGATAGTCGCGGGCGAGAGCGCGAAGGCGTGAGCGCCTGGAGACGACGCCGAGCGCAATCGCGGTCCTGACGGTTGCGTTGGCGCCGACCCCGGCCTTCGTCTGTAGCGTGGAAAGCAGGCGGCGCGGCGGCGCGGAGGGGAGGCCTCGACCCGGAACGCGGGTGGCCGCCTCCTCCGAGACCAGGTCGTCGAACTCCCGCACGAAGGCGGCGAGCGAGTAGCTCTCGTCCCGGGCGATCTCCTCGTGCGTCCTGGCGACCAACTCCTCCAGGAAGGGCAGGTCGCGCAACCGCTCGGCTACGTCCTCGAGGTTCGAGAAGTCCTTCTCCAGCGGAACGTAGTGCCGCCCCGGCTCGAGCACGCCCGAGTAGTCGCCCGGGAAGAGCACGAGCGCCGTCCGCAGCGCCGCGGCTTCGAACTGGCGCGGCGAGATCACGCGGATGTCGACGTTGCCCTCGTAGGGCGCAAGGACGGCCTGCTCGACCTCCTCGAACGACGCCGCGGGATGCTCGGCGAGGTAATCCTTGACGCTCTCCTCGACCCGGCCGTCGTAGTCGGCGATCGTCGCGCCGCTCTCGGTCCCGAGGGTGGCGCGGCAGGAGCTCAGGAACCGAACCCACTCCTCGCCGTAGAGGCGTTCGTTCTCGCCCCAGGCGACGTCGTACCGGAGTCCGAGGCCGCCGGCACGCGTGGAGAACTGCCTGCCGATCTCCAGCTTCTCCTGTCCGAGCCGCCCGAGCCAGTACGGCACCGTGCGGCCGCGGTAGCCGACGTCGAACGGCCGCTCGTGCAACGGCGGCACTGGTCGCTCGACGAGCTCCTCCGGTACGAAGCCTGCCAGCGTTCCCACCGTTCGCGTCCCCGGCGTGCGCTCGCCGTAGATCTTCGGGACTTCCGTCTCCGGAACGCAGGTGAACAGCAGTCCGATCTCCAGCTCCCGGATCTTGGCGGTGACCGCATCGATCCAGCGGTACTCGTCCTGGATGAACTGCACCTTCAGGCCCCGGAAGCGCGCGAGCTCGGCCGAGAGCCAGGCCGGGAGGTAGCGCTCGATGATCGGAACGATCGTGTAGTGGATCGCCACGGCGTCGTACCGTTCGAGGCGGAGATCGACCGGGCGTGCAAGGGTCGGGTTGAACGTGCGGACGTCGTGGCACGAGAGCTGCCTGATCGCGCGGATGTGGTCGCGGACGTTGCCCGCCTGCCGTCGGTCGTCATTGCAGAGCAGCAGGATCGAGCGGCGGTCGTCCACCTGGGTCAGCCGTCGGTCCGGACGGCCGTCCGCACGGTCCACTCGCCCGGGTGGCGAAAGACCTCGTCGTGGAGCGGCGGGTTGCCCGTGACGCTGAACTCGAAGCTCCGGTCGAAGTAGTCGTAGATCTCCGAGTGGGTCGTGGTCTGGACGTCGAGCTCTTTGTACAGCCCGACCGAGAGCAGGTACGAGCCGTTCCCGAGCTGGAGCGGGCCCAGGTCGAGTCGGGCCTCGATCCGGTCGCCTTCGTCGAGCTCGAGCTCCAGACGCTCGCCGACGTGGCGCGTGACGATGATCGCGTCCTGCCGGAAGACGAGCGCCGCCGGAATCAGCGCGAACCGGCCGGAACCCTCGGCGACGGCGTCGACCACCACGCGGAGCGGCTCGCCGACGGTGAACAGCGCCCGCTCCCGGTCGTCGGTGTCCACGATCCGCACGCGCTCGATCAGGATGCCGTGTGCGCCCGGCCAGCGGCTGAGGCCGACGGGGCCGTTCTCGTCGGTGGTGGCGGTGGCGCCGATCCGGAGCTCCTCGGTCCGCCATTCGGTCGTCGCCGGCAGCTCGATCCGCGTGAGCTCCGAACCGGAGCGCGAGAGGCTGGCAACGCGGCCCCCCGGGGCTCGGTAGGTCAGCTCGACCACGTACTCCGACTGCGGATAGAAGAACCAGAGCGCGAACACGACGAGCCCTTCCGCGCCCGTCTGCACGCGGCGGAAGAAGCAGCCGCCGTCCTGGTCCGGGTGCTCCCAGGCGCCGCGCTCGAGCGGGAGGTAGCTCGACTCCGACTCGTCGCCGTCCTGCGGCCCGCCGACGAGCAGCTCGTCCTCCTGCTCGCCGTCGCGGCGGAGCACGATCCGCGTCACCTCGCACTCGCCGGTCACTGCGACCTCGAGCTCGTCGGTGTGCCCTTCCCGCTCGAACGCCTCGAACCCGCGCTTGCGGTTCTTCGCCCGTAGCCGCCGGTCCTCGAGCTCGCGGATGAACTTCTCGTAAGCCTTGACGACGTCCTGGCTCGGCCCCCGCATCACGACGCGCCCGCGATCGAGCCAGATCGTCTCCTCGCAGAAGCGTACGATCTGGTCCATCGCGTGCGAGACGATCAGGACGGCGGCGCCGCTCTCGACCAGGCCTCGCATCCGCGCCACCGCTTTGCCGAAGAAGTAGGCGTCGCCTGCGCCGAGCACCTCGTCCACGATCAGGATCTCGGGCGTGATCGCGGTGGCGATCGCGAACGAGAGCCGGCTCCGCATGCCGAGCGAAAGCGTCTTCAGCGGCTGCTCCAGGAAGCGGCCGAGCTCGGTGAACTCCGCGATGTCGAGCTCGGCGGCGCGGATGTCGGCCGGACCGAGCCCGAGCGCTTCGAGAGCGCCCCGAATGTTCTCGTAGCCCGTGAACTCCGGGTGGAGCCCGCCGTTCGCCTCGAAGAGCGCGTGCACCTCGCCGTTGACCTCGACCTCGCCCTCGGTCGGGCGCACGTTCTGCGTCACGAGCTTCAGCAGGGTCGACTTGCCCGCGCCGTTGCGGCCGATCATTCCGATCCGCTGCCCGGGGTGCAACTCGAGGTCGAAGCCGCGGACGGCCCAGAACTCGCGGTGCTTCATCAGCTGCGGCATTCCGACCGCGTCGAGCAGGATCCCGAAGGGCGAGGAGAACACCTTGTAGGCCTTGCCGACGCCGGTCATCCGGACGGCTGCCTCAGACATAGTCCATCGCCACCCCTTTGGCCCAGACGAAGAAGCGGCTGCCGCCCAGGAAGAGCCCGCAGCCGGCGACCACCAGCGCGGCCCAGTGCCCTGGGCTGGGGCTCTCGCCGAGCACGAGGATCTTCTGGTAGGCGATCACGAACCAGGCGAGCGGGTTGACGAAGATCAGGGCACGAACCGGCCCATGGAGCGCGCGCGTCGTGTAGGCGATTGGCGAGGCGACGAGCAGGACGAGGATCACGATGGTGATCACGTACTGGATGTCGCGGGCCACGACCGTCGCCAGCGAGAGAAACCAGGCGACGCCGACGAGCGCCATCACCTGAAGCAGGATCACCGCGGGCAGGAGGACGAGGGGCCAGTCCGCGCGGCCGCTGGCGGCCGAGCCGATCACCACCGCCGACGTTCCGATCAGCAGCACGGGCAGCGTGGACAGCACGGCGCGCACCGGCGCGAGGTCGATCGGGAAAACGGTGTTCGTGAGCAGTGAGGGATCGTCGACCAGCGAGCCCGCGCCCTCCGTCAGCGCCTGCGCAGTCATCAGGAAGGGCACGAGCCCGGCGAAGATGTAGAGGACGAAGGCCGTGGCGCCAAGTCCGGGCGCGCGGACCTTGTAGACCTCGAGATAGACGACGCCGTAGACGGTGAGCAGGAGCGCGGGCGCGAGCACGACCCAGGAGACTCCCAGGATCGAGCCGGCGTAGCGGACGCGGATCTGGTTTCGCGTGCTCCGCCAGAGGAGCCTCCGGTGCGTGCGCAGGTAGCCCGCCGAGCCCCGCGGGGGCCGCTGGCGCCTCGCTCGCGCGGTCGTGGTGACTGCCGGTGCCATGGCACTCAAGCTTAGATGCCCGTTTACCCGGCCCTTACGGGTCGCCACTATCCTGTGGCGCCATGTGCGGGATCGGC
>Ga0187773_10000510_pt1 | contig 15383 bp, 18 predicted proteins | sample 0216_BV02_MP05_1_FD_133133 | JGI IMG/M metagenome (GOLD analysis project Ga0187773, IMG submission 133133) | Tropical peat soil microbial communities from peatlands in Department of Meta, Colombia - 0216_BV02_MP05_10_MG | ecosystem: Environmental > Terrestrial > Soil > Wetlands > Peat | place...
CATGATCGGCTACATGGTGATGGCGCTGCCGATCATCATCGTGTTCACCGTGTCGGCGGTGCAGGGGGCCGATCCCCGCGTCTACGAGACCGCGAGATGCCTCGGCGCCGGCCGAGTCCGCGCATCGCTCACCACGCTCTGGGAAGTGCGCTTCGGCGTTCTTGCCGCGGTGGTGAACGGGTTTGGCCGGGTGGTCTCGGAGGTCGGTTGCGCGATCATGGTCGGCGGGAACATCGCGGGGCTCACCCGAAACATCCCGACGGCGATCGCGCTCGAGACGAGCAAGGGCGACTTTTCCCAGGGGATCGCGCTCGGCATGGTGCTGATGGCCGTGGCCCTCGGAGTGAACTTTGCGCTCGCCGCGCTTCAAGGCGAAGGAGGGCTCAAATGAGAGCGCCTCTATTGGCGGTGTCGGGCCTGCGAAAGACGTTTGGCATGCGTCGACTCCTCGATATCGAGCGACTGGATGTGGAGGAGGGCGGCGCGTACATCCTCACGGGTGCGAACGGCTCCGGAAAAACGACGCTGCTCCGGATCATCGCGGGACTCGAGCAGGCGGATGTCGAAGAGTTTCGTTTTCGAGGCGAGCCCCTTCCGCTTGCGCCTTATCCGGAGCGTCTGCGCAGAGCTGTCGTCTACGTCCATCAGCATCCGTACCTGTTTCACACCAGCCTGCGCCACAATCTGCAATATGGGTTGAAATGCCGCGGGCTGCCGGAGGCGGAACGCACGCGGCGCGTCGAGGACGCGGTTGCGTGGGCCGGCCTCTCGGCGCAGATACGCACGCCGCCCGGGAAACTCTCGGGTGGCGAACGGCAGCGAGCTGCGCTCGCGCGCGCGCGTGCGCTCGATCCCGAGCTGCTGCTCCTCGACGAGCCGACCGCGAACCTGGATCGCAAGGGCCGCGCGCAGACGCTCGCGCTGCTCGAGCAGCTTCGCGAGGAGCGGCGTCCTGTCGTGGTGGCCTGCCACGACCAGGAGGTGATCAACCTGCCCGGCTTCCAGCGGTTGCACCTCGAGGAAGCCCGGCTCTCGGCGCCGTAACGTAAGGAACGCCTGCCGCTATATCCGGGCGGGAATGACGCTCTGATACAATGCCTCGTCAGAAGCGTGCGATGGACAGGCAGGGGCGATGAAGGTATTCGGGTTTGCGGGGTGGTCGGGCAGCGGCAAGACCACTTTGATCGAACGGCTCCTGCCGCGCTTCGTGAGCCATGGATTGAAAGTCTCGCTGATCAAGCATGCGCACCACAAATTCGATGTCGATCGCCCCGGCAAGGATTCCTACCGCCACCGCGAAGCGGGTTGCACCGAGGTGGTGGTCGTGTCCGGAAAGCGCTGGGTGATCATGCACGAGTTGCGCGGAGAGCCCGAGCCGACGCTCGACGAGCAGATCGCGCGCATGTCGCCGTGCGATCTCCTGCTCGTCGAGGGCTACAAGTTCCACCCGATCCCGAAGCTCGAAGTCTGGCGGAAGGACAACGCAAAGCCGCTGCTCCATCCGGAGGACAGGCACATTGTTGCGATTGCATCGGATGATGCGCTCGATACCCGGTTGCCGCGCTTCGACCTGAACGACCATGATGCGATCGGCGATTTCATCCTCACCTTCAGCGGCCTGAAATGAACAAAGGTCTGATCGAAGTCGACGAGGCGCTCCAGAGACTGCTCGCGGGCGCCCGTCCAGTCACCGAGACCGAGATGGTCTCGACGCTTGCGGCGACGGGTAGAGTGCTCGCTGCCGCGCAGCGCTCGACCATGAACGTGCCGCCCATGGACAACAGCGCGATGGACGGCTACGCGGTGCGCACCGCCGATCTTCGGGCGGCACCGGCTCGGCTGAGGGTCGCGCAGAAAATCGCTGCGGGCTCGGTCGGCAAACCGCTCGCACCGGGCACGGCCGCCCGCATCTTTACCGGCGCGCCGGTGCCCGCGGGCGCAGACGCCATCGCGATGCAGGAAGTCTGCGAGCCGGCCGGCGACGAAGTCGTGGTGAAGAAGACTCCAAAGGCGGGGGAGTGGATTCGCCGCATCGGCAGCGACATCCGTTCGGGTGACGCCATTCTGCCGGCCGGGATTCGGTTGCGCCCGCAGGACACGGGTCTCGCCGCGTCGGTGGGAATCCCGGCGCTTTCGGTGTTCCGGCGCGTGCGGCTCGCGCTCTTCTTCACGGGCGACGAGCTGGTGATGCCGGGCGACCCGCTGCCGCCCGGGCGCATCTACAACTCGAACCGCTTCACGCTGAACGGACTGGCGCGGACTTTCGATTGCGAGGTCCGCGACTATGGCATCGTGCCGGATTCCCTCGAGGCTACGCGCGAGGCGCTGCGCCGGGCGGCCTCGGAATCGGACGTGATCGTCACTTCGGGCGGAGTTTCGGTGGGTGAGGCCGATTTCGTAAAGCCCGCGGTGGAAGCCGAGGGCGAGTTGCTCATGTGGCGCATCGCCATGAAGCCCGGCCGGCCGCTCGCGTTCGGACACGTTCGCCGGAAGGGCGTCGGCGAGGCGGCTTTCATCGGGCTGCCCGGCAATCCGGTGTCGAGCTTCGTCACTTTCCTCCTGTTCGTGCGGCCGTTCCTCCTGAAGACTCAAGGGATGGCCGACGTGAAGCCGCGCGCGATCGCAGCACGCGCCGACTTCGACTGGCCGGAGCCCGATCCTCGCCGCGAGTTTCTGCGCGTAAAATGGAACGAGCGCGGGGGCTTGGATCTGTATCCGACGCAGGACTCCGCCGTTCTGATGTCCACGGCGTGGGCGGACGGCCTTGTCGACAACGCACCGGACCACCCGATCCGCGCCGGCGACATCGTGAGCTTCATTCCGTATTCGGAGCTGTACCGGTGAAACTGAAGGTGCTCTATTTCGCGAGCCTGCGCGAGCAGCTCGGGACGCGCGGCGAGGACCTGCAGGTCCCGCCCGGCGTGACCACGGTCGCCAGCTTGCGGGCGATGCTGATGTCGCGCGGCGGCGTGTGGCAATCGGCGCTCGCGCAAGGCAAGGCGCTGCGCGTTGCGGTCAACCAGGAGATGGCGCAGCCGACGACGCTCGTGAGCGCAGGTGACGAGGTGGCGTTCTTCCCCCCAGTCACCGGAGGTTAGATCTGAAATGACCGTTCGGATCCAGGTTCAGGACTTCGACGCGGGCGCCGAGATCGCCGCGCTCCGGCGCGGCAACCCGGGCATCGGTGCGGTGGCGAGCTTCATCGGCGTTTGCCGCGAGGCGAACGACGGAAGCGTGGTGACCTCGATGACGCTCGAGCACTACCCCGGGATGACCGAGAAGGCGCTCGAGGGCATCGTCGCGGAGGCGAAGCGCCGCTGGAAGGTCATGGACGTCCTCGTCGTTCATCGTGTCGGCGAGCTGAAGCCGACGGACCAGATCGTGCTCGTGGTCGTCACCGGAGCGCATCGCGGCGAAGCATTCGCCGCGTGCGAGTTCCTCATGGATTACCTCAAGACCCGTGCGCCGTTCTGGAAGAAAGAGGAGACTCCTGAAGGCAGTCGTTGGGTGGAGGCGCGTGCTTCCGACGACGAGGCCGCGGGACGCTGGCAAGACAGAGGCGCGGACGCCGCGTAGGTCGCACCTGTGCTCGCGTCGTTTGCGCGGGTCGTCACCTTCCGATAACATCCGACGCGAAACCAGGGAGATGGCATTCCTCCCATAGAACCGCCGCAAGGCTGATGATGCCTACGTGACGTGCCGGAGAAGGGCCGCGGCGTGGGAGACCTTGCACCTTCCGACGCGCGTGTGCAATGACAATTGTCGGAGGATCTCAAATGACTTTCGCAGGACTGCTCGCCGTCGGTGGCGGCGCCGCGGCCGGTGCTTGGTTGCGGTGGTGGCTAGGCAACGCGCTCAATTCCGTCTTTCCCACGCTTCCGCTCGGCACGCTCGCGGCGAATCTGCTTGGCGGCTTCCTGATAGGGGTCGCGATGGGCCTGATCGCGCACTTCGAGGCGTTGCCGCCCACGGCGCGACTGCTTCTCATCACCGGCTTCCTGGGTGGGCTCACGACTTTCTCGACCTTCTCGGCCGAAACGACGACCCTCATACTGCATGAACAGTATGGGTGGACGGCGCTCATCATTGGCGCGCATGTGATCGGATCCGTGATGATGACGCTCGCGGGCGTCAACGTCGTTCGGTTTATCGCATATGCGAAGGGGCTCGCATGAATGGCATCTGTCTTCGCTTCTATGTTCATGAAAACAGGAAGCACCGGCATATCCTGCTTTACGAGTGGCTCCTCGAGCGTGCGAAGAGCATCGGCATCCATGGAGGCTCGGCATTCCGCGCCATCGCCGGCTACGGACGCCACGGCATCCTGCATGAACAGCACTTCTTCGAGCTTGCCGGCGACCTGACGGTCGAAGTTGAATTCCTGCTAAGCAGCGAGGAGGCGGAGCGCCTGCTGGATCTGCTCAAGCAGGAACAGGTCCGCGTGTTCTACGCGAAAGTACCGGCGGAATTCGGGACGATCGAGGGCAACGACTGACGCCGGGCAGCCAAGCTTGGGCGGTAATGTTGCGCATGCGGTAGATCATATGAATCCATGTCGCTGCTGATCGAGATCCCCGGTGGTGTGACGCTGAGCCTGGAGCACCTGGTTCTGGACTACAACGGCACGCTCGGGCTGGACGGCCATTTGCTGGAAGGAATCGCCGATCGCATCGCTGCGCTTGCCGCGCACCTCCAGATTCACGTGCTGACGGCGGACACCTTCGAGCGGGCGCGCGCCGAGCTGGCCGACACCCGCTGTGGGGTGATCGTCCTCGAACGGGGGAACGAACCTCGCCAGAAGGCCGACTACGTCGATCGGCTCGGGCCCGCCGTCTGCGCCGCAATCGGAAACGGGCGTAACGACGTCGAGATGCTCGCCAAGGCGGCGCTGGCGATCGCGGTACTCGGGGACGAAGGTCTCGCGTCGGACGCGCTTGCGGCGGCAGACATCGTGGCTCCCAATCCAGTGTCGGCGCTGGATCTTCTCCTGCGCCCGAAGCGGATCGCCGCGACGCTGCGCAGCTAGCTTCTTCCCGCCAGCCGGAGGTTGGCCTGGGTAAGGCGATCGACGAGCACCCGTATGAACGCCTTGTTGAACCCGACCTGGCAGGCGTCGGTCGCGGCGCGCAGCGCGTCCGACTTAATCTCGATCACGGTGACTTCGCTGGTGGCGGTGATGGTTGTCGTGCGTCTTCCCGAGCGGCCGCTGAAGTAGAGGAGCTCGCCGAAGCAGCCGCCGGGCTTTATCGTGTTGAGCTGCTTGCCCAGAAGCGTCACGCCCACCTCGCCCTCGATGAGCAGGTAGAAGTTGTCGCCTTGATCGGCCTCGCGGATGATGACCGTTCCCGCATCCATGGTCTTCCAGCTTCCAATCCGCACCACTTCCCACAGCGCGACGTCGTCGAAGTCCTCGAAGAATGGCATGTCGCGCAGCTGGTTGAATTTCTCCGAATCGGACACCGATTCGCCGGCGAGGCGCAGGGATGTGAACGCCTGACTGAGATCCTTTCCGAATTCGAGCCATGTCTGGTAGCGCTTCGCTGGGTCCTTCTCAATCGCCTTCATCACGATTTGATCGAGGAGCGGCGGCAGGTCCGGACGCAGCGTCGAAGGGCGCGCTGGCGGCGTGTTCAGGATCGCGTAAGTGAGGCCGGCCTGCGTGGAGGCCTCGTAAGGCAGTCGCCCGGTCAGGAGACGGTACATCACTACCCCGAGGGAATAAATGTCGGTCTGGTGGGTGACGTCCTCCATGCGGATTTGCTCGGGAGACATGTAGGCGGGAGAGCCGACCCCGGTGATCTGCGTGGTCTCCTGGCCGAGCCGCTGCTGAAACGATGCCCCGAAATCGCTGACCTTGGTGTCGCCGTTCTTCGAAAGCAGGATGTTGCCCGGCTTGATGTCGCGATGGATGACGCCGTGCTGAAACGCGTACTCGAGCGCGCGGATGCACTTGAAGATGATCTCGACCACTTTGCTGAGCGGCAGCAAGTTGGTCACGTCGGAGTGACTTTCGAGGGTGGTGCCGGGCACGTATTCCATGACGAGATAGCTGTGCTCGGGTTCGACTACGGCGTCGAGGATCTCGACGATGTGCGGGTGGCTGAGCTTTCCGGCGAGCGCCGCTTCGGCGAGGAACGCCTTGTGCATCATGCGCTCGGTCTGGGCACTGACGTGCTCGTCGAAGAGAAAGACCTTGATGGCGACTTCCCGGTCTGCAAAGGGGTCACGCGCGAGATACACGCGGCTCGTCGCGCCGCTGCCGATTTCGCGGATGATCGGGTATTTTCCGAGATGCTCCTGAAGCTCGAACTTGATTGCCACGCCTGCCCGCCTCCGAGAGGACCCTCGAAGTGTAGCAGCGGTTTCCGCTTCGAACCCGGCGCTGTGAGCGAAGACGCCGCAAATTGCACAGGGCGTGCCCCGGCGCGGGCAGGGCAAGACGCGGCGCCTCTGGGAATGGACCAGCGCCGGCGATCTCAGCCGGGAAGAAAACTTCCGTTGCGCTCGATTTCCCGCAGCCGGCGTTCAACATCGGCGAGACTCGACGCATGGGACAAGTACTCGTCGATCGCGGCGTCCCTCGAGTAGAGAAGCCTCCGTCGCACCCACGCGACGGCCTGAGCCGACAGCCTGGCGATGGTTTCGCCCCGAAGCTTCCGCGCCCGGCGCTCAAGATCACGAAGCGATTCCGGCACTCTCGGGTCGGCCGGGCAAGCCGCCGGCCCCGCGTGGATGAACCCATCGCCTTCATACAAGGGCAGTTTGTTCTTTACGTACATGGAAACCACCTTTCGCTAAAAAATGCTGCAGTGCACATATCAAATATAGGTTTAGGAAATTACAAAATCAAGTCAGTAATTACATCAAATACTTATGTGAAATCCATCTGGTCAATAGACTACGACGCACCGCAGGATCATTGAATTGGAAAGCGGCTTGAAAAGCGCGCAAACTCCCCCACCTCGATCTCGACTCCGAACTCATGCATTAGAGCCTGATGCGCATCGACAAACTGACGACCAAGTTCCAGCAGGCGCTGGCTGACGCACAGAGCATCGCGGTCGGCCAGGACCACCAGTTCATCGAACCCGTCCACCTGCTCGCCGCGCTGCTGCAGCAGGAGGACGGCACCGCGGTCTCGCTGCTGTCCCGCGCCGGGGTCAACGTGGTGCGTCTGCGCGAATCCCTGCGGCAGGCGATCGGGCGGCTGCCCAAAGTCGAAGGCCACGGCGGAGAAGTGCAGATCTCGCGGGAACTGAACGGATTGCTGAATCTCACCGACAAGGAGGCGCAGAAGCGGGGTGATCAGTTCATAGCCTCGGAACTGTTCCTGTTCGCACTGGCCGACGACAAAGGCGAGGCAGGCCGCCTGCTACGAGAAAACGGCGGCGGCCGCAAAGCGATCGATCAGGCGATCAAGGCAGTGCGAGGAAGCGAGGCGGTGACCAACCCGGAGGCCGAAGGCCAGCGCGAGGCGTTGAAGAAATACACCCTCGACCTGACCGAGCGCGCCCGCTCCGGCAAGCTCGATCCGGTGATCGGCCGCGACGACGAGATCCGCCGCGTCATCCAGATTCTGCAGCGTCGAACCAAGAACAACCCCGTCCTCATCGGCGAGCCCGGCGTGGGGAAGACCGCGATCGTCGAAGGTCTCGCTCAGCGCATCATCAACGGCGAAGTGCCGGACACGCTGAAGAACAAGCGGGTGCTCTCGCTCGACATGGCGGCGCTGCTCGCCGGCGCCAAGTACCGCGGCGAGTTCGAGGAGCGCCTCAAGGCCGTGCTCAAGGAGCTGTCGCAGGACGAGGGCCGCACGATCGTATTCATCGACGAGCTGCACACCATGGTCGGCGCCGGCAAGGCCGAGGGCGCGATCGACGCCGGAAACATGCTCAAGCCCGCGCTCGCGCGCGGCGAGCTGCACTGCGTTGGGGCGACCACCCTGGACGAATACCGCAAGTACATCGAGAAGGACGCGGCGCTGGAGCGCCGGTTCCAGAAGGTGCTCGTCGACGAACCCACGGTCGAGGCGACCATCGCCATCCTGCGCGGCTTGCAGGAAAAATACGAGGTGCACCACGGCGTCGACATCACCGACCCGGCGATCGTTGCCGCCGCCGAACTCTCGCACCGCTACATCACGGACCGTTTCCTGCCCGACAAGGCGATCGACCTGATCGACGAAGCCGCGGCGCGGATCAAGATGGAGATCGACTCCAAGCCCGAGGCCATGGACCGCCTCGACCGGCGCCTGATCCAGCTCAAGATCGAACGCGAAGCCGTGAAGAAAGAGATGGACGAGGCCTCGAAGAAGCGGCTCGCGCTCCTTGAATCCGAAATCGCGAAGCTCGAGCGCGAATTCGCTGACCTTGAGGAAATCTGGAAATCCGAGAAGGCCCAGGTGCAAGGCTCGCAGCAGGTCAAGGAAGAGCTCGAGAAGCTCAAGCTCGAGATGGAAGCGGCCAAGCGCAAGGGCGATTGGCAGAAGGTATCGGAGCTCCAGTACGGGCGCATGCCCCAGCTCGAGGCGCAGCTGAAGAAGGCGGAGAAGGGGCCGTCGAAGCAGGAGAAGCCGAAGCTCCTGCGCACCCAAGTCGGCGCGGAGGAGATCGCGGAAGTGGTGTCCCGCGCGACCGGCATTCCGGTGTCGAAGATGATGCAAGGCGAGCGCGACAAGCTCCTCACGATGGAGGACAAGCTACACGAGCGCGTCGTCGGGCAGGACGAGGCGGTGCACCTCGTTGCCGACGCGATCCGCCGCTCTCGCGCTGGGTTGGCGGATCCCAACAAGCCTTATGGATCGTTCCTTTTCCTCGGGCCGACGGGCGTCGGCAAGACCGAGCTCTGCAAGGCTCTGGCCGCCTTCCTGTTCGATTCGGAAGACCATCTCATCCGCATCGACATGTCGGAGTTCATGGAAAAGCACTCCGTTGCGCGGCTGATCGGGGCGCCGCCGGGCTACATCGGCTACGAGGAGGGCGGATACCTCACCGAGGCCGTGCGGCGCAAGCCCTACAGCGTGATCCTGCTCGACGAGATCGAGAAGGCGCACCCGGACGTCTTCAACGTATTGCTGCAGGTGCTCGACGACGGGCGGATGACCGACGGCCAGGGCCGCACCGTCGACTTCAAGAACACCGTCGTGGTGATGACATCCAATCTCGGCTCGCAGATGATCCAGAGCATGGCGGGAGACGACCCAGGCCTCATCAAGACGGCGGTCATGGCCGAGGTGAAGACGCATTTTCGGCCGGAGTTCGTCAACCGCATCGACGAGATCGTCGTATTCCACGCGCTCGACGAGAAGCACATCAGGAACATCGCGAAGATACAGATGCGCTATCTCGAGGAGCGGCTCGCGAAGCTCGACATGCGGCTCGAGGTCGCCGAGAGCGCGCTCGCGCAGCTCGCGAAAGCCGGCTTCGATCCTGTCTATGGCGCTCGGCCGCTGAAGCGCGCCATCCAGCAGACGATCGAGAACCCGCTCGCGAAGCGCATCCTCGAGGGCGCGTTCGCGGCGAAGGATGCGATCCGCGTGGAGTGCCGCAACGGCGTCATGCAGTTCGAGCGGGTCGCGGACAAGTCCGCAAGAGCCGTCGCAGCCCGCTAGGCCGCCGGCGTCTCCGTCCGGCACATTCCTGCACGAAGCGCTGGCGCGCCCGCAGAGGCGCGGCTACGCCGGAAAAACTTGATGGCGTGAGGCGCGCGAGGCAGAATCCCGCCTTTCGGAAAACGGGCACCGCAATGACACCCAGTGAAACGTATGTCGCCGAAGCCAGACGCCTGACCCACGCCGGCGCAAGAAAAATGGCAGCGGCGGCCGTCGCCCTCGCGCACGATGCCGGAATCTCGATCTCGGTTGCAATCGTCGACTCCGGCGGACACCTGATCCTGCTCGAGCGTATGGATGGCGGCAGGTTTCACTCGCTGCATTCGGCGACGACCAAGGCGGTGTGCGCCGCCTCGAACCGGCGCCCGACGTCTCCCCACGGCGCCCAGGCACAGCCGCTCGACGTCGCGCACGCGCTCGGCCTCGCGCTTGCCGCGGGGCCCGAGCGCTGGACGGCGATGGAGGGCGGGGCTCCGGTGATCGTGGACGGAGAATGCATCGGCGGCGTCGGAGTGAGCGGGGGCGATTGGGCGACCGACGAGCGCATCGCGCGCGCGGCGGTCGAGTCGATCGGCGCGAGCTGGCGCAGCGGCTCAAGGTAGGGCGCGATGGCGGAATTCGAACCGGTACGAGTCGCCTGCATCGGCATGGGCTGGTGGTCGGACGTTCTCGCCGACGCCGTTCAGCGCTCGGGCAAGCTGCGGATCGTCGCCTGCTTCACGCGCTCTGCCGAAAAACGCGAGGCGTTCGCGGCGAAGTATCGGTGCCGGGCGGCGTCGAGCTATAACGACGTCCTCGGCGACGACGAGGTCGAAGCGATCGTCAACACCACGCCCAACGACGCGCACCTGGAGACGACGCGCGCAGCCGCCGCCGCGGGCAAGCACGTGTTTCTCGACAAACCGATCGCCAACACCATCTCCGAAGGCCGCGCGATTACCGAAGCGTGCCGCAAGGCGGGAGTGGTCCTCGCGCTCGGCTACCAGCGCCGGCGCGAAAGCCAGTTCCGCTGGATCCGGCGGCAGATCGACGAGGGCGCGTTCGGCAGGCTCGTCAACGCCGAAGCCAACATCAGCCGCGACCGACTCGGCAAGATTGATCTCAACTCTTGGCGCTACACGGCGAAGGGCATGCCCGGCGGGGTGATGCTGCAGATCGGCATCCACTACACCGACGTGCTCGAATATCTCCTCGGGCCGGTCAAGGCGGTGAGCGGCAGGGTCGCGCAACTGGTGCTCCCCGGCGACAATCCGGACGTCGCCAGTCTCGTGCTGGAGCACGAGAACGGCGCGCTCTCGACGCTGAACGCGAGCTACGCGTCGGCCTCCGAGTACTACCTTATGAACGTCTACGGCAAGGAAGCAAGCGCATATTACGATCTGCACCAGGGCTTGCGCGTGCTCAAGCGCGGCGGCGCGGGCGCGAGCCCGGTTGCGTGCACCAGGAACGACGCGTTTGTCGAGGAGCTCGAGGAGTTCGCCGCGGCCGTGCGCGGTAGCGGCGAGCCCGAGATGGACGGCGAGCGCGCCACCGCTTCACTCGCCGTGATCCGCGCCGGCGTTCTGTCCGCGCGCGAGGGACGCCGCGTCGAGGTCGCCGAAATTCTTAAGAACGATTGAAGAAAGCGAGGAAAGAATGAACCCATGGATCAAGGCTGCGGCGGCATGCGCCGCGCTGTTGGTGGTTACGACCGGCGCGCGAGCGCAGGAGCCAGCCTTCCCGAACAAGGGGCCCATCGAGATCACAGTGCTCTTTCCCGCCGGGTCTTCGGCGGACGTGACGGCGCGCCTGCTCGCTGACGGCATGTCGAAACAGCTCGGCGCGAAAGTGATCGTGGTAGACCATCCCGGGGCGGGCGGCGCGATCGGTTACAAATACGTCGCAGCGCAGAAGCCCGACGGCTACTTCCTCGTCTGGAACTCCAACTCGATCTCGACGACCTACCACTCAGGGATGCTGCCGTTCGACTACCGGGCTTTCGATCCGGTCGCACGGGTGCTCGTCGAGTCCCCCGTCATCGCTGTCCGCGGCGACTCGAAATGGAAGGCGCTCGCCGACCTGATGGCCGACGCGAAATCGCGGCCCGGCGCGATCACCGTCGGCAATTCCGGCGTCGGCAGCCACACCCACATCTCTTCGGTCGCGCTATTCAAGGCGGCCGGTGTCCAGGTCATCGACGTTCCGTTCGGCGCCGCGCAGGTCGTCCCGAGTCTGATCGGCGGCCAAGTGGACGCCCTCGTTCAGCTGCCAGCGGCTCTCTCGACCTATGTAAAGACCGGTCAAGTGCGATTGCTCGCGGCGCTCGCCTCCGCACGCGACCCGGTGCTTCCCGGCGTGCCCACGGCCCGCGAGCAGGGGTTCGACGTTTCGCTGGAAGCCTGGCGTGGGATCGCCGCGCCCAAGGGTACGCCGAAGCCGGTTATTGCCGTCCTCGAGGCGGCGATTCAGAAGACCGCAGAAAGCGGAGAGTTCGCGCAGGCCACCGAGCGGCTCGGAGTGCGACCCGCGTTCATGCCCGCGGCGGATTTCGGCCGGCTGATTGCGAAAGAGGATGGGGAGCTTGCGCGCCTGATGCAGCTCATCGGGCTGACGAAACAGCCTTAGCACAAAGCCGCGGGCGCAGCCGCGCGGCGCGTCAGCGAAAGCTCGCCAGCTCGCGACGCTGCGGCACGCCCGCGTGGACTGCAGTAGCGCGCCGCATCAAATCCTCCCACAAGTTGGACGCGTCTTCGCGAAAGACGATGTCGGGATCGGCATCCACGGTGAGCCAGTCGCCGTGATCCAACTCCGCGCGCAGCTGCCCCGGCGCCCATCCGGAGTAACCTGCGAAGAAGCGGATCTTCCCCGGCGGGTGGCTGATCAACGCGTCGATCGTGTCTGCGCGCAGCGCGAGATACAACCCCGGCAGCATCGCGAGAGATTCGCCCGGATCCCGACTGGCGCGGAAAAGCGCGAACAGTCCGGTTGCGGCCACCGGACCGCCGAAGAACACCGGATCGGTAAAGCGCTTGAAACGCTGGCTGGGTAGCAGCTCGGCGAGCGAACGGTCGGTGGGCCGGTTGATGATGACCCCCGTTGCCTGTCCTTGCTCGTCCTGTGTCACGAGCACCACGGTCCTACGAAAATTCGAATCGAGCAATCCCGGGCTCGCGACCAGCAGCAGAGTCTTGGGCGGCGGCTCCGCCGAGACGCCGACCGCAAGAAATCCGGCGCACCACGCGAGCGCCGCCCGGCGCAGAAGCTTCCTCCAGCGCGCTTCACGGGGGAGAGCGCCGGCGTCAATCGGTTCGAATCGAAGGCTCATCGTCAGGAGAAGGACACCGAGGCTGTGACGGCGCGCGCGCGGCGCAGAAGCTCTTCCCACAGTTTCCCCGGATCCTTGATGAAAACCAAGCTGGAATCGGGATCGAGGACGTACCAGAGCCCGCGGTCGATCTCCTGCCTCAGCTCGTAGGGACGCCACACGACGTATCCGACGTAATAGCGAGCCCTGTTGGGCGTCTCCTCGATGATGTGATCGACGACCGCGCCTCGAAGCGCAAGAAAGAGGTCTTTGGTCATCCGGACCGATCCGGCGCCGGGAGTGTGGCTTGCGCGAACCACCGCAAAGAGCGCCTGGCGCAACATCGGGCCGCCGAAGTACACGGGATCCCGCACGAGCTTCGACGGCCCGTGCTCGGGAAAGAGGCTCGCGAGCGAGCGTCCCGTCGGCCGATTGATGATGATGCCGATGTGCCGGTGACCGTCGATCGGCGCGGCCAGCAACACGCTCGCGCGGTAGTCGGGATCGATCAGCCTCGGCGTCGCGACGAGGATCACCGCGCCGGCGGGATCGCCGTCATCGGAATGAGCTGCGACCGGCGCCAAGCCGGCGACAAGGATGAGCGTTGCGGCGAAACGGAACATGCACTTCCTCATCCGAATCTATCCGGATGAGTTTAGCTCAAGCGCGCCGTTTCGGGAGGGCGGCCAGTGCGCGGCGACGGAAGCAGCTCGTCAGATGATCGTTCACCATGCCGACGGCCTGCATGAAGGCATAGACGATCGTCGAACCGACGAAGCGGAAGCCGCGCTTCTTCAGGTCCTCGCTGATTGCGTCCGACAGCGGCGTGCGGGCCGGCACCTCCTTCAGACTGCGTCGTCGAGCCTGAAGCGGCCGCCCGTCGACAAAGCCCCAGAAATACGCGTCGAACGAGCCGAACTCCCGCTGCACCTCGAGAAACGCGCGGGCGTTGCCGATCGCCGCCTCGATCTTGAGCCGGTTGCGCACGACGCCAGCGTCGGCGAGCAGCCGTTTCACGTCACGAGACCCGAACCTCGCGATCTTTCTCGGATCGAATCCCGCGAATGCGCGGCGGTAGTTCGCGCGCTTGCCGAGGATCGTCGACCAGGAAAGTCCCGCTTGCGCGCCCTCGAGGATGAGGAGTTCGAACAGCTTGCGGTCGTCGTGGAGCGGAACGCCCCATTCGTCGTCGTGATAACGGATGTAAGCCGGACTGCCGAGGGACCACGGACAGCGTCTGGGCTCCGGCATGCTTCCACTACGCACTGAACGCCTGGATCCCGGTCTGCGCGCGGCCGAGGATCAGAGCGTGGATGTCGTGCGTGCCCTCGTACGTATTGACGACCTCCAGGTTCACCATGTGGCGCACGACGCCGAATTCGTCCGAGATGCCGTTGCCGCCGAGCATGTCGCGCGCCGTGCGCGCGATGTCGAGCGCCTTGCCGCAGGAATTGCGCTTCATGATGGAGGTGATTTCCGGGGTGTCGATTCCCTCGTCCTTCATCCGGCCGAAACGCAGCACGCCCTGCAGGCCGAGGCAGATCTCGCTCTGCATGTCGGCGAGCTTCTTCTGGATCAGTTGATTCGCGGCGAGCGGCCGCCCGAACTGCTTGCGGTCGAGAACGTACTGACGCGCGCGGTGCCAGCAGTCCTCCGCCGCGCCGAGGGCGCCCCACGAGATCCCGTAGCGCGCGGCGTTGAGGCAGGTGAACGGTCCCTTCAATCCCTCGACGCCGGGCAGAAGACTGTCTTCCGGCACGAACACGTCGTCCATCACGACTTCGCCGGTGATCGACGCGCGCAGGCCCACCTTGCCGTGGATCGCGGGGGCGGAGAGTCCTTTCGCGCCTTTCTCGAGGAGAAAGCCGCGGATGCGGCCGTCCTCGGTCTTCGCCCAGATGACGAAGAGGTCGGCGATCGGCGCGTTGCTGATCCAGGTCTTCGAGCCCGCGAGGCGGTAGCCGCCGGAAACTTTCGTGGCCCGCGTCTGCATGCTTGCGGGATCCGAGCCGTGGTTCGGCTCGGTGAGGCCGAAGCAGCCGATCAGCTCGCCTTTCGCCAGTTTCGGGAGATATTTCCTCTTGTGCGTCTCCGAGCCGAACTCGTAGATCGGCGTCATCACGAGGGAGCTCTGCACGCTCATGGTGGAGCGATAGCCCGAGTCGACGCGCTCGAGTTCCCGCGCGATGAGCCCGTAGCTGACGTAGTTGATGCCGGCGCATCCGTACTCGGGCGGCAGCGTCGGGCCGAGAAAGCCGAGTTCGCCCATCTCGCGCAGGATCGAAGGGTCGGCCTTTTCGCTGCGGAACGCCTCGAGTATGCGCGGGGCGAGCTTGCCTTGCGCGTAGGCGCGCGCGGCGTCGCGGACCATGCGTTCGGATTCGGTGAGCTGCGATTCGAGCAGCAGCGGATCGTGCCAGGAAAACTCGGCCTTCTTCGGCCTGGATTTGAGCGGAGCGTTCATGCGAGAGTCTCCGGAAGCGGGATTCA
>Ga0187773_10000513_pt1 | contig 15316 bp, 11 predicted proteins | sample 0216_BV02_MP05_1_FD_133133 | JGI IMG/M metagenome (GOLD analysis project Ga0187773, IMG submission 133133) | Tropical peat soil microbial communities from peatlands in Department of Meta, Colombia - 0216_BV02_MP05_10_MG | ecosystem: Environmental > Terrestrial > Soil > Wetlands > Peat | place...
TCATCGTCACGCGGCATTACCGCGTGAAGGACTATCCGTTCGTGTTCTGCAACGGCGCGCAAGGCTGCCTGCTCGAAGTCGATGTGGACACGGGCTTCGTGAAGCTCCTGAAGATCTGGTGCGTCGACGACTGCGGCCGCGTGATCAACCCGAAGCTCGTCGACGAGCAGGTGCGCGGCGGCATCGTGCAGGGGATCGGCGGCGCGCTCTTCGAGCACTGCGTCTACGACGAGCGCGGCCAGCTGCTGAACGCGACGATGGCCGACTACCTCGTGCCGATGGCCGCCGAGATGCCCGACATCGTCACCGCGCACGTGCAGACGCCGACCAAGACCTCGATGCTCGGCGCGAAAGGCGCCGGAGAAGCCGGCACCGGCGGCGCGCCCGGCGCGATCATGAACGCGGTGAACGACGCGCTCCGCCCGCTCGGGACGAAGGTGACGCAGCAGCCGATCACGCCGGAAGTCGTGCTGCGCGCGCTGGGGAAGGTTTCCTAGAATCTGCAGCGGCGGTCTGCTACAGGCCCATGTAGAGCTTGTGCACCAGCTCGTTGTTCGCAAGGTCCTCGCGCGAGCCGCCGCTGTACTCGATCCTGCCGTGAACGATGACGTACCCGCGGTCGGCGATGCGGATCGCCTGGTTGAAGTTCTGCTCGGCCATGAGCACGGTCAGCCCGTACTTCTCCTTCAGCTCGAGGATCTTGTCGATGGTGTGAATCACGAGGATCGGCGCGAGTCCGACCGAAGGCTCGTCGATAAGAAGGATCTTCGGCGCGGTCATGAGCGCGCGGGCGAGGGTGAGCATCTGCTGCTCGCCCCCGCTCATGCTGCCCGCGAGCTGGCGGCGGCGCTCGGCGAGCCGCGGGAACGTCTCGAAGCAGAACGCGAGGTTCGCGGCGATCGCAGCGCGCGCCTTCTTCCGGTACGCGCCGAGCAGCAGGTTCTCCTCCACCGTGAGCCGCGGAAAGAGGCGCCTGCCTTCGGGCACGAGCGAGATTCCGAGGTCCACGATCTCTTCCGTGGTCCTTCCGACCAGATCGTGCTCCACGTCGTCGATCGTCGCGGCGATGCGCCCGGCGCTCGGGCGGACCACGCCCATGATGCACTTGATGAGCGTGCTCTTTCCGTTGCCGTTGGTCCCGAGCAGCGCCACCGTTTCGCCGTGGTCCACGTCGAGAGAGATACGGTCGAGCACCTGCACCGACCCGTAGCCGGCGCACAGGTTGTCGACGAGAAGCCTATTCGCCAAGATAAGCCTTCACCACTTCGGCGCTGCTCGCGACCGTCTGCGGATCACCGTCGGCGATCTTGCGGCCGGCGACGAGCACCGCGAGCCGCTCGGAGAATTTCATCACCGCCCGCATGATGTGCTCGATCATGATGATCGCGATGCCCTGGCGGTTGAGGCTCGTGAGCAGCGCGAGGATCTCGTCGACCTCGGAGGTGGACAGCCCGGCCATCGCCTCGTCGGAGATCAGCAGCTTGGGCTTCGCCGCGACCGCGCGCGCGAGCTCGAGCTTTCTCATGTCGACCTGCGTGAGGCCGCCCGACATCGCGTCGGCTTTGTCGGCGAGCCCGACCTGCCGGAGGATGTCCATCGCGACGTCCGAGATCCTGTCGCGCGCGATCCGCTCGTGTTGCCTCGCGGCGTAGAGAAGCGGAATGCGCAGATTGTCGAGCACCGACATGCTGGAGAAGGGTTTGGGGATCTGGAAGCTGCGCGCGAGACCGAGCCGGATGCGTCGGTGGGGAGGCTGCGCGGAAACGTCGGTGCCCTCGAAGTGGATGCTCCCTTCCTCGTTCCTCAGCGCGCCCGTGATGCAGTTGACGAGCGTGCTCTTGCCGGAGCCATTCGGCCCGATGAGGCCGAGACGCTCTCCGGGCTTGACCACGAGATCGACGCCGTCGAGCGCGGTAAAGCCGCCGAAGCGTTTGCTCACACCGCGCACGTCGAGAAGGACTTCGTTCACGAGCGCCTCCGCGCGCGCAGCCATGCGTCGAACCAGCCCATGATCCCGTTCGGCGCGAGAGTCACGAACAGCACCAGCAGCACTCCGACGATGAGCAGGTTCCACGCGGAAGAGACCGTCACCTGCACGATCTGCTGGATGGTTCCGAGCAGCACCGCGCCGATCAGCGGCCCGAGCCAGCTCATCATCCCGCCGATCAGCGGCATGGCGATGCTGTTGACGGCATAAGAGAGGCTGAACGCGGAGCTCGGTTCGACGTAGGAAAGATAGTAGGGTAGCGTCGTGCCCGCCATTCCCATCAGTGCGCCGCTCACCGTCGCGGAAAAGATCTTGAGCCTGAGCGTCGGCACGCCCGAGCACTCGGCGGCGAGCTCGTCGTCGCGGATCGCCGCGAGGCCTCTGCCGAGCGTCGACGTCTCGATCGCGCGCGCGACCACCAGTGCGAACGCGCACATGAAGACCATCGCGATATAGAGCACGTGAATGTAGCGCGGCAGCCCGAGCGGAATCTCGCGCGGCTGCAGGATGTAGGCGCCGCGCGCCCCGCCGACGTAGTCCCAGTTCACGACGAAGGTGTAGAGCACCACCGCGAGCGCAAGCGTCGCGATCGCGAAGAACACGCCGCGCAGCCGCAACGTGAGGTAGCCGACTGCGAGGCCGACGAGGCCGGCTGCCACCGTTCCCGCGACGATCATGATGATAAGCGGCGCGTGAAAGGCGTTGTAGAGCGCCACTGCGGTGTAGGCGCCGGTGGCGAAGAACGCGGCGGTGCCGAAGTTCACGTAACCGGTGTAGCCCCCGAGGATGTTCCAGGCGGTAGCGAGGATGATGAACTGCAGCACCGTGTACGTGGCGGTGAAGAAATACTCGTTGCCGATGAGCTGGCTGCCGGCAGCGATCGCGACGGCGATCGCGAACGCTACGGCGGCGAACAGCTTGTTGCTCACGGGTTCTCCCCTTCTCTCATCGGCCGAATAGCCCCGTGGGCCTGAAGGCGAGCGTGGCGAGCAGCAGGCCGAAGGAGACCGCCGGCGCCCACGACGGGCCGAAAAAGGTCGAGGTGAACGACTCCGCGATGCCGAGAACGAAGGCGCCGATGAGCGTCCCCCAGATCGATCCCATGCCGCCGAGCACGCAGACGGCAAACACCAGGCCGATGTATTCGCGCCCGATCGAGGGCTGCACCGGCTGAATCACAATGAGCAGCGCCCCGGCAACGCCCGCCGTCGCGATCGAGAGCGCGAAGGCGAGCTCCTTCACCCTGAACGGATTGACGCCCATCAGCCGCAGCGCGAGCTGGTCCTGCGCGACCGCGAGCACCGCGCGGCCGAAGAACGTGCGCGTGAGGAAACTCTGGACGCCCGCGACCATCGCCACCGAAACGGCGAACGGCACCGCGAGCCGCATCGGCACGTCGATCTCGCCGAATCGCCAGGTGATCTCGGAGTAGCCGGTCTGCACCAGCCGGTAGTCGACGCCGAAGACGAGGACCAGGGATACTTCGGTGATGAACAGCACCCCGAAGAAGAACGCGAGGCCGCGGAGCGACTCCTGGCCGCGCCGCTCGAAAGCGAGGTAGTAGATCCGGTACAGCGCCATCCCGAGCGCGAAGAACACCGGCGATAGCACCACCGACACCAGGATCGGATCGAAGCCGAACCGGTCGTTGACGATATAGGCGATGTACGAGCCGAGGATGATGAACGCCGGATGGGCGATGTTGACCACGTCGAGCATCCCGAAGGAGATCGAGATGCCGACGCTCACGGCGGCGTAGAACCCGCCGAGCAGCAGTCCGGCGACGATGGCGCTGACGAGCAGCGCCGCGGAGAATTCCATGTGTTCAAAGCGAAACCGGCGGGGAATCCCCGCCGGTTTCGCGCAATTGACGTATTTCGCTTACTTCCTTGCGTCCTGGAACGGGGCCTTCACCACTCCTGTCTTGTAGGCGGCCGGCTCGAGCACCGTGACCACGCCCGGCTTCTTCCACTGATCGATGCTGTTTCCCTGAACGCCGTGGAACTGCACCATCATCACGCGGGGCACTGCCCATTCGCCGTTCTTCGCGAAGCTCACCTTGCCGACGAAAGTGTCGAACGTGTGCGTGTGGATGTACTGCGCGAGCTTCGCCTGATCGAGGCCCTTGGTCGCCGTGATCGCCTGGTCGAGCACCTCCATCATCGCGTAGGCGTAGGGCGGCAGGTAGTAGCCGAGCGGATCGGCGCCTTCCTTCACCGCGCGCTCCTGGTACTTGGCGAAGAACTTGTCGAGGAACGGGAACTTGCCGGAAAGATCGGGCACGTACAGTTCGTAATTCACCATACCGTTCAGGAGCGGCCCGAGCGCGCTCTTCAGCGCCGCGAACTGCGGCCCGACCATGCCGCCGCCGAACATGCGCGTCTTCAAGCCGACCTCGTTCACCGCGCGTATCATTCCGGCCGAATCCGGCGGGTACGAGGCGAGATAGACGAGATCGGGATTGGTGGCCTGGATAGCCCGCACGATCGGCGAGTAGTCGGTCGTGTTGGGCGGATAGCTCTTGTCGTAGACGACCTTCAGTCCCAGGCGCTTGACGTGCACGCGCGCGCCTTCGAGCGCAAGGTGCGGATACTCCGCATCGGCGCCGACCAGCGCGATCGTCTTCGGCTTGGGACTCATGGTCATCGCCGCGTCGAAGAAGCCGCGCGTCCAGCCGACCGCAGGCTCGGGACCGGCCGGCATGATCTGGAAGTAACGGTCGTAGTTGAACTTCGAGTTCACGTTCAGGCCGAACAACGTCATGAACGTGAGATTGCGCTGCATCATGAGCGGCATCGCCGGCGCGATCACCGCGGTGCCGTAGCCGGAAACGACGAGGTCCACCTTGTCAACGTCGAGCAGCTTGGTGTAAATGCCGGGCACCGTCGAGGGGTTGGTCTGGTCGTCGTAATAGACGAACTCGACCTTGCGCCCGAGAATTCCGCCCTTCGCGTTGACGTCGTCCTTCCAGATCTCCATCGCGATCAGCGCGGCCTTACCGTTGCCCGCGAGGGGCCCGGTCAGGCTCATGCCGAAGCCGATCTTCAGCGGCGGCTGCTGGGCGAATGCCGCTCCGGTGAACGCGAGCCCGATCAACAGCGCGCCCAGCGCGCGCCCAAGCACGGAAAATACCTTATTACCTGGCATGTCTCCTCCTAGACTTGGTTGCTGAAAAATTCGAGTGGGACTCGCCGTCGCGCTATTCGCGTCTTGCCGGCAGGCCGTGTGCTCCCGGCATTATGAAAGCGCGCCGCGGTTTGTCAAGCCGTCGTCCCACCGGGCGCCGCTAGCGCAAGTCCAGCTCGATGTCCCACAGCAGCCCATCCTCGGCGCGGGCGATCTCGTTCTCGACGAGCGCGCCGCAGCCGGGGCAGAAGAACTGCCGGAACACGGGACGATCGTCGATGTACCGCCGGTAGTCGCCGATGTTCGGGTTCGCCTCACTGATGTCGGACTCGCGGCGCATGCAGTGGTCCTTGTAGTTCTCGCGCACCGGCCCCAGGTCCGCCGCGCACTTTGCGCAGGCCGTGCGCAGGCCGCCGTTCTCCTTGCGAACCTCCAGATTGTCGGTGACGCGCGCGACGACTTTGCCCGAGAGTTTCGCCACGGCGCCGTCCTTCTTCCGGTTCGCATCGCGGCGCTCTGCGCGGAGTCTCTTCGTCGCTTCGACGTCGAGCCGCTCGCCCTCGATCACGACGCCGTAGATCGCGCGCGCCGCCTCGACCGACACCGACCGATGGTCGACCACGTCCTCGCGCACCTTCTCCGGGTCGCGCTCGAGCGGATCGCCGAATCCGCCCGCAGCCGACCAGATCACGGCGTACACGTCCTCGGGCTTCTGCACGAAATTTTCCTGGCGCAACTGGAGCGTCACTTCCTCGCCTTTCACCTCGGCGATGTCGCTCGGGATCTCGCGGCGCTTCAGGTGATCGAAGACGTCCGTGCCGCGCTTGAACTTGTAGACGTTCACCGAGCCGGGATACCCCGCCATCATGCCCGGCGAGGTGGGCATGGCGTTGCCCGACGACAGCGTGTCCTGCGTGATCGACTCGGTGTGGTGCGGGATAAAGCACGACTCGGCCGACAGCCCGCCGCGGAATCTGCCGGCGCCGCCCGAATCCACGACCTCCTTGCGATACAGGAACAGCAGCGGGAAGGTCTGCTCGGTGTGCTCGACGTTGGGCAGCTTGCAGATGGGCGTCCTCGATTGGCCGCCGGTGGAGATGCCGTCGCCTGTCGCAAAGGCGCCGATCGCGCCGCCGATGGGATCGACGAGAAGATAACCGTAGCGCTCGCCCCACTGGTCGATCCCGCGGAAGATCGTCGCCGGCCACTGGCTCGTCCCGCCGATGCACATGATGTCCTTTCGCATCTCCGGGTCCGCGTGGATCATCTTCGAGAGCACGTTATACGCAGGGTAGAGCGAAATCTCCATCGCCTGCACGGGTGCGGTGGACACCGACGCCGGGAAATTCGCGCAGTTGAAGGTACCGGGGGTCGGGTCGAACTCGACATGCCTGAGCGCCCCGCCGATCGAGAAGTACTGATCCCAGCAGAGCAGCTGGTTCAGCGCGACCATGATCGAGCCGCGCCAGCCCGAGTAGGTGGCATTCATCGCGCCGTCCTGCGGCGCCGAGCCTTCGTTCTCGAAAACGAGCTTCGCGCCTTTCTTGCGCAGCGTCAGCATCACGCGGTGCGTACGCCGGTCGCCGGGGCGGCAGCATTCGACGTAGGTGCGCTCGCGCCACACGCCGTCGGGCAGGCGCTTCAACTTCTCGAGAAACGCGCGCTCGCCATTGTCGAGAATTTTCCGCATTACGCCTTTGACGACTTCGGGGCCATAGTGCCTGATGAGGCCGAGCACGCGGTCGCGCGCGGTGATGTTGCCGGCGAGCTGCGCGCGGAAGTCGAGCGCCACCGATTCGGGCTTGCGCGAGGACCGCAGGTACAGCTCCTCGATGTCGCGGCGGATCTCGTTGCCCTCGACGATCTTCACGGGCGGAATGCAGATCCCTTCCTCGAAGGCGTCCTTCGCGCCGCCGCAGAAGGACGAGGGCGTGATGCCGCCGATGTCGTACTGGTGCAGGCAGTTGGTGACCCAGCAGAAGAGCTCGCCTTTCCAGAACACCGGGCAGATGAGCATCACGTCCTGCTGGTGCGCGGCGCCCACCCAGGGGTCGTTGGCGAGGAACATGTCGCCGTCGCGGATGCCGGGATTGTCGCTGCGGTATTCGAGCGTCCACTTCACCTGCGTGTCGGTGACGCCGGACATGTACTGCATGTACGGCCCGAAATAGACGAACTCGCCGTCCTCGGTGAGGATGGAAGGATTCAGATCGAGCGCGTACATCGCCACCGGCGACCCCGACAGGCGCTGGATCGTCGCGCCGTGCTCCTCGTTGACGTGCCAGAGGCTGTGGCGGATCACCTCGTAGGTGATCGGGTCGATCGCCTTCGCGCTCTTTGTCTGAAGCTTGAGCTTCGGGGAGATTCTCAGCTTCTTCGGTGGGACGTAGCCCATCTTGCGGCCGTCGAAGGCCGCGTCCTTCATTTCACTGACTTTAGGCATGGCTCACTTTCCGAAGAGAATTTCGAAATTGCCGAACTTGTCGACCTTCAGGGTACGCCCCGGATGGACGACCACCGTCGTATCGGTGGTTTCGATCACAGCCGGTCCTTTGATCGTGTTGCCCGGAACCAGGAAAGCGCCGTCGTAAATCGGAGTCGCCGCCGCCTTCTTCAGATCCGACCACCAGATGCTTCTCTTGCCGCGCGCGGCGCGCTTGTCGATCTTCGCCGAGAGCTTCTTCGTCGCGGCGAGCTTCGGCCGTGGCGTCGTCGCGGTCGCGCGAAGCCTGAGCGTCACGATCTCGAGGCGTGCGTCGCGATACGAAGAGCCGCGCCCGTAGAGCTGTTCGTAGCGCTCGTAGAACCGGCGCCGCAACGGTTCCCAGAGATCCTTCGCGAGCCGCTTCTCGGGGAGCATCACCTCGACCTCGTTGATCTGGCCGCGGTGGCGCATGTCGAGCGAGAACGAAAACTGCCGTCGGCTTTTGGCGATCCCGTCCTTGTCCATCTGCGCGTTCGCCTTACCTTCGAGCGAGTCGAGCGTTGCGTTCACGCGCGCCGCGTCGAAGGGGCTCGCCTGGATGTCCACCTGCTCGTAGACGTGCAGGATGTCGGCCGCCGCCGCGCCGAAGGCGCACCAGGTCGAGGCGATCTCTTTCTGCGGAATGACGACCTTCTGCACGGCGAGCTCGCGCGCGAACACGCCCGCGTGCGCGGGCCCCGCGCCGCCGAAGGCGAAAAGCACGAAGTCGCGCGGATCGTAGCCTTTCTCCACCGTCATCTTGCGGATGATGTCCGCCATCTTGTACTCGGCGATTCTCGCGATGCCCGCGGCCGCCTGAAGGAGCGAAAGGCCGAGAGCGTCCGCGACCCGCTGCACCGCTTCGATCGCCTTCGCCTTGTCGAGCTTGATGCGGCCGCCGAGGAAGTTGTCAGGATTGATATATCCAAGCACGACGTCGGCGTCGGTGACCGTCGGCACCGTTCCGTCTTTGCCGTAGCACACCGGCCCCGGGTCGGCGCCCGCGGATTCGGGGCCGACCGAGAGCGTCTTCGTCGTCGCGTCGACGCGCGCGAGCGAGCCGCCGCCCGAGCCGATCGCCTGGATGTCGACCTTGGGGAGGAAATATTCGTACTGCGCGACGTTCGAGACGAAAGAATACTCGGGCTGGCCTTCGAAAATGATGCCGACGTCGAAGGACGTCCCGCCCATGTCGGTGGTGATGATGTTGGGGCAATCCATGAGGCGCCCGAGGTACAGGGAGCCGGTGACGCCGGACACGGGGCCCGAGTCGAGCGTGAGGAGCGGCGTCTCCATCGCCTTGTCGACCGAGATCGAGCCGCCTGCGCACTGCGTGATCTGCAGCGGTTGCGCGTAGCCCGAGGCCTTGAGCCGCTTGTCCAGGTTGCCGAGATACTTCGCCATCACAGGGCCGATATAGGCGTTGAGCGCCGTCGCGGTGACGCGCTCGTACTCGCCCCACTTGGGCGCGATGTCGGTCGAGCAGGACACGAACACGTTCGGCGCGACGTTCTTGATCATCGCCTTCACGCGCTGCTCATGGCCCGGATGCTTGAACGACCAGAGGAAGCACACGCCGATCGCCTCCACGCCTTGCGCGAGCAGCCGCTTGATCGCTGCTTCGGCTTCCGCCTCGTTCAGCGGCACCACCACCTCGCCGAAGCAGTCGACGCGCTCGGACACGCCCTCGATCAGGCGCTTCGGCACGATCGGCACGGGCTTCGAGCTTTCGGGGAAATGCACGACTTTCCGGATATCCCGCGAGGTGACTCCGCGCGAGCCGCGCATGATGTGAATCGCGTCCTCGTGGCCGCGCGTGGTGATGAGCCCGACTTTCGCGCCTTTTCTCTGGATCAGCGCATTCGTGCCGACTGTCGTGCCGTGCGTGAGCACCTCCACGTCGCGGCAGAACTCCTCGAAAGACAGTCCGAGGCGCTGCGCCGCCACGCCCATCGCCGCGAGCATCCCTTCGGCGAAATTCCCCGGCGTCGAAGGCGCCTTGGTCGCGGTGATGCGGCCCCGATGGTCGAGCACCACGCAGTCAGTGAAGGTGCCGCCGATGTCCACGCCGACCAGGAATTTCATGCTGGAACCATCACTCCGCCCCGTTTTTTGAGCGAGAATGTTAGCGTATTTGCCGGCGAACCAACAAAAGAGCAAGGATTCGATGACTCAACAAACGGTTGGAATGATCGGGCTCGGCATCATGGGCTCGGCGATGTCGTTCAACCTCGGCCGCGCGGGATTCCGGGTCGCGGGGTACGACGTGGCGCCCAAGGCACGCGCAGCGCACGCGCGGGCGGGCGGCGTCGCGGCGCGAAGCGTGCGCGACGTGGCGAAGCGCGCGGACATCGTCATCACCTCGCTTCCGTCGGCCAACGCGCTCGCTGCGGTGGCCGACGATCTGGCGGCATCCGCCAGGCGCGGCACGATCGTGATCGAGACGAGCACGCTGCCGATCCCGGTGAAGGAATCCGCGCGCGACGCGCTCGCGAAGCGCGGCGTGATCCTGCTCGACTGTCCCTTGAGCGGCACCGGCGCGCAGGCGCGGAAGAAGGATCTTCTCATCTACGTGAGCGGCGACCGTGCCGCGTACAAGAAGATCACGCCGGTGCTCGCGGGCTTCACCAGCGCCAACTACTATGTCGGCCCCTTCGGTGCAGGCTCGAAGATGAAATTCGTCGCGAACCTCCTCGTCGCCATCCACAACGTCGCCGCCGCCGAGGCGATGGTGCTCGGCATGAAGGCCGGCCTCGATCCGGCGATGGTGCTGAAAGTCGTCGCGGGAGGCGCGGGCGGCTCGCGCATGTTCCAGGTGCGCGGTCCGATGATGGTGAAGGGCGATTACTCGGAAGCCACGATGAAGAACGAGGTGTGGCAGAAGGACATGACCATCATCGGCGATTTCGCGCGCAAGCTCGACTGCCCGACGCCGCTCTTCGCCGCGAGCGCGCCCTTCTACAACGCGGCGATGGCGATGGGGCTCGCGAAGCAGGATACGGGCGCCGTGTGCGCCGTGCTCGAGGCGATGGCCGGCGATCCGCGCCGGCGCAAGGCGCGCTAACTCTCAAATCACAACAGGAACATCGATGGCAACGCTTTCAGGGATCGGCGCCCGCGCCGACCAGACGCTCGCTCTCAACATGAAGCTTCTCTCGCATCACGAGCTGCAGGGATTCGGCGGAATCGGCGAGGGCATGGGAATGCAGCTCGCGCGGGACGGCCACAGGATCCTGTGGCTCGCGCACGAGTCGGCGCCGAAGAATTTCACCGCGGTCGATGTCACCGATCCGAAACAGCCGAAGGTGGTCGTGCAGACCGAGCTGCCGCACGCCAAAGTACGCTCCAATTCGCTCGACGTCGTCGGCGACACGATGGCAGTGGCGTATCAGACCAGCGCAGTGAACACCAAGCCCGCAGGCTTCGACCTCTTCGACATCTCGGTGCCGGAAAAACCGAAGCTCATATCGCACTTCGACGCTTCGGGACCGCACTCGCGCGGAACCCACGCCGTGTGGTTCGTCGACGGCGAGTTCGTGCACATGGCGAGCGGAGCGCCCGATTTCCAGCCGACGCATCCGTCGGACGACCAGTTCTACCGCATCATTGACGTGCGCAATCCCTCGAAACCGGTCGAGGCCGGCCGCTGGTGGATGCCGGGCACGCGCATGGGCGACTCGGTTCCGCCGCCCGCGCGGCATCCCAGATTCGACTCGGGCTACCGCGCCCACAATACGAACGTCTTCCCGCAGCGCCCCGACCGCGCCTACGTCGGTTACATCTCGGGCGGCGCGGTGATCCTCGACATCTCGGACAAGTCGCGGCCCAAGCCCGTCGCCCACTGGCGCTACTCGCCGCCGTATACCGGATTCACTCACACGGTGCTTCCGCTCCTTTCGCGCGATCTTCTCATCGTGAGCGACGAGTGCGTCTACAACGACGGAAAGGATTGGCCCAAACTCGTCTGGGTGGTCGACGCACGCGTGGAAAGCAATCCGGTCCCGATCAGCACCTTTCCGATGCCGGCATTCGACGCCTTTGCGCACCGCGGCGGGCGCTTCGGCGCGCATAACCTCCACGAAAACCTTCCCGTGCCCGGCTCGTGGAAATCGGAGAACATCATCGTCGGCACTTTTTTCAACGGGGGAGTACGTGCGTTCGACGTGAGCAACCCCTACCAGCCGCAGGAGCTCGCCTATTTCGTTCCTGGAGCGCCGAAGCTCTCGCCGGCCGGATCGATACAGCTGAACGACGTCTACATCGACGACCGCGGCCTGGTATTCACGGTAGACCGGTTCGCCGGCGGCCTTTACGTGCTCGAGATGACTGTCTGATGCAGGTTCTGGCGCGGGATCCGCTGGCGGGCAAGCTACCGGTCACTCTGATCACCGGTTTTCTCGGGAGCGGCAAGACCACCCTGATCCGCAGGCTGCTGCGCGATCCGGAAATGAACCGCGCTGCGGTCATCATCAACGAGCTCGGCGAGGTCGGCATTGACCATGAACTGGTCGCAACGTCTTCCGAGCAGATGACGCTGCTCGCCAACGGCTGCCTTTGCTGCAGCGTGCGCACCGACCTCCAGGAAACGCTGCGCGAGCTGTTCATCAGGCGGCGGGCGGGCGAGGTGATCGATTTCGACCGCGTGTTCGTCGAAACCACGGGCCTCGCCGACCCTGTGCCGGTCCTGCACACGCTGCAGACAGACTCGATGCTTGGCGCGCAGTACCGTCTCGATTGCGTGGTGACGCTGATCGACGCGGTGAACGGCCCCGGAAACCTCGATAGCGCGCCCGAGGCGGCCAAACAGGCGGCGGTCGCCGACCGGATCGTCATCACCAAGAGCGACCTTTCCGATCCATGGAACGTCGCGACGCTCGAGGCAAGATTGCAGCAGATGAACTCGTATGCGCCGAGAAAGCTCGCGGTGAAGGGCGAGGTGGAAGTGGGTTTTCTGCGCGACGTGGGTCCGAGAAGCGCGCGCGCGACATCGGCCGAGCTCGAGGGCTGGCTGGCGCCCGGCCGCGACCAACCCGCGGAAGGCGCATATCTGGGCGCGCAGTTGCGCCGGGGAGCGCACGACGCGTCGATCCGCTCGTTTTCGCTTTGGTTCGACGAGCCCTTCACCTGGGAATCGTTCACGGCGGCGGCGCAAGTGCTCACGTCGCTGCGCGGGCCCGATCTGCTGCGCGTCAAGGGGCTCGTCAACGTCGCCGGAGAGGCAGGCCCGGTGATCGTGCAGGCTGCGCAGCATGTCTTCCATCCGCCCGTCGCCCTCGAGCGCTGGCCGAGCGAGGATCGCCGCTCACGGCTGGTATTCATCACGCGCAATCTGTCGCGTGAGGCGATCGAAGCGCTGTTCGCCGCCGTGGGAGCGCTCGCCGCGCCGCGCCCCTGAGACGGGCCGGACTTCAATTGCCTGATCAATCCCATGCGGGCTATGATCGACCCGGCCGCGCGTCGACGCCTTGAAGAATGGACAACCGATGAACGCCAAGGAAAATATTCCGCCGCGCATCCGAGCTGAGACACCGGTTCCGGGCGCGGATCAGAAGGAATTTTGGGGAAGCGATGCGATCGCGGCGATGTTGCGTGCGCTCGACATTCCTTTCCTCGCGCTCAATCCCGGAGCGAGCTACCGCGGGCTGCACGACAGCATCGTGAATCACCTCGGCAACACCCGGCCGCAGATGCTGCTCTGCCTGCATGAGGAATCGGCGGTCGCGATCGCCCACGGCTATGCCAAGGTCACGGGCCGGATGATGGGGGCGGTGGTGCATTCGAACGTCGGACTCATGCACGCGACCATGGCGATCTTCAATGCCTGGTGCGACCGCATGCCGATGCTGGTTCTCGGTGCGACGGGCCCTTGGGACGCGGCGCGCAGGCGTCCGTGGATCGACTGGATCCATACGGCAAGCGATCAGGGAGCGCTGGTGCGCGACTACACCAAGTGGGACAACCAGCCTGCTTCGGTACCGGCCGCTTACGAGGCTCTCGCGCGCGCCGCGCAGATTGCGAACACCGCGCCGCGGGGACCGACCTACGTGAATCTCGACGCGGCGCTCCAGGAAGCGAAGATCGGCGCGTTGCCGCCGCCGCTGCCAGACGTTGCGCGCCATCGCGCGCCAGAGCCGGTGCTCCCGGCGCCGTACCTGGTCGATGCGGCGGCGAAACTGCTCTCGGGCGCAAAGCATCCGGTAATCCTCGCGGGGCGCGCTTCGCGCAGCGAATCCGCATGGAAAGCGCGCGTCGCGCTCGCGGAAAAGATCCAGGCGCGCGTGTTCACCGACATCAAGCAGGGCGCGGCTTTTCCAACCGATCATCCGCTGCATGCGGCGCCGCCGGCCACGTTCCTCTCGCCCGACGCGGCGAAGCTGCTGCGCGAAGCCGACGTCGTGCTGTCGCTCGATTGGAACGACCTTGCGGGCGTTCTCAAGCAGGCCTGGGGCATCGAGCCGGCAGACGCGAAAGTAATTCACGTGTCGCCGGACGCGCACAGCCACCGCGGCTGGAGCATGGACTACCAGGGATTGCCACCGTCCGACATCTATCTCATGTGCGAGCCCGACGCGGCGGTGCCGTTACTTCTCGAGGTTGCGAAGCCGAGGTCGGCCGTCGCGTCAAAGCACGCGGCCGCTTTCGCGCCCGCGGCCTCCGATATCGTCACGATCGCGGCGCTCGCGCAGGCGTTCAACAGCGCGACGGACGGAATGGACGTGTGCATCACGCGGTTGCCGCTCGGATGGAACGGCGCTTATCGTCACTTCCGCCACCCGCTCGATTATATCGGCTCGGAAGGTGGCGGCGGAGTCGGCGCCGGTCCGGGGATTACCGTCGGCGCCGCGCTCGCGTTGAAGGGAAGCGGGAGGCTGCCGGCCGCGATCATGGGTGACGGCGATTTCCTGATGAGCGCAACCGCCCTGTGGACGGCAGTGCATTACGGGATTCCGTGCCTGATTTTGGTGGCGAACAATCGCTCGTTTTTCAACGACGAGCTGCACCAGGAGCGCGTGGCGAAGGAACGTGCGCGCCCGGTCGAGAACAAGTGGATCGGCCAGCGCATCACCGAGCCCGACATCGACCTTGCCGCGATGGCGCGCGCACAAGGCGCCGAGGGGATCGGCCCGGTGATACGCATCACCGAGTTGAGAGCTTCGATCGAGAAGGCGATTCAATCGGTGAAGGATGGGGCAGTCTGCGTGGTCGATGTGCGCGTCGCGCCGGGCTACGACAGCAACATGAGCGGCTCCGGCGCAAGCCAAAAGCGTTGAAGGGGCGGCACCGGATACATCAGAGGAGGAAGACATGAATAACATCGCGAGAATTTTTCTTACCCTTGTGCTCGGCGCGGCAATCGCGGTACCGGCCGGTGAAAGCGCGGCGCAGACGGGGCCTTGGCCGAACCGGCCGATTCACTTCATCGTGCCGCTGCCCCCAGGCGGTTCGCCCGACTACCTCTCGCGGCTGCTCGCCGAACACCTGCAGCCGGTACTCGGCCAGCCGTTCATCGTCGAGAACAGGCCGGGCGCGGCCGGCAACATTGCGCGCGAATACGTCGCGCGGCAGCCCGCCGACGGCTACACGATCCTGATGTCGGAGTCGGCGCACGTCATGACCGCCGCCATAGGTCAGAAGATTCCGTACGACCCGATCAAGGATTTCGAGCCGATCTCGCTTGCGGCAACCATCCCGTTCGCATTGACCGTGAACTCGAAGATGCCGGTGCGCACGCTGAAGGA
>Ga0187773_10000514_pt1 | contig 15315 bp, 10 predicted proteins | sample 0216_BV02_MP05_1_FD_133133 | JGI IMG/M metagenome (GOLD analysis project Ga0187773, IMG submission 133133) | Tropical peat soil microbial communities from peatlands in Department of Meta, Colombia - 0216_BV02_MP05_10_MG | ecosystem: Environmental > Terrestrial > Soil > Wetlands > Peat | place...
TCCGAAGAGTTCGCTTTCGAGGAGATTTTCAGGTATAGCGGAACAATTTATCGAGATAAACGGTTTGTCTTTCCTCTGGCTGTTGCAGTGGACGACCTCTGCGATGAGTCCCTTGCCCGTTCCGCTCTCACCGAGGAGGAGGATACTGCTCCTCGTGGGTATCACCTTTTCCAGAACCTCGAAGACCCTAAAAATCTGAGGTGATACGCCCACGAATTCCTTGCATCCGAACTGCTGGCTGAGCTGCTGTCTGAGCACCAGATTCTCCATCAAAATCTTTTTGTGTTCGAGGAGTCTTCTGACGGTCATCTTGACATCTTCATTAATAAAAGGTTTTACGATATAGTCGCTCGCTCCTTTCTTCATCGCCTCGACAGCCGATTCCACGGATGCAAAGGCGGTCATAATGATAACGATGAGGTTTGGGTTCATGCCGAGGGATCTCTCGAGCACCTGTATCCCGTCGATGCCTTCCATCTTAAGGTCTGTTAAAACGAGATCGATATCTTCGGACTCTATCTTCTTGAGCGCCTCCTGCCCGCTGTATGCCGAAATCACTTTGTATCCTTCTCTCGACAGCAGGAATTCGAGAGCCCGGCAGATATCCCTTTCGTCGTCGACAACGAGTATTCTGTATTGATTAGCTTTCATAATAAGGTAACCTCACCTTAAAGACCGTCCCTCCCCCCGGTTTATTCTCGGCAAGGATATCTCCCTGATAACTCTTGATGATATTATAGCTGACCGCAAGGCCGAGACCGGTACCTTTTTCCTTTGTCGTAAAGAAAGGATCGAAAATCTTTTCCATATGTTCAAGAGGAATGCCGGGACCGGAATCGGCAACGGAAATCTCCACCTCGCCGTCGAGTTCTTTTGCGAGGATATCGAGCGTACCCCCGTTCGACATCGCGTCGGCCGCATTGAGGACAATGTTCATGAGCACCTGAATCAGCTGGGTTTCATCAACCGCAACCTGGGACAGACTGGCGGGAATTTCAACGTTTATCGTTATGTTCTTCATACGCTTGTCGTACTTGACGAGATCGAGCGTCATGGCGACAAGCTCTCGGACATCGTGATGCTTTATGTCCGATGCCTTTGTCCTCGAAAAACTCGACATCTGCATGACGATGTTTGCGATCCTGTTGATATGTTTTGCTATGGTATCGAGGCTTTCCCTGGTAAACTCGTCATGGTCCATTTCCCTCAGTATCTGCACATACGAAGAAATTGAGGTCAGGGGATTTCCTATCTCGTGAGCTACACCCGCCGAAATTCTTGCGAGGGCGGAAAGTTTTTCAGAATGCATCATGCGTTCCTCGATCTTCTTCATCTCCGTAACGTCCTGTATGAGCACGAGTATCTGGGTTTTTCCGACGCTGTCCAGAAGAGGTTTAGCGGTTATCTGAAAGTATCCGGTTTTGCAGCCGAATGTCGCGTTCACCACAGCCTGCACCATCTGCCTGGACTGTACAGCCTTGTCAATAGTCAATTTAAAAGCCTCTTCGCAATAAAGACCCGATGACGCCGGTGCCTTGGGTTCCTCACAATCAAGCCATTGGAGGAGCGTCCTGTTCGCCCATATTATTCTCTTGTTGCTGTTGTCCATGACGCAGAGGCCTCCTTCGATAGCGCTGACGATGGCATCGAGCTTTTCTTTTTCTCCCTTAAGTTCATCGGTCCTGATGATAACCGCTTCTTCAAGCTTCTCTGCGTATTCCTCGATTTTTCTTTTCAGTTTTACCTCTTCGGTAACATCGCCGCTCGACAGGATAATACCTGCGACTCCGCCATGGAGGATAAGGGGATTAATGTTTATGTTCAGATAAAGCGTCTGGTCTTCTCTCTCATAGGGATAATTACTGAGCCGGTGGCTGGACCCCTCGAGACATTTGCTGAGAATATTCTTCATCATATTCATATTCTCTGAAGCTACGGGGAAAACATTAAAGAAGTTTTCGCCGACTATGTCTTCCTTCTTTTTCATGCAGAGCCTCGCCTGCGCTGAATTAACCGTCCTGATCACCATATCCCTGTCGAGCACCATGATTTTGGATTCGGTACTTTCAAGAAGGTTCTCGAGGTAATCCTTTGTCTGGAGGATCTCTTTTTCGAGTTGCTTCTGTGTTTCGAGATGCTTCGCCTTCTCTTCAGCCTTGACTCTCTGTCTGTTCATCATCACGATGGCGAAGGCGCCCGCTACCGTTGCGATGAATATGAAAATCACGAGCATCGAATGGAGCTTCATGCTGTTCCGCATACTGTACGTCACCTCAGAATAGGGAATGGAGACGCAAATAATCCACGACATGTTCGAAATCTTCGCCTTCGAAAACGCGATGAGTTTATCCTCCCCGTACGGTGCTATGTAAGAGCTGAACCCTATATCGCCGCTCTCCAGTATGTTCTTCTCGACATCAAAGGATTTGTGGCAGTTGAAACACGATTTCTCAGCTTTAAAGAGGTTTTTCCCGACCATCCCGGGCTGGGTGGGATGATAAAGCAGCGTGCCGCTTGCGTCCATCATCCACGCATGTCCCCGTATACCCGCCTTTATCGGTGCCAAGAACTTCTTGGTTATGTTGTCTATCAATATCTTGATTATCAAGACCCCTCCCTGCTGAGAAGACCCGGCTATCGGCGTAAGCATGATTATTTTTCTTCCTTCCGCCACTGTGTCCAAAGACAGGATCCTGCCGGGAGAAATATTCTTTGCTCTTTCTAACAGCTCGATGTCTCCTTCATTCAGGGGTTCGCCGAGAGAACTGTATTGCAGCCTTCCCTTTGCATCAATTACTTTTATGTCAGCGTTCATATCTTCTTTGACTTCATAACTGGCATAGTCTATAAACTCTTTCAGTCTCTTATCTTCCAGTCTTCTGTCAGCCACAACCCTTGCCAGTGCCAAAGCCTCAGCCTCGATATGCTTCAACTCGACTTCGATATTTCTCGCGACTGACTTTGCGATGAGCAGTTGCTGGCTGTTGAACTGCTCAGCCATTTCGCTCTGGTAGCTCTGCTGGAAGAATATGTTGAGCGTTATGATAAGGGAAATAATAAAGAGTGCGAGTCCGAGCAAAAATATGTTAGTCTTCATGTTCTCTCTTCAAAAGTTCTCTGACTTGTTCTTTAAACTTCCTATAGTGACTGCCTTCCCAGTAAATCTTGCCGCAGCCACCGCATCTCGTAAAGTCTTGAAAATTGTGGTAGACAAAGTCCGGTACAAGGGTTCTCACATCTTCCTTCCGTGTTACCCTTGAGAGTTTACCATTGCAGAGGGCGCATCTCCCGACGGGGTCCGCGTTCAGGAAATTCACCCTGTCTTTTATCTCGATGAGCTGGCACAGAACTTTGTCCGATCGTATAAAAATTGGATCCTTCAGTCCCCTGTGCTTCAAAAGACCTGTATCCCTTGTCAGTATTGTACGATCCTGTTCCCTGGCGATCTTTAGAACCTGCTTATCGTCTATTTCAGGATAATAGAATACGTCAAATCCCAAGAGTCGCAGCCATTTCGCAAGCCTGCCGACCATAGCGTCCGCTACGAATTTCATGATATCACCTATACGGCAGCGAGTTTTTGTTCACACTACCTATTTAATCGTCCACCCGGCAAACACTTATTTTATAATACCACAATGAAATGAGAGAGCTCCGAGGTCAGGGTACGCAGAGTTAATCTCGTAACGAAGAAAACTGGCGAATGGCTGAGGCCTTACAGGTCCGGAGATTGCCCCCTGTAATAAACAGGAGATTTCTGTTGACCGATCCTCAAAAAAAAACGATTAAAGATAACGAAATTTACTCATAGATGCAGAGACGACAAACACTCTTAAATTGTTGGACTCTGAATCTGCAGGAGTAACGAAAAACCCTATACGATTAGGGTCATAACCCAGGGTTGAGCCGACCAACACCTCACCATCTGCAAATGTCACTTCCATTTTACGACCGGGAGGCTGCGGACCTTCGTTAAACTGCTTCATCTCATGGTGTGCCGGGTTCCCGGTGAAATCCTTCACGAAGAATAATGCCTTAAGCTCCTTGACGGCCACCTCAATTCCCTTGTCCGCAGGCCCGATTTCAATCGGACGAACATGAAATACAGACTTATTCGGGAAGAAATCACTTGTATAGCCCTTAACAAGCCTGCCGTCAGCATAACGGACGATTACCTTTATGGGTTCCATCTTTGGCCAATCACAGTTCCCCCTGAGTCTTTCGACACAGGGGGATTTGTCCTGTCACATGGTGTTTCTTATTCTTCAACAGCCGGGGCAGAAAAGACCGGTGTCAACTCCCTTTTTACGAACGTATTTCTGTATCTTGACATGCCGGTTCCGGCAGGGATGACCCTTCCCATGATCACATTTTCTTTCAGCCCGCGCAGTTCGTCGAGCATCCCGTTTATGGCCGCCTCTGTCAGAACCCGAGTCGTCTCCTGGAAAGATGCGGCAGATACAAAGCTGTCGGTCGTAAGAGATGCCTTCGTTATGCCCAGCAAGAGCGGCTTCCCCTGAGCGGGGGTGCCGCCCTCTGCCTTCACCCGTAAATTCTCATCCTGGAATGCCATCCTGTCCACCTGCTCTCCGATCAGGAAAATCGTATCTCCCGGGTCTTCTATCCTGACCTTCCTCATCATCTGTCTGACGATAACTTCTATGTGTTTATCGTTAATCGAAACGCCCTGAAGTCTGTAAACCTTCTGGACTTCGTCGACGAGGTATCTCTGGAGTTCCTTGGGTCCCAGGATGTCGAGAACACTGTGCGGGTTGACCGCACCGTCCATGAGGGGCTCTCCTGCCTTCACCCAGTCGCCCTCATGAACGCTGACATGTTTGCCTTTCGGGATATCGTACTCCTTGGTCGATTCTCCACCCTTCACGACAACTACGCGCTTGCCCTTCTGCGCTGATCTGAATTCCACTGCTCCGTCGATCTCGGAGACGAGCGCCTGTTCTTTCGGCTTTCTCGCTTCGAACAACTCGGCGACCCTCGGCAAACCTCCTGTGATATCCTTTGTCTTTGTTGTCTCGCGCGGGATCTTCGCGAGTATGTCCCCTGGATAAACCAGATCATTCTTATCGACGAGGATATGTGCCCCCGACGGCAGCAGATACCGTGCCAGATTATTCGTGCTCGGTATTTTCAGGGTCGCCTTCCCGTGTTCGTCCTTGATCGATATCCTTGGTCTCATGTTCGTTGAATACTCTATGATCACCTTATGCGAGAGTCCAGTTGTTTCATCAACCTCTTCTTTGACAGTAGCGCCTTCAACGATATCGCCCATCGCAATCCTTCCGCCAACCTCGGTAAGTATCGGAGTCGAGTAAGGGTCCCATTCCACAAGCTTCTGTCCCACTTCAACCTTTTTCCCTTCGGCAACCTGAAGTTTTGCGCCGTAGACAACGGAGTATTTTTCCCTTTCTCTGCCTTTGGAATCCACGATCGCGATGCTGCCATTTCTGTTCATGACGACGAGGAAGCCTTCCCTGTTCTTGACGGTGTTGATATTGATGAACTTGATCGTGCCTGGGTTCTTTGCCTCAAGCACGGTCTGCTCGACAACTTTTGATGCCGTACCGCCGATGTGGAAAGTTCTCATCGTGAGCTGGGTCCCCGGCTCTCCGATAGACTGTGCCGCTATGATGCCGACAGACTCTCCAACCTCGACATATTCTCCTCGTCCAAGGTCTCTGCCGTAACATTTAGCGCATACGCCGAACTTGGACTGGCAGGTGAGGACAGACCTGATCTTGACCCTGTCTATCCCCGCCTCTATGATCTTCTGTGTATAGAGCTCGTCTACCTCCTGATTTTTCTTGATGATCAATTCCTTGGTAATCGGGTCTTTTATATCCTCGATCACAAAACGCCCCAGGATCCTCTCTTCCAGCGGCTGTATGATCTCGCCGCCTTCGACAAGGGCAGTGACGGTTATGCTGTCGGTCGTGCCGCAGTCGTCCTCCGTAATCAGGACGTCCTGGGCAACATCTACAAGCCTCCGCGTAAGATACCCCGAGTTCGCCGTTTTCAAAGCAGTGTCTGCGAGGCCTTTCCTTGCACCGTGAGTCGATATGAAGTACTGGAGGGGGGTAAGCCCTTCTCTGAAGTTTGCGGTTATGGGAGTCTCTATGATCTCTCCCGAAGGCTTCGCCATGAGACCTCTCATACCGGCAAGCTGTCGTATCTGAGCCGCGCTTCCCCTGGCGCCGGAATCTGCCATCATGAAGATGCTGTTAAAAGACCTTTTCTCCTTGAGTTCTTCTTCAGAGGCCACTCTGTCATCCTCTGCACCCAGCTCTTTCATCATTTCGTCCGCGATGCGTTCGGTAACGTTCGCCCAGATGTCGATAACCTTGTTATACCGCTCACCCTGGGTTATGAGTCCGTCCGCATACTGTTTCTGGACTTCCATAACCTCCTGTTCCGCATTATGAATCAGCTCTGCTTTTTTCGAGGGTATATGCATATCCGCCATGCAGATCGAAATGCCTGAATTCGTAGCGTAGAAGAATCCGAGTTTCTCAAGCTTATCAAGGAAAACAACGGTAGCTCGTTTCCCTGCGATCTTGTAGGAATACTCTATGATCTTCGAGAGTTCCTTCTTCGTCATGTCTTTGTTGATCATCGAAAAAGGGATCTTCTCAGGGACTATCTCATAGAAGATAACCCTCCCCGCGGTGGTATCAACAAAATCCCCGTTCATCCTCACTCTTATCTTCGCGTGCTCGCTCAACTTCCCCGCATCGTAAGCTATCCTCACGTCTTCAGGGTCACCGAAAACCTTGCCTTCTCCGAGGGCGTTCTGCTTTTCTTTCATGAGGTAATAAATGCCGAGCACCATGTCCTGCGTCGGAACAAGAATCGGCTTACCATTGGCAGGGGAAAGGACGTTATTTATCGACATCATCAATACCCTTGCCTCGATCTGGGCCTCGATCGAAAGAGGTACATGGACAGCCATCTGATCGCCATCGAAGTCGGCGTTGAAAGCGGTGCACACGAGGGGGTGCAGTTTAATCGCCTTGCCCTCAACGAGGACAGGATCAAACGCCTGGATGCCGAGCCTGTGAAGGGTCGGTGCCCTGTTAAGGAGAACCGGCGTCTCCCTGATCACCTCTTCGAGCGCATCCCAGACCTCCGAGGACTCCTTCTCAACCAGCTTCTTGGCAGCTTTAATGGTCGTCGCATATCCCTTTTCTTCCAGTTTGCTAAAGATGAAGGGCTTAAAGAGCTCAAGTGCCATCCTTTTGGGAAGTCCGCACTGATGGAGTTTCAAGTCAGGACCAACCACGATCACCGATCTGCCAGAATAATCGACTCTCTTGCCGAGAAGGTTCTGTCTGAAGCGTCCCTGTTTGCCCTTTATCATGTCGCTCAAAGATTTCAGCGGCCTCTTCGTTGCGGTCTTAAGGACCTTCGACCTTCTGCCATTATCAAAGAGAGCGTCGACCGCCTCCTGGAGCATCCTCTTTTCATTTTTTATAATGACGCTCGGGGCCTTCAGTTCCACAAGTCTCTTCAGCCTGTTGTTCCTGTTGATGACCCTCCGGTAAAGGTCGTTCAGGTCGGAGGTCGCAAAGCGTCCCCCCTCAAGAGGAACAAGAGGTCTAAGGTCAGGCGGCAGTACAGGGATCACGTCCATGATCATCCATTCGGGCTTATTGCCCGATTTCCTGAAAGCCTCCACGACCTTCAATCTCTTCGTGAGTTTCTTCTTCACGCCCAGAGAAACCGCCTCTTTTATCTTGACCTTAAGATCGACGCTCAGTACTTCGAGGTCAACGGCTCTCAGGAGTTCCCTGACAGCCTCCGCGCCCATGCCCACCTTGAACCTTGTGCCAAACTCGGTCGTCTTCTTCTTGTAATCATCGTCACTGAGAAGTTCCTTGACCTTCAGGGACGTATCGCCGGCATCGGTAACGATATAGCTCTCAAAATAGAGAACCTTCTCGAGGTTTCTCATCGTCATATCGAGCAGGGTTCCTATACGGCTCGGTACCCCCTTGAGAAACCAGATATGGGCCACCGGAGTGGCGAGTTCGATATGCCCGAGTCTTTCTCGCCTCACCTTCGACTGTATAACCTCTACGCCGCATTTGTCACAGACTATGCCCCTATGTTTCATCCTCTTGTATTTACCGCAAATGCATTCCCAGTCCTTTATCGGCCCGAATATCTTGGCGCAGAAAAGGCCGTCTCTTTCAGGCTTGAATGTGCGGTAGTTGATAGTCTCGGGCTTCTTTACTTCGCCGTAGGACCATTCCCTGATCCTTTCTGGTGAGGCGAGTTTTATCCGTATCGCCTCGAAGTCCGTCGGATTTTTAGGTTTTTGGAAAATGGCGTAAATATCTTCTGCCACTCTATTCCCCCTTCTTCTTTTTCTCCAGAAGTTCCACGTCGAGACCGAGACTCTGGAGTTCTTTAATTAATACATGGAAAGACTCAGGAACACCGGGCTCCAGCGTAGCGTCGCCTTTCACGATAGCCTCGTACATCCTGGCCCTTCCCGTAACATCATCACTCTTAACAGTCAAAAATTCCTGCAGCGTATACGCAGCGCCGTATCCTTCGAGTGCCCAGACCTCCATCTCGCCGAGTCTCTGGCCTCCGAACTGGGCCTTGCCGCCTAACGGCTGCTGGGTCACAAGCGAATAAGGTCCTATGGAACGAGCGTGGATCTTGTCATCCACCAGGTGATGGAGCTTGAGCATATACATCTGCCCTACAGTCACCGGCCGCCTGAATGGCTCGCCCGTCCTGCCATCAATAAGTTGTGTCTGTCCTGTTGTCGGCAATCCGGCCTCCTTAAGCTTCGCCTTGATCTCGGACTCCTTCGCTCCCTCGAAAACAGGTGTTGCCACATGGAGGCCGAGTTTCGCCGCTGCCCAGCCCAAATGAGTTTCCAGTATCTGGCCGACGTTCATACGCGAAGGAACCCCCAGGGGGTTTAAGACAACGTCAACGGGTGTCCCGTCGGGAAGATAGGGCATATCCTCCTCCGGCAAGACCATAGCGACTACGCCCTTATTCCCGTGTCTCCCGGCCATCTTGTCGCCTATCTGGACCTTGCGCTTCATGGCTATGTAAACCTTTATCAGCTTATTGACGCCCGGCGGCAGTTCATCACCTTTCCTCACCCTGTCGACCTTTTCGTCGTATCTCGATTCGAGATATCTCATATACTGGTTAGCATCGCCATTGATGGCTTCGATCTTCTCCTGCATTTCCACACTTTCGATTTTTATCCGTATCAGGTGTTCGTCTTTGATATTCTCCGCATGTTTTTCTGTTATCACCTTACCCTTCGGACATATTGTCTCTTTGGTCCGCGGGTTTCTTATATCCTCTGCAGCGCGCTGCCCCGTAAGCAGTTCACGCAGCTTTTTGAATTTTTCTTCCTTGACCACCTTTATCTCTTCTTCAAGGTCCCTCTGCAGTCTGTGGATATCTTCTTCTTCTATCGACTTCGCCCTTCCGTCTTTTGCGATGCCTTTCCTCGAGAATATTCTGACATCAACGACGGTACCCTCGATTCCAGGCGGCACATAAAGGCAGCTTTCTTTCACCTCTTCTGCCTTTTCGCCAAAGATCGCCCTGAGCAGTTTCTCCTCGGGTGTCAGCTGGGTTTCTCCTTTTGGTGTGACTTTGCCCACAAGGATATCTCCGGGCTTAACTTCCGCCCCTATCCGTATGATCCCGCTGTCATCGAGGTCTTTCAGAGCCTCTTCTCCAACGTTAGGGATATCTCTCGTTATCTCTTCGGAGCCAAGCTTCGTCTCCCTCGCTTCAACTTCGAACTCCTCTATGTGGATCGACGTATATACATCTTCCTTAACGAGTCTTTCACTAAGGAGAATCGCATCCTCAAAGTTGTAGCCTCCCCAGGGCATAAACGCCACCAGCACATTCTGCCCAAGAGAAAGTTCACCGAAATCCGTGGACTGTCCGTCGGCGAGGATATCTCCTTTCCTGACCGTATCGCCCATGTGAACGATCGGCCTCTGGTTAATGCAGGTCGCCTGATTTGACCTCTGGAACTTTACCAGTGTATATATATCCACGCCCCCCTCACTGCCGGAAATCCTGACAACGATCCTCGATGCGTCAACACTTTCCACCTTGCCCGCCCTCTTCGCCAGAACAAGTGCGCCGGAGTCCCTGGCCGCCACAAACTCCATGCCTGTGCCAACTATAGGGGCGTCAGGCTTCAGGAGGGGAACGGCCTGCCTCTGCATGTTAGATCCCATCAAAGCCCTGTTGGCATCGTCGTTTTCGAGGAAAGGGATAAGGGCTGCGGAGATTCCGACGACCTGTTTCGGCGAGACGTCCATGTACTGGATCTCCTTCGGTGTTACCATCCTGAAATCACCGCCCTGCCTCGCCGAGACAGACTCGCCGATAAGGTATCCCCTTTTATCGACCGGTGAGGTGGCCTCTGCGATGATATATTTCTCGCCGTCTATCGCTGTAAAATATTCCACTTCTTCCGTGACTTTGCCGTTGACGACTTTTCTGTAAGGAACCTCTATGAAGCCATAATCATTCACCCTCGCATATGAGGCGAGAGATGTGATAAGACCGATATTCGGACCTTCAGGCGTTTCGATCGGGCATATCCTTCCGTAATGTGTGGGGTGCACGTCTCTGACTTCAAATCCGGCCCGTTCCCTCGTGAGGCCTCCTGGACCCAATGCAGAGAGCCTTCTCTTATGGGTAATCTCCGATAGGGGATTCGTCTGGTCCATGAACTGGCTCAACTGGCTCGATCCGAAAAATTCCTTTACTGCAGCCATAACAGGCTTTGAATTTATGAGATCGTGAGGCATTGCGGTCTCAAGTTCTGTCAGCGTCATCTTTTCTTTGATCGCCCGTTCCATTCTGACGAGTCCGATTCTGAACTGGTTTTCGAGCAGTTCTCCGATGCCCCTGATCCTTCTGTTCCCCAGATGGTCTATATCGTCAACTTCACCCTTGCCTGTCCTGAGACTCAGGATATACCGGACGATCTCGATGATATCCTTGTCTGTGAGAACCTTGGTCTCCAGCGGAATATCGATTTCCAAACGCTTGTTGAGTTTCAGCCTGCCCACAGGCGACAGGTCGTATCTTTTCGGATCGAAAAACAATCCGTTGAACAAATCCCGTGCGGTCCTTATCGTAGGAGGTTCCCCTGGCCTCAGCTTCTTGTAAATCTCTATGAGAGCTTCCTCCTGGGTGTTCACCTTGTCCGTCAGCAGCGTGTCACGCAGAGAAGAAAGGTAGTGAACATTATCTATATACAGAAGGCTCAGTCTATCTATTTTCAAGGCGAGAACCTTCTGAAAGATTTCTTCCGACAGGACTTCGTTCCCTTCGAGAATAACCTCGCCCGTTGTTGGATCGATGATATCCTTTAATGTGATTCTACCCACAATTTCTTCTTTCGCGATGGGGATCGCCTTAATGCCTGCGGCTTCCATTTTCCTTATGGCGCCTTTCGTGATCTTGCTTCCTTCCTTGACTATGACCTCTTTCGTATCAGAGGCTATGATATTCTGGGGCGCCTTGAATCCCACCAGCACTTCGCTGACGACGATCGAAAAATCCTTACCGCCCTTAAGGATTATCGTATCCACAGGGTAAAATGTCTTCAAAAGGTCTTCATTTGAATATCCGAGGGCTTTCAGCACGATAGTCGCAGGCAGCTTTTTTCTCCTGTCTATTCGCACATAGAGAATGTCTTTTGTGTCAAATTCGAAATCGAGCCATGAACCCCGGGAAGGGATGACTCTCGCTGAATAGAGGAGCCTCCCACTCGCATGAGTTTTCCCCTTGTCGTGGCTGAAGAAAACTCCCGGAGATCGGTGCAACTGGCTCACGACAACCCGTTCGGTCCCATTTACAATAAACGTACCCGTCTCGGTCATGAGAGGCATTTCGCCAACATACACTTCCTGTTCCCGCGACTCCTTCAACTTCTTTTTCCCGGCAGAATCCATCTCGAAGAGGTTTAGTTTGACGCTAATCTTGATCGGCGCCGCATACGTTGTTCCCTTCTGCAAGCATTCCCTGAGGCTATATTTCGGCTCACCGACAGCATATCCGATAAACTCTATCTCGGAGGTTTCGTTATAGTCCGTTATAGGGAATACGCTGAGAAAAGCGGCCTGCAGGCCGATCTCTTCCCTCTTCCCCGGCGGGATATCCTTCTGCAGGAACTTATCGTATGATCTTTTCTGTATTTCTATAAGATTAGGTACTTCCAGGAATTGAGGAACCTTCCCAAAATCCAATCTCTTTCTTAGAACCCTTGGCATATATCTCCTTAATGATTGAGCAGTGAGAAATGAGAAGCGAGAATCTCCGCTCCCCATCTCACACCGAAATGTTTTATTTTACTTCTACTGTTGCTCCCTGCTCTTCCAGCTTAGCCTTCATCGAGGCGGCCTCTTCTTTCGAAACACCCGTTTTTACCGGCTTCGGGGCTCCGTCAACAAGGTCCTTAGCCTCTTTTAATCCCAGTCCGGTCAGTTCCCTGACGACCTTGATCACCTGAATCTTCTTATCTCCGGCGGCTGAAAGTATCACATCGAAGCTTGTTTTCTCTTCGGCCGCAGGCGCCGCAGCAGCGGCCCCGGGGGCGGCGGCTATGGCAACAGGGGCAGCAGCCGTGACCCCGTATCTTTCTTCGAACTCCTTTACAAATTTCGACATTTCGAGAATCGTCATATTGTCGATAAATTCGAAAACCTGTTCCTTCGTAACAGACATTCTATAAACCTCCTTCGTTAATTTCAGTTATTTTTTCTTGGTGCTGAGCGCTTCCACTGCATAGGCGAACCCGCTTACAGTTGCTGAAAGTGCCCCTGCCATCTTGCTTAACGGAGCCTGCAGGGCTCCTGCCAACATGGACAGTAATATCTCTCTGGGCGGCAATTCGGCAATTTCCTTTACTTCTTTCTGCTCACAGAATTTCCCCTCGACGACCGCTCCTTTCACCTGGAGTTTATCGTTTGTTTTGGCGAACTCCAGAACCTTTTTTAGAACGAGCACAGGGTCGTCATATCCTATCGCGATCCCTACCGGACCCGTAAAAACATCATGTGCAACAGCGACATCCGTATCCCTTGCAGCGATTTCCGCAAGGGTGTTTTTCACTACGCTGTAATCAAGAGAGGATTTCCTCAGGAGCCTTCTCAGTTCAGTAAGTTCCGCCACGGTCATGCCCTTGTAATCAGTAAAGACCACCGCCTTTGCCTTTGCAAACTTTCCTTTGAGCCCATCTATTATGAGCCCCTTCTCTTCCTTATTCAGTTTCGACCTCCTTTCCCAGAGACAGGCTGGGAAAACGGGAAGTGGGAAATGAGAACTCACATTTCAGTTTAGCGTTCATCTTTCTCATTTCTTGCTTCTTATTTGTTAGCCTCGGTAGGCACGGCCTTTTATGATCCGCTGTCTGAACTGAAAAAGGCAGATTCAATAATTCAGGCCGAATTAAGTTTTGCACCTACTGTCTCTGACTAATATAAATCGGACTTATGCCCGCAATCTTTATCGTTTCGCACTAACTGAGTTTATATCCACTTTCAGCCCCGGCCCCATTGTGGATGAAATACACAATTTCTTCAGATACTTCCCCTTACTCGTTGAAGGTTTCGCCCTGTTTACGGAATCGATAATGGCCTTCGCATTATCGATAAGCTTCTGCTGGTCAAAAGAGACCTTACCGATAGGAACATGCACAACGCCGGCCTTTTCGGCCTTGTATTCTACCTTTCCTGCTTTAATCTCCTTCACAGCCTTTGCCACATCGAAGGTTACCGTCCCGAGCTTCGGGTTGGGCATCAGCCCCCTGGGACCGAGAATCTTGCCGAGCTTTCCAACAACGCCCATGATATCAGGTGTGGCCACAACCTTTTCGAAATCAAGCCATCCCTTATTGATCTTTTCGATCATATCTTCAGCTCCGACAAAATCAGCGCCCGCTTCTCTTGCCTCCTTTTCTTTTTCACCCTTCGCAAAGACCAGGACCCTGACATTCCTGCCGGTACCGTGAGGCAGCACAACCGTTCCCCTCACCATCTGATCCGACTTCCGGGGATCGACCCCGAGACTAAAAGCAAGGTCAACTGTTTCATCAAATTTGGCATATGCCAACTCTTTCACCTTGTTTACCGCCTCTTCAAGGGGGTATTCCTTGCCTGGATCTACCTTTTCTACCGCAGTTTTCATCTTCTTGCCCATTCTTCCCTCCGTTTATTCCATCACCTCGACGCCCATACTCCTGGCGGTGCCGGCGATGATATTCATCGCCTCATCGACTGAGTACGCGTTCAGGTCAGGCAGCTTTGTCTGTGCTATCTCTTTTATCTGTGCTGATGTAACCTTGCCCACTTTTTCCTTATTCGGCGTGCTTGACCCCTTTATTATTCCGGCGGCCTTCTTCAGAAGTTCGGATGCGGGCGGCGTCTTTGTTATGAACGTGAACGTTCTGTCCGCGTATATTGTCATCACCACCGGTATTATTGTATCTCCAAGGGCCTGAGTATGGGCATTGAATGCCTTGCAAAACTCCATAATATTCACCCCGTGCGGCCCGAGTGCCGGTCCAACGGGCGGTGCCGGGGTCGCTTTTCCCGCGACTATCTGGAGTTTCACCTGTGCAACAACTGGTTTTTTTGCCATCTTCCTTTATCCTCCTACCGTTTTCTACCAAAAAAAATCAACTTTTCTCCACCTGAAAAAAATTGAGTTCAACAGGCGTCTGCCTGCCGAAGATACTGACCATCACACGAAGTCTTCCATGGTCGACATCGACATCTTCGACAAAGCCGTTAAAATTGCTGAAAGGTCCGTCTATAATCCTGACGCTTTCACCCTTCTGGAATTGCGTCTTTACTTGGGGAATCGGTCCCTTTTCGACCTGCTGCATGATGATATCCACTTCTTCTTCAGGTATCGGCACGGGTTTTTTCCCTCCCACGAAACCGGTAACCCTCGGAGTATTTTTTATAAGATGCCAGGTCTCATCGTCAAGGTCCATTTCAACAAGAATATAGCCGGGATAAAATTTCTTATCGCTCTCCCTCTTCTTGCCGGCCCGCAACTCTACGACACGCTCTGTCGGTATAAGAACCCGCGTGACCTTATCCTTAAGCCCTTTCGTATCAACCTTTTCCTCGACAGAAAGCTTCACCTTCTCTTCAAAACCTGAATAGGTGTGCACAACATACCATTTTTTCCCCATGATCTTCCCTTCTTACCTCAGCGCCAGCCCGACCAGTTTTGTAAGACCGAGATCTACTATTCCAAGAAACACCGATACAACAA
>Ga0187773_10000515_pt1 | contig 15279 bp, 14 predicted proteins | sample 0216_BV02_MP05_1_FD_133133 | JGI IMG/M metagenome (GOLD analysis project Ga0187773, IMG submission 133133) | Tropical peat soil microbial communities from peatlands in Department of Meta, Colombia - 0216_BV02_MP05_10_MG | ecosystem: Environmental > Terrestrial > Soil > Wetlands > Peat | place...
ACCCGGCGGCTGGCGAAGGCCCTGCAGGCGCTCGGCGTCAAGGCGGGCGAGCGCGTCGCGACGCTCGCCTGGAACGGATACCGGCACTTCGAGATCTACTACGCGGTCGCCGGCAGCGGCGCGGTGATCCACACCATCAACCCGCGGCTGTTTCCCGAGCAGATCATGTACATCGCCGGGCACGCCGAGGACAGGCTGGTGTTCTTCGACCTCACGTTCCTGCCGCTGGTGGAGAAGCTCGCGGCGCAGCTGAAGACGGTCAAGGGCTTCGTGCTGATGACCGACCGCGCGCACATGCCGAAGCACTCGTCGATCCCGAACCTGCTGTGCTACGAGGAGCTGATCGGGGCGCAGGACGACAAGTTCGAGTGGCCGAGCTTCGACGAGCACACCGCGGCCTGCCTGTGCTACACCTCGGGCACGACCGGAAATCCGAAGGGCGCGCTCTACTCGCACCGCTCGACGATGCTGCACGCCTACGCCGCGGCCTTGCCCGACGCGCTCAATCTCTCGGCGCGCGACGTGGTGCTGCCGGTGGTGCCGATGTTCCACGTCAACGCCTGGGGGCTGCCGTACTCCTGCGCGCTGACCGGTACCAAGCTCGTGCTTCCCGGTCCGCATCTGGACGGCAAGAGCCTGCACGAGCTGTTCGAGACCGAAGGCGTCACGATGTCGGCGGGTGTGCCGACCGTCTGGCTCGGTCTGCTCAATTACGTGAAGCAGGCGAACCTGAAATTCTCCACCCTCAGGGGAGTGGTGATCGGGGGTTCCGCGTGCCCGCCGGCGATGTTGCGCGCTTTCCAGGAGGATTACGGCGTCGAGGTGCTGCACGCCTGGGGCATGACCGAAATGAGCCCGCTCGGCACGGTGTGCACGCTCAAGGCCAGGCACAAGAACGCGGACAAGGAGGCGCGCTACGCGGTGCAGTCCAAGCAGGGCCGGGCGATCTTCGGCGTCGACATGAAGATCGTGGGCGCGGACGGCAAGGAGCTGCCCATGGACGGCAAGGCCTTCGGCGACCTGCACGTGCGCGGGCCCTGGGTGATCAGCAGCTACTTCAAGGGCGAGGGCGGCGATCCGCTAAGGAGCGGCTGGTTCCCGACCGGGGATGTCGCGACGATCGATCCCGACGGCTACATGCAGATCACCGACCGTTCCAAGGACGTGATCAAGTCCGGGGGCGAGTGGATCAGCTCGATAGACCTGGAGAACATCGCCGTGGCGCACCCGGCGGTCGCCGAGGCGGCCGTGATCGGCATCAAGCACCCGAAATGGGACGAGCGGCCGGTCGTGGTCGTGGTCAAAAAGGCCGGTCAGGAGGTGGGCAGGGAGGAGCTGCTCAAGTTCTACGAGGGCAAGATTGCCAAGTGGTGGATGCCGGACGACGTCGTGTTCGTGAAGGAGCTGCCGCATACGGCGACCGGCAAGCTCTCCAAGCTGACCATTCGCGAGCAGTTCAAGGACTACAAGCTGCCGACCGCCTGAGTTCGTGAGGCGCGCCGCGCTTCTGCTTGCCGCGCTGCTCGCCGCCTGCGCCGCTCCGGCGCCGGACGTGGCGCTCGATGTCGGGCACAACCTCACCGAACCGGGCGCGACTTCGGCGAGCGGCGTGCCCGAGTTCCGGTACAACCTGGCGCTCGCGCAGCGCGTGCGCGCGGCGCTCGAGGGCGACGGCCTGCGCGTGCGCATGATCGGCGAGCGTGGGGACATCACCGAACTGCGCGCGCGCGCGAAGGGCGCGCAAGGAGCGCGCCTGTTCGTGTCGATCCATCACGACTCGGTCAAGGAGGCTTTGCTTCCGGAGGCGGGGCGCTTCGCGGGATTTTCGCTCTTCGTATCGCACGCGAATCCGCATCCCGCCGCGAGCCTCGCCTGCGCGAGCGCCATCGGTTCGCGGCTGCGTGCGGCGGGTTTCGCGCCTTCGCGCTACCATGCCGATCCTGGAGTCGGGGAGGGGCGAGCGTTCGCCGACGAAGCGAACGGCGTGCATTGGTTCGACGGTCTCGCGGTCGCGGCGAGCGCCGCGATGCCCGCGCTGCTCGTCGAGGCTGGCGTCATCGTCAACCCGGCAGAGGAGCGCCGTCTGGCCGACGCGTCGGTGCGGGAACGCATCGCGCGCGCGATTGCGGAAGGGGTCGAGCAATGCCTGAGCTGAAGCACGAGACGATCGAAGCGAACGGCATCCGGCTGCACGTGGCGCGCGCGGGCGAGGGCCCGCTGATGCTGTTCCTGCACGGCTTTCCCGAGTACTGGGCGATGTGGCGCCCGTTCCTCGAGCACTTCGGCGCGCGCGGCCGCTGCGCCGTGGCGCCCGATATGCGCGGCTACAACCTGTCGGACAAGCCGGCAGAGGTCGAGGCCTATAAGGCGAAGCACCTGATCGCGGACGTGCTGGCGCTCGCCGCGCACTACACGCGCGAGCCATTCGTGCTGGTGGCCCACGACTGGGGCGGCGCGGTCGCCTGGGGGGTCGCGCTCGCGCATCCCGAGCGGCTCGCGCGCCTGGTGATGATCAACTCGCCGCACCCGTACGTCTTCTGGCGCGAGCTTACGCGCAACCCGGCGCAGCAGAAGGCGAGCGTGTACATGCTGCTGTTTCGCAGCGCGAAGGCCGAGCGCGTGCTCTCGGAGAACGGCTATGCGCGCCTGCTCGGCGCGTTTTCCGACCTCGAGCCGCAGGCGCGCGCGGCGCTCGTCGAGGCCTGGTCGCGGCCCGGCGCGCTCACCGGGGGCCTCAACTACTACCGCGCGTCGGCGCTGTATCCGCCGTCGCCCGAGGACCCGGGCGCAGTGCGCCTGACGCTCGAGGCGAAGGACTTCGTCGTGCGCGTGCCGACGCTCGTCGTGTGGGGCGAGCGCGACACGGCGCTCCTGCCGGGCTGCCTCGAAGGGCTGAGCGAGGTCGTGCCGGACCTGAAGCTCGTGCGCGTGCCGGAGGCGACCCACTGGGTCGCGCGCGAGAAGACAGCGCTGGTGATCGAAGAAATCGAAAGCTGGATGGGAAAGACGCCATGAGCGAAGCACTGACCATCAGGGGGCTCGAGAGCCGCGTCGGCGAGGAGATCGCGGTCTCGCCCTGGCTCGAGGTGACGCAGGAGCGCATCGACACCTTCGCCAAGGCGATCGACGACTTCCAGTGGATCCACGTCGACCGCGAGCGCGCGAAGCGCTCGCCCTACGGCACGACGATCGCGCACGGCTTCCTCACGCTGTCGCTGGTGGCGCACCTGAGCGAGATCACGTTCTCGTTCTCGGACCGCAAGATGGGGGTGAACTACGGCCTGAACCGCGTGCGCTTCACCGCGCCGGTGCCCTCGGGCTCGAGGATCCGGGCGCGCTTCACGCTGGCGAAGTTCGAGCAGATCGAAGGCGGCGTGCAGGTCACCTGGAGCGTCGTCATGGAGCGCGACGGCGGCGACAGGCCGGTGATGGTCGCCGAGACGATCGCGCGGCACTACTACTAGGGAGGAGACGCAGGTGGCACAGCGATGGAAGAACCGGCCGGCGGGCTCGAACTGGGGCGAGTTCGGCCCCGACGACCAGCGCGGGCGCATGAACTGGGTGACGCGCGAGAAAGTGCTGCAGGGCATCGCCGAGGTGAAGGAGGGCCTGTCGTTCTGCCTGTCGCTGCCGCTCGACTATCCGGGCGGCAGCGTTCTCAACCCGCGGCGCAACCCGCCGCGCCTGTTCGCCACGCTGCGCGACGGCAAGGGGGCGGGCAGGCAGAACTTCTGCTACCCGCTCGGCGCGGACAACCCGAACCACAGCGACGTCGTGTGCGACGACCTGGTGCTGCTCACGCTGCAGTACTCGACGCAGTGGGACTCGTTCGCACACATCGGCAGCCGCTTCGACGCCGACGGCGACGGCAAGCCGGAGATCGTGTTCTACAACGGCTTCCGCGCGGGCGAGGACATCGTGCCGGCGAAGGAGAACCCGGGCGCGCCGGAGCCGTGGGCGAGGTTCGAAGGCACCGAAGCGAAGGCGCTCGGCATCCAGAACCTCGCCGAGCACGGCGCGCAGGGCCGCGCCGTGATGATCGACCTGAACGCGCACTTCGGACGCGAGCGGCGCGCGGTGACCTACGACGAGCTGATGCGCGTCATGGAGGCCGACAAGGTGGCGGTGGAAAAGGGCGACTTCGTCTGCCTGCACACCGGCTTCGCCGACGTGATCCTCGAGTTGCGGAAGAAGCCCGATCCGAAGCTGCTGCACGGCACCTGCTCCGGACTCGACGGGCGCGACGACAAGCTGCTCAAGTGGATCAGCGACTCGGGCCTCTCTTGCCTGATCGCCGACAACTACGCGGTCGAGCTGATTCCCACCAGCATCTTCAAGCCCGCGCCGCACGCGCTCATGCCGCTGCACGAGCATTGCATCTTCAAGAATGGCATCCACCTGGGCGAGCTCTTTCATCTGGGGCCGCTCGCACGCTGGCTGCGCGAGCATCGGCGCAACCGGTTCCTGTTCACCGCCCCGCCGTTGCGGCTGCCCGGCGCGGTCGGCTCGCCCGCCGCGGCGGTGGCGACCGTGTGAGCGCACGGCATCGGGCATGAGCGCCGAGACCTGGGATTACGTGATCGTCGGCGCGGGCTCCGCGGGCTGCGTGCTCGCCAGCCGGTTGACCGAGGACCCGGCCGTGCGCGTGCTGCTCATCGAGGCCGGGCCGCGCGATACGAACCCGTGGATCCACATCCCGCTCGGCTACGGCAAGCTCTTCGCGCGCACCGACGTGAACTGGGCCTACGAGTCCGAGCCCGAGCCGGCGTTGAACGGCCGGCGCGTCTTCACTCCGCGCGGCAAGGTGCTCGGCGGCTCCTCGTCGATCAACGGCCTGGTGTACATCCGCGGGCAGCGCGAGGACTTCGACGGCTGGGGCATCGACGGCTGGGGCTTCGACGACCTGCTGCCGTACTTCAAGCGCTGCGAGGACCAGAGCCGCGGCGCGAACGCCTGGCACGGTGCAGGCGGCCCGCTCAAGGTATCGGACCTGCCCGACCGCCATCCGCTGTGCGAAGCGTTCATCGCCTCCGCGGAGGCGCTCGGCGTGCCGCGCAACGACGATTTCAACGGCGCGTCGCAGGAGGGCGCCGGCTACTACCAGGCGACGACGCGCCACGGCCGCCGCTCGAGCGCCGCGACCGCGTACCTGCGCCCGGCGCAAAAGCGCGCCAACCTGCGCGTCGAGGTGAATGCGCTCGCCACGCGCGTGCTGCTCGAGGGCCGGCGGGCTGTCGGCGTGGAGTACCTGCGCGGCGGCGCGAAAGCCGTTGCGCGCGCGCGGCGCGAGGTGATCCTCGCGGGCGGCACGATCAACTCGCCGCAGCTGCTGCAGCTCTCGGGGGTCGGCCCGCGCGCGCTGCTCGAGCGTCACGGCATCCCGGTGCTGCACGAGGCGCCCGGCGTGGGCGAGGCGCTGCAGGACCACTTCTACGTGCGCACGTTTTGGCGCTGCAACCGGCCGATCACGCTGAACGACGACATGGCGAGCCTGTGGCGCCAGCTCGGCATGGGCCTGCGCTACCTGCTGCAGCGCCGCGGCCCGCTCGCGGTGAGCGCGGGCTACGCGGCGGCCTTCGTGCGCACGCGCCCGGAGCTCCAGCGGCCGGACGCGCAGATCTACTTCATCAACTTCTCGACCGCCAAGCGCGGCGGCGTGCTGCATCCCTTTTCGGGCTTCACCGTGTCGGTGTCGCAGCTGCAGGCGGAGTCGCGCGGCTGGGTGCGCATCCGCTCGGCCGATCCGGGCGCGCCGCCCGCGATCCACTACAACTACCTCGCGACCGAGGGCGACCGGCGCATGATGGTGGAAGGGCTGAAATTCGCGCGGCGGCTGGTCAACACGCCGCCCATGCGCGAGTTCGCGGCGGGCGAGTTCCTCCCGGGCGAGCGGGTGCAAACCGACGAGGACTGGCTCGCCTTCTGCCGCGAAGCCGGCGACACCGTGTTCCACCCGACCTCGACCTGCCGCATGGGCGAGGATGCCGCGGCGGTGGTCGACAGCGGCCTGCGGGTGCGCGGCCTCGCCGGGCTGCGCGTGATCGACGCGTCGGTCATGCCCACGGTCGTGTCGGGCAACACCAATGCCGCGGTCATCGCGCTGGCCGAGAAGGGCGCCGACCTGGTGCGCGCCGACGCCCGCGCTTGAAAGGTGCTTGACAGGCGCGGCGCTGTTGCGAAAGACTGGCCGCAAAGAAGAAGCGGACGAACCGCCCGGCGTCACTTCCAGAGGAGGACACATGTCAAGCAACAGGATTCGTTTGCTCGTCGCGGCGCTCGGCGCCGCGGCTCTCGCCGCGCCGGCGCTCTCCCAGGCGAAGGAACTCAAAGTCGGCGTGATCTACGACTACACAGGACCGCTCGCCGCGGGCGGCTCGAAGGCCGCGGCGGTCGCGACCAAGATCGCGATCGACATGATCAACGAGAAAGGCGGCGTCGACGGCTACAAGATCGTGCCGACCTACGCCGACGCGCAGTCCAACAACGACGTCGCGATCAACGAGGCGACGCGCCTGATGGGCGAGCAGAAGGTCGACCTGCTGATGGGCTTCTATTCCAGCGCGCAGTGCGTGCCGATCGCGCAGAAGGCGGACGCGGCCAAGAAGTTCATGTGGGCCAACGTGTGCATCGCCTCCAGCGTGTTCAAGGGCAAGAACCTGCAGTACGTGTTCCGCGCGCAGCTGCATTCGGACCAGATCGGCGAGGCCGCGTGCACCTTCGTCAAGGAGATCTCGCAGCCCAAGCTGCACAAGGCGCCCAAGGACCTGCGCGTGGCGATCATCCACGAGGACGGTCCCTACGGCAGCGGGGTCGCCGCCGGGAACCAGGAAGCCTGCAGCAAGGACGGCATGAACATCGTCCTCAAGGAGGGCTATTCCGCGACCGCGCCCGATCTGTCGCCGCTGATCACCAAGCTGCGGCGCGCGCGACCGGATGTCATCCTGCACACGGGCTACAACCCGGACATCACGCTGTTCTGGCGGCAGGCGCGCGAGCAGGGGCTGAAGTGGGACGCGCTGATCGGGCAAGGCGCGGGCTACGGCCAGTACGACAAGCTGCACGCCTCCTTCGGCGACGAGGCGAACTACATCTTCGACGTCGACCCGGTGGCGGCGCAGCTGCTCGATGCGAAGTCGCTCAAGCCCGGCCTGGGCGAGCTGACGCAGGAGATGGTCAAGCGCTACAAGGCCGCGACCGGCGAAAAAGAAGTCCCGCCGCACGCCTCGATGGGCTTCAACCAGGCATGGATCCTCTTCACCGACGTGCTGCCGCGCGCGATCAAGAAGTACGGCGGCGTCACATCCGACGACCTGCGCAAGGCGGCGCTCGACACCGACATCCCGGTCGGCGGCACGATCCAGGGCTACGGCGTGAAGTTCTTCCCGCCCGGCACGCCGATGTCCGGACAGAACGAGCGCTCTTCGCCCGTGGTGATGCAGTATCTGGGCGGCCAGACCAAGATCGTGTGGCCCGCGTCGCTGCGCACCGCGGACGCGGTGATCCCGCTGCCAAAGAGCTCCGCGTACGCGAAGTAACGCGTTCGGACGGGCGCGGGCGAGAGCATGCTCTCGGTCAGCCGGCTCACCAAGCGCTTCGGAGGCTTCACGGCGGTCAACGAGGTCTCATTCGAGCTCGCGCAAGGCGAGATCCTCGGGCTGATCGGGCCGAACGGCTCGGGCAAGAGCACGACCTTCAATCTGATCGCAGGCGCGCTCGCGCCGACGGCCGGTTCGATCCGGCTGCTCGGGCGCGAGATCGCCGGCGAGCCCGCGAGCCGGATCGCGCACCACGGCGTGGCGCGCACGTTCCAGATCCCGCGGCCGTTCCGGCGGCTGTCGCTCGTCGAGAACGTCGCGCTCGCCGCGTACTACGGACAGGAAGAGCGGCCTTCGCGCGAAGCCGCTTTCGCCCAGGCGCGCGAGGCGCTCGCGCTGGTGAATCTCCCCAACGAGCTCTCTGCGCGCGTCGACGGCCTCGGCGCGGCCGGGCTGAAGAAGCTCGAGCTCGCGCGCGCGCTCGCTACGCGTCCGCAGTTGCTGCTCGCCGACGAGTCGCTGGGCGGGTTGGACGAGAGCGCGATGCACCAGGCTGCCGACATGCTCGCGGCGATCCGCGCCGAGCGCGGCATCACCATCGTCTGGGTCGAGCACATCATGGGCGTGCTGATGCGCATCGTGGACCGCTGCCTGGTGCTCGATCACGGCGAAGTGATCGCCGCGGGCAGACCGCAGGACGTCGCGCACGACCCGCGCGTCATCGAGGTCTATCTCGGCACCGACGCGGCGGACGTGCAGGCCACCGTCGCAGCGAGGCAGACCTGATGCTGCAGCTCGATCGGGTGTCCGCGGGCTACGGCGGATTCCAGGCGCTGTTCGACGTCAGCCTCGAAGTGAAGGCCGGCGAATCGGTCGCGGTGATCGGTCCGAACGGCGCCGGCAAGACGACGCTGCTGCGCGTCATCTCCAAGCTCATCCCGGCGTCGGGCGGCGCGATCGCCATGGAGGGCCGCGCGCTCGATGGCGTGCCGGCGCACCAGGTGATCGGCCTCGGTATCGCCCACGTACCCGAGAACCGGCGCCTGTTTCCGAGGCTCACCGTCGAGGAGAACCTCAAGATGGGTGGTTTCCCGCAGGCGGCGCGCGCGCGCTACGCCGAGCGCCTGGATTTCGTCTATACGCTCTTTCCCCGCATGAAGGAACGCCGCGCGCAGCCCGCCGGTACGCTGTCCGGCGGCGAGCAGCAGATGTGCGCGATCGGCCGCGCGCTCATGTCCGGTCCGAAGCTGCTGCTGCTCGACGAGCCCTCGGCGGGCCTCGCGCCGGTCGTCGTGCAGGCGATCTTCGGCCTGATCCGGCGCATCTGCGGCGACGGCTACACCGTGCTGATCGTCGAGCAGAACATCCGCCAGGTGCTCAAGGTGGTCGATCGCGCGTACCTGCTCGAGACCGGGCGCATCAAGACGAGCGGCTCCGCGGCCGAGCTGCTCGGCTCCGAGGAGATCCGCAAGGCCTATCTGGGGTTGTGACGATGCACATCTTCGACGTCTTCCTGCTCGAGGCCGTGGTGAACGGCATTCTGCTCGGCGGGATCCTGGCGCTGCTCGCGCTGGGCCTGAACCTGATCTTCGGGGTGATCGACGTGGTCTGGATCTGCTATGCCGAGCTGATCATGATCGGCATGTACTCCGTGTACTACCTGCATAACGTCTATCACTGGCCGCTCGCGCTCGCGTTCCTCGCCTGCGTACTGCTGGTCGCGGCGCTCGGCGCACTGCTGCACGTGCTGGTGATCCGACCGGTGCTTGCCGCTGAGCCGATCAACCAGCTGCTGGTGACTGGCGGAGTGCTGTTTTTCCTCCAGGCGGTCGCAACGCTCGTTTTCGGAGTGGAATTCAAGAACATCGGCGTAAACCTCCCGGCGTTCGAGGTGGGCGGCATGTACCTGAGCCTCGCGCGCCTGATCGCGTTCGGTGTCGCGCTCGCCGGCATGGTGGCGGTGTACCTGTTCCTGAAGCGCAGCTACCTCGGCACCGCGATCCGCGCGATCTCGCAGGACCGCGGCATCATGCCGCTGATGGGCGTCAACCCGAATCGCATCTTCGTGCTCACCTCGGCGCTCGGCGGCGCGCTCGCAGGGCTCGCCGCCTGCCTGCTCGTCCTGCAGTACGACATCCATCCCGCGATCGGCCTCAGCTTCGGTCCGATCACCTTCCTCGTGTGCGTGCTCGGCGGGCTGGGAAACCTGATCGGCGGCTTCATCGCCGCGTTCATCTTCGCCCAGTTCATCTCGGTGGGCGGCTATTTCCTCGCGCTCGAGTGGGGCTACGTGCTCGCGTTCCTGTTCTTCATCGGCATGATGTTCTGGCGCCCGCAGGGGCTGCTGGGAGGAAAGTGACATGGGCATGGCGCGCTGGATCGGGCTCGCGCTGCTCGCCGTCGCGCCGCTCGCGGGCATGGGCGAATATCCGCTGCATTTGCTGATCCTGTGCCTGCTGTGGGGCTTCGTGTACACCGGCTGGGCGATCATGGGGCGCCTCGGCATGGTGAGCCTCGGGCACGGCGCTTTCCTCGGCATCGGCGCTTACGTGGTCGTGATGGGCTGGAATCACTACCACCTCTCGCCCTGGCTGGGGCTGCCGCTCGCGCTCGGGCTCGCCGCGCTGATCGCCGTGCTGATCGGCTATCCGTGCTTTCGCTTCCGCATCGTCGGCCACTACTTCGCGCTCGTTACGCTCGCGCTCGCCGAAGTGGCGCGCCTGCTCATCATCGCGCTGCGCGACTACACCGGCGGCTCGCTCGGCGTCACGCCGCAGACCGCGCTGGCGGGCAGCGCCTGGTCGCTCGGCGCAATGCAGTTCTCCGCGAAGCTCGTGTGGTTCTACGTGATCCTCGCGGTATGGCTGGGCGGGCTGTGGGTGTGGACGCGGGTCGATCGCTCCATGGCGCGCCTTGCGCTCGAGGCGATCTCCCACGAAGAGGAGGCGGCCGCCTCGATCGGCATGAACGTGACGCGACTCAAGCTCTCGGTCACGCTGGTCTCGGCCCTGCTCACCTGTCTCGGCGGTGTTCTCTACGCGCAGTACCAGTTGTACGTCAGCCCGGAGACGGTGTCCGGCATCGGCATCAGCCTGCAGATGGTATTCGGTGCGATCGCCGGAGGCATGTTCGTGCGTCTGGGGCCCACGGTAGGCGCGGCGTTCACGCTGCTGCTCGCGGAGGGCCTGCGCCTCACTCTGGGGCACGACATCCACGGCCTGGACACCACGATCTACGGCCTGATGCTGGTGCTGTTCATAATCTTCATGCCCAAGGGTATCCTCGGAGCCGCGCGCGAAGCGTACGACAAGCGGCGCGGCGCGGCGCGCGCCGCGACCGCCTGAGGAGGCCCGATGGCCGATTTCGATTACGTCGTCGTGGGCGGCGGTTCCGCGGGCTGCGCGCTGGCGGCACGCCTTTCCGAGGATCCCGTGACGCGCGTGTGCCTGGTCGAGGCGGGACCGAGCGACGCGAGCGCGCTCGTCGCCACGCCCGCGGGAGTGGCGCTCATGCTGCCGACGCGCATCCGCAACTGGGCGTTCCAGACCGTGCCGCAGGAGGCGCTCTATCAGCGCCGCGGCTATCAGCCGCGCGGCCGCATGCTGGGCGGCTCGAGCTCGATGAACGCGATGATCTACATGCGCGGCCATCCCGCGGACTACGACGACTGGGCGGCGGCCGGCGCGACCGGCTGGGCCTGGCGCGACGTGCTGCCGTATTTCCTGCGCAGCGAGAACAACGAGCGCGGCGCGAGCGAGCTGCACGGCGCAGGCGGGCCGCTAAACGTGGCCGACCTGCGTTCGCCCAACCCGTTCGCGCACCTGTTCGTCGAGGCGGCCAAGGAGGCGGGGCTGCCGGCGAACGACGACTTCAACGGGCCTGCGCAGGAAGGCATCGGCCTGTACCAGGTGACGCAGAAAGGCGGCGAGCGCTGGAACGCGGCGCGCGCCTACCTGCACCCTGCGATGGCGCGCCCGAACCTGGCCGTGTACACCGAGGCGCATGTGCTGCGCGTCGTGTTCCAGGACAGGCGCGCGACCGGGGTCGAAGTGTGGCGCGGCGGGCGCAGCGAGACGATCGCAGCCACGCGCGAAGTGGTGCTCGCCGCCGGCGCGTTCCAGTCGCCGCAGCTCCTCATGTGCTCGGGCGTCGGCCCGGCGGAGCAATTGCGCGCGCTCGGGATCGCGGTGGTGCACGACGCGCCGGGCGTGGGCGAGAACCTGCAGGATCATCCCGATTACATCGTCAATCGCAAGGTCCGCTCGACCGAGCTCGTGGGACTGTCGCTCGCCGGCAGCCTGCGCCTGGCGCGCGAGCTCGTGCGCTACGTGCGCGAGCGGCGCGGCATGCTGACCAGCAATTTCGCCGAGGCGGGCGGCTTCGTGAAGAGCGAGCCGGGGATCGAGCGGCCCGACCTGCAGCTGCACTTCGTCGTCGGCATGGTCGACAACCACAACCGCACGCTGCACTTCGGGCACGGTCTGTCGTGCCACGTGTGCGTGTTGCGTCCGAAGAGCCGCGGCACGGTGCGGCTGGCGAGCGCCGACGCGCGCGTGGCGCCGCTCATCGATCCGCGCTTCCTCGCCGAGCGGGCGGACCTTGCCGGGCTGGTGCGTGGTTTCAAGCTCGTGCGGCGTATCCTCGATGCGCCGGCGCTCGCGGCGTTCCCCTCGACCGAGCTCTACACGGCGGGCGTGAGCGACGATGCGGAGATCGAGCGCGCGATCCGCGCGCGCGCCGACACCGTGTACCACCCGGTCGGCACCTGCCGCATGGGGAGCGACGCGCGCGCAGTGCTCGATCCGGAGCTGCGCGTGCGCGGCGTCGAGCGCCTGCGCGTGGCCGACTGCTCGGTGATGCCGACGCTGATCGGCGGCAACACCAATGCGCCCGCGATCATGATCGGCGAGCGCGCCGCGGAGTTCCTGCGGCGCGTGTCCTAGGCTTGCAGCACGCGCTCGAGCGCAACGCCGCGCGCATCCATTTCGTACTCGAGCCCGGTGATCGGCGGCCGGCAGTAGTGCCAGGTGAGACCGGTGCGCGCCGCGCCGCGTGCGACGATCTCGTCGCCGAAGAACGGGTGCAGGTCGTGCACGGTGTACGCCTGGGTTGCGGTCGCGGCGTCCCAGCCCACGCCCAGCCCGCGCATGCGCGCCTGCATCATGTCGAGCACCCAGCGCGCCTTGGCGCGCAGCCCGGCGGGCGCCGTGTCGCCGCGCGCGACGATGTCCTCGGGGAAGCGCCCGCCCTCGGGCCACTCGCCGCTGCCGGCAACCACGAAGCTCGCGGCGGCGCGCGCAGTGGGCAGCGTGTAGCAGAAAGCGTAGAACGACGGTTCCTTCGGCGGATCGATCTCGGGCGCGACGTTCGAACGCGCCACCGGGTTGCGGCCGTCGCGATACAGGCCCCACTGCTCGAGCACCGCCACGTAGCCCTTGTTGAACTCGCCGAAACCGCCGAAGCTGAACGGCCGCGGCGAACGCAGCTCGGCCGCGCACAGCGCGCTGCGCGGGCGGCCGAGCGTGGCGAGATGCGCGGCGATCGCGGCGAAGCCCTGCGCGAGCGGCAAGGGACGGGCGAAGCGCGCGCGCTCGAGCGCGAAGCCGGGCAGCGCGACCACGCCCTGGGAATAGGGATATACGCCTTCGAGGTAGGCGTAGCCGCCGGCGGGGAATTCGTTCAGCTCGACCATCGGATCTAGACTTTACAGCATGGACGACGAGGGATTTCGCGGTTCGCTGTGGCGTGCGACCGCGCCGCCCGCTCCGCCGACGGCGGCGCTCGAAGGCGAGTACTCCGCCGACGTTGCGGTGGTCGGCGCGGGCTACACGGGGCTGTCCTGCGCGCTCACGCTCGCCGAAGGAGGCGCGCGGGTGGCGGTGCTGGAGGCGGGCGAGATAGGACAGGGCGCCTCGGGGCGCAACAACGGGCAGGTGATACCGACCCTATCGCGCGTCGATCCCGACGAGCTGGCCGCACGCGCGGGCGAGGCATTCGTGCAGCTGGTGTGCGACTCGGCGCGCGATACTTTCGATCTCATCCGCCGCCACGCGATGCGCTGCGAGGCGGTGCAGGGCGGATGGGTGCAGCCGGCGCACAGCCCCGGGCGCATGCGGCTCGCCGAAGCGCGCGCGACGGCCTGGGCGCGCCGCGGTGCGCCGGTCGAGCTGCTCGATCGCGCCGGCGTCGAGCGCATCACCGGTTCGCGCTTCTGGCACGGCGGCTGGCAGAACCGGAGCGGCGGAAAGCTGAACGCGCTCGCGTACTGCCGCGAGCTCGCCCGCGCCGCGATCGAAAGGGGGGCGCGCGTGCACACGCATAGTGCGGCGCTCTCCGTCGCGCGCGCCGGCGGCCGCTGGCGCGTCGCGAGCCTGCGCGGCGCACTGCTCGCGGAGCGTGTCGTCATCGCCACGCACGCCTACTCGGGCGCGCTGTGGCCGGGGTTGGCGCGCAGCCTGATACCGGTAGCGAGCTACCAGGCGGCGAGCGCGCCGCTGTCCGCAGCGGCGCGCGCGAGCGTACTGCCGTTCGACCATGCCTGTTCGGATACGCAGGGCGACCTGCACTTCTTTCGCTGGGACGCGCACGGTCGCCTGGTCACCGGCGGCGCCCTGGTATGCCACTGGAACTGGCGCGCACGCCTGGCGCGCAGGATCGGCGCGCGCGTCGCGCGCGTCTTTCCGCAGCTCGGCGTGCCGCGCTTCGAGTTTCTCTGGTACGGCGCGCTCGGCATCACGCTGGACCGCCAGCCGCACGTGCACGAGCTTGCGCCCGGGGTGCTCGCCTGGCTCGGCTGCAACGGCCGCGGCCTGGCGCTCGCGACCGTGATCGGCCGCGAGCTGGCGCGCGCCTGCCTCGGCACGCCGCTCGCGTCGCTGCCGCTGCCGCTGTCGGAGCTGCGGCCAATTCGCGCGCACGCAATGGCGAAGCGCCTCGGCTCGTTCCCGATGCTGCTCTATCGATATCGCGATCGGCGAGAGCGGCGCTGACTATAATGGCCGCATGTGGGACCTCGCAGCGATCGCCGTCGTCCTCGCCGCGATCTGGCTGTGGGCGGACAGCATGCAGGCGCGCGAGCGGGCGCTCGAGGCGGGACGCAACGCGTGCCGCCGCTACGGCCTGCAGCTGCTCGACGAAACGGTGGCGATCGCCGGCCTGCACCTCGCGCGCAACCGTGACGGGCGTGTCGCGCTCGAGCGACGCTACGTGTTCGAGTTCAGCGAGACCGGCAACAACCGGCGTAACGGCGTGCTGGTGCTGATCGGCAGCGAGCTTCGCGACATCCAGCTGGAGCCCTACACCGAACGATGAGCGCCTGGCTCGAAGGCCGTGTGATCGGGAACCGGCACTGGACCGAGACCCTGTTCTCGCTGCGGGTCGAGGCGCCGCGGCTGCCCTTCGAGGCGGGCCAGTTCGTCCGGCTCGCGCTCGACGTCCACGGCGAGCGCGTCGCGCGGCCGTTTTCGTTCGTGAACGCGCCCGAGGACACGGTGCTCGAGTTCTACGGCGTGATCGTGCCCGAAGGGCCGCTTTCGCCGCGCCTGGCGCGCCTCGCCGCCGGCGATGCGTTGTATGTCGCGCCCAACCCGTCGGGCTTTCTCGTGCTCTCGGAAGTGCCCGACGCCGAGGTGCTGTGGCTGCTCGCCACCGGCACGGGACTCGCTCCGTTTCTGTCCATCCTGCGCACCGAGACGCCCTGGCGCCGCTACGCGAGCGTGGTGCTCGCGCACGGCGTGCGCTTCGC
>Ga0187773_10000516_pt1 | contig 15256 bp, 13 predicted proteins | sample 0216_BV02_MP05_1_FD_133133 | JGI IMG/M metagenome (GOLD analysis project Ga0187773, IMG submission 133133) | Tropical peat soil microbial communities from peatlands in Department of Meta, Colombia - 0216_BV02_MP05_10_MG | ecosystem: Environmental > Terrestrial > Soil > Wetlands > Peat | place...
CTCGTTTCGGCGGGAAGTCAAGTAGCGCCGGCCTCGGGCCGACCGTCGTTACCCCACAAATTCGACGCTGGCTTTGTGCGGGATGATGCCCGCTTCGTAGCCCATCTCCAGCAGGCGACGGACGGCGGCGCGGCCTTCCTCGCCGTAATCGAGCGTGCGCTCGTTGACGTACATACCAACGAATTTGTCGGCGAGTGGGGCATCGAGGTCGCGGGTGAACTGCATGGCGTAGTTCAGCGCTTGCTCGCGGTGGTCGAGGGCGTACTGAATGCTCTGCTTAAGTGCGCGAGCCACGCTCGTCATCAGCTCCGGGCCCAGGTCGCGACGGATTGCATTGCCTCCAAGCGGCAGCGGCAAGCCGCTTATATCGCGCCACCAGCGGCCGAGGTCCACGATGCGGTGCAAGCCCGACTTGTCGTAGGTGAGCTGGCCCTCATGGATGATCAGCCCGGCCTCGTGCTTGCCGGCCAGCACTTCGGGAATGATCCTGTCGAAGGGCACTACGACGGTCTCGGTTTCGGGCGCGAACAGCTTCAGCGCCAGATAAGCCGTCGTCAGTTTGCCGGGGATGGCGATGCGCACCCGCTTGATGTCCTCCAGTGAATACACGCGCGGCGCGACGATCATCGGCCCGTAGCCCTCGCCCACGCTGCCGCCGCTCGCCAGCAGGGCGTACTTTTCCTGGATGTACGGATACGCGTGGAAGGAGATGGCGGTCACATCGTAGAACTCTTCCAGCGCTTTGCGATTCAGGGTCTCGATGTCGCAGAGCGTGTGCGTGAACCTGATCCCGCGGGCGCGCACCTTGTTGGTGGCCAGCGCATAGAACATGAAGGCGTCGTCAGAGTCGGGACTGTGGGCCACCGTGACCTCGCGCAGCGCTGTGGAAACTGCGGCACTCATGGCTGCTCAGCTTTCGCCAGGCGAGGCAGGCGCGCCACCAGTCCAGCCGCCGTCATTACCTTGGCCACTTCCGCGAACACGAACGGATACAGTCCGAAATGCGCCGCTTGCCACCACGAACCGTGCGTCCATAGCGTCAGCCAGGCCAGGCCTCCGGCGAAAAGCACAACTTCCCCAAGAGCGGCGGCCGCGGCGCAGCGGCGGAAACTACTTGCGCCTCGTTCGGCGATCCATCCGCTGACGAATGCCGCCAGCGGATACGCCATCAAGTATCCACCGGTCGGGCCCAGCAATCGCGCAGCGCCACCCATGCCTACAGAGAATACCGGCAGGCCGACCGCGCCTTCCGTCAGGTACAGAGCCAGCGCGATGGCCCCGCGACGGCTGCCCAGCAGCAGCCCGACCAGCAGTACGGCAAAATTCTGCAGCGTGAGCGGCACCGGTGTGAAAGGCAGCGGTACGGTTACGCGCGCACAGAGCGCGACAAAAAGACTGGCTCCGATCACCAGCCCGGCCTCCATCCACCACGCCAGACTCTGCGTCCTGTCGAAAATCCCCGATGCTGTCCTCATCAGTCTGTCACCGTGATTCTTTACCGGTCTTCTGCTCGCCTTGGATCTCCCGGATGCCGTGATCGGAAGAAGCCCGCATGTGCCGACGCACCCGCAAGAATGCGGCTACCGCAGCCCAAAGGACCAACACCGTCCCGACCACAAGCAGGATGTACAGCACCTTGACGGACACAAGCGGCAAGGATACCAGAAGTGCCCGCCACTAACGCCCGGCCATGGCGGATTCGACCTCGTCTGCCGTGCGTGGCAAACCCGCCGTCAGCCGCACCAGGGTCCCCTCCTGCTCCACATAGAAAATGTCTTCGATCCGCACCCCGAGCCGTTCTTCCGGGATGTAGATACCCGGTTCGATGGTGAAAACCATGCCTTTATCCAAAGGAACCGTCATTCCGCCCACGTCATGGACGGACAGGCCGACAAAATGCCCGAGCCCGTGGATGAAATACTGCCCCAGCGGCTTGCCGTGCAGGTCTCTCCCGTGCGTGTTGATGTAGTTGTAGGCGACCTTGTAGAGCGAGCCAGCATCGTCGCCGCTCATGGTGGAATTGCCGGCGCGAAAGGCCTTGATGGCCGCCTCCTGCGCTCCCAACACGATGTTGTAGATCTCGCGCTGGCGTGGTGTGAACTTGCCGCTGGCGGGCAGCGTGCGCGTAATGTCGGTGGCATACATCGAATGCTCGCCGCCCGCGTCGATCACCACCACGTCTCCGGCCTGAATGGTTGCCGCGTGATCCGAGTAATGCAACACGGTCGAGTTGGCGCCCGCGCCCACGATAGGCACATACGCCGGGCGTTCGCACCCGCTCTTCTGGAAATCGTACTGCACGAGCGCCGCGATCTCTCGCTCGGTCATGCCCGGCTTCATGGCGCGCATCGCCGCCAGGTGCCCTGCCATCGAGGCTTCGGTGGCCTTACGGATCAGCGCAACCTCGCCTGCATCCTTCAACCGGCGCATCTCCGCCAGCATCGGCTTCACGTCCTCGAGCGAGACGTACACCGGAAAGGCATTGGCGCGGTGCAGCCATTCGAGCGGCGTGGCCGAAGCCGACGTCTCCCGGAACGCCGGCAGATCGGAATACACCGTGGCACGTGGCTGCGGCAGCAGGCGGACAAGTTCATCGCGTAGCTTGTCCAGAATCTCCGCACGGTCGAAACCGGTGATCTTCCGCGCATCGGGATTCTCAGGCCCGAACTTCGGGCCCGTCCACTTTTCCTGCGAAAAGTTGTGCCCGGGGAGAAACAGGATCTCGGTGTAGGGACGCGACGGCCTCTCTCCCTCACTCGCCACCTCCGGCGCGATGAGCACAGCCGCGCCGGGTTCGTTCAGGCCGGTGAGGTAGTAGAAGTTGTTGTCCTGGCGAAATCCGTAGAGAGCGTTGGGGCCCTCGGCCTCAACCGCCGCAAACAGCACTACCACCCCGCCGTTGGTCTTGCGCGAGAGCGCTACGCGGCGCGCGCGGTAGTCGGCATTAGGCTGGCGGTCGAGGGCATGAGCGGGGATGATAGGCAGCAGAGACGCTATCAGCAGCCCACGGAGGATCCATCTCGTCTCTCTTAGAAACATGGGGAGCGCGGATTGTAGCAGAAGCTACCAGCCACTAGCCGGCAACTGCTGGCCAGATGCCAGGAGCTAGCGGCTAAACCCCCACCGGGAACGGCTTCTCGCGCACTTCGCCGGAGCTCAGCGACAAGCCCTCGAAGCGGCCCTGCAAGAGCGACATCAGGCCCGTGCACCAGAACCCGAGAACGAACAGCAGCAGAAAGGGCACAGTGATGTAGTTCTCGTTGGTCGCGGCGTAGATCACGGCCGCCATGAAGTATGTTCCGATCAGCAGTTCCACCCACGGCACCCATCCCAAGCGCCGGCGATACTTGGCCGCCTTCGCCTTGGCAGCCTTGCCTTCCACGCGGTACTTGGGCGTGCGCGCGAAGGGCGACTGCTTGCCGAACAGCGCTTCGAGCACTGCGCGCGAATTGGTGACTGTCAGCCCGATGCCGAGCGCCATCAGGAACGGCAGGAACAGAAACGTCCGCAGCCAGCTCTTTGGAAACAGCTCCTTTTGTGACACCAGATAGAAGCTCGAGATCGAGAAAGTCGAAGCCAGGAACAGGGGCAGGTCGATGTAGAGCATCTGGAACCAGCCCTGGTAGAAGCGGATGATCATGGCCGGCAACAGCAGGGTGGAGAGCACGATCATCAGCGGATAGCTGATGTTGGCCGTCAGGTGATACCAGGCTTCCACCTTCACGCGCCGCGGCACGCCGCTGGTGAGCACGTGCGGCAGGATCTTCTTCGAGGTCTGGATCAGGCCCTTGGCCCAGCGCGCCTGCTGGGTCTTGAAGGCGGTCATCTCGATGGGCAACTCCGCCGGGCACTCCACGTCCTGCAGGTAGACGAAGCGCCAGCCCTTCAACTGCGCGCGGTAGGAGAGGTCTGTATCTTCCGTAAGGGTGTCGTGCTGCCAGCCGCCGGCTTCTTCGATCGCCCTGCGCCGCCACATGCCGGCCGTGCCGTTGAAATTGAAGAATACGCCCGAGCGTGAGCGTGCCCCGTGCTCGAGGATGAAATGGCCGTCGAGCAGGATGGCTTCGACCTCGGTCAGGAACGAGTAATGGCGGTTGATGTGTGTCCACCGCGTCTGCACCATACCGACGCCGGGATCAGTGAAATGATGAACCGTCTTCAGCAGGAAATCTTCGGAGGGGACAAAATCGGCGTCGAAGATGGCGATGAACTCGCCCTTGGCGGAGTTCATTCCCTCATGCAACGCGCCCGCCTTGAAGCCCGCACGATTGCTGCGGTGATGGTAGCTGATGTCGTGACCGAGTGCGGCATAGCGCTCGACCACTGCCCGTGCCACATCCACCGTTTCGTCCGTGGAATCGTCGAGGACCTGTATGTCCAACTTCTCGCGCGGATAGTCCAGGCGGCAGACCGCCTCCACCAAACGGTCCACCACGAACTGCTCATTGAAGATGGGAAGCTGGACGGTAACCCGCGGCAGCTCGTCGAACCGCCCGGGCGGCTGCTGCACCTTGTTCTTGCGGTTCTTGTAATAAAGGAAGACGAGCACGTAGCGATGAATGCCGTAGGTAGCCAGCAGAATGAGGACGACGAAATACGGGATCAGCAGCGCCAGGTCGAACCCGTTGACCTGATAGATACCCTTGAAGCCGGTGTCCGTCAAATGGTCGTACTGGGTTTGCAGGAATCCGCGCCTAACGAGCGCGGCCGCCATCAGGAGAATGGGCGAGCAGACGTTCAGGTGAATCTCCCGGGAAAACCTGCGGCCGCCGGAACAGCAGCTGCTGCAAGCAAACAATTGTACCTGATTTGATGCAGGCGGGCGTGCGAGGTCGCAAGTGTCAGTTCAGGAAGTACATGCGGTAGAGCGTGTCGCGCTGCGCCGGACGGAAGCCGGCGTCGCGGATAATGTGGCGCAGCTCTTCTTCCGTGGTGCAGTTGGAGACGCCGGCAGCCTTCACCACGTTCTCCTCCAGCATGACCGAGCCGACGTCGTTGCCGCCGAAGCGCAGCCCAAGCTGCAACACCTTCAGCCCTTGCGTTACCCAGCTCGCCTGCACATTCTTGATGTTGGTGAGAAACAGACGGGAGATGGCCAGCGTCTTTAGATATTCGACCGAGGTGGTCTCGTCCCAGCCGCGCCCGCCCAGCGTCGTGTTCTGCGGCTGGAAGGTCCAGGGGATGAAGGCCGTGAACCCGCCAGTCTCTTCCTGCAGGTTGTAAACGTGCTGGAAGTGGTTGACGCGGTGCTCCAGCTTCTCACCACAGCCGAACATCATCGTGGCGGTGGTGCGCATGCCGAGCTGGTGCGCGGTGCGATGAACGCGCAGCCAGTCTTCGGTGAGGCACTTCAGGCGCGCGACCTTGTAGCGCACTTCGTCGTCGAGGATCTCGGCGCCCCCGCCGGGGATGGAATCGAGTCCGGCGTCGCGCAGGCGCGCGATCGTGTCGCGCAGGGAGAGGCTGCTAATCTCGGCGAAGAACAGGATCTCCGACGCCGAAAAGCAGTGCAGGTGCACGTGCGGGAAGCGTTGCTTGATGCCGCGCATGAGTTTCTCGTACCACTCCAGCGGCAGGTCGGGATTCAATCCGCCCTGCATGAGGATGCCCGTGCCGCCCAGCTCGACTGTCTCGCGAATCTTGTCGTAGATGACCTCGTAGTCGAGCACGTATCCTTTGGCGCGCCCCGGGCCTTTGACCGGCGCGTAGAAGGCGCAGAAGGTGCAGTACTCGGTGCAGAGATTGGTGTAATTGATATTGCGGTCGATGACATAGGTGACCACACCCTCGGGATGCAGCTTCTTGCGGACCGCGTCAGCCGCCATGCCGATGCCGATCAAGTCATCGGAGCGGAACAGGTCGAGAGCTTCCTGGCGGGGCAGGGACATATCGGGACTGCAATTTTATTGGATGAGGGCGGATGTGCCAATGGCGGTGCACGTTTGCGAACGCGAACCAGAGGAGGCTGGGTGTGCACGCTCCCAATTCAACGAATACTGTCATCCTTCGCGAGGCGAAGCCGAGCGGAGGATCTGAGGATAACGCCGGCGCTGCCTGAACCGGTTGTGCAAACGTTTCGCCAGATTCTCCCGCCTTCCTTCGGTCGGCGGAAGAATGACAGATTCCAGAGTTTTCCCAATCACCCAAATCACCCGATGACCCGATCTGCCGATGAGCCGATTGCCTTTGCCTCGCCCACAAACTCCAGCGGCTTCATTGCAGGCAGCACGCCGCACTCGACTGCGTACTTAAGGAACAGCTCCAGCCCGGCGAGATTCTCGTCGTCCAGCGAGTAGTCGATGTTCTCAGTCAGGTACGTGCGCACGCCCTGCTCGCTGATGCCGACTCGCGGCGCCCATTCGCGGGCAAGCGTGCCCACGTTAGCTAGCCCGTGATCACGCGATTGCTGGAAGACCTTTACCAGATCGAGATCGGTTTCCTGCAAAGCGCCGGCCCGCACCGCCCAGACGGCAAAGACGAACGGACGCTCGGTCAGGCGCTTCCATTCCTCCGCCAGGTCGTAGCAGACGTAGCGCGTACGATCCACGGTGAGCGCGGGATCGCCGATGATCAGGGCCGCGTCGCAACACTCAAGCATAACGTTCAGCAGCGGCGGCATCGAGGTGAACTCGCGTGCTCCGCCCATCCACTTGCGAAAGAGCACGCGGGCGAGCGCCACGGAGGTACGTGACGAAGTGTCGGCGGCGACGGTGCGGACCTCCTCCAGTGGCACTTTGCTTACCAGCAGGATCGACCGCACCGATCCTTTGGCAGCGATGGCGATGTTGGGAATGATCCGCAGGTCCGGGATGTACGTGTAGGCGACCACGGGCAAAATGCCGATATCGGCGGCACCGGTGCGCAACATCTCCGCGCATTCTGAGGGCACGGTGGAGACGATCTCGAACTCACGGCCCAGCTCGGTGTGCTCGAAATCCCACATCAGCGGAGCCGTGTTCAGGAAGGAGATCGCCGCGATGCGGAGCTTCCTCATGCGCGGATGAATTCTAGCAGAAGGGCTGGAACAAGGAGGATTGGGGACTATCGTCTCATTGACAGAAGTACTCGTCGTGTGGAGTCGCGAATTCCCATGGCGGCGAACCCTGCGATCCGGCCCGATGGCGCGGCGCTGTTGGCGCTGGCGCTCACGCCTGGCCTGGGTCCGACTCGCGCCCGCAAGCTGGCCGAGCACTTCGGCTCGGCGGAGAACGTTTTTCTCGCCTCGCTCACGGAACTGGAAGCCTGTGGACTGCACGCCGCTGCTGCGCAGGCGATCGGAACCGGAAAATCCGCCCAAGGAGCACAGGAAGAGCTGAGAAAGGCCGCGGACGCCAGAGCGCGGATCCTCACTCGACGATCCCGCGTACCCGTCCCTGCTGCGCCTGATCTACGATCCGCCGGTTGGCAGCTTCCCGGGAAGAATTTTGTCCGCGTTTTCTAGCGATTAGGCGCCCGGTGCGTCGAAACGTGCACCACCTCATCTAATACTTCGGTTATTGAGCACTCGAATTCTCCGATTCGCCAATTTTTGGGATTCCATGCTAGTTTGGAAAAAAGGCCACTGGGCCTTCCGCTTTTCTAAGGGGTGACTTTGCCGAAATCGCTGGTCATCGTCGAGTCGCCGACCAAGGCGAAGACGATCAACAAGTATCTGGGGAAAGACTACGAAGTCGAGGCCTCGCTCGGTCACGTCAAGGACCTGCCCAAGAGCATCCTGGGCGTGGACATCAAGAACGACTTCGAGCCTGACTACGAGATCATTCCCGGCAAGGAGAAGGTCGTCGCCAGGCTGAAGAAGCTGGCGAAGACGGCCGCCGCCGTGTACCTGGCGCCCGACCCCGATCGCGAGGGCGAAGCCATCGCCGCCCATCTCGCCGAGGAGCTTTCCGAAAACGGCGGCAGCCGCAAGAAGAAGCGCGGCAACGGCATCCCCTTCCATCGCGTGACCTTCAACGAAATCACCAAGCGCGCGGTGCAAGAAGCCTTCCAGCATCCGCGCGAAATCGACCAGAACCTGGTGGACGCGCAGCAGACTCGCCGCGTGCTCGACCGCCTGGTCGGCTATCAGGTCTCGCCGCTCTTGTGGGACAAGGTTCGGCGCGGACTCTCCGCGGGCCGAGTGCAGACCGTCGCGCTGCGGCTGATTGTCGAGCGCGAACGCGAGATCAAGGCCTTCGATAAGAAGGAGTACTGGACCATCGACGCCCATCTGGCCGCCGGCAAGCCGCCAGCCTTCGATGCGCGCTTCATCGGCCGCGGTGACGAGAAGACCGAGATCCTCAACGCCGAAGAAGTGGAGAAGATTCGGGCAGCGCTGGAGAAAGCGGCCTGGACGGTACGGTCGGCCGAGAAGCGCGAGCGCCGCCGGAGTGCGGCTCCTCCCTTTACCACCAGCAAGCTGCAGCAGGACTCTTCGCGCAAGCTGCGCTTCAGCGTGAAGCGCACCATGATGCTCGCGCAACATCTCTATGAAGGCGTGGAACTGGGCGACGAAGGCTCAATCGGACTGATCACTTACATGCGAACCGATTCCACGCGCGTCTCGAACGATGCCATCGCCGAGGTGCGCGACCGGATCGGCGGCCAGTACGGTCCCCAGTACCTGCCGGAATCGCCAAACATCTACAAGGAAAAGAAGGAAGCGCAGGCGGCGCACGAGGCCATTCGTCCCACCTCGGCCGCGCGCACGCCGGAGAGCATCAAGCAGTATTTAAAGGAAGACGAGTTCAAGCTCTACAAGCTGGTCTGGCAGCGTTTTGTCGCTTCGCAGATGAATCCGGCGGTCTTCGACCAGACAAGTGTGGACATTGATGCGAAGTCCAACGGCGATGCATTCCTCTTCCGCGTCACCGGCTCGGTGCTGAAGTTCGACGGTTTCCTCAAAGTCTACGAGGAGTCGAAAGAAGGTCGCGACGAAGAGGACGAGGCGCTCAAGCACAAGCTGCCGCCGCTCGAAGCGGGACAGAAGCTAACGCTCAGGGGCTTGAAGCCGGAGCAGCATTTCACTGAGCCGCCGCCGCGCTACAACGAAGCCTCGCTGGTGAAGGAGCTAGAAGAGCGCGGCATTGGGCGGCCGTCCACATATGCCACCATCCTCAGCACGATCCTAGAGCGGCAGTATGTCAATAAGATGGGCGGCAAGTTTGTGCCTACTGAGATCGGGTTAGTCGTGACCGACCTACTGGTGGAGAACTTCAAGGACATCTTCGACGTCCAGTACACGGCCCGTTTGGAAGAAGAGTTGGACGAGATCGAGGAAGGCAAGGAGAAGTGGACGGATGCGCTTGCCGAGTTCTACAAGAAGTTCGAGAAGGACCTCCGCTATGCCCAGAAGCACATGGAGAACATCAAGCGCATGGAGAAGCCCACCGACCAGGTGTGCGAGCGCTGCGGCTCGCCGCTGGTCATCAAGTGGGGCAAGCATGGATCGTTCTACGCCTGCAGCGCCTACGACAAGGAGAATCCCAACTCCTGCACGTTCACCAAGGAAAATCCGATCGACCTGCCCGATCTCGACTCGGCTGATATGCAGGAGACGGCCCAGGAAGAGTACTGCGAGAACTGCGGGCGCGTGATGGTGCTCAAGCGCGGGCGCTTCGGGCAATTCATGGCCTGCACTGGTTATCCAGACTGCAAGACCACGAGGCGGCTCGACCAGGGACGCAAGGTGCCAGACATCCCACTGGACGAAATCTGCCCCAAGTGTGGACGCAACCTGATGCTGCGCCACGGCCGCTACGGCGAGTTCACCTCGTGCTCCGGATATCCCCAGTGCAAGTACATCAAGCAGAACTACATCGAGATGAAGTGCCCGCAATGCAAGGACGGGGAACTGGTGGAGAAGAAGGCCCGCCGTCGCGGCAACATCTTCTACGGCTGCTCGAATTACCCCGACTGCAAGTTCACGTCCGCGTACAAGCCGCTGGCAGAAAGCTGTCCCGACTGCGGCAATCCCTATTTGCTGCTGAAGAACCTGAAGTCCGGACCGGTGATTGTCTGCCCCAACAATAAACGCACGGGCGAAGACGAGGAGCCGAAGCCGCGGCGCCGCAAGAGGGGCGAGGATGCCGCCGAGCAGACGACGACCGTGCGCTGCACGTATTCCCGTCCTGCGCCGGTGGAAGCTCAGCCTTTGGCGCAGGTTTCCAGCTAACCAGACGCAGCAAACCGCGTCTCTACGCTCCATTTCTACTTCCCAGGAGGTCTCATGCCCGGAAAGAAGCCCACGGTTGCCGATGCGCAACTGGTCCTCCAGCTCTCCGAACTCCGCCGCGAAGCGGAAAGGCCCGCGACTGGTGCACCATGCAGTTCCTCCCATCCTCCCGTGACGAGGTCATGAAGCTCGCTTTCGCCACGGACACGGTCGAGAACCGGTACCTGCGGCAAGTCGTGACGTACTACGAGAGGCTGGGGTCATTCGTGAACCGCGGCATTCTCAACCGTGACGTGGTGGAGGATTCGGTGGGCGAGCACATCAACCTGTACGCCAAGCTCAAACCATACCTGAAGGACCTGCGCCAGGCGAGCGGCTTTCCCGAGTTCATGCAGCACACCGAGAAGCTGATCGAGGGAAGCCCGAACGGGCGGCGCCGCCTGGCTTTCATGCAGAAGCGCATCGCCGAGGTCACGGCGGCGAAGAAGGCCAGCGCCTAGGAGAGGTACTCGCGGATGTAGTCATCGCGCGAGCCAGCCAGTTCCTCGGCAGTGCCGTCGAAGATCACCCTGGCCTCGCGCAGGATGAGGAAGCTAGTGTTGGCCTCCATGCGCTCGCCCTTCTCAATCGGCCGCATGCGGTTGGTTTGCCTATCGAAACAATGCGAAGCCATGATGAACGCGTCCTGCAGGCGGTGGGTCACGAGCAGAGCGCTGGTGTGATAGACGTCGCGCTGCTTCACCACCAGCTCGATGATGGTGGTCGAGGTTATGGGATCGAGACCAGCGGTGGGTGAATCGTAGAGCAACACCTCCGGCTGAGTGATGATGGCGCGGGCAATGGCCACGCGCCGCCGCATGCCTCCGGAGAGCTCCGCGGGGAACATGTCGATTGTGCCCTCCAGTTCGACGAAGCGCAAAGCTTCGAGCACGCGCCTCTCCACCTCTTGCTCCGAAGCACCTTCCTCGATCAGCCGGTAACCAACGTTTTCCTTGACGGTAAGCGAGTCGAACAGAGCGCTTTCCTGAAAAACCATCCCCATCTTGCGCCGCAGTTCGAAGAGTTCTTCCTCCGGCGCTGCGGTGACGTCGTTTCCCAGGACGTAGATGCGGCCACTGTCCGGCTTCAGCAAGCCCAACACCAGCTTGAGGATGATCGTCTTGCCGGTGCCGGCCACGCCCAGCAGGATCTTGGTCTCGCCGTGCTCGAGATGGAATGAGACATTCTGCAGCACTCGGTTCTCCTCGAAAGCGAGGCTGACGTCGTCAAAGGTGATGATCTTCTGCGGGTCTGGCTCAGCGACGAGCGAGCCGGCGTGGCTGGGAGCTTCGGGGATGGACATCGCAGCTAGCTCTCGAGCAAGGCCATCAGCAGTTTGGTTACAAAGAAATCGGCCACCAGGATGAGCACCGATGACGTCACCACTGCCTGCGTGGTGGCACGCCCGACGCCTTGCGTCCCGCCCTTGGTGGAAAGGCCGTAATAGCAGCCAACCGTGGCAATGATGTAGCCGAACATGGTCGGCTTCAGCAGTCCCATGAAGGTGTCAGAGAAACGCAGCGACTGCCAGGCTGTGGTCCAGTACTGGTTGGAGTCCAGACCGAGGATGAGGCGGCTCACCGCCCAGCCTCCGGTCAGCCCTACCAGGTCGGAGATGATCGTGAGAAAGAACAGCATGGCAGTGGCGGCGATCACCCGCGGCGTCACCAGCTTTTTGGAAGGATCGGTGCCCAGGGCGCGCATAGCGTCGATCTGCTCGGTCACAACCATGGAGCCCAGTTCGCTGGCCATTCCGGAAGCGTTGCGTCCGGAGACCATCAGCCCGGTGAGCACCGGCCCGAGTTCGCGCACCATGGAAAGCGCAACCAGTTGTCCGGTGAGCGACAGTGAGCCGAAGCGTTCGAGAGTGTTCGAAGTCTGCAGGGCCAGCACCGCGCCGGTGAAGAAGCCGGTCAGCACCACGATGGGCAGCGAGCCCACGCCGATCAGGTCCGCCTGCATCAGGGTGTCGGCGACGTAGCGCGGATGGCCGAAGAGATTGACGAGGGAGCGCCAGGCCAGCAGCGCGTAGTCCTGAATCGCGAGGACTGACTGCTTCGCAAAATCCGCTGGCGAGATCAGTTCCATCCAGGCAACCGAATATAGCAGAGGCAGGGGAGTGAAAAAAGGCGGGTTCAGCGAGTTGGCCCGGATCGGGGCAAGACTCTCGATTCCCGCCAGAGCTTGATTTCACGCCCGCAGCGTGTGAGCTGGGCGTCAAAGAGTTCCGAATCTTCCGATCGGCAGGATCGTTGTGTCTAACGCGATGACGATATCAACCACGGCGCAGCGCGGGTACTGGCGCTAGACCAGCACCCGCGTACGTGCTTTGTCTGATCAGCAATTGGTTAGTTACATTGCAGGGTCTTCGAGACGCGCTTGGGCGGGTGGCCCACGAGGGGGCACCCACAGGCGCCATCAGAAGTCCTTTAGGCAGGCTTACAGCGCACCGCGAGGAGACCTGTGGCCGCAGCGAGGTCGAGGTCTGCGATGAGCAATCCTTCTTTGCCGTAGGGCTGGTAGCTGAGCAGTGTCCCGTCGGGACGCACCACTGCCGAAGTGGTCGGCGAGCCGGCGCTGGCACAGTTTACCGACGCAAAATAGCAGGTGTTCTCGGCGGCGCGGCACAGCATTGCCTTCTCGTGGAATGAGTTCGCAGGATCGGCGAAGGTCGCGGGACGGTAACTGCCGGGCTCGGCAACGTGGAAATGAGGGTGGAACACAACCTGAGCGCCGCGCCGGGCGGCCCAGCGGACGGTTTCCGGATAGCGCCAACCCTCATGGCAGATCGTGATCCCAAAAGTCAGCGGGCCGGTCTGGAAAATCCGCCGCCCGGAACCGAACGAATAGGTGCCTTCTTCAGAGGGATCAAGCTGGACCTTGTCCTGGAAACCGGCCATGGTTCCCTCTGGATTGATGACCAGTGCGGTGGCTAACAGGGCGCCATCGGCGATGCGTTCGGTGCCGAGGACAACCGCGACGCTCGCCTTCGCGGCGGCCGCCCGGATGGCGGACCAGGCGCGGTCGAGGAACGCAGCGTCGGGCGGCGGCGGCGTCTTCCCCAATCCGCGGTAGCCGGGAACGTAGCATTCCGGAAAGCAGATGATGCCGGCGCCCTCGATGGACGCTTGCGCGATGGCCTGCTCGGCCAGCATGACCGACTCCTCGGGAGTCGCCGGATATCGGAGGTTGGCGAGTGCGATGCGAAACGGGTTCATTTCGTAGTCCGAATTTTAGCTGGATCCGAACCCTGCTGGGCTTGCTTCAAGCGGACAGCATGCGCAGATGGAACAATACCAAGATTCTTCGGGGCTAAAGCCCCTCAGAATGACAATGAACAAAGACTGTTGCGACGCGAGCTTAAAGCCGCGCCCCTTCAAGGGGACGATACATCCGTCGAAGTCGGGCAGATGCGCAGGGCGCCCCGCGTTTCCGCCCTCACTTCCCGTTCTTGCGCTTGATCTCGATGTTGAGGCGCTTGATCTTCTGGTTGAGTGTGGAGAGCGGGATGTGGAAGCGGTCGGCGGCTTCAGTCTGGTTCCAGTTACAGCGCTCCAGCATGTTGACGATGATGCGGCGTTCGCAGTCCTCGACGATGTCGAACAGGCTGGCGCCGGGGCTGGACTCGAAGACGTGCGTGGCGCCATCGCGTCCGGTCATGCTGGGCGGCAGCAGGTCGGCGCCGATCGTGGATCCGGAGGACAGCACCACGGCGCGCTCCACCACGTTCTCCAGTTCGCGCACGTTGCCGGGCCAGTCGTAGTCCAGGAGCGGGCGCAGGGCTTCGGTGGAGACATGCTTAGGCGGCTGGCCGTTCTCGGCGCAGAACTTGTGGAGAAAGTGCTCGACCAGCAGCGGGATGTCCTCGCGGCGGTTGCGCAGCGGCGGCAGTTCGATGGTGATCACGTTCAGGCGATAGTAGAGGTCTTCGCGGAAGCGGCCTTCCTGCACGAGCTTCTTGAGGTCCACGTTGGTAGCGGCAATGACGCGCACGTCCACCTGGAGCTCGTGCACACCGCCCAGGTGCATGAACTTGCGGTCCTGCAGCACGCGCAGGATCTTGGCTTGCGTCTCCAGGCCCATGGTGCCGACCTCGTCGAGGAAAAGCGTACCCCGGTCGGCCACCTCGAACAGGCCCTTCTTGGAGGCGACGGCGCTGGTGAAAGCGCCCTTGACGTGGCCGAAGAGCGTGGATTCCAGCAGGTCGGCGGGCATGGAGCCGGCATTGACCGGCACGAACGGCCGGTCCTTACGCGGGGAATTCATGTGGATGGCTTTGGCGATCAGCTCTTTGCCGGTGCCGCTCTCGCCCTGGATGAGGATGGTGGAGCGGCTGGGCGCCACCTGGCCGACCAGATCGAGAATGCGCAGCATGGGCTCGCTCTTGCCCACGATGTTCTCAAAGTTGTAGCGCTGTTTGAGGGCGCGCTTGAGCTGGATGTTCTCTTCCTCGACGCGGCGCCGAACCACGGCGGCACGCACGTCGGCCAGCAGCTTTTCGTTGTCCCAGGGCTTCTGGATGAAGTTGACCGCGCCGGCCTGCATGGCGTTCACCGCGTTCTCGACCGTCCCATAGGCCGTGATCATGATGACGGCAAGCTGCGGGTCGCGTTCGTGAATCTCGGCCAGCACATCCATACCGTTCTTGCCGGGAAGCGCCAGGTCGAGCAGCACCAGGTCGAAGGGCTGGCCGGCGATCCGCGCCAGACCGTCTTCGCCGTTCTCGGCCGCTTCGACGCGATAGCCCTCGAGCTCCAAAAGCGTCTGGAGCGATTCGCGGATCTCGGATTCGTCGTCGACGATCAGGATCGACGCGGGAGCTGCACTCTCCTGACTTGGAGTCACGCGTCGGAGCACTGCCATTTCAGCCATCGGAAACCCTCGTTAGGCGCTGATCGCCTTCCTCACCCGCGGAAATTCCAGGTGGAACGTTGTCCCGGCGCCCGGCCGGCTGTCCGCGCGGATCTTGCCGGCGTGTTCCTGGATGATGCCGTAGGTCACCGAAAGTCCCAGTCCGGTGCCGCGGCTCTGCCCTTCGTTGGGTGCGGTCTTGGTGGTGAAGAA
>Ga0187773_10000517_pt1 | contig 15219 bp, 8 predicted proteins | sample 0216_BV02_MP05_1_FD_133133 | JGI IMG/M metagenome (GOLD analysis project Ga0187773, IMG submission 133133) | Tropical peat soil microbial communities from peatlands in Department of Meta, Colombia - 0216_BV02_MP05_10_MG | ecosystem: Environmental > Terrestrial > Soil > Wetlands > Peat | place...
ATCATCCAGGAAACTACAGAGATTCTTGATCCGCCCTACACCTTTACATCCTTTAACGATAAATATTGGGTGTGGCGAGCCTCTGATAATCCTGACCCTAACATCAGCGGCTATTTCCCCAGGCAACGGATTTCCGGGAAGTTTATACTGCATGGGGCGGCTTATATCGAAAAAATTATTGTTGCCAATTTTTTCGGCATCCCAAAAGTTTATCTGAATGGGGGCTTGATTGATCAAGATACCTGGACTGGGACTTCCGCCAATGTCCCCACCACTTGGGCAATCGAAACCGGCCTTCAAGTACCACCTTCAACTCCCGGGGTTGGGGTCCACTTTATCGTTCAACTCTCGAATGGAGAATTATTTGAAGCTCCAATTGTGGCTTTTTTTGATGTTAGGTTCCATGTATTATCCAACGTACTTGAACAGAATGGACAGAAAATTGAAAAGGCCGATGGCAAGATATATCTTAGCGGCCCGTTTTCACCATTGGGCACACCTTCCTTAATAGGTGGAGTAAACGGACATGGATTTGACCAGCCTCACCTTTATGTTCTCCAATCTATAGCCGGGTATCCGGTTGATCAAGCACGACTCAACGCACAGGGACCGGGTTTACCGGGTTATTATTATGAGCCGCCATTGCCTTTGAATGTTCCGGCCCAACCTCCTTATCGATTATTTTATCTCACTGGTGTTAATGTGACCCTTAGTGGAAACGATAATTTAACTCCGGAACAGGATATGCCCGTGCTGGCAGAGGTTAAATATACGATGTTGCCTGACGAAGTGGATCGGATCCGTGCACTCGGCCTAACCCCCATCGACTTCACCGTGACCCTTAGAGGCAATCCATAAGGCTGCCCTGATGTGTTGGGGTACATCCGCGTGTCCCACTCAAAGACGGACTGGACAAAAAGAAGGTTATTCGGATACCCGTGGCCCTCCTACCGGTGCCTGCGCGGAAGCTGGTGGTTGGCCTGATCAAACTCCAACAGCATTGCGCGGCTCGTAGAGGCCCACAGTCAAATCTTGTATCGTGGGCACCGGTGCCGAGATGGATGATGGCAGGTCTTATAGCTTGGCGAAAAAAGGGCTGTGCGGCGGGAAAAAATCTTGATCACCATCTCCACCGCTTCGATTCTCCTTGACCTACAGTTGATGCCATCTGTGATCCAATAACACATGATCAATCACAGGCCATCCAAGTCGATTATCTCCGAATCCTTAATCAGCCGAGCCCATAAGATGGGATTTTTGAAAACCCGGGGGTCGAAGAGCTCCATGAGCGGGGACGCATGTCTATAGTCAGATAAGTGGCCGCCTTCAATCCAATTAAAAGGAGCAATATATTCGATCTGCATCGTTATATAATATATGTAGTCAGACAGGGGCCAAAAAGGGGGGGGCTAAAAGAAACGGGGCTTGAAGGGTAGCGGGGAAGCCGAGGCTCAGGGAAAGGCTCTTGTGGTTTTGGGGTCATTTTGACTTATAGAGGAGACCTCAGATGAAACCCTTCATGAATAGACTTTCGATAAAAGCAATAGTCATTGGAATCAGCTTGTCGGTCCTTCTCCAGGCCGCCGTTACTTTCGCTCAAATGGTGTCGTTCGGCGCCGCGAAGGACTTCGCTGTGGGGCCCGGCCCGTTCTCCGTGGCGATCGGGGATCTCAATGGCGACGGCATTCCCGACCTGGCCGTGGCGAATCTTAACAGCAACACCGTGTCGATCCTTCTGGGAACCGGTACCGGCGCCTTCGGCAGCGCGACAGACGTCGCCGTGGGGACGACGCCGGACTCCTCCCCTTACTTCGTGGCGATCGGGGATCTCAATGGCGATGGCATTCCCGACTTGACTGTGGCGAATTCCAACTACAACAGCGTATCGATCCTGCTCGGCGACGGCACCGGGGCCTTCGTCGCCGCGACCGATTTCGCCGTGGGGGCTTTCCCGACCTCCGTGGCGATCGGGGATTTCAATGGCGACGGCATTCCCGACCTGGCCGTGGCGAATTACAATAGCGACACCGTGTCGATCCTCCTGGGAACCGGTACAGGCGCCTTCGGCGCCTCGACGGACTTCGCTGTGGGGCCGGGCCCGATCTCTGTGGCGATCGGGGATCTCAATGGGGACGGCATTCCCGACCTGGCCGTGGCGAATACCAACAGCAACACCGTATCGATCCTGCTCGGTGACGGCTCCGGCGCCTTCGGTACCGCGACCGATTTCGCCGCGGGGAATTTCCCGATCTTTGTGGCGATCGGGGATCTCAATGGCGACGGCATTCCCGACCTGGTCTTGGTGAACTACCTCAGCAACACCGTGTCGATCCTGCTGGGGACCGGCAACGGGGCCTTCGGCGCCTCGACGGACTTCGCTGTGGGGCAAGGCCCGTACTCTGTGGCGATTGGGGACCTCGATGGCGACGGTAAGCCGGATCTGGCCGTGGCGAATTCCAACAGCAACACCGTCTCGGTCCTGGTCGGCGACGGCACCGGGGCCTTCGTCGCCGCGCCGGACATCGCTGTGGGGCAAGGCCCGTACTCTGTGGCGATTGGGGACCTCAATGGCGACGGTTGGCCGGATCTGGCTGTGCCGAATTTCAACAACGACACCGTCTCGGTCCTGCTCAACACACCTCCTCAATTTTCCCTCTTGGTGAACAAGGCGGACACCGGGAGCGGGACGGTGATCTCTATCCCGCCGGGGATCAACTGTGGCGCTTCTTGTTCGGCGTCGTTCCCAAGCGGGATGGGGGTAACACTATCAGCGTCGGCCAATCCCGGCTCAACCTTCACCGGTTGGACCGGCCCAAATGCGGCCGAATGCGCCACTGGCTCCGTTCTTATGAACGCCAATAAAAGCTGCACGGCAAACTTCACGCTCACCACTTACACACTCACACTGACCACAGCCGGAACAGGCTCAGGCACGGTGAGCGGTGCGGGGACGTATAACGACGGCCAGACCGCGAGCGTATCGGCCACGGCCAATCCCGGTTCGACTTACACCAGCTGGACCGGGCCCAATTCAGCCGAGTGTGCCACCGGCTCGGTGCTGATGAATGCGGACAAGAGCTGCACAGCAACGTTTACCCTGAACACTTATACCCTGACTCTTGCCACAGCCGGAACAGGCTCAGGCACGGTGAGCGGTGCAGGAACGTATAATTACGGCCAGACCGCGACGGTGACGGCGACGGCGAATGCAGGCTCGACCTTCAGCGGGTGGACGGGGCCCAATGCGGCGGAGTGTGCCACCGGCCCGGTGCTGATGAACGCCAACAAGAGCTGTACGGCTACGTTTACGCTTAATACCTACACGCTCACATTGAACAAAGCCGGAACAGGTTCCGGGACGGTGAGCGGTGCAGGAACGTATAATGACGGCCAGACCGCGACGGTGACGGCGACGGCGAATGCAGGCTCGACCTTCAGCGGGTGGAGTGGTCCGGATGCCGCGAAGTGCACCACTGGCTCGGTCCTCATGAATGCAAACATGAGCTGCACGGCCACCTTCACACATGAAACCCAGCCCGATCTGATCATGACGGATATCACTCCCAATGCCGCGACGGCGAAGGCTGGGGCTACCCTTTCAGTCACCGACACGGTGAAGAACCAAGGGTCATCGAGCAGGGTCTTCCGGATTGCCTATCACCTGTCGGCCAACACGACCTACGGGGATGGTGATGATGTTGTGATCCCGACGATTCGTGTGGTGACATCGCTGGGGGCAGGGGCATCCAGTACCGCGATCACCGTCCTGTCAATTCCAACCCTTGCGCAGGGGGGGACCTACTTTCTATGCGCCAAGGCCGATTCGCTCAATCAAGTATCTGAGTCGGATGAGACGAACAACACATTGTGCAGTGGCGCCAAGGTCACGCTGCCGAAGGCGGATCTTATCGTCAGCGCCCTATCTACCACGGCGACGACAGTCAAGGCGGGAAGGACCATTAACGTTTCCTATTCGATCAAGAACCAAGGTGCCACAAAAGCCGGCTCGTCAGTCGTGGCGTTTCATCTTTCGATTGACGCGGCTTACGGGGGTGGGGATGACGTAGCCTCGCATACGACTCGGAGGATTGGCTCGCTGGCGATAAATGCAACGAGACCCCTGTCGACTGTGATGAGGATCCCTGTCACGACCCCGCCGGGGACTTATTATGTGTGCGTCCAGGCGGACACGAATAACAGCGTGGCCGAGACGGATGAAACCAACAACACGCGGTGTACTACGACCAAGATCACGGTTACGCCGTGACCGGAGATTTACGAGGTAAAGATTTAAGGCTGTCTCAGGCGATTGACTGGGTCCTTTCTGGTCCAAAGGCCATTGTTTGATCCGGCCAAGGCTCGGCCGCTTGATCAAGAACTTCAGTCTTGCGTCCGCTGCGGGGGATATATTCGATCTGCATCATTTTATATAATATATAGGGGCCAAAAGGGGGCCGGGTCTGCCTGCCGGCAGGCGGCGGACAATAGGCACGGTTTCCGAGGCATTTGATTTTCCGGAATCAATCGCAATCGCCAAAACATTGCTTGCCGGACAGCGTCACATACTGCAAGTTTCTACCTGAAAGCGCGATTCTTTAATCGTTCTTCCTTATTCACCATTTCATTTGCATATCATCGAAGGTAGCTGTATCCGCCCTGAAAGCTGACCAAGTCGGCCTACCTTACTGCATACTCATTGTTCGGACAAAACGCATCTCGCCTCCATCTAATAGGCCGTCTTCAGGTGTGAGATCGCAAGGGCACCCATGCCGGCAAATTTCGGGAATTGATCTGATAGTCATTCCTTCTCTTTTTGCACTGAGGGTCCGATTGCAATTGCTGTCCCTGGATGGATGACCAACAAGCATCATTCAGAATCTGCCGCGGGTTTTAACATATTCTTAATATCGAATTGAGGAAGTTGTAATAGTGCACTGCTATGATCAATGCGATTCAAGGCTCTAAAACCAAAAAAGGAGGATCACCCATGCGAGAAATGAGAGTGGCCGACACTTTGTTCCGGAATAGAAAGGTCATGGATATGAAAACAAGGGTAGCAACTCTGGGTTTGTTGGTTACAGCATTAACGGGCACGGTGTCTGCTGGGGAAGGTCCCGTTCCCAAAGGCATTCCGAATCTGGACCGCGTTTTTGTGATCATGATGGAGAATCACGCCTACGGTCAGATTGTAAACAACCCGAACGCGCCGTTCACCAACCGCCTGGCGAAGTCCTCGAATGTCGCGACGAATTACTTCGCGATCGCTCACCCCAGTCTGACCAACTACCTGGAAGTTGTCGGCGGATCGAACTTCGGTGTTCAAACCGACAATGCTCCGGACTGGCACAACGCCAACTGCACCACGAACCTCGCCTCCGGGACCGTCGCAACGGATACGCCGCCGAGCCCCAATATTTGCCCCATCGGGGGCAGCGGAACGGACGCGGCGACACCGGCCATCGACTTTACGAATGAGACCTCGGGTCCTCCGGGGGAGATCAACATCGATGGCGTTCAGTCCATTCCGGCGGACAGGCATATTCTCGGCAAGACCATTGCGGATCAGTTGGTCGCTGCAGGGCTCGACTGGAAGAGCTATCAAGAAAGCCTTCCGCCATCCGGCCCCGATACCGTCAACACAAGCGATGGCTTCTTCACCAACAACAGCGATCTCAGCGCGGAGCTGCCGGGAGCAGGGCAGACACAGAGCAACCTGGTATCGCTGTACGCAGTAAAACACAACCCGTTCGTCTACTTTCGCAATGTTCAGGAAGGCGACAACCGGTATCTGAGTTTGAATAACGTCGCCGACTTTGGAGGCTCACATGGCCTCTTCGCAGACCTCAGTTCCGGAGACGTGCCGGCATTTTCGTTCATCGCCCCGAATCAGTGCAACGACCAACACGGACGCGGCAACGCCGGCCCCGTCTGCTACTACGATCCGAATGACAACGGCACGCAGAACGGCCTGAACCCCGGCTTGATCTACCGCGGCGACGTCGCCCTGCAGTTGCTTGTGACCGCCATCCACAACTCGCCCGTGTGGCATGACGGCCGAAACGCCATTGTGGTTCTGTGGGATGAGAACGATTACAGCATAGCCCCAACCAAAAACCAAGTGCTGCTGATCGTGGACACGAACTACGACACCCATCGGTCGCAAAGCGCGAAGTTCTACACGCACTTCTCCTTGCTCAAGTCGATCGAGGGGGGTTTCGGTTTGCCGTGCCTAAACCATGCGTGCGATTCCAATGTACAGGTGATGTCAGACCTTTTTTAGATCGGAAGTCGTTAAGCCGGCCCCATCCGCTAAGTGCGGATGGGGCTTTTTTTTTCTGAACTCGTTAACCTTACGCCTTCCCCAGTGGTTCTAAATCAGCTGTTGAGAAAAGCCGGTTCCAGATCATAATTCGTCGCTGGTGGCCCCGCACCGAGTGTGAATGGCGCGAGCCACGCTCCTCTGGGGGGTTTTCAGCATAAGCTTTACCCGACCTGAAAAAGTCGGGTCGGGCCTGGAGTATGGATTGGGAAACAAGATGTTTCTATGAAAAAGACCTCGTTTTTTAGGTCTAAGAAGGTCCCTTGTAACACTGAAAGAGGCGGTTTAAAATACGCGCAGGCTCCACTCCGACCTCGCGTGCGGCCGTGGCGGAGGGCCTTGCGACCATTTTGAAAACCCGACGACGGAGGGGACTCCATCCAGCGTGGCATATGTCTAAAGTCAGATAAGTGACAACCTTAAATCCTATAAAAAGGAGCAAAATATTCGATCTGCATCATTATTATATATAGTCAATCAGGGGCCAAAAGGAGGCCGGGGGGCAAAAAGAAAGGGGGTTTAAAGAGTAGCGGCAGAGCCGACGAGGTTTTGAAGAAAAGCTCTGGCAGGCGGCGGACAGTCCTTCCTGAAAATGTTCCTTTGATATTCTGAAATTAATCCTGTAAAATGAACCTGTGGATTCCGGTCATTTTTTAAAGTCCGCAGGAATTTTTCAATGGAACTGGTGGATAAAACCCTTACGATTGTTTTGGCCGGAGGTGCCGGATCACGCCTGTACCCGTTGACGGCCGATCGGGCTAAACCGGCGGTCCCTTTCGGGGGAATTTACCGGATCATCGATTTTACACTTTCCAACTGCCTCCATTCCGATCTTCGCCGAATCTTGGTTCTTACACAATACAAGTCGCACTCGTTGCAAAAACATCTGAGGGACGGCTGGTCGATTTTCAATCCCGAGGTTGGCGAGTTCATTACGACCGTTCCGGCCCAAATGCGGACCGGTGAGGGATGGTATGTGGGAACGGCTGATGCGATCAACCAAAACCGGTATCTCCTGGAACGGAGCAGTGCCGCTTATGTCCTGGTTCTGGCGGGGGACCACGTTTACCGCATGGATTATGTCCGCATGTTGGAAGAACATGTCCGCCGGAAGTGGGATGTGACCGTCGCCTGCGTGCCGGTTCCGTTATCGGAGGCCCGATCCTTCGGGGTGGTGGAGATCGATGAGGATCGGTTGGTCAGGCAGTTTGTCGAGAAATCCGACCAGGCCCCTTCGATTCCGGGTGATCCGGCTCATGCGCTGGCCTCCATGGGAATATATGTCTTCAACCTTCCATTCCTCCTCGAAATTCTTTCTCAAGAACATCCCGACACGGCTCCCTGGTCTGATTTTGGCCGGGATATTCTTCCGGCCATCGTCGGGCCCCGCGCCGTCGGCGCGTACCGGTTTGGCGTTGAGGTTGGGCGGGTCGAGCACGACGGCTATTGGCGGGACGTCGGAACCCTGGATGCTTATTATGTGGCGAACATGGATCTGCTCAATCCGATCCCGCCGCTCAATCTGTATCAGGAAAATTGGCCGATCCGGACCTACCATGGTCAATATCCACCGGCTCGTAATGTTCCGTCCTCTTCGGGAGAACTCGGGTCGGTGAAGAATGCCTTACTGGCCGGCGGAGATGTGCTTATCGGCGCACAGATCACCCATTCCATTTTTTCTCCGGACGTCTGGGTCGATTCGGGTGCGGTGGTTGAAGACTCGATTCTGTTCGAACGAGTCCGTGTCGGCGCCGACGCCCGTTTGAGACGCTGCATCATCGACAAAGACGTGCAGATTCCCCCAAAAACAACGATCGGATGGGATCTTGAAACCGATCGTCGCCGATTCACCCTGTCCGAAGGGGGGGTGGTCGTCGTGCCCAAAGGTTATCGATTTGATGTCAGCCCCTAATTCTCCAAAATGGGCGAACAATTGAGCGAAGGGAGCATGGACATGTATCGGGGGAGACCGTCATGGCTAACGAATTAAAATTTACAAGGGGAGCTGTCGTAGTCACGGGGACTTCTACCGGCATCGGAGCGGCCTGTGCTCTCCACCTTGACAGACTCGGGTTTCGTATCTTTGCGGGGGTGAGAAAAGAGAAGGATGGAGAAACACTGATACAGAAGACTTCCGGAAGGATAACCCCTCTACTTATTGATGTGACAGATGAAGCCTCCACGACTGCCGCAGCAGACATCGTGGCCAAGGCGGTAGGTGATGTGGGGCTATTCGGCCTCGTGAATAATGCAGGCATCGTGGTCGGCGGCCCGCTTGAGTTTCTACCATTATCTGAGATACGGAAACAGTTTGAGGTGAACGTGTTCGGTCAGATAGCGGTCATCCAGGCCTTTCTCCCCCTTCTCCGCGAGTCCCGAGGCCGCATTGTGAATATGGGCTCGATCGCCGGCAGAATCGCCTTTCCTTTTATTGGGCCCTACTCCGCTTCAAAGTTCGCCTTCGAAGCGATTACGGACGCCCTACGGGTTGAACTAATGCCTTGGGGAATCTCTGTCTCGATCATTGAGCCCGGAGACGTGGCGACGCCGATATGGAGAAAGTCCTTTGCGGCAGCGGAAAAAAGGGCGCAGAACTTTCCACCGCAGGCCGTCGACCTCTATGGCTCTTCACTTAAAGCGGTCAGGATCGCCGCAGGAAAGGCCGCCGCGGCGGGTATCGATCCCGACATCGTCGCTCGGGCTGTGGCGCACGCCCTGACTGCGAGGAATCCAAAGACCCGGTACCCTGTGGGCCATGACGTACGGCTGCGAGCACTTCTTAAAAATGTCCTGCCCGACCGGCTGTTCGATCAGCTCGTTATTCGAAATATCCGCCTGTCGAAAAAGTCCGTTGCATAGAAGCGCCCCACAATCTTGATAAGGATTTTTCATCTAGTCCGGGGCACACATATTTAGATAATTTACGTAGTGGCCAAAACCGCCCGCGCGTGGGGCTCAGCTACAAGATCATGCAGTACCGATTGGAAAAATCTAACCGCCGTCAACTGCCGCCTCAAATGAGGCATCGATCACCCCAAAAGAGTGATTTTTGCCTCGATCATCTGGCCATACGTCCTGATCGATCGACCGGATCAAACGTCATAATTGTATTATAAACATTGAGTATGACGGCTTAACCGGTGTTCGATTAAAAAATGGCATACTTCGTGCAAATTATATAGCCGGACGGATTTGTCCACAACCATAAGGGGGTAAGACACATGAAGAAACTCTTGATGTTGGCAGTATCGATCCTGACCGTGGCTGCGTTGGCCGGTGTCAGCGTAGCGGCGGATGCGCCGGGGGCGACTCCGGAGAAGCAGGCCAAGAAAGTAGCGGCTGCACCCAAGACGACCATGGGTGAAGTGACGGCCGTGACGCCGGGGAAGAGCGTCGTAGTGAAGGACGAGAAGGGGAAGACCCACAAGTTCAGCATCTCCAAGAAGACCAAGATCGAAGGCGACTTGAAGGTGGGTGCGAAGGTGGATGTGACCTCGAAGGGTAGTTCGGCGGAAGAAATCAAGGTCTCCGGCGGTGCGGAAGCTCCAGCAGCTCCTGCTCCTCCGGCTCCGAAGATGTAAGCGGCGTTTCGTCAGCAGTTTTAATGACGGCGCATCCTGGGTTATTCCCGGGGTGCGCTGTTTTTTTATGGGGGAAGGAGGGATTTATATTTGCGGAGGGGTGATTTTCGGATCGGCCATTCTATAATGGTGAATGGTAAGTGGTAAATAGGGAAGGCTATCTCTCCACGCTCTGGACCAGCTTGGTCAACATCTTCGCGATAATATCCACCTCGTTAGTCCAGTAGTCCTTTCAAGCCCTTTAGAACTCATTTTTTGTGATAGAGATCTTCCAGCATGCAGACCTCGCCTAATTGGCCAAAGCCATTCGGCGGTCAAGACCTCTTCGCCGATCATTCAGCGAGCGCCGATCAGCCCCGGTGAACGGTATGGCACTGTGCCGCCTATTGTACTCGGACCTTTCGCCCAGAAACTTTGGGAATGTCCGTCCGTACTGATATCTGATAGAAACCTTTTCCCAAAAGGCCCTGGCCATTATTGAGGCTGAAGAGAGGTGTTTCAGAACCAGGACCTTCGCGGGGTCATCCCCTGCAACGAAAGCGAGCTTAATGCAGCTATCATCATCAGGAACCTCTTCGCCATTGCACCACCTTGAAACCCTTTGTTCGTCTATATGAAGCAGTGTGGCAAGCTCTCCGTTGTTCTGGATATTTAATTGTTCTTTCATATTCTGAAGGTATGCTGAAAGGTCCTGCATGGCCATAACGTCCTCCTATTAAGTTAGTTAGAGATTCAGTTTGCTGAACTATGCGTCCAGAATCACAAACCTGAATTTGAGAAAGTGATATTCGTATCTTTTTGTCCTGTCGCCCAATTCATTAACCATTGTTTTGAACACGACGATCAATTCCTTCGATTTAATATTAAATATTATACTGGAAACACCGCAATATTCAAGTCGATCCTCAAAGGCCCATCTTGACTTCGTATATTTAACCGATTAGCTTACTGTTGTAATCCGTCGGCTTCGCATTTATCATACCAGCGCTTACGCGGAAGAGATGAACGGCCAGAAAATCGCTACTCCGGGTTTAAACAACGGGAGGTGTCAAATGAAAAAATGATTGTGCCATCGCTGGTTATTTCGCTGTGGGTCGTCGTCTTCGTAATCGGGAATGCCAAAATGGGCAGCGAAGCCCTGGCCAAACCACAGGCACACGACGCAGCTCTCTTGATGTGTGTGGCCGACCCCATTCAGAGCGCTCCTCCCACTCCTCGATCGATTATCGTTCATGCATTCAGCAGTAGCGCAAACGCTCGTGCTGCCACTCGAGGGGCCGAGTGTGCACAAGCCTTAGGGGATCTGTTTAATGCGGGCTTTCAGATACAAAGCGTTCAGCCACTTTTCAACGCGAATGGATCTTTCTTCACCTTGACAAAGGAATTTACGAATCGAATCCCTGCTTGAGACATTTCAAGTCGGTTCAAGTTGGGTTGGATCTGGAGCTTGGTTTGACCCTTTGGATAGTCATCGCAATCTCCTCCCATAAAAAAACAGAAGCCTTCTGCCGAGCATCGGCTCGGCAGAAGGCCTGTTTGGTCCCACGATACCGATTGCCATGGAATGCATATCGGCACCTCCTATAGATCGTTAGAGATACCAAAGTCGCCGCCGGGGGTACCCTACCCCAGGAATTTCCATGAATCCTGAAGTCTGGCGCTTTGTCTCTAAGAACTAACTTTTTATGAAAAGAACATCAATAATTTTACATCATAATCATACATTAATCGGCAAAGGTCAATACCGCAAACAGGGTATTTCTAAGAATATTTAGGTGTATTGCGGCAGTAGAAAATAGCGTAAGTTAGATATAAGAATGTCTTTTAACGATGTTTACCCAATGCCCTGCCAGTTTTTGAAGGAAGGTCACCCATATATTCGATCTGCATCATTATATATATAGTCAGATAGAGGCCAAAAGGTGGCCTGGGGGGGTAAATGAAACCGAGCATAAAACGGGCCACCGATGAGGCTTCATCTTACGGTCATGCACTGCCTATTCACTATATTTATATATTGAGAGCTGCCTTGAAAAAACCTACTTTTGTGTAGTTGACATTTTGTCAATAAATATGCTTATACTGATCCGCCATTTCTTTTAATATTCCCACAGCATTTAAAAAAGCTTCTTAGAGGCCATGCACCCCTCATAGGAGAATCAGAACCTCCTGTGAGTCGCCTATGTCAGCGGTGCTTCAGGCTTCTCTATGAGGATAGCGCCATGCGTCCTCCCTGGGGATTTTGTAGCCGGGTTACAAATAATAATGATAGGCCTTCTTCTGAGCCGGGGCTCGGGGGAAGGCTTTTGCGGTTTTTGGACCGTAACAGAGTATCGAGGAGGTAGCCGATGAAATCCTTATTGGAAAAAATTCGCATTACGATTTCGACCGTTGGGCTCGTAGGGATTTTCCTGACTCTATTTCCGAGTCATGCCGCGGCTCAATTTAATCAGCTCAAGCGGTGGGATGGTACGACTCCCGGTTTCGGGTATTTCGTCCATACCCTTAGCGACAGCGGAGGAAACCCTTCCAATCGGCGGCAGGACGGAATCCCTGATATCATCATTGGAAAATCTTGCCTCGATATCAATTGTCTGGCCAGTGATGGAGCGGTCTCCGTCTATTCTGGCAAGGATCATTCATTGATCTTTCAAATCAACGGAACGGCCTGGAGCTATGCCGTGGACGCGGGAGATCTCAATGGCGACGGCGTACCCGATATCTTCGTTGGTGAAATGGGCTTTAACGTACCAGGTAAAGCGAGTGCCTATTCCGGGGTGGATGGATCACCCATTCCAAACCTTGAGTTCTCCACTTCTGGTCCATATGAGGGTTTTGGTGTCTGTGTTTCCGGGATAGGAGATATTACAGGGGATGGAATTCCCGACCTCTTGGTGGGAGCGGAGGGGGGCAATTATGTGGTTCTTTTCTCCGGGGCGGATGGATCGTTAATTAAAAGAATCGACGGGCCTCCGAGCTCGAGTTTTGGGATTTCCGTATCCGAGGCGGGAGATGTAAATGGAGACGGAACCCCGGATTTTATTGTGGGAGCGCAATTCGCAAGTCCAAACGGAAAATCGGATGCAGGGAGCGCCTTTGTATTCTCTGGAAGAATCGATCAGAATTTTCCGCTCATTTATGAATTTGATGGGGAAAATGCGGGAGATAGAATGGGCGGCTGCTGCGGTTCGGTGGATTCGGTCGGTGATCTGAACGGCGACGGAAAAACGGAGTTGGCCGTGACGGCTTTCGGTGCGAGTCCCAACGGACTATCGGGTGCCGGGAGCATCTATATTTTCGATGGCGCAACCGGAGCCCCATTTCAGCGGTTCGACGGCCTGGGACCGATGCGGTTCGACGGCGAGAATGCGGGAGACCTCCTCGGAGGCGATCCCAGTTTTTGCGGATGTGGTTGGGTAGCCAAAGTGGGTGATATTAATGGCGATGGCTATCCCGATTTTATGGCGGGAGCGCCTTCCGCCAATTTCGGGGCGGGACGCGTCTTGATCTTTTCGGGTTACGATGCCTCCGTGCTGTTCCGTATTGATAATCCGGATCCCGGCTTCAACCCTCCCCATTTTGGTGTGGGGGGAGCGAGCCTGGGCGATATCAACGGAGACGGAAGACCGGAAATTCTTATCGGGGCGGGAAGGGTTCAGGGACCGGAAATCGGAAGCGCTTATCTGTTCAGTAACGTCCCATTGCCGAACTTGGTTATGGGGGTTGTGTATACAGACACGGCATTCATCGCCCCGGGCAAGACACTGTCGGTTTTAAACAGCGTTTTTAACCCGGGCGAAGGGTCCGCCGGAAGTTTCCGAATCGGCTTTTACCTTTCGGTCAACGCCGACGGGAGCACCCGGGATGTGGCGGTCTCGGCGACGCGGGCATTGATGTCGCTTGGGGTCGGGGCCTTCAGTACCGACTCGACGACGTTGACGATTCCGGCCGCCACTCCCCTGGGGACGTATTATCTTTGTGCGGAGGCCGATTCGCTCAATCAGGTGGTCGAGACGGATGAGACGAACAACACGCTCTGCACGGATTCGACAATGGAGGTAACCCTGCCGGATTTGATTATGGCCTTGGTGAATCCCGGCGCGCCGACCGTGAATCAAGGCGGGACGCTGTCGGTGATGACCACCGTGACCAACGGGGGGAGCGCCAGCGGGGCATTTCGGATCGCATTCCGTCTCTCCGCCAACGGCGTCTACGGGGACGGGGACGATGTGGTGATCTCGACCGTTCGGGTGGTATCGGCATTGGGAGGCGGATCGTCCAGTACAGGCACAACGGGTTTGTTGATTCCGTCAAGCCTTCCTCCGGGCGGGTACTATGTCTGTGCCGTGGCGGATTCACTCGCTCAGGTGGTTGAGACGGATGAATCCAACAACACGCTGTGCTCGTCGACTCAAGTCACGGTGCCGCCGCCGGATCTGACACTGAGTTCCCTCAGCACAAGCGCCACGACGGTGGCCAAGGGCCACTCCTTTTCCGTCGGCTTTACGATCAAAAACCAGGGCGGGAGCAAAGCCGGCGCCTTTGTGACCGGCTTTCAGCTCTCGGCCACGGCAAACTATGGGGGTGGTGTCCCGATCAGTCAGACGTTGTCGCTGTCCTCTTTAGGGGTGGGGGCGAGCTACAGCAATGGGTCCTTCACGTTGGTGGTTCCTTCCATCGCGCCGCCCGGGACGTACTATGTCTGCGGGATGACGGACGTGAACAACACGGTGATCGAGTCGGATGAGAGCAACAACACCCGGTGCACGACGACCACGATCACGGTGACGCCATAAGGCGAGGATCGGGCCAGTACGATAAGGGCTGAAGCCAATACGTTCCTCTGAGCGTCCGCTCGGGGGAAGGCTTTTGTTGTTTTGGGGCCATTGTAATTTAATCTTTCGAGGAGACCTCCAAATGAAGACCTTCGTAGGAAGACTGAGCGTGATGGCTATGGTTCTTGGAATCAGCCAGGCATTCCTTCTGCCGGTCGCCGTCGGTTTTGCACAACCAGTGTCTTTCAGCCCGGCCACGAACTTCGCTGCGGGGTCAAGCCCGTTCTCCGTCGCGATCGGGGATCTCAATGGCAACGGCAAGCCCGACCTGGCCGTGGCGAACGGGAACAGCGACAACGTCTCCATCCTCCTGGGCGACGGCACCAGCTCCTTCGGACCGGCCACGAACTTCGCCGTTGGGACGAACCCGGAGTCCGTTGCAATCGGGGATCTCAATGGTGACGGCAAGCCCGACCTGGCCGTGGCAAATATCGGCAGCGACAAGGTCTCGGTCCTCCTGGGCGACGGCACCGGCTCCTTCGGA
>Ga0187773_10000518_pt1 | contig 15181 bp, 10 predicted proteins | sample 0216_BV02_MP05_1_FD_133133 | JGI IMG/M metagenome (GOLD analysis project Ga0187773, IMG submission 133133) | Tropical peat soil microbial communities from peatlands in Department of Meta, Colombia - 0216_BV02_MP05_10_MG | ecosystem: Environmental > Terrestrial > Soil > Wetlands > Peat | place...
AAGGAAGACTCGATCGCCAACATGCAGCTGCGCCTTCCGGTGGTCGTGATCGGCGGCGGCCTCACCGCGATCGACACGGCGACGGAGTCTCTCGCCTACTACGTCGTGCAGGTCGAGAAGTTTCTCGCGCGCTACGAAATCCTCTCGGCCGAGATCGGCGAGGACGCGGTCCGCGAAAAATGGGACGACCAGGAGCGCGAGATCGCCGAGGAGTTCCTCGCGCACGCGCGCGCCATCCGCGAGGAACGCCGGGAGGCCGCGCTCGCCGGCCGCCCGCCGCGCATCGCCGAGCTTCTCCGGCACTGGGGCGGCGTCACGATCGCGTACCGCCGGCGCCTGATCGACAGCCCCTCCTATACGCTCAACCACGAGGAGGTCGAGAAAGCGCTCGAGGAAGGCGTCGTCTTCGCCGAGAGCCTGACTCCCGTCGCGATCGACACCGACAACTACGGCGCGGTACGCGGCATCCGCTTCACTCGCCCGAGCGGGCTCGAGTCGGCCGAGCACTGGCTTGCCGCACACACGGTGTTCGTCGCCGCCGGCACCCAGCCGAACACGGTGCTCGCGCGCGAAGACGCCGCGCACTTCGTCCTCGACGGGAAGTACTTCCGCGCCTGCGACGAGACCGGCGCGCCCGTGAAGCCCGAATATTCGATCTCGAAGCCGGAACGTCCCGAGGTGCTGCTGTCGCGCTTTTCCGACGGGCGCCTCGTCAGCTTCTTCGGCGACCAGCACCCGTCCTACTTCGGCAACGTGGTGAAGGCGCTCGGCTCGGCGCGTCAGGGCTATCCGGTGGTGTCGCGAATCCTCGCGCGCCGGGCGCCGCAGACGAACGTCGCGACGGCGGAATTCTTCACCGCGCTCGCGCGGGATCTTATCGCCACCGTCCACAAGGTGGAGCGGCTCACGCCGAGCATCGTCGAAGTGGTGATCCGCGCGCCGTTGGCGGCCCGCAAGTTCCAGCCGGGCCAGTTCTACCGGCTGCAGAACTTCGAGACGCGCTCGCCGCTCGTGGGCGACTCGCGAGCGAAGACGCGGCTGCAGATGGAGGGGCTCGCGCTCACGGGCGCCTGGGTGGACCGGGACCAGGGTCTCGTCTCGACCATCGTGCTCGAGATGGGCGGCTCGTCCGACCTCTGCGCGATGCTCGAGCCCGGCGAGCCGGTCGTCCTCATGGGGCCGACCGGCAGCCCGACGCACATCGCGTCGGGCGAGACCGTGATCCTGTGCGGAGGCGGCCTCGGGAACGCGGTGCTCTTCTCGATCGGCGCGGCCTTCCGTGCCGCGGGCTCGAAGGTGCTCTACTTCGCCGGCTACAAGAAGATCGCCGACCGCTACAAGATCGAGGAGATCGAGAATGCCGCCGACGTCGTCGTCTGGTGCTGCGACGAGGAACCGGGATTCGAGCCCCGCAGGCCGCGGGACCGCCGATTCATCGGCAACATCGTGCAGGCGATGGACGCCTACGCCGAAGGCAGGCTCGGGGCCGCGACGATCCGCACGGAGGACGCCGACCGCCTGATCGCGATCGGCTCGGACCGCATGATGGCCGCGGTCGCCCGCGCGCGGCACGAAGCGCTGAAACCGCATCTGAAGCCGGGGCACGTCGCGATCGGTTCGATCAACTCGCCAATGCAATGCATGATGAAGGAGATCTGCGCGCAGTGCCTGCAGCCGCACCGCGATCCGCACACGGGAAAGACGAGCTACGTGTTCTCCTGCTTCAACCAGGACCAGGCGCTCGACTGGGTCGACTTCGGCGCGCTCTCCGAGCGGCTCAAGCAGAACTCGCTGCAGGAGAAGCTCACGGCGCTGTGGATCCGGCACTGCATGCCGGAGCTGAAGAAGCAGCGCCAGCTGGTTTGAAACCGAAGACCGTTCGCCCTGAGCTTGTCGAAGGGCGAACCGAGCGTCGTTCGTGGTTCGACAAGCTCACCACGAACGGACTTTACGGTGCTCAGTGCCAGTCGCGGCGCGGAGGGATCGGCAGAGGCATCACCTCGACGCCTTCTTCGAGAAGCGACTCGGTCTCCTCATGCGTGGCGACGCCGCGGATGTTCCGGTGCGGGATTTCCTTGCGGTGCATACGCCGCGCCTCGTCGGGGAATTTCTCGCCGACGTTCTCGGTGTGGAGCAGCACGAGGTCGATCAGCTCGTTGAGATTGCGCGGCTGTTCGGCGCGCTCGGCGGGAACCGGCGGGTCCTTCTGCTCCTTCGGCATCTCCGCTTCCAGCGTTCCGATCTTGGCGGTGAGCAGCTTCTCGATGCTCGAGTCTCCACACGCCGGGCAGGACAGCAGCCCGCGCGACTTCTGGCTGTCGAAATCCTCGCCCGAGGCAAACCAGCCCTCGAAGCGGTGTCGGTCGGAACAGATCAGCTCGAAAACGATCATTTCAATTTTCCAAGGCACCCAATTCTAACGAGCCCGCTCGGAATCGACTGTGCAGCAGTTGGCGGAATGATTCTCACGTCTCGTATATGCGCCGTGTCATCGGGCTTTTCAAGATCCAGCATCGCCAGGCTAGCCGATCCATGGGTCCGCCCCTTGATCGTGATCAAGCCGCGGCAAGTTCGGGAGCGTCGTCCCTCCCGTCGGTTCTGGTGCCCGGGGCAGGGGTCGAACCTGCATGGCCTCGCGGCCTAGGGATTTTAAGTCCCTTGTGTCTACCAGTTTCACCACCCGGGCGTGCGAGTCGCACGGTCGAGCGTGTATTCTAGCAGCCGTGCATATTCCTTCTCCGCAACGTCGATGACTCAGGCGACGGCCGACGAGCGCGTCACCGACTACCTGCGCGTCGATCGCTTCATGCGCACGTTCGTCGACGCGCGCGCGCTGAAGACCGCGTTCGAGCTGCGTCTCATCGACCGTCTGATCGAGAGCCAGCTCATGGGATTCGAGCGCCTGGAGCGCGAGCTCAGGCTCGATCGGCCCGCGCTCGAACTGCTCCTGAACATGCTCGTCGCCGGCGGCGTCGTCACGCGCGATGACGACAAGATCGCCCTCACCGAAAATTTCTCGGGGGCCCTGCCCTATCGCGACGTGATGGAGGCCAAGCTCGACTTCGCGGGCTTCCTCGCGGCGGATTTTCTCGAGGGCTTCACACAGCTCCTCGCCGACCCCGAAGGCTTCAAGAGGAACGCCCGCCTCTTTCAGCTGTTCGATTACCGTCGCGCGCTCGAATCGAGCGACGAGAACTACCGCCAGACGAAGGCCTGGATGCGGCTGACCACCGCGCTAACGAGATACGAAAGCCTCGCGTGCATGCAGCTGCACGACTTCTCCGCGTACAAGAACGTCCTCGACGTCGGCGGCAACAGCGGGGAGTTCATGCTTCGCCTCTGCCGCGCCCATCCCGAGATGCGCGCTACGGTCATGGATCTGCCGCTCGTCTGCCGCGTCGGCGAGGAGCACCTCGCACAAGAGCCCGAGCGCCCGCGCATCAGTTTCCTGAAGTCCGACGTGAGGAAGGACCCGTTTCTCCGCGGGTTCGACCTCATCACCTTCAAGTCGATGCTCCACGACTGGCCGGACGAGGAAGCGAAGCGCTTTCTCGGACAGGCCGCGCGCACGGTCAACCCCGGCGGTAGCGTGCTGATCTTCGAGCGGGGTCCGGTCCCGCCGGGCGACATCCCCTTCTCCATGATCCCCACCCTGCTCTTCTTCAGGTCCTACCGGCAGCCGGCCTTCTACGAGCGCGAGCTCGGCTCGCTCGGCCTCCGGGACGTCCGGACCGTCCGTCTGGACCTGGAAGCCCCCTTCTTCATCGTCACCGCGGCGAGACCCCGGGCCTAGCGTTTCAAACGACGTTTCCGGGTTTGACGTGCGAACGCGGCCGCGGGTACCCTTGGCGACAGGGCCGGTGCAGGAACCCGCTGCGGGAGACGGCGGACCATGAGACGCTTTCCTCACGAAGAATACGTCGAGCTGACCATGCACTTCAGGTGCAACCTGAAGTGCGAACATTGCATGATCGAGGGGACCATGGACTGGCTGCAGCCCGAGTCCGACGGCCGCCTCGACGAAGTGATCGCCGAGAACGCGGAACACCGCAAGTGGAAGGGCGTGATCTTCACCGGGTCGGAGGTCACCCTGCGCCGCGACCTGCCGGAGCTCGCACGCAAGGCCCGCGCGGGCGGCTTCGAGCACGTGCGCATCCAGACGCACGGCATGCGCCTCGCGAACAAGCGCTACTGCCGCGAGCTGGTCGACGCGGGGATCGACGAATATTTCGTCAGCGTCACCGCGGCCGACGCGGCCACCCACGACGCCATCACCGAGGTTCCGGGATCGTTCGACAAGACGATGCGGGGCCTCGAGAACCTCGAGGAGTTCGACGGCGTCGTATCGCTCACCAACACGGTGGTCACCCAGCGCAGCTACCGGCAGCTTCCCGCCGTGGTCGAGCGGCTCGCGCACCTCAGGCGTCTCGCGCGCATGGACTTCTGGAATTTCTGGCCGATGCGCGAGAACGACGACAAGGATCTCATCGCGTCGCACCTCGACGTCCTCCCGTACCTGCGCGAAGCGATCCTGGCCGGGCGCAGGCTCGGCCGCGGCATCGAAGTGAAGAATTTTCCGGAATGTCTCCTCGGCGACCTGCACGATGCGCTGAACAACGATCAGCCGAAGCTCATTATCGATCCCGCGTTCTGGCCGGAGTTCATGCGCAACGGCTTCCATCAGTGCGTGCATCGCGAGCGCTGCGGGTCGCGTCAGTGTCTCGGGCTGAACACCGCGTACGTGAAGAAGTTCGGCTGGCACGCCGACGCGCTCGTGCCGTATCCCCCCGAGCGCCGGCCGCAGCCGCGCCCGGCGGCGAAGGGGCCGATCCCGATCAAGGCGGTGCGGCTGTGAGCTTCGCGCCGCGCACCATCGACGCACGTCCCGAGCGCCGGAGCGCTCCGCGATGAACGAAGCAATGCCGGGTTGGTCGTCGGGCGTCACCGCCGCCCCGCACCGGCGTCCGCAGGATCCGGCGAAGACCGATGCGGCGGGCGGGAAAGGCGCACAGCTTTTCCGGTGGGTTGCTGACCTGGGCGCGCCCTACCGCCACGAGCGCTCGTTCCGGATGACGCGGGGGGCGCTTCTCTCCGATCGATTTCTCCTCAGCATCGCGAAGCGCCACCTCGGGCCGGACCCTTCATCGCGGGTCGCCGATCTCTGCCGCCGGCTCGGATTGCCGGCACCCATGCTCGACCAGGTCCCCACGAACGTGGCCGCGGCGAGCTGCGTGCACTTCGGCTTCGAAGGCGACGACTCGGGTGCACTGTACAAGGTGTACTTCGAATTCCCGGCGGCGCAGGCGGCCGCGGAGCGCGAGCCTTCCTCGCGCGAACCGCTGCTGCTTCATCTCGCGTTCAAGTGGGACGCCGCCGGCGCGCGCAGCGTCACGACTCGCTACCTCTGGCATCCGTCGCTCGCGGCTGCGGAGATCGAAGAGAGAATTTCGCAGCTGTATCTCGATCGGGGCGCGGAAGCTTCGACGCGGATCGCGGCGGAGGTCCTGAAACTTGCGGCTGCGCGCGTTCCCGCCGAGAAGCTGCAGTATCTCGAGGTGCGCGAAGAAGACACGGGGCGGAACTCCTTCGACCTGAACCTCTACAATGCGCGGCTCCAGGTGAAGGACCTGCAGCCCGCCCTGTCGCGCATGCGCGACCTCTATTCGATACCGCCCGGAGAGTTTCAGGCGCTTTACGACCGGGTGAAGAACCGGACTGCGGGACACCTCGCCGGCGGCGTGCACCGCGACGGGAAGGATTTCTTCAATCTCTATTACGGCGGGCAGCCCGACGTCGAAGGCGCGGCCGCGAGGCCCGGCGCCGGTGCCGCCGAGCGCTTCGAGTACGCGACCGAGAGCGATCCTCACTTCGACTATTGCCTGTGGGAATATCGCCCGCCCGCGCCGGTCGCGGACAAGTTCCGCGCGGTGAACCTCCTCTATCACAGCTTCGAGCTCGCCGGGATGAGCGATAGGGCCTACGCGCTCGTCGATGCGCTGCGCGAGGCGATCGGAGCGTTCCAGACGGTGTTCGGGATCAAGCTGCGCGACGGGAAGCTCGGCTGGGAATTCTATTTCTACGATTATCGCCGGCGCGAGCGCAAAGTCTCGATCAGCCGCGTGCTCGAAGCGCTCCGTCCCTTCGCGCGCTCGCCGATCCGACCGAACGAGAATCTGCCCTACTTCATGTTCTCGATCGACATCGACGACGCGCTCGCGACCGGCGCGCGCGAGCTGGATCTCGTCAACATGTATGTCGGAACGTCGGCAGCGCCGTCTCCTCCGGCATCTCCTACGCGCTGCGGCCGCAGGGCTCGACCATGGAGAATTTCTATTTCTTCTTCGACGCCCGAACCCAGCTCGAGGAAGCCGCGAACAAGATCTTCTGCTCGGCGTACGTCGATGTCACGAAGATCCACTACAACCGGATCCTCTGGCCGGAGCTGCGCGAATGCCGCACCATCTGCGTGGCGAACAAGAAGAACAACGACTGCGTCTACTTTTCCGAGATCGACGTCGATCAGCTTCTGTTCTTCCTTAGACGACTCGACTATCCCCGGGAGATCGTTCGCATGGTGGAGAGCCACCGCGCCGACTTCGACCATCTGCTGTTCGACGTCGGCATCGATTACCGCGTGGAGGGAGGCGAGCTGCGCGTCCTGAAGAGCGGATACTACGGCGTCTTCTGACCGGGACGCCTTGAGACCCGTCCGCGAAGTCTGGGAGCCGAGGATCGGCGCGCGCGACACTCGCGCGCTCGCGTTCCTGCGGCTGATCGAGATCGACGCGGCGGACGCCGCAGGGTTTCCGGACACCTTCGATCGGATCCGCTCGGGCGAATTGCAGGGCGCTCTCGTCCGCGGCGTGTACTCCCCGGAAGTCCTCGCCGGCGTGGTCGGGCGGCTCGAACGCCGCGCTCTGCCGTTCGTGCACACGGGGTTTCCCGCGCCGTTCCGCTCGTACTTTCTCGGACGCAACCTCAACCTCACGCATCCCGACCTGCGCGAGTACTTCGCCGACGCCGAGACCTTCCGCGAGCACCTCGCGTCCCTGTTTCCGCCGCGCCTCGGAATCGAGGACTATCTCGCCGGCCTTCTCGCCCTGCTCGACCGGGGCCGGCCCTTCGCCGCGCCGCCGGGGCCCGCTGCCGGTCAGCGCTACATGATCACGACGCTGCGGGAGCATCTCGAAGGCGGGTTCATACCGCCGCATTTCGACAACGAGCAGGCGTTCCGGCCTTCCTACCGGCACCTGCGCTCCATCGCCGAGCCGCACATGCTCTCCTTCGTGCTCGCGCTGACGCAGGCGGAGAAAGGCGGCGCTCTCGAAGTGTTCGACCTCCGCTGCGAGCCGGAGAACGCAAGGCTCCTCAACGCCGACGGCGTCACGGACAAACCCGACATCGGCGCGCTCGACTCGGTCAGCTTTCGCCTTCCCGCCGGGACGCTGATCGTCCTCGATTCTGGCCGCTACCTGCACCAGCTCACGCCGGTGCGCGGCGCGCGCAAGCGCTGGACCGCGTGCAGCTTCATGGCGCTGAGCCGCGGACGCGAGGCGATGTACTGCTGGGGATGAGCGTGAACCGCGCGCCGCGCTACTTCGACTTCCTGATCGAGACCTTCCGACGCGGCGAGGCGGGAAGGCGGGTTCATCTCGGCCATTGGGATAGTCCGCCGGCGGATGCCCCTGGAGAGTTCGCGCGCGCGCAGGCGAGGCTCGATGAGATCCTGATCGGCATGGCGCAGCTCAGCGACGGACAGAGTGTGCTCGATGTCGGCTGCGGCTTCGGCGGGACGCTCGACGAGATCAATGCCCGTCATCGGGACATGGATCTCGTCGGAGTCAATGTCGACGCGCGCCAGCTCGAGCTGTGCCGCGGCATCGAGCCTGCCGACGGAAACCGCATTCGCTGGGAGGCAGCCGATGCCTCTCGCCTTCCCGTCAACGACGGGTCGTTCGACCGCGTGCTGTGCGTCGAGGCGATGTTCCATTTCGATTCCCGCCGTGCTTTCTTCGCGGAAGCGGCGCGGGTGCTCCGCCGCGGCGGACGGCTGGTCGCTTCCGACATCATCCTCTCGCGTCCCGACGGCCGTGCCGACACGCCGCCTTTCGCGGCCGAGGCGGCGCTGCGGGGGGGCTACGGGCCGTGGCCCGATCCCTGGGGCGACGACGGCAACCACCGCGACCTCGCCGCCGCGGCGGGTCTGCAGTGCACGCTCTACGCGGACGCCACGTCGAACACACTGCCGAGTCACCGTTATACCTGTCCCGCCTTGCCGGACGAGCGCAGCGACCCCGGCGACCCGACGCTGCGCGCGGCGCTCCTGCTGAAGTGGCTGCACCGCCACGGCCATCTGCGATACTGGTACATGCGGTTCGAGAAACCCCTCTAGAGCGCGATCGAGACGACGAACGACGCCGTGATGGCCAGATCCCGACGTATCGCGCTCGTATGCATGACGCCGGCCTCGGACGCCAACGAGCACGGCGACATGGAGCTGCCGAGCTACGGCATCCGTCGCATTCTCGCCGCCGTGATGGCCGATCCGGAACTTCGAGGCGCGCGGGTCGCGCTGGTGGACGTCGCTCGACCCGATGTCGACGCCTACGTGGACGCGATTCTGTCCATGGACCCGGAGCTGGTCGGGTTCTCGATCTACGTCTGGTCGATGCCGTGCCTCGTCGAGGTCGCGCGCCGCATCAAGCGCAAGCGCCCTGCCTGCGCGATCGTGTTCGGGGGGCCGTCGGCGCGCACCGCGGCGTTCGACTTGTTCCCGTACGCCGGCGCGCACGCGTATCTCGACGCGGTCGTCGCGACCGAGGGCGAGACCGCATTCTGCGACATCGCGCGCCTGCCGCGGATCACGCGCGCAGCCCTCGAAACCGTTCCGGGGCTGGATCTTCCGGAAGCGCACGGCTGGCGCAAAACAGGTTTTCGGCCGCCCATCGCGCAGCTCGACCGGATTCCTTCGCCGTACCAGCTCGGCGTCATGAAGCCGGGAGGCGTCGCGTACCTCGAAACGTATCGCGGCTGTCCGTTCTCCTGCGCGTTCTGCGAATGGGGCGCAAGCGAGAATCCGAAGGCCGCCTTTTCCGCCGAATACATCGCGCGCGAGCTCGAGGCTTTCGCCAGGCACCGCGCTCCGGCGGTGTTCCTCGTCGACGCCGGCCTCAATCTGAATGCGCCGGCGTTCCGCAACCTCAAGGCCGCCGCCGATCGCACCGGCCTGCTCCGCTCGGCGAATTTCTGGAGCGAGATCTACCCGAGCCACGTGCGCGAAGAGCACATCGAGTTCCTCGCCTCGGTCAGCGCGACTTATCTCGGGATCGGCCTGCAGTCGATCGATCCCGCGGTGCTGAAGGGACTCGACCGGCCGTTCGACGTGCGCCGGTTCGAGAACGTCGTGCGGGAGGTGTGCAGCGTCGCGAACGCGGAGCTGCAAATCATCTTCGGGCTGCCCGGCGACTCGCCCGACGGCTTCCGGCGGACGCTCGATTACGCGCGCTCGCTGCCCGCCGCGGTCAGGGCGTACCACTGCCTGGTGCTGCCCGACGCGCTGATGACGCGCAGCAAGCCCGAATGGAACATCCAGTACGACCCGGTGAGTCTGCGCATGATCTCATGCCAGGGATGGAGCGAAGGGGATCTCGCCGGCATCCACGAGTGGATTACCGCGGAAGTCGCCGCCGCAGGCGGAAAGTCCGGCGACTTCTGGTGGTATTTCCCGCGGTCGAACTGAGGCAGCGCAGACATGGCCGCACCGAGACCGCGAAGCGGACGCAGAGTGGCGCTCCTCGCGCGCTACCCGCAGCGCGATCCGGCAATGCCGCAATTCATCTCGAATCACGGACTGCGCATGGTCGAGGCGTCGCTTCGCGCCGCGCGCCTCGACGGACTCGATCTGCGGGTCTGGGATCTCGCGGACGCTGCGCTCGACCCGCTCGTGCAAGAGCTCGAGTCCTTCGATCCAGACGTGATCGGATTTTCGGCCTATCTCTGGTCGTTTCCCTTCTTCCTCGAGGTCGCGCGGGCGCTCAAGCAAACCGATCCGCGCCGCGTGATCGTGTTCGGCGGGCCTTCGGCGCGTCCGAGCATGCTGAGCCTGCCGCCCTTTCTCGCCAACAAGGCGTGGATCGATGCGCTGGTGATCAACGAGGGCGAGCATTCCTTCCTCGAGATCGTCTCGCTCCCCGATCGCAGCGCGCATTCGCTCGCCGAGATTGCGGGGCTCGCGCTGCCGACGCCGGTCGGCTGGAGCGAAACGCCGGCGAGGCCGCTGGGCGATCTTAACGAGCTGCCTTCCCCGTACGATATGGACCTCGTCCCGAAGGGGGGACTGGGCGTGCTGCAGACTTACCGCGGCTGCCCCTTCACCTGCTCGTTCTGCGAGTGGGGAACGCTCGAGTCGCCTAAGCGCGCGCGCGAGGTCGATCACTTGTGCGCGGAATTTTCCGGGATGGAACGCCATCGGGTCGTCGGCGCGCTTCTGGTCGACGCGGGCCTGAATCTCAACCCGCATGCGTTCCGGCATCTGCGCGACGCGGCCGACCGCACCGGCTTCTTCCGTGAGCGCCGTTTGATCTGCGAGGTCTATCCGGCCAAGGTGCGGCAGGAGCACATCGATTTCCTCGCGTCGGTAGGACATCCCCTGGTCGGCGTCGGGCTGCAGTCCTTCGACAACGAGGTGCTCGCTCACGTCGAGCGTTCCTACGACGAGAAGCGGTTCGAGGACACGCTGCACCAGCTCGCAGAGATCGCGGGTGTCGCGGTCGAAATCATCCTCGGCCTTCCGGGAGACAGTCCGCGGAATTTCCGCCGGAGCTTCGAGCGCGCGCGGACGCTGCCGTGCGCTCTGCGCGTCTATCATTGCGTCGTCCTTCCCTCGGCGCTCATGGTGCGGGCGCCTTCGAGCTTCCGGATGGATTACGATTTCACCACGCTGAAGATGCGCGCGTGCCTCGGGTGGTCGGAGCGCGAGCTGCGATCGGAAGCGGAATACGTCACCGACCGCGCCCGCGCCGAAGGCGGACAGTCGGGGGAATTCTTCTGGGTATTCCCGCCGCCCGCGGCCTACCGCCGCGCCGGATCGCGCGTTCCGTAGAGTTCGGCCAGGTAGTCGGCCTGCGCCGGGAGGGATTGCGCGATCTCGCGGTTGCGCGCCTTGATGCCGTCGAGCGCCCGCCAGGTCCCTTCGTCGTTGGAGAAATCCGCGATCGGCGCGTGCCGGCGCGGCAGCCGCTCGAACCCCGCCGCGATGGCGTAGAAGCTCGTCTCGCCGAAGAGCGAATGATGTTGCCAGTCGACAGCTCCGGTGGCGTCGTAGAGCTCGAGCGTCTCCGCGAGCGAGTCCGGAAGCGCGACCGCGCGCGCGGCCTTCCAGAACTCGGTGTCCTCGCGCCGCGAGAGGATGTAATGCATGATGATGAAGTCGCGCACCTCCTCGTAGGCCCGGCCGAGGCGCGCGTTGTAGTGGCGGACGCGCACCTCGTCATAGCCGCCGTCCGGAAACAGGTCGAGCAGCGCCTCGACGCTTTTCTGGATCAGGTAGATGCCGGTCGACTCGAGCGGCTCCAGGAATCCCGAAGCAAGCCCCACCGAGACGCAGTTCTTCATCCAGAAACTCGTTCTGCGCCCGATGCGCATCCTGAGCTGACGCGGCTCGGCCTCGCCGGCGTCTTTTCCCGCCCATGCGAGCAGCTCGCGCGCCGCGTCGTCGTCCGAGATGAAGCGGCTCGAGTAGACGTAGCCCGAGCCCACCCGGTGGCTGAGCGGAATGCGCCAGATCCAGCCGGCGCTGCGCGCCGTCGCCTGCGTGTAGGACGCCATCGTCCCGTCGTAGCCCTGCGGCAGCGCGAACGCGCGATCGCACAGGAGATAGTCCGACCACGAAACGAAGCGATCGCCGAGCGCGCGCTCGATGAGAATTCCCGCGAACCCGGTGCAGTCGATGTAGAGATCCGCCGACAGCGGGCCGTTCCTCGCCGTATCGATGCGGCGGATGAAGCCGCGCTCGTCGAGCTACACCTTGCGCACGTCGTCGATCAGCTGGCGCACGCCCCGCGCGCACGCGAGGCGCGCCAGGTACGCGGCGAATTCCCGAGCGTCCAGGTGGTAGGCGTACCCGCCCTGCTTCGTGATGCCCGAATGCTCCTTCACCGTCCGCGGCGCCTTGTGAAGATCGCCGAGCGTCGCCTGGAGCGAGTACGCCGCGTAGGGCTCGTCGCTGCGCGCCAGGCGCCGGCGCTTCAGCCAGTGATGGAAGAGCGCGATGTGATCGATCGCGGTTCCGACGGGCCCGAAGGGATGCCACAGCGAGTGATCCTCGCGAAGCCAGTCGATGAACTTGATGCCGAGCTTGAAGCTCGCGTGGCACTGGCGCATGAAATCGTTCTCGTCCGCGCTGACGGCCCGGAGGAAAACGACCAGCGGAGGCACTGTGGCTTCGCCCACACCGATGATGCCGACCTCCGCCGACTCGACCAGCGTGATCGCGCATTGGGGCCCGAGGAAGCGGTTGAGCAGCGTCGCCGTCATCCATCCGGCGGTGCCGCCCCCGACGATCAGGATGTTCCTAACGCCGCCTTCGGACATTTTCGGATTTCGAGCCGCCCGGCGGGATCCGGATGGCGCGTCACTTCAGCTTGGGGAGGCGGGGCGCTACGCCCTTGAGCGCGGGGAAGTCCACCTGGCAACGGATTCCCCCGGGCAGCGTTCCCTTGCGATTCGGAAGCTCGAGGCGAACCCCGAAGGTTCCGCTCGCCGCGTCGAAGACGCGGTCGACGACTTTGATCGCCGCCGGGTGGTGCCCTCCCAATCCCTCCGGAGTCACCTGGGCCCCCATGCCCGGGCGCAGTTTGCCCCAGGCCTCGAGCGGCAGCACCACCTCGACGCGAAGCGGGTCGATCTGCGCGAGCTTCAGGACCGGCTTTCTTCCCGTGCCCGCCTCGGCGAGATCGCCGGGATTGAGCATCCGGTCCACGACCACGCCGTTGAACGGGCTGCGCAGCGTGCGCAGGCTCAGCAGGGCGACGGCCCGCTGATACTCGATCTTGGCGAGTTCCTGATTCTCCATGGCGTCCCGTAAATCCGAGGTCGCGATGCGCATCTCCGCCTCCGCTTCGTCGCGCTGCTGCGCGGGGATGTAATTCTGCTTTTGCAGCTCGTTAAGGCGGTTGAATTTCTTCGTCGCGAATTCCAGCCGGTTCCTCGAGGTGACGATGCGGCCTTCCATCTGCGCCCGGTACTTCGCCGATTCCACCGCCGCCCGTTCCGCGCTCGACTCCAGCTCCACCAGCACCTGACCCGTCTTCACCGCGTCGCCCCGCTGCACGTAGACCTTGTCGATCAGGCCTTCCACGGGGCTGCGGATCTCGACGATCTCCGCCGGCTCGATCAGACATTCGAACGGGTTTGCGAAAACGGCCGCCGGAAACGCGAGCGCGGCGGCCGCGAGCCACCTCCGCGTGGAGGGGCCGTTCAGCGCGACGGGAAACCCGCTTGCGCCGGAGCCCTTCACTCGCCCCTTCCGGAAAACGCGAGCACCCGGTCGAGGCGCCGGTCGAGCTTCAGGTTCTGCACCCGCACGTAGGCATTTCGCCGCTCGGCCGAGAACTGCGCGAGGAGCCGCAGGCCGACATACACGAACGGAGGGATCCTTCTCCCGCTCTCGATCAGACGACGGACCAGCCGCGTCGCGAGGGGCGCGTAGACCGTGAATATCTCGTCGTCGAGCGACACGATCGCCTCGCAGCTGCCCGGATCTCCCTGGCGCGCGCATCGACCGAAGAGCTGCCGGTCGATCCGCCGCGATTCGTGATACTCGGTGAGTATGACGTGCAAGCCCCCGCTCGCCGCAACCGTCGGATCGAGCCGGATATCGGTGCCGCGCCCCGCCATGTTCGTGGCGACGGTGACGCGGCCGGGGCGCCCCGCGGCCGCGATCACCTCGGCTTCGGCGCCGTCCTGCTTGGCGTTGAGCAGCGCGTGCTCGATTCCGCGCTGCGCGAGAATGGCGCTGATCTCCTCCGAGGCCTTCACGGAGCGCGTCCCGATGAGCACCGGCCGGTTCTCGGAGACGGCCATGCGCTCGACGACGTCTGCGACCGTGCGCCATTTTTCCGCCGCGTTCGTGCAGACGCGCGCGGGCAGGTAAGCGCGCCGCGACGGCTTGTGGAGCGGGATGCGCACGACATCGAGCCGGTAGACGAGCTTGATCTCGCGCGACACCTCCTTGGCCGTGCCGGTCATGCCGCTCAGGCGGAGGTAGCGCCGGAGCAGCCTCTGGTACGTCATCCGGGCGAGAGTCTCGCGCCGCTCCGTCAGCTCGCACGCTTCCTTGGCCTCGATCATCTGGTGCAGGCCCCGCTCCCACGAACGGTCGGGCATCACCCGGCCGGTGGATTCGTCGACGATCTGCACCTTGCCGCCGGCGACGACGTAATGAAGATCGCGGCGATACAGCTCCAGAGCGGTCAGCGCCTGCGTGACCAGTTCCTCGCGGGCACGTCTGGACGTCCACACGCTTCCGAATCCCGACGAGAGCGCGTCGATCCGCGCCTTGCCGGGGGCGGTGAGCGCAATGCTGCGCTCGACCAGATCCTTCGTGTAGTCCTCTCCGGGCGCGAGCGCGCGTGCCAGATCGAGCGCACGCATGACCATTTCTGCTTCTTCGGCGGAACGAGTTCCGGCGGAGAGGATCAGCGGGGTCCTCGCCTCGTCGACGAACACGCTGTCGGCCTCGTCGACGATCCCGAAGTGCAACCCCCGGAGCACCAGGTCGTCCTCGCGGACGGATTGCCCGCGGAGCCGTTCCAGCGCGAGGTGAAGCCGGCTGCTTCGGCGCTCGAGCGCGACGCGGTCGCGCAGATAGTCGAACGCGAGCTCCTTGTTGGTGCAGTAGGTCACCGCCTGCGCATACGCCTTGCGCCTCTCCGGTCTCGGCATTCCCTGCACCACGGCCCCGACGCTCAGGCCCAGGAACCGGTACAGCGGCCCCATCTGCTCGGCGTCGCGCGTCGCCAGATAATCGTTGACGGTGATGACGTGCACGGGATAGCCCGCGAGAGCGACCGTGCACGCGGGCAGGGTGGCGGCGAAGGTCTTGCCCTCCCCGGTCTCCATCTCGATGAGCTTCCCCTGCAGGAGCGACCACCCCGCCATCAGCTGCGAGTCGTAGTGCCGC
>Ga0187773_10000519_pt1 | contig 15177 bp, 16 predicted proteins | sample 0216_BV02_MP05_1_FD_133133 | JGI IMG/M metagenome (GOLD analysis project Ga0187773, IMG submission 133133) | Tropical peat soil microbial communities from peatlands in Department of Meta, Colombia - 0216_BV02_MP05_10_MG | ecosystem: Environmental > Terrestrial > Soil > Wetlands > Peat | place...
CGCGGTCGACGGCGACGCTGAGGAGGTCGCGGACGAGACCTTCGCGCACGCCGAGCGGGTGATCATGAGCATCGGCTCTCACTTCGTGCCGATCAAGCACGAGGGCACGATCTACATCAGGCCGCCTCTCAGCTGACGGCTAGATCCGACGGCAGCACTCTCGCCGTCAGCAGCTCGCGGAAACGCCGCGCGTCCCCCTTCGCGTACCCGTCCACGAGCTCGTGCCCCTGCCAGTAGCTGTGCTGGTAGACCGGCGACGGGCTCGTGGCCTGCGAGGCGACGAGCTTGTCGAGCCGCTCGTCGGGCTGCAGCGACCACTCCGCGGCGTACTCGCGCGCCTCCTCGGGCGACGCGCCGCGGTCGTGGAGCAGCATCGCGACGTTCGCCGCGATCGGCATCAGCCGGCGCCGCGCCTCCGTCACACGGGCTCCGACCTCGGCGTCGTACTCGAAGCCCAGCCGCCCGAGAACCGCAGCCGCCAGCTCCTGGCCCTCGCCGGCGACGATGTCCGGGCCGACGGTCGCGACGCCCTCCGCGATCACCGCCGAGGGCGACCAGAGCAGCACGATCGTCCACTCGAGCTCGTCGCGCCCGCGGACGAGGTCGACCTCCTGCCAGACGTGGTGCGTGTGGTGCCCGCCGTAGATCTCGTGCGAGGTCAGCATGACGAGGTCGGCCGCGACGAATGGCAGGTCGGTGTTCACCGAGATCTTGGTGTGCAGCCCTCCGAGGTACTCCGCGTAGCCCAGCCACCGCTTGTCCGTCACGAGCTCGAGCTCGAAGTCCTCGCCCTCGGGGAGCCCGATCGTCTCGCGAGCCAGCCGCCTCAGCTCGGCCGCGGTGTCCCGAAGCGCCTGCTCCAGGATCTCCGGCGGGACGGCAACCTCCTCGTACCAGCGCGCCAGACGGGCCCGGAGGTCGTCCGTGCCCGGCAGCGCCTCGTCGAGCATGTCCAGGGCTCGGCGAAACGGCTCCTCGTCGTGCCAGCGGGGCTCGATCCCGTAGACGAGCTCGCCCTCGTCGGCGTAGCCGAGGGTCTCTCCGGTGAGCTTGCGCGCATTCGCCCACAGCGAGCGCACGTGCCCGGCGAGCCACGCGTCGTCCGCAACCTCTTCGAGCAGCTCCTGCGCCTCGCCGGCGAGCGCCGCCGGCTCCCGCGGCTCCTCGGCGTCGACGGCGCGCGCGATCTCCTCCGGGCCGTAGTAGGCGTCGACGAGCTCGTCCTCGTGCTTTCCCAGCCGCAGGCCCAGCTCGATGTACCGGCGAGCCGCGCTCATCGCTGGAAGAGCGCCGCCTGCCCCTGGCCGACTCCGACGCACAGCGTGGCGAGCCCGTAACGGCCCTCGCGGCGGCGGAGCTCGTGGAGGAGCGTCACGACGAGACGCGCGCCGCTCATGCCGAGCGGGTGGCCGAGGGCGATCGCGCCGCCGTTCACGTTCACGCGCTCGGGGTCGAGTCCGAGCTCGCGGATCACGACCAGGCTCTGGGACGCGAACGCCTCGTTGAGCTCGACCAGGTCGATGTCGCCCACCTCGACGCCCGCCCGCTCGAGCAGCTTGCGCACCGCCGGCACCGGCCCGATGCCCATCACGCGCGGGTCGACCCCCGCGACCGCTGAGCCGGCGAACGCGCCGAGTGGCTCCACCCCCAGCGATCGCGCCTTCTCCTCGGACGCCACAACCAGCGCCGCGGCCCCGTCGTTGATCCCGCTCGAGTTCCCGGCCGTGACCGTGCCTCCCTCGCGGAACACGGGCGGCAGCGCCGCCAGCTTCTCCGAGCTCGTGTCCGGCCGAGGGTGCTCGTCGCGCTCCACCTCGCCGACGGCCACCAGCTCGTCGTCGAACCGCCCCGCCTCGTACGCCTCCGCCCAGCGCCGGTGCGAACGCAGCGCGAACGCATCCTGTTCCTCGCGCGACACCGCGTAGCGCTCGGCCACGTTCTCGCCGGTCTCGCCCATCGACTCGAGCGGGAACATCGCCTCCATGCGCGGGTTCGGGAAGCGCCAGCCGAGGGTCGTGTCCCAGAGCGTCCGGTTCCCGCGCCCGAACGGCGTCTCGGACTTCGGCATCACGAGCGGCGCCCGCGACATCGACTCGACCCCGCCGGCGACGAAGAGGTCGCCGTCCCCCGCCGCCACCGCGTGGCACGCACCGACAATCGCCGACAGCCCCGAGGCGCAGAGCCGGTTGACCGTGACCCCCGCCACCGATTCCGGCAGGCCCGCCAGCAAGGCCGCCATCCGCGCCACGTTGCGGTTGTCCTCGCCGGCCTGGTTGGCCGCGCCGAACCAGACGTCCTCGATCTCCTCTCTGGGAACGCCCGCGCGCGCGACCGCCTCGGCGATCACGAGCGCCGCGAGATCGTCCGGCCGCTCCTCCGCGAGCGCGCCGCCGTAGCGCCCGACCGGCGTGCGTACAGCGGACAGGATCACCGCGCGGCTCATGCCGCGGACGCTACCCGACGAACTCGACCCGAACCGGCTGCTCGTAGGTTCCGAGTGCCTCGGCGCGGCCGAGCAGCTCGCGCACCGCCTGGCGGCCCTCGTCGCCGTAGTCGCAGGTCAGCTCGTTGACGTACATCCCGACGAAGCGGTCGGCCAGCTCGGTGTCGAGGCCGCGCCCGTACTGGAGCGCGTGCTCCATCGCCTCTTCGCGGTTGTCGAGCCCGGCCTGGATCGACTCCCGCAGCACGTCCGAGAGCTCGAACAGCGTGTCGGCCCCGACGTCGCGTCGCGCCACGTTCGCGCCCAACGGCAGTGGCAACCCGGTCTCGAGCAGCCACCACTCGCCGAGGTCGACGACTTTCTTCAGGCCCTCGTCCTGGTACGTGAGCTGCCCCTCGTGGATCAGCAGCCCCGCTTCGGCGCGGCCCGAGGTGACCTCGTCGATGATCTGGTCGAACGGCACCTCGCGATAGCGGAAGCCGCCGATGCACATCCGCAGGACGAGGAACGCCGTCGTCAGCTCGCCGGGCACCGCGATCTCGACGTCGCGGAGGTCTCCCTGGCTCAACTCCTCGCGCGCGACCACGACCGGCCCGTAGCCCGAGCCCATCGAGGCGCCGTGCGGCAGCAGGACATAGCGCTCCTGGACGAGCGGGTAGGCCGCGAGCGAGATCGCGGTCACCTCGAGCTTCCCCTCGAGTGCCCATTCGTTCAACGTCTGGATGTCGCGCAGGACGTGCTCGAACTCGAACCGGCGCGGGTCGACCTCGCCCGAGGCAAGGCCCCAGAACATGAACGCGTCGTCGGGATCGGGGCTGTGTCCGAGGCGGATCAGCAACAGGCGCGGGAGGCTAACACGGCCGCGCGGCGCGGGGGCCGTAGACTGGACCGGTGCCGAAGGCCGCCCTCTCGGATGCGATCCAGGACTACCTGAAGAGGCTCTACCACCTCCAGTCCGACGGCGAGCGCGTCTCCGTGACCGCGCTCGCGCGCGAGCAGAAGGTCTCGCCCGCCTCCGCCAGCGAGATGGTCAAGAAGCTCGCGGCCCTCGGGCTCGTCGAGCACCTGCCCTACCGCGGCGTCCGGCTCACGCCGGCCGGCGAGAAGGTCGCGGTCGAGGTGATCCGCCACCACCGGCTGCTCGAGCTCTACCTCGCACGCACGCTCGGGCTGGCCGTCGACGACGTCCACGACGAGGCCGACCGGCTCGAGCACGTGCTCTCGGAGGAGCTGGAGGCGAAGATCGACAGCGCGCTCGGGTACCCGACGCACGACCCGCACGGCGACCCGATCCCGAACGCCGACCTGAAGTGGCCCGATGATTCCTGAGGCCCCACTCGAGCGGACCGAGCACGGGCTCGCCGCCACGGGGAGCGGCTGGTTCGTCGTGAACGCGCGCGAGGCCGCCTGGTGGGAGCGGCCCGGCCGCGGCTTCTACTGCGAGCTCGAGGGCAAGCAGGACTTCTCGCAGCTCGGGATCAACGTCCAGGTCCTCGGCTCGGGACAGCCGATGTCCATGTACCACTACGAGAACGACCAGGAGGACTTCCTCGTCGTCGCCGGCGAGGCGCTCCTGATCGCCGAGGGCGAGGAGCGGCCGCTCAGGGCCTGGGATTTCGTGCACACGCCGGCCGGGGCGAAGCACACGATCGTCGGCGCCGGCCCGGGCTGCGTCGTCATCGCCGTCGGCGCCCGCGACCGCTCCGTCGGGCCCGACTGGGGCGGCTACCCCGTCGACGAGACGGCGCTTCGCCACGGCGCCGGGGTCGAGCAGGAGACCACGGAGCCGCCCGAGGCCTACGCGCACCTCGGCGAGGGTGTGCGGACGCGCTACCGCGAGGGCCTGCTCCCGGACCTCTCCGGGTAGCTCCACGCCTCCTCTTCGAGCTCGATCGCGCGCGCGAGCGCGGCCGCCAGGTCGCGGCCGACGCTGACCGGACCGTGGGCGCGGATCACGACGGCGTCGCCTCCGCCGAGCGCGGCCACGACCGCCGAGCCCAGCTCGACCGTTCCCGAGCGCCCCTCCGCGACCGGCACCGTGGGCCGGGCCGTCGCGTGCCGCGAATGGGTGTGCACGACTGCGCCGACGTCGGGCCGTGCGGCTAGCACGGCCAGGTGCATCGGCAGCTCGACGCTCGGCGCGGAGCCCTCGACGAACGTTCCGTCCGGCCCGACCAGCGCCACGTCCTCGGGACGGAGGGATTCGTACGCCAGCCCGGTGGGCGAGATCGCGACCAGCTCGCCCGCGCGGGCGCTCGCGTTTCCCTCGGTGCCTTGCACCAGCCCGGCCGCCGCCATCGCCCGCAACGCGCGAACGAGCTCCTCGCGGATGCTCAGCGCCCGAAGAACCACCGCTCCAGCGGCCGGAGCAGCTCCTCGCGCACGAAGGGCCTCACCTTGGCGTCGGTGCCGTCCTGCTCGGAGACGCGCACGTCGTCCTCGAGGTGCGAGTTGGCCGCTTCGAGCGCGTCGGCCAGCTCGTAGCCCTCGAAGACGTAGTCGTCGCGGCGCGCCTCGTCGCTGCGGCGGTACTGCGGGTTGACCGCGCGGCCCACCGCCCACAGCGCCCCGGGCAGCCGCTCGATCCAGATCACGACCCGCTCGGCTTCGCCCCGGTCGTCGACGCCGTGCACCTCGCGTTCCGCAAACCGGGCGGCGGATTTCTTCCTCACGCTCCGATGATAAGGCGCCGTCTTGCGACGCCGACCTGGAAGCCGGGCCCGATCGCCTAGGATCCGCCCCGTGTTCAAGCTCTCGAACTTCTGGTGGAGGCCGTTCGCCTTCCTGTTCGCGCGGCCGAGCGTGGAGGACCGCCTCGCGGCCTACGTGATCCGCGAGCACGAGCGCGGCCGGCCGCTCACCGAGATCCTCGAGGACCCGTATGTCCAGAACCGGACGACGCCGCAGCAGCGAGCGCGCCTGCTCGACCGCCCGGAGATCGTCCACGCACTCGGCGAGACGGCGATCACCGAAGCACGAACTCTGCAGGACTAGACCTCCCGGCCCACGCCCTCCGCACGCGCCCGCTCGAGCGCGACCGAGCCGATCGCGACGTCCCAGGCGGCGAGCCCGTTCGACTTGAACACGACGATGTCCTCGTCGGCCTGCCGCCCCGGCAGCTCGCCGGCCACGACCTCCTGGAGCTCGTGTACCTCCAGCCAGTCGAGGACGCCGGCATCGACCGGCTCGATCAGGTCGCCCGACTCCCGCTTCGCGTTCTCGACCGAGTCACAGCACACGAAGGCCGCGCGCTCGAGCACGACGTTGTCCAGCTCGCGCCGCCGCGGGTCGTTCGCGCCCACCGCGCAGACGAGCGCGCCGGGCCGCAGCCACTCGCCGCGCAGCACCGGGTCGCGCGAGGTCGTTACGGTGACGACCACGTCCTGCGCCGCCGGGTCGCTGTGGCTCTCGCCGGCCTCCGCCCCCGTCTCTCCGCAGAACTCGCGCAGCCGCTCCTCGGTGCGGCAGTAGGCGACGACCCGCTCGATGCCGGGCAGCGCAGCGCGGATGCACGCGACCTGGCTGCGCGCCTGCCAGCCGCAACCGATCACGCCCAGCGACGAGGCACCGTCGCGCGCGAGGTGGCGGGCCGCGACGCCGCTCGCGGCGCCGGTGCGGAGCTGGCCGAGCTTGTCGGCCTCGATCACGGCGACAGGCTTCGTCGTCTCGAGGTCGAAGAGCAGCACGACGAACGACACGCCTTCCTGACCGGCCGCGTACGACTTGAGCCCGGCGAGCCCGAGCTCCTGGTCGACCGCCCACATCACGGCCAGGAAGCCGCCCTCCCAGCGCGTCCGCCGGCGCGGCACGTTCTCGACCTCGCCCGCGGCCAGCCGCCGGAAGCTGCCCTCGACCGCCTCCAGCGCGTCCGCAGGCGTGAGCAGGCCCGCGACCTCGTCCTCGGTCAGGTAGAGCGGCATCAGCTGTGCGCCCAGAGGACGAGCCCGCCGCCGGCCAGCGCGACCGACCCGAGGGCAATCGCGACCACGAGCAGCGCGGAGCTCCCGCCACCGCCGTCGCTCGACGCGGGCGCGACCCGTGGCGGCGGGCTCGCCGCCACGGTCTCGTACTCGTAGACCGAGCGGCTGCGGCCGTCGGCGTCGGGGTCGGAGAGGAACGACTGGTACTGGTCGGCGCGGACGAGCCGCATGCGCGTCTCCAGCAGGCGGCGAAGCAGGAACGCGGCCGGAAGCGGCCGGCGCCGGACCGCGTCCACCCACGTCGCGGCGCCCGGCGGGCGGAGCAGCCGGACGACCGGCACCGGCCGGGCGAGGAGCTGCACGTGCGGCGTGCCATTTCCGTGCGCTTCGACCCGGAAGCCGAGCGGCTGCCCGTCACCGAGCGTGCGCGAGAACGAGACCGGCGCCTGGCCCGGGAGCCGCAGCTCGCCCTCGACCCGGAGCGGCGCTTCGATCAAGGCCTTTCGCTTCGGAATCCGCACGAGCCCGAAGAAGGTCGCGTAGGCACCGGTCAGCCGCTGGCCGGCGAGCGAGGCGCGGCGCGTCGCGTCGAGGAGGCCCGCGAGCTCCGCCCGGTGCGTCGTGCCCGCGTAGAGCGACTCACCGGTCGGGGTCGTGTTGATCACGGTCAGGGTCACCCGGTCACCTTCCCGCCGCAGGCGCAGGTGGACCGGCAGGTACTTCCCGGCCGCCCGCGGCCGCAGCGTCACCTTCGCTGCGAGCACCTTTCGGCCCGGCGAAAAGCCCGCCCAGAGCACCTGGTCGGTCCGCAACCCCGGCTCCGAGTCCGAGCCCGCGGCGGCCCGCACGTCCTCGACGGGCACGCTGATCGCGAGCTGGTAGTCGCCCTTGCCGCGGACGAGCAGGCGCTGGTGCGCCACCACCCTCACGGGGCGCCCGTCAGGGTCGACGCCGACGACCACGCGATCCGTGCTCGAGATGTGCAGCAGCGGCCCGAGATAGACCGTCGGCAGCGGCGTCCGCCCGAGCAGGGGCGGGTTGTCGGTCGGGTAGGGGACGGGGCCGGGCAGGACGACTTGCTGGCCCACAGGCTGCGCCGCGCCGCCGGCCGTCACGGCGAGTGCGAAGACGCTCAGCGCGACGGCGCTGCCGAGAACCCCGTGGCCCCGCAATGCACCTCCTCAGCGAGTCTGCGGAATGGCGGGGAGGGTACTGGACAGCGGATCGTCCTTCACCGGGGCGTACGTCATGTCGTGGAAGCGCGCGAAGTAGACGTCGTCGTCCACGACCCCCTCGTGGTTGTGCTGGTTGAAGCCACGCTCGTCGCCGTTGGCGCCCACCACCGTCACCTGGTTCAGCGCCGCCTGGACCTTGCGCGGGTCGGTCGAGCCGGCCCGCGTGAGGGCCGCCACGATCAGGTTCACGCAGTCGTAGGAGTACATCGCGAACTCCGGCGGCTGGACGACCGGCTTGCCGCCCGCGGTCTTGACGCCGACCTTGTCGACGCCATAGGCCGACTCGTACTGAGACTGGAAGTTCTCGAACGGCGTCGTGCCGACCTCGGCGGTCAGGCGGCTCGAGGCGAAGGTGAGGCCGTCGACCCAGGACGGGTGGTCGGCGAGCCGCTGGCGGATGTACGGGTCCGAGCCGGTCGGCGGGGCGTAGACCGGGACGTTCCAGCCGATGCTCCGCGCGGCCGTCAGCACGGCGGCGATCGTCGACGGCTGCCCCCAGACCAGCAGCGCCGTCGCGCCCGACCGGCGGGCGCGCAGAATCTGGGCGGAGAGATCGGCTGTGCCGGCGGGGAGCGTCATCCGGAGCGCGACCGAGTGCGGGTTCTCCGAGAAGGCGCGGTCGAGGTCGGAGGCGCCCTCCTGCCCGTAGGCGCTGTCGTCGTGGAGCAGCCCGATCTTCAGCCCCTTGGGGATCAGGTACTCCGCGTAGCGGAAGGCGATGCCGTGGTTGGTCGGCGCGATCCGGAAGACGTTCGGCCGCCCGGCCGGGTCGACGAGCCCGCTTGCGCCGTCGTAGGTGATGCAGATCGGGACGCCTTTCTGCTCCGCGAGCTGCGAGGTCGCCTGGACGCCGGTGCCGTCCGTGACGATCGCGACCGCGCCCGCGTCGAGCGCGCTGCGCGTGTCCTCGACCGCCTGGCGCGCGGAGGCGTGGTTGTCGTGGACCTTGACCTCGAGGCCGTAGTTCTTCCCCCCGACGAGGACGCCCCCCGTGCCGCTGCTCGTGCTCGAGGCCGCGAGCTGGACGCCGTGCTTGATCGTCTCGGCGATGTAGGGGCTGCCGGTCACCGGCACGTCGACGGCGACGACGACCTTCCCTCCCGGTGCGGCCGACTTCTTGCCACAGCCGCCGGCCAGCACAGCGATCAGCGCGAAGCCGGCGAGCAAGGCGACTGACCGGCGCACGCGCGGCAGGTTACAGGCGGTGCGCGCCGAGGTACGCCTGGCGAACGAGCTCGCTCTCGCCGGTCTCGGCCACCGAGCCCTCTGCGACGACCTCGCCCGCAGCGAGCACGATCATCCGCTCGGCGGCCAGTCTCACGAGTCGGAGGTTGTGCTCGACGAGCAGCACGGCGACGCCCTGCCGGCCGATCTCGGCGAGCACCCGCGCAAGCGGCTCGAGCTCATCGGCACCGACCCCGGCGGCCGGCTCGTCGACGAGGAGGACGTGCGGCTCGGTTGCGAGCGCGGCAGCGAGGCCGACCAGGCGCCGCTGCGAGCTCGTCAGCTCGGGGATGGGCACGTCCGCCTGCCGGTCGAGCCCGACCACGGCGAGCGCGTGCAGCGCGGCGGCGCGGGCAGCCGGTTCCTCGGCGCGCGCCCGCGGGGTCGCGAGCGCGGTCCGGATCCCGCCGGCGTAATGGCGCCGGACGCTGCGGCCGACGAGCACGTTCTCCAGGGCGGTCAGCTCGGCGAAGGCGGAGGTCGTCTGGAGGGTGCGCGCGATCCCGAGCCGGACGCGTTCCCGCGTCGGTGCCTCGGTCAGGTCGCGCCCGCCGAACAGGACGCGGCCGCCGTCGGGCTGCATCGCGCCCGAGATCAGACGGAGCGCGGTCGTCTTGCCCGAGCCGTTCGGCCCGACGAGCGCCGCCGTCTCGCCGGGGGCAAGCTCGAGCGAAAGCCCGTCCAGCGCCACCACGCCGCCGAAGGCCTTCGTCAGCCCTTCCACCTTCAGCACCGATTTCGTCCCGGCAGGCTCACCGGCCTTGTAACACAGCGTTACTTGAGGCTTTCGGCGCCGGAAGCGGGGGAGCCAGGGGGAGAGCCACGGGATGATCCCGTCGCCGCCCAGGGCAAGCACGAAGACCAGGAGCACGGCGGCGACCGCGGTGTCGAAACGCTCGAGCGGAAGCTGCAGCAGGCGCGCGAGCGGGTCGGAGACGAGGCCGATCAGCCCGAGGGCGGCGATGCCGACCGCCGGCCCGAGCGTCGCGGCCGCGCCGCCGAGGAGCACGGCCACCAGCAGCTTGAACGACAGGAACGGGTCGTAGGCGGCCGGGTCGGCGACCGCGGCGAGCTGCACCGAGAGCCCTCCGGCGAGCCCGGCGATGGCCGCCGAGGCCGCGAAGGCTCCGAGGCGCCGCCGCGCGAGCGGGACACCGAGCGAGGTTGCGAGCGGCGGGTGCTGCCGAAGGCCGGAGAGCTCGAGCCCGAACGCACCGTGTCTCACCGCCGCTATCGCGAGCAGCGACAGGGCCAGCAGGACGAGCGCCGCCTCGTAGTGGACCGTCGGGGTCGCCGACAGCCCGAGCAGGGTCCGCTCCGGGACGATCAGGCCCTGCGAGCCGCCGGAGACCGAGGGGAACGCGAACAGGAAGAGCCAGACGAGCCAGGCGAGCAACCAGGTGCTGACCGCGACGAAGGCGGGCCGGAGCCGGACCACGCCGCCGGAGACGAGGCCCGCGGCGAGAGCGGCCAGCGCGCCGCAGAGGGCAGCCGGCTCGAGCGGCCAGCCGGCGCGCGCCATCAGCAGCGCCGAGGTGAAGGCCCCGATCGCGACGAAGGCGCCGGCGCCGAGGGACGGCAGGCCGGCCGCGCCCACCGTCAGTCCGAGCCCGGTCGCGGCTACCGCCAGGTAGACCGTGCTCGCCAGCGCGTCCATCCGCAGCCCGGGGAGCCCGAGGAACGGGACGAGCAACCCGAGCGCGAGCGCCGCCACGGCGACCCAGGCGGCCGGGCTCCACGCGCCGCGGGCCTCTCCGGCCGCACGGCGCAGCTCCGCGCCGGTTGTGCGCGCGAGCGCCGCCGCCGTCACTCCCGTTCCTCGAGCGCCTCGCGCGAGGGCCAGATCGAGATGAGCAGCAGCACGAAGAGCACCGGCAGCACCTCGCGGTAGGCCGGCCCGAGCTGCCAGCCGCCGAGGTGCACATTCGCAATCGCCGCCTCGATGACGCCGAGCACCAGGCCCGCGGCGAACGCGTACAGCGGCGGCCCGAAGCGGACGGCGAGCGCTGCCACCAGGCCCTTGAGCCCGAGCAGCGTGCCGGTGTTCGCGCTGGCAGCCCCTCCCGGCGCTGCCGCAATCGCCGCCAGCATCGCGATCGCGCCGACGAGCCCGAACGCGAGCCCGACGAAGAGGTCGACCGGGACGCCGACGATCCGCGCGCCTTCGCCGTCGTCCGCGACCGCGCGCAGGGCCCGGCCGAAGTGCGTCCGCTCCAGCAGCCACGCCGACCCGAGCGCGAGCGCCAGCGCGAGCGCGATCACGAAGAACGCCCGCGCCTGGACCTGCGCGCCGCCGATCCCGACGAAACCCGCCCGGCCAACCCGGTGGAAGGGCAGCGGGTCGGGGAAGACGTAGCTCGAGCGCTGGAAGATCGCGCCGATCGTCGCCCGGATTGCGAAGGCGACCGCCACCGTCCCGGCGACCCAGCCGATCGTCGAACCGCGCCCGAGGTAGGGCTGCACCAGCCCGAAGTAGGTCGCGGCGCTCGCACCGACGCAGCAGGCGAGCCCAACGGCGAGGGCGAGCAGGAAGCGCGGCTCGTGTGCGCCGGCCTGGGTGACCGGGCTCGTGCCCGCCAGCACGAGCAGCGTCGCGAAGATGCCGAGCCCGACCAGGTCGCCGAACGCGAAGTTCACGATTCCCGTCAGGCGGTAGATGAGCGAGTGCCCCGCGGCGAAGAGCCCGTAGACCCCGCCGGCGGCGAGCCCGCTGATCAGCACCTGGAGCGCGATCGTCATTCAGTGCGAACTGTTGCGCATCCTCCTTGCTCGCCGCCGGTACTCCTTGCGCGCCTCGGAGCGGAGGCGTGCGTCCTTGCGGATCTCGAGCGCCCGGATCTCGCGCTGCAGCTTGCGGTAGCTCGCGAATCGCTCCCTGGGAAGCGACCCGTCCGCGAGCGCCCGCTTGATGGCGCAGGCGGGCTCGTGCTCGTGCGAGCAGTCCGAGAAGCGGCACTCGGCAGCGAGCTCCACGATCTCCGCGAACGTGCTGTCGAGCACGGTCTCGTCCGCCCAGAGCTGGAGCTCCCGCATCCCGGGCGTGTCGATCAGCAGCGCGCCGGTCGGAAGCGGGACGAGCTCACGGTGCGTGGTCGTGTGACGCCCGCGCCCGTTCACGCTGATCTCGGCGGTGACGAGCAACTCGCGGCCCGCGAGCCGGTTGACGAGCGTCGACTTGCCGACGCCCGACGAGCCGAGCAGCGCGATCGTCCGTCCAGGGGCGAGGTGCGCCTCGAGCTCGTCCAGGCCATCCCCGGTCGACGCGCTCACCGCCAGCACCGGCACGCCGAGGGCGACCGCCTCGACCGCAGCCAGCTCTGCAAACGGGTCGACGGCGAGGTCGAGCTTGTTGGCGACGATGACCGGGCTCGAGCCGCTGTCCCACGCCGAGGTCAGGTACCGCTCCAGCCGGCGCGGGTTGAGGTCGCCGCCGAAGGCGGTCACGAGGAACACCGTGTCGACGTTCGCGGCGACGACCTGCGCCACGGTCCGGCTCATCGCCTCCTTGCGCATGAACGCCGAGCGGCGCGGCAGGACGGCCTCGATCACCGCCTTGCGCTCGCCGTCGAGCGGCCGCGCCGCGACCCAGTCGCCGACCGCCGGCAGCTCGTCGTCGCCGAGCTTCCCCGCGGGCACGCCGCCGAGCCGTCCGAGCTCGGTCAGCAGCTCGCACGGCCCGTGGTGGCGCGCCGCGACGCGCGCCGGGATCAGGTTGTCGTCTTCGTAAGGCCGGAACGCATCCGCGAAGAACGCGTCCCAGCCGAGGTCTTGCAGGTCCAACGCAGTCTCCTTTGTTAGAGGCTCTTCTCCGATTGAGGTCAATTCGTGCTGCCTCCCAGTTGGTGTGTTGGCCGGCCGCGCCGGTCAAGCCGGCACGGCCTCTTAAGCGGCATCGCAAGCGAGGCCTTCGGGAACGAAAAAGCGCCCTGGCAGGCGCGGGTCGAGCCTCAGGAACGCAGCGCTGCTAGCGAGCGCACACGGAGGCTCGGCGGCGGAAGGACTCGGTCATCGTCGAACCTCCTTTCATCGCGGGACACGTGAAGAATAGGGCACGATGCCGACGATGGCCAGAGCCCTTGTCATCCCGCTGGCTGTGGTGGCCGTAACTCTCGTGGGCTGTGGGAGCGGCCACAAGCGCGCGGCGTCCGTCGCCCCGGCCGGTTCGACCGCGTCGGGGACGACCACGGCAACGGTGCCGAGCACGCCGGGCTCGACGACGGCCCGCTGTGCGACCTCGGCGCTCGCGGTCTGGATCGGCGTGGGCGAGGGCGGCGCCACCGCGGGCTCGACCTTCTATCCGCTCGAGCTGACCAACGTCTCGAGCCACACCTGCCACCTGTTCGGCTTCCCCGGCGTCTCGGCCTGGCGCGGCCACCAGCTCGGCTCGGCCGCGAGCCGGAACCACGCGGTCGCGAAGCACACGGTCACGCTGCTCCCGCACGAGACGGCACACACCGTCCTGCAGATCTCCGACGTGAGCAACTTCCCCCGCTCGCAGTGCAAGCCGGTGACCGCGTTCGGCCTGAAGGTGATCCCGCCGGACGAGCGCTCGGCCGCCGGTGTTCCCTTCAGCTTCCGTGCCTGCTCGAAGACCGGTCCGATCTTCCTGACCGTCCAACCGGTCCAGCCCGGCGTCGGAGTCCCCGGCTACCCGAACCTCTGACGCCGCCGGTGCGGGTCACGACGCTCCAATCCACGCACCTCGACGAGTTGCTCGAGCACATCAACGTGCCGAGCTACGTCATCGACCCCGGCGGGATCATCCGCTGGATCAACCCGGCCGCACGGCGGCTCGTCGGCGACGTCGAGGGCCTCCAGTTCACCTCCGTCGTCGCGCCCGAGGACACGCGGCGGGCGCGGGAGCAGTTCGCGCGGAAGGTCGTCGGGGGCGCAACGGCCACCGACGGCGGCTTCGTGCTCATCGACTCCGACGGCGATCGCGTGGGAGTCGAGATCACCTCGGTGCCGCTGCGCCGCGGCGAGCACGTCATCGGCGTGTTCGGGCAGGTCAAGGACCTCGTCGAGGCGCCTCACCCGCACCCCGACCTTCCGTTGACGCCCCGCCAGGCGGAGGTGCTCGACCTGCTGGAGCGTGGACGGACGACGCAACAGATCGCCTCCGAGCTGCACCTGAGCAAAGAGACCGTGCGCAACCACGTGCGCCACATCCTGCGCGCGGTCGGCGCGCACTCGCGGCTCGAGGCCGTAGCCATCGCCCACGGTGCGCGTTAGCGGCATGAGGGCTGCGGTCCTCATCGGGCTCGCCGGGGCTGCGCTCGCCCTCGTCCCTGCCGCGGCCGCCGGGGTGGACGCGGAGAGGTCGCTCGCCGAGCGCTACGCCCCGGTCGTGCGGCTCGTCGAGCACAACGGCGACTGCGGCCCGGGCAAGCCGTACGTGCCGATCGACGTCGACGCGCTGTTCGGCCAGCCGACCGTGGCGCTCCGAGGGCCTTGGGGGAGCGGCGATCTCGTGAAGATCGGCCCGGCCGCGAACGATCTTACTGAGGGCCTCTTCCAGTACCACCTCGACTTCCCCGGCGACGCGCTTCATCCCGGCTGCGACTACCTGCACTGGGAGCGTCGCATCACGGAGGGACACACGCCGACGGCCTACGCGCACGTCGTGAGCGACCCCGACCACCCGGGGAAGCTCGCGCTGCAGTACTGGTTCTTCTACGTCTTCAACGACTGGAACAACCTGCACGAGGGCGACTGGGAGATGGTCCAGCTCGTCTTCGACGCGTCCACGCCCGAGGAGGCGCTCGGGCAGAAGCCTGTCGAGATCGGCTACAGCCAGCACGAAGGCGCGGAGCGGGCGAAGTGGGGCGACGCGAAGCTGCAGCTCGCCGGCGGCACCCATCCCGTCGTGCACCCGGCCGACGGCTCGCACGCCAACTTCTTCGGCGAGGCCCTCTATCTGGGCAGCTCGGCGAAGGAAGGCGTCGGCTGCGACGACACGCGCGGGCCGACCGTCGACGTCCGACCGGCGGTGCAGACGATCCCGAGCGACCCGAACGCGGCTCGTGCGGACTTCCCGTGGATCACCTTCGCGGGCCGATGGGGCGAGCTGCAGCCGGCGTTCTTCAACGGGCCCGAGGGGCCGAACCTGAAGACGCAGTGGACCCATCCGATCAGCTGGGCGCAGGACTGGCGCGCCCGCAGCTACACCGTTCCCGGAAGCGGGCTCTTCGGCCCGGGCGCCACTGGCTTCTTCTGCGGCGCCGTGGCGCACGGCTCGAGGTCGCTGGTCCAGCTCGTGGCGAACCCGGTCGAGTTCAGCCTCGTGCTCGGAGGGCTCGTCCTCCTCGTCCTCTACCTCCTCTCGCGGACGACCTGGCGCCCGGCCGCGCCGCTC
>Ga0187773_10000521_pt1 | contig 15175 bp, 13 predicted proteins | sample 0216_BV02_MP05_1_FD_133133 | JGI IMG/M metagenome (GOLD analysis project Ga0187773, IMG submission 133133) | Tropical peat soil microbial communities from peatlands in Department of Meta, Colombia - 0216_BV02_MP05_10_MG | ecosystem: Environmental > Terrestrial > Soil > Wetlands > Peat | place...
CGGGTCATGAGGAGCTGCTTGCCGATCTCGACGACCTCGATCAGCTTGCTGGGGTCGCTGTCGAGGTCGACCATGTTGCCGGCCTCCTTGCGGCCTGCGTGCCGGAGTTCATGGCCAGGCCGACGTCGGCCTGCGCGAGCGCGGGGGCGTCGTTGGTCCCGTCGCCCATCATGGCCACGAGCTTGCCCTCGGCCTGCTGCGCGATGATGTACGCGAGCTTGGATTCCGGCGTGGCCTCGGCGACGAAGTCGTCCACGCCCGCCTGCTCCGCGATCGCCGCTGCGGTGAGGCGGTTGTCGCCTGTGATCATGACCGTGCGCAGGCCCATTCGACGCAGCCGCGCGAAGCGCTCGCGAATGCCCGGCTTGAGAATGTCCTCGAGCACGACGACGCCCACGATGCGCCGGTCGCTCGTCACCACGAGGGGTGTCGCTCCCCGGGCCGCGACCTGGATCACGGTCGGCATGAGGTCCGAGGGGGCCGAAGCGCCCTCATTTTCCACGTACTGGACAATGGCCTTCACCGCGCCTTTGCGGATCCGGCGACCGTCGGGCAGGTCGATCCCGCTCATGCGGGTCTGCGCGGTGAAGGCGACGAAGCGCGTGCCGGGCTCCGGCGTCATCGCCCCCTGCCGGACGTCGACCTCCGCGACGATGCTCTTGCCCTCGGGGGTCTCGTCGGCCAGCGAGGCGAGGGCGGCCAGACGCGCCACCTCGGTGGCGGAGGAGGACCCGACGGGAATGAACTCGGTGGCGCGGCGGTTCCCCCGCGTGATGGTGCCGGTCTTGTCCAGGAGCACGGTGTCGATGTCCCCCGCGACCTCCACGGCCCGGCCGCTCTTGGCGATGATGTTGGCGCGCAGCGCGCGGTCCATGCCCGCGATCCCGATGGCGGCGAGCAGGCCGCCGATGGTCGTCGGGATCAAGCAGACGAGGAGGGCGATGAGCGTGGGCACATCGGTCCCGAGGCTCTTGATCGGCTCGCGGAGCCCGAGGTACGTCATCATGTAGCGTTCGGCGTTCCACGCGACCGCCCAGAGCGGAACCACCACGATCGTGAAGATCAGGGTGAAGGCCGTGAGGACGAGGGTGAGCGCGATCTCGTTGGGGGTTCGCTGGCGCACTGCGCCCTCGACCAGCGCGATCATGCGGTCGAGAAAGGACTCGCCCGGCGACGCGGTGATGTGGACGACGATGCGGTCGGAGAGCACCAGGGTGCCACCCGTCACGCCGGAGCGATCACCGCCGGCCTCGCGGATGACGGGTGCCGACTCCCCGGTGATCGCCGACTCGTCCACGGAGGCGATTCCCTCTGTGATCTCGCCGTCACCGGGGATGACCTGCCCCGCCAGGACGACGACGGTGTCGCCGGCCTCGAGGTCGGTCGACGACACTGGCTCGACGCCGGTGGGGCCGAGGCGCCACGCGGGCGTGTCGCGCCGAGTGCGCCGCAGCGATTCGGCCTGGGCCTTGCCGCGCTCCTCTGCGAGGGCCGTGGCGAAGTTGGCGAAAAGGACGGTCAGGAAGAGCCAGGCGTCGAGCGCGATGAAGTACGTGAGCGCGACCTGGCTCGAGGAGCCGCCGGCGGCCGACTGGAGGATGAAGAGCAGGGTCAGGACGGCGCCGACCTCGACGACGAACATGACCGGGTTCTTCCACTGGATGTCCGGGCGCAGCATCACGAGCGCCTGCTTCAGCGCGGCGCGAACCAGATCGGGCGCGAAGAGGTCCTCGCGCTTGACCCGGCGTGTCGGCAGGTGGGGGTCAACGGTCGGCGCGGGGGCGGGCATGGGCGCGAGCTATCCCCCGAAGGGGATGGGCCCGAGGTGCTCGGCCAGGGGGCCGAGGACCGCCACGGGCAGGAAGAGCAGAGCGCCGATGATCATGATGGTGCCCAGCACCAGGAAGCCGAAGGTGGCGCTGTCGTCCCGGAGCGTTCCCATCGTGACCGGAGACGGCTTCTTCCGGCCGAGACCGGCGGCCAGCGCAATCGGGGCGATGATCGGCAGGTAGCGCGCGAAGAGCATCACGAGGCCCCCCGCGATGTCCCAGGCGACCGCGGCGGGTGCCGGGTTGGGATTGCTGTTGAACCCGTAGGTCACGTTCAGCCCGTCGAAGGCGGCCCCGTTGTTCGCCGAAGACGAGGAGAACTGGAACACGATCTGGGAGAGTCCGTGCGGGCCGGGATTGCTGACCGCGTCCATTCCCCAGGAGGTGGCGGCGAACAATCCGGTCGGCCCCAGGATCATGATCGGGTGCACGAGCAGCGAGAGCATCGCGAGCTTCATCTCCCGGGCACCGACCTTGCGGCCCAGATACTCTGGGCTGCGCCCCACCATCTGGCCGGTCACGAAGATGCCGATGATGAGGAAGACGAGCAGGTTGATCATCCCGACACCCTTGCCGCCGTAGACGCAGTTGAGCCACATGCCGAGGAACGGCGACAGCGCGGCCAGGGGATTCAGACTGTCCATCTCGCAGTTGACCGCGCCGCACGTGAACGTGGTGGTGATGGCTGCGAAGGTCGCGCCCGCGGAAGTGCCGAAGCGCAGCTCCTTGCCCTCGAGGTTGCCGAGGTGCTGGTCGACCGGCAGCCCCGCGACCGCGGGAGGGGCCGGGATGCGGGCGCCGCCCGTGGCGTCGCGCAGCGCGAAGCCGGCGCCGGCGGGGCGCGCGATCAACGCCGGGTTCCCGTGGAGCGTGTCCCAGTAGATCGACCAGCCGATCAGGCTGATCAGCAGGACGAGCATGACCGCATAGAGGACGACGGCGTGCCGCCGTCGGCCGAGCATCCGCCCGTACATCAGCACCAGCGCCATCGGGAAGACCATCATCAGGACCGTCGTCAGGATGTTCGTCGTGGCGGTCGGGTTCTCGAGCGGGTGGGCCGAGTTCATGCCGTAGAATCCGCCACCGTTGGTCCCCAGCATCTTGATGGGGACGAAGGCCGCCAGGGGGCCGACCACGATGGTCTGCGTCCTCGCCTGTCCCGCGTCGAGCAGGGCGACATCGTGCGCGCTTCGATACGTCATCGGCATGCCTTGCTGGAGATAGAGCACTCCCGCGATCAGCGCGATCGGCAGGAATGCGTAAGCCACGACCCGCCACATGTCCACGAAGAAGTTACCGATCAGCGTCTGGCCTCGCAGGAGCCGGATGATCGCCGTCAGCGCGCACAGGCCGACCGCGGCCGAGAGGAAGAGGTTCGGGATGACGAAGAAGAGCTGGCTGAACGTGGACAGGTGCTGGTCGCCCGCATAGTGCTGGAGATCGGTGTTGGTCATGAACGAGATGACGCTGTGGAAGATGGTGGTCGGCGAGAGCATGCCCCGGCCCAGGGAGTTCAGCGGCATGAGCGGCTGCAGCGCCAGGACGACGAAGCCGAAGACGAAGAGCGCCATGTTGAAGATGAGCATGGAGACGGTGTAGGCCTTCCAGTCCTGGGGGCCGGTATCGAGGCGGTGCTCGAACCAGCGCAGGGGGCGCGGGGGCGCGTAGCTCCCCTCCATCAGGAAGGCGGCGTAGCGACTCACGGGAATCGACAGCGCGACCGCGGTGGCCAGGATCAGGAGCGGCAGGACCCACATGGGGTGACTAGAAGCGCTCCGGGCGGATGAGCGCCGCGAACAGATAGATGACCACGAGGAGCGTCACGATTGCGGTGACGTAGATCACGGCGCCGGATCAGATCCGCTCGCAGGCGATGACGAACGCGAGACAGAGCCCCAGCGCGACGAGGCCAAGCAGGAACATCGCAGGGAGCCACACCACGAGGTTCATTCGGCGCACTCCTTCCGCCCGGCGGCGGCACGTATCTCCGAACGCTAGCGCCAGCAGCAAGCGACGTGCCAGTGCTGTCGGCGGCAAGAACTGTTGCGGATCACGCGGATAGAACCTCCGCCGGCGTGGCGAATCGGGGAGGCCTCGCCCCAGGTGTGGTCGCGAGTCCACGGCCGCGCCACGCAACTCGCAGCGGCATTGACAGGCCCGGAGGGTGCGCCCAGACTCGGGAGGGTCGCAGCAGAGAGCCGTGCGCCTATCAGCAAGGAGGACATGCACATGCCGGTTTACATGGTCGAGCGCAACCTGAAGGGCATCACGATGGACCAGCTGGGAGCGGCTCAGAAGAGCGCTATCGAGACCGGGAAGAAGATGACGGCCAGCGGGAAGAAAGTCCGGTATATCCGCAGCACGTTCGTCCCGGACGAGGCCCGTTGCATGTGTCTGTTCGAGGCCACGGGCCCAGAGCTGGTGAAGGAGCTGAACGAGCAGGCGAAGATTCCGTTCACGCGGATCGTGGAGGCGATGGACCTCACACCGTAGTTCAGTCGAACGTCAGCACGGTGCGCGCGACCTCGCCCGCCTTCATCGCGCGGAAGGCCTCGTTGAGATCGTCGAGGTGGCCACGGCGGCTGACCATCTCGTCGAGCAGCAGCCGGCCCTGGCGATAGAAGTCGAGGTAGCGCGGGATGTCGATGCGGAACCGGTTGGAGCCCATGCGAGAGGTCTGCACCCGGCACTCCGGACGGATGGCCAGCCACGGGAACTCGATCGTCGCGTCGGGGGGCAGCACGCCCACGATGGTGGCCGTCCCGCGGATAGCCAGGCACTCGATGGCCTGCCGGCAGAGCGCGGCGCTGCCGACGGCCTCGAAGGCGTGATCGACGCCGGCGCCGGCGGTCAGCGCGCGCACCGCCTTGACAGCCTCGTCCCGCGAGCTGTTCACGGCGTGGGTGGCGCCGACGCGCCGGGCCATCTCGAGCTTCGAGTCGAAGATGTCGACCGCGATGATCTGCCGGGCGCCGCCGATGCGGGCTCCCTGCACGATGGAGAGGCCGACGCCGCCGCAGCCGAACACCGCGACCGTCTGCCCGGCCTCGAGCCCGGAGGTCCGCAGGGCGGCGCCCACCCCGGTGAGGACTCCGCAGCCCACCAGGGCCGCGCGATCCAGCGGCAGGTCGGGATCGATCTTCACGACCGAGTTCTCGTGGAGCAGCATCCGCTCGGCGTAGCTGCCGACCCCGGCGAAGGGCCAGAGCGCGCGGCCGCGCTGCGAGAGCCGCGGCGGAGCGGAGGCGGGGCGGGCCACGCCGCCGCCGACGCAGAGATTGGGATGGCCGGCGAGGCACTGCGCGCAGCTGCCGCAGAAGCCTGAGAGGCAGGCGACGACGTGATCGCCACGTTGCACCGTGATCACCTCCGCTCCGACCGCCTCGACGACGCCGGCACCCTCGTGGCCCAGCACGATGGGTCGATCGAGAGCATAGCGGGAGGCGCCATCGACGACGTGGAGATCGCTGTGACATACGCCGGTCGCGACGGTGCGGACGAGGACCTCGCGGCCGAGCGGCTTGTCGAGCTCGACGGTCTCGATCGGGACGGGCTCGTGGGGTCGGTGAAAGACCGCGGCGCGCATCTCCATGGCTTCTCCCTCCGCGTCACACCAGCCGCGGGCGATCCCCCTCGACGATGACCCGCCACAGCACCCGGCTCTGGCTCCGGTCGTAGTCGCCGTGGGCGCGGTGCATCGTCGCGCGGTCGTCGATGACGAGGACGTCGCCCTTCCGCCAGACGTGGTGGTAGACGATCTCCGGCCGGATCATCCGGTCGAGCAGGTCGCGCATGTAGGCGCGGCTCGCGTCGGGGGCCATGCCGCTGATGTGCGTGGCCTTCGAGATGTGGAAGTAGACCGCTCGGGATCCGTGCATCGCGTGGGTGCGGACCATCGGGTGCTCGACCGGCGTGCCGTACTTGTCCCGGTCCTCCTGACGCATATCGGGGTGGCCGTCGAGGCCGTTGAAGGTCGTGAGCGACTCGAGGCGCCGGCGCTCGTCGTCGGACAGGGCGAGATAGGCTGCACGCATGTTCGCGACGCTGGTGCCGCCGCCGGCCGGCGGGACCTCGACCCCGTACAGGATGGTGGCGGCCGGCGGCCGCTCGCGGTTCGTGTGGTCGGTGTGCCACTGCTCGGCCGGCCGCTGCCCGTTCCGGTGCCAGATCAGCCCGATCAGGGGGAAGCCGGGCATGTTGTGCTGCGAGTAGTGCTGCTCCATCGGCGGCCCGAAGACCGATGCCGCGGCGAGGTACTGGACGGGCGTCAGGGACTGGCCGCGGAGCACCAGGGCTAGGTGGTCGCCCAGGGCGCGTACCAGCGCGAGCCGGGTCGGCTCGGCGACCGGCGCGCCGAGATCGACGCCGGCGACCTCGGCGCCGAGCGAGGGATGAAGCGGCGTGATCTGCAGATCGGCCATGGCGTGGCGTCCGGGCGTCGATCATACTCCAGCGCCGGGCGGATGTGGCGGGCCCGTGGGGCCGATGAGGACAGCGGTTGCCGCTGATGGCGTGCTCGCCTATGGTTGGTCTGCCGCAACGGCCCGGCCGTCGGGTCCCGAGTCCGTGAACCCCGGAAGCGAAGGAGGCGCGAGTGAGCGTGAAGAAGAATTTCTACAGCGACAACGTGTCCGGTGCCGCCCCGGAGATCCTGGCGGCGCTTCTCGCGGCCAACACCGGCGACACCGCCCCCTACGGGGCCGACCCGACCACCGAGGGGCTCCAGGCGCGCTTCGCGGAGCTGTTCGAGACCGACGTCGAGGTCTACCCGGTCGGAACGGGGACCGCGGCCAACGGGCTCTGCGCGTCGATCGTCGCTGCGCCCTACGGGGCGATCTATGTGTCCGACGCCGCCCACCTCCACGGCAGCGAGTGTGGAGGGGCGGAGTTCTGGTCGGGTGGAAACGCGCGAACGATCCCGGTGCCGAGCACCGACGGCAAGATCGTCGCCGCCGAGCTGGCGCGGATGGTCGACGAGGCCGTCGCCCGGCCCGCCACGGAGGTGCCCCCGCGAGCGATCAGCATCACCCAGGGCACCGAGGCCAGCACGGTGTACACCCTCTCCGAGCTGCGCGCCCTCGTCGAGGCGGCCCGGGCGCGACGTCTCTGGGTGCACATGGACGGGGCGCGGCTGGCCAACGCCGTCGCCCGCCTCGGCTGCACACCGGCCGAGGCGACCTGGAAGGCGGGCGTCGACGTGCTCTCCTTCGGCGCCACCAAGAACGGCGCGCTCGCCGCCGAGGCCGTGGTGTTCTTCGATCGCGAGCTGGCCCGGACCATGCGCTACCGGAGGCGGCGTGGGGGTCACCTCTTCTCGAAGATGCGGTTTCTGTCCGTCCAGCTCGAGGCCTTCATCGAGAACGACCTCTGGCTGCGCAACGCCCGCCACGCCAACGCCATGGCCCAGCGGGTGCGGGAGGGGCTGGCCAAGATCCCCGGCGTGCGGTTCCGGAGCCCGACCGAGATCAACTTCGTGCTCGTCAACCTGCCCCAGCCCGTGTGGGACGGACTGGTCGCCGATGGCTACAGCTTCTCCCGCCGAGGTGCACCCGCCGAGGGCATCGTCCGCATCGCGTGTGCCTTCGACACGACGGAGGAGGCGGTGGACGCTCTCGTGGAGACCGCCCATCGCCATGCCCGCGCTCGGCAGGAGGCCTGGTGAGACGAGCCCGCGCGCGGGCGATCCTGCTGCTCGCTGTCCCCCTGTTGCTCGTGTTGTACTCGAGCGGGTCGGCGGAGGAGCAGGCGGGCGCCAGCCAGCTCGTCAAGAACGCGCGGAATCCTCTCGCAGACCAGACGAGCCTGCAGGTGCAGCCCAACTTCAACTTCGGCGTTGGCGATGAACGAGACACGCAGTACGTCTTCAACATCCAGCCCATCGTGCCGATTCACCTCCCTGGCTCGTGGACGCTGTTCTCCCGGACCATCCTGCCCCTGATCGATGAACCGGGATCGGAAGCAGGCCAGGGCTACACCTTCGGCATCGGCGACATCCAGCAGGCGCTGTTCCTGTCGCCGCCCAGCTCGAAGGCGTTCATCTGGGGTGCAGGTCCGGTGTTCCAGTTCCCCTCGGCCTCGTCGACGAGCCTGGGAACCGGCAAGTGGGAAGTGGGCCCAACGGTCGCCGCCATCTACACCGGGCAGTGGTGGCAGGTGGGAGCCCAGGTGAACAACCTGTGGTCGTTCGCCGGGGACTCGACGCGGGCCTCGGTCAACACGATGTTCCTGCAGCCGCAGGTCAATTTCTTCCTGCCCGACGAGTGGTACCTGACGTTCGCGCCGCAGGTGACCGCCGACTGGAAGGCCAGCCCGGGCGATCGCTGGACCGTGCCGGTGGGGGGAGGGATCGGCCGGGGCTTCACGATCGGGCGGCAGTCGGGGACCGCGCAGATCGAGGCCTACTCCAACGTGGAGCGGCCGACGGGCGCCTCGACGTGGAGCCTCATCTTCACCGTGCAGTTCGTGTTTTCGCAGTGAGCGCCCAGACGCACGTGAAGGTGCGCCGCATGCTGCCGGATGGCCGGCTGGAGCCCGTCGAGGCCGGGCGGATGGCGGAGCCGGCGCCCGTCCAGGGGGCGATCCACTGGGTGGATATCGCAGGCGCCTCGCGGGCCGATCTGCGGGCTCGGCTGATCGCGGTCGGCCTGGCGGAGAGCTTTGCCGGTCAGGTGACCGACCCGGCCGCGCGGTTCGACCTGATCATCGAGGAGCAGGCGGTCTGCTTCAACCTGACCGCCCCCGCGGCCTGGTGGCAGGACTTCGATCGCGCCGCCGTCCACGTCGTGGCGCTCGAGGGAAAGCTGGTGACCGCGCACGTCGACCCGTTCCCGGAGCTCGGGAAGGCTCTCGAGCACATGACGCACCTGGATCCACGACTGCCGCGCACGACCTTCGGTCTCATCATTGCGCTGCTCCGCATCTTCTTCCTCGCTGACGGCAACTTCTACCACGGGCTGCGCCGTCAGGCGGGGCGGATGGAGGCCATCCTCGACGGCAGCGTTGCCGACTTCCGTCTCGAGGAGCTGATCGCGAGCGAGCGGGCGGCCTCCCGCGTGTCGGAGACGTGGCTCGACAACGAGGCGACGATCAAGCGTCTCACCGGCGTCGCCCTGCGACCGCTCGACGTCACCGCCCTCGCCGGCTCGATCGGTCTCCTGGGCGAGGCCGCCCGCGTGTTCCGGCAATCGCTCGCCGAGCTGGAGAAGCGACTCGACAAGAACCACCGCCACTACGAGTCGGTGATGCAGGCGATGACCGAGCGGAGGCTCCGCTTCTTGACGGTGATCTCGGCGGTGTTCCTGCCCCTGGGGCTGATCGCCGGCATCTACGGGATGAACTTCCCGAACATGCCCGAGCTGCAGTCCCGGTACGGGTTCGAGATCGTCGTGGGCGTGATGATCATCCTGGGCCTCGGGGCCGTCGTCTACTTCCATCGTGGGGGCTGGTTCCGGTAACGCGGTTTACCCCCCCGCGACTCCTCAGCGTGGACCGTTGACGGCCGCTGCCCCGTTTGATACGCAGGGGCACGGCACTCACCTGCCGCTCATCGATGGTCACCCTGGGAAGGCTCTCGCTCATCCTTGCCATGGGGCTCGCGCTCGGCGGACCGCTCGCTGCCGAGGCGCAGCCGGCCCGGCGGATGCCCGTCGTGGGGTATCTATCGGCGCGATCCCATTCCAACCCGGATGTCCAGCGTTATTTGGATGTCACTCGGCAAGAGCTGCGATCGCTCGGCCATGTCGAGGGTCAGACCATCGCGATCGAGTACCGGTGGGCGGACGGCAAAGTCGAACGACTCCCGGAGCTTGCCGCCGAGCTGGTTGGCCTGCAGGTGGACGTCATCGTTGCATCCGGTGGTGTCCCGGTGGCCCAGGCCGCCAAGCAGGCGACCAAGGCGATTCCCATCATCATGACTGGTCCTGCCGACCCGGTGGCCGACGGGCTGGTCGCAAGTCTCGCGCGACCGGGGGGGAACGTCACCGGGTTCGCGATCGTCTCGCACGAGTTGATCGGCAAGGAGCTGGAGCTTCTCCGGGAGGCGGTGCCCAAGGTCACCCGCGTGGCGGTGCTCTGGAACCCGGCCAATCGCGGAAACACCCACCAGCTGCGGGCGGCAGAGGGCGCGGCTCGGGCGCTGGGGCTGCAGCTTCAATCCTTCGGGGTGCGTGATCCTGGCGAGATCGACGGAGCATTCCAGGCAATGACGAGGGAGCGGGCCGGCGCGCTCGTCGTCCTGCTCGACTCGATGCTCCTGGGTCAGCGAGGACGGATCGCGGACCTCGCGGCGCGTAACCGCCTACCGGCCGTGTATGGATTGCGGCTGCATGTCGATGCCGGAGGTCTAATGGCCTACTCCGCGAGCCCGAGCGAGGTCTCTCGTCGGGTCGCCAGCTACGTGGACCGGATCCTGAAGGGGGCCAATCCCGCCGACCTCCCCGTCGAGCTGCCGACCCAGTTCGAGCTGACGATAAACATGAAGGCCGCTCGAGCCCTCGGCCTGACGCTGCCGGCGTCGCTGCTCTCGCGAGCGGACCACACCATCGAGTGAGATCGGCTACACGGAGACCCGGCTCACCAGGGCGCCGTGGTCGGAGAGCGCCTCCCTTCTGAATTGGCCCGCATCGTATCCGGGGTCGACCAGCGACGTCTCGAGCCCCTTGGCGGTTCCCCTGACCAGCATCGTGTGATCGAGGTTCAGGGACTCCGACACTCTCTTACCCACCAGCCTCGCGCAGAACGCATCGCCACCCCACGTGCGCTGCGGGTCGCGATAGCGATCGCCCTTCTCGAGCCGGTGCCGCCAGGCTGACGAGTGATACTCGTCGTCGTCGATGTTCAGGTCACCGGTGACCACGGTGCATCGCGGTGGTGCGGCGGATACGCCATCCATGACGATCCGCATCTGCGCGGCCCGGCCCGCTTCCTCCTCCGGGGTGGGATACATGCACTCCTCGGAGTGCTGGAGGTGCGTGGTATAGACCCTGGCGAACGCGTGGGGCCCGCTGTGCAGGTCGAACGCGAAGACGCCCTTGGCCGCCGACTTGGTTCGCCCGACGAGTGTCTCCACGGGGAAGGGTGTGAACGTCGGATTGCCGACGAGGTACCTGCTCGCCACCAGGATGCCCGAATTGACTCCCATGCCGCGAGGGCCGATGTTGTAGAAGCAGTGCACGTAGCCCGCATCCATCAAGCGATCGGTGAGATAGAGGGCGGCGTGCAGATCGAAGACCTCGTACAGGCAGACGACGTCGGCCTCCTGGCGAACGATCGCATCCGCGATGGCCTCGATGCGCGCCGGCCAGGGCATCACGCCGCCATCGCTGATCGGGTAGCCGCCGCCCACACAGCACACGTTCCAGGAGAGGAGCGAGAAGGTGCGATCGGCTGGCAAGGTCTTCGCCGGTCCGTGTGACCGGCGGTGGAGATACGGGCGTCGCTGCAGGCGCGCGGCGACATGGCGGAGGGCGATGCCGGGCGCGGTGGCCAGCGCCGCCAGGATCGCGTGGCCGCACAAGCCGGCCAGCAGCAGTAACTTGCGCCCGGTGTTCGCCAGCCGGCTCGCCCCGGGGTTCAACAGGTCCACGACGGCGATCAGCCGGTACCGCTCGTGACAGCGGCACACCGGATCCGTGAGACAGGAGGCCAGACGAAACACCGCGGTCGTCAACCGTCCGCTCGGAGCGTCGGCGCTCCCAGCCATTCGGGGGCTACTCGTGGTAGCGGGACGTCTCGCCAGCCCTCGCGGCCGGCGAGCCGGCCCCGGGGCCCAGCTCGGCGTTGGCCGCGCGCGCGATCGCGGCGACCACCGCCGGGAAAGCGTCCTGGGTCACCGTGGTCTTGCCGCGCTTGGGAAACGGGAAGCCGTTCTCGATGAGGCCCGGACCCGGACGGATCTCGAGGGTCGCCATCTGACGGAACGGGACGCCGCCGAGCCGGTCAGGCACGTTCAGGCCGAGTGGTCTCCAGTCGCTGTGGCAGTACTGATCGAATTCGCGCTGTGCCGCCTTGAGCGTGGAGAAGGGAATTGCATCCACGAGCTTCCACGGATAGAGCCTGGGCCCGATGTTGAAGTTCCGGTGCCGGACGAGCTCGTTGTTGGGAACGCGCTTGGTCGAGTCCCACCAGATGCCGTCGACGTACTCGAGTGCCCGGCGGGTCGCAGGCTGGGGCAGGGGCCCGAGCTTGACCAGGGCATCCCGGAGCAGCACGGTGAGCTCGCGGTTGTACTCGAGCTCGCTGCTCGCGGCTTGACGGCGGATGAGCGTGCCGGCGAGCTTGGCGCCGATCAGGTTCGAGTAGGCATCCTCGGGTGAGAAGGCCGACGGCCGCTCGGCGAACCGGGTGGACGACCAGCCGTACCACGTGGCGATCTCGTGCCAGATGGAGGCCTGGAAGTCGAGCCACTCGGCGAGGCTGGTGATCACCTCCCGTGCGCCGTACTGGCGCACCAGGCGGGGGTCGAGGGGCTTCACGACGATGCGGCGCTCCGCGCCCTCGCCGGCGATCGGGATGATGCCCCCGCTGGCCGCGATGCGACCGATCTGGGAGACGAGGTAGAGGGTCCGGTCGGCGTTGTCCCGGACGTGGGCGATGTCGATGAAGCCGCCTCGGCACGTGTACAGGAGGCCTGACTCCTCGTCGGCGAGGATGCGCTCGCCTCCACGCGGCTGGAGCGCGACAACTCCCATGCCGTACTGATGCGTCCCGAGGGTGTCGATGTCGAGCACGCTCCGGATCTTGTAGCCCGGCACCGGGACCGACCCGACCTCGGCGCCGACGTCGTAGCCGAAGACGCAGCAGGGTCGCAGCCGCGTCGGCTCGGGCAGGTCGGCGACCTGCTTGGTGTCGAGCCCCGAGAAGAACGCCGCCTCCAGCTCCTCGTCGCGCGCCGGGTTCTGAGCCGTGTCCCACTTCTGCTCGCAGGCGGACGACAGCAGGGCGAGCACGACGACGATCCAGGCGCCGTAGCGAAGGGACACGGGCATACGCAACCGATGGTGCCAGGGTTCTCGGGAGCGGTCAATCCGCCGGGCGGGATGCTTACAAAAACGTCATCGGCCGCTGGGGCCGGTTGCCCCCAGCACGCGAAGCGCGTAGTCGCGATTGTCCTGGTACCAGACATTGCCCAGGTGGCCGCCGTAGGGGAACACGGTCACACGGGACCCGAGGGCTTGCTGCAGCTCGCGGAGCGACTGGCGGGCGATCAGCACATCGTCTTCGTTGTGGACGATGTGCACCCGGGCGTTGTCGCGCAGGTGGTCCAGGATCGGCGTCAGGGAGCTACGCCGGGCGAAGCCCTTCAGGTCGCTCGCGGATCCCACGGTGGACCGCGTCCACACCGGCACCCCCAGCCGCTCGATGTAGTCGAGGAAGCTCACCCGGTTCGCGGCCTGGATGCGTCGTCTGGCCTCGGTAAGAGTGGCCGGACGATCGTCGCGGTTCTGGATGACGTCGGTCACGTACACGAGCTCGGGCAGGGCCATCTGCAGCGCCTTTGCCAGGAGGAACTGGAGCTGCTCCCTCGTGAAGGTCGAGAACTGGCTCGTCAGCCGGTCGAACACCGCCGGGTCGTCGCGGGGGTCCGTCGAGAACGAGTCGAGGATCGCCAGCGCTCTCGCGATCAGCGTCTCGGTCTCGGCCGGCCCGAACTTGGCCGGCAGGGCGGTCCAGAGGTCGACCTTGTGGAGGGCGTAGTCGAGGTCTAGCGGTGGATTCAGGAGGAGGTAGCCGTCGATGGCGATCTTCTGCTCGGACGCATCGAGCACGCTGAGATAAGCGCCCTCCAGCGCCCCGAGGCTGGCGCCCAGGAATGCGATCCGCGTCGTGGTCACGCGGTACTGCGCTCGCAGCACCGCCAGGGTCTGCTGCATGGCCTCGTACAGGTCGCGCGCATCGGCCGGAGCGTAGCCGGGGGCACCGCTCTGGCTGGCCGACAGGGCGAAGTTCCAGCTCATCGGCGAGGGAAGGATCACCACATGGAAGCCCTGCTGCTGGAAGAGCCACGCGAAGTACGTGCCGAGGCCGAAGTACGGGTTGGACCCGATGCCTGCCAGGACGAAGAGCAGAGGGGCGGGGTGGTCCTGCCGATAGACGGTGACGCTGAACTCGTCACGCCCTTCCAGGGAGGGCAGCTGGCCACGTCCGGTGATCAGCGGGATGTGGACCACCTCGCGCTTGAGGCGAGGAATCAGGTTATCCGCATTCACGATCGCGGTGGTGACCGTCGCCAGATACGGGTCGCGGTACGGGTAGCGATACTCCGTCTCGGCGGCCGTGGGTGCGAGCAGGCACACCGAGATCGCCACGGTGACGTAAGCGTGCAGGCGCATCCGGTGCCTCCGTGCCATTCCAGGCCATCCCATGCCGTGCATCCTACTGACGGGACCCGGTGAGGGGAGCCAAAGTTCCCGCGACCGACCGGCCCCACTTGAGGCGGGCGCGCCACAAGAAGCACCAGCCACCCGACCTCGACGGCCGGTGCAAGGCTCGGAGATCTCAGGCGGCCGACTCGTGGCACGGCCGATGCTACACAGCTTAGCCCCAAGAGGTGACGGCGATGACGGTGAACCTGTGACCGAGCCGGGGACGCGACCGCTGCTCGAGCAGGTGCTGGCGGTCAAGGATCTGATCGACGCCGAGGAGGCGCGGAACCGGCCACGTGTGGAGGCGGTGCTACCGAAGCACCAGCTCAGTGCGCGAAACCTCGCGCACTACCTCGGCCTGCGCCGCAGGGATATTCGACGCCTTCAGCTCGGACTCGCCGCGGCGGGTCTGTCGTCGATCGGTCGCTCGGAAGGGCACGTTCGCGATACGGTGCTCCGTGTCTGCGCGTGGCTCGGCGGCGAGAGGGAGCCCCTGCCGGATCCGCTCGGTCGGGCTCGGGCCGAGAAGCTCCTACACGAGAACACGTACGCGCTGCTCGGCCCGCGGCCCGCCGATCGCCACGTGTTCATCATGCTGACCGCCCCGGCCGCCGCGCAGGTGACCACGAAGTGGGCAACCGAGGTGATCCGGGCGGGGGCCGACGTGCTGCGCATCAACGCCGCCAACGAGGCGCCGACCGAGTGGGCGGTCATCGCCGCCACGTTCAAGGCGTGCGCCGCGGCACAGGGCAAGCAAGGTCGCGTCTTCGTCGATCTTCCCGGCCCGAAGCTGCGGACCGAGATCCGAGCTCTCGAGGACGTGGTCATCCACTTGCCCCGCCGCAAGGACCGTCAGGGCCGGACGGTGGCACCGACCGAGGTCCTGCTCGTCGGCGAGTACCACGGAGGATCCGAAGTGCCGGTGCCGCCGGGATGGCTCCATCAGCTCGAGGCCGGCGACACGATCGCGTTCACCGATGCGGC
>Ga0187773_10000522_pt1 | contig 15168 bp, 10 predicted proteins | sample 0216_BV02_MP05_1_FD_133133 | JGI IMG/M metagenome (GOLD analysis project Ga0187773, IMG submission 133133) | Tropical peat soil microbial communities from peatlands in Department of Meta, Colombia - 0216_BV02_MP05_10_MG | ecosystem: Environmental > Terrestrial > Soil > Wetlands > Peat | place...
CGGCCTTATCCCTCAATTCCAAAGAGTTGAAGATGTGGGGGTCAATCTCATTGCCACTTTGCCGGGAGAGGGCCAGGAGACGGCGCTGATTCTGAACGGTCACCTGGATACGGTACCCCCTTCGTCGTCCATGGCCTATCCGCCGTTCCAGGCTGTGGTCCGCGACGGCTTGTTGTGGGGGCGCGGCTCCTGTGACATGAAAGGCGGCCTTGCCGCCATGGCCTGCGCCATGGCCATGATTCGCGCCGCCAATCTGCCGCTCAAGCGCTCGGTCATTTTTACCGCCGTAGCTTCCGAAGAGCAGGGCAATCGGGGGACTGCGGCCTTGATCCGAAAGGGCCTGAGAGCCGAATGGGCAGTGGTCGGTGAGCCCACCGGGCTTGATCTGGTGATTGCCCACAAAGGCGTGGACCGGTATCGCTTCCAGATCGAAGGACGCGCGGCGCATGAGAGTCTGCCAGAGCGTGGCACCAACGCGATTGTTGCCGCTGCCCATTTGATCGCCGCACTTGACCGGAATCTGTTCTCCAAGGTCATGCGCGAAAAGCATTCTCTTTTGGGCCCTGCCACCTACAACATCGGGACTATCCAGGGCGGGGTCAGCCGTAACACGGTCCCTGATCGGTGCACCTTTCAAGTCTCCAAACGATGGCTGCCCGGCGATTCGCCTGCGGCCATCCGAAGGGAACTGGAGAAAGCCATTCGCGAGGTTGAGACGGAGGCGAAGGTTTCCTTCGTTCGGGAGCCCGACATGGAGCGGGTACCCCATCCCCCGCTTGAATTGGGTCCCGATCACCCCCTTACACGAACACTGGCCATGGTGATCCATCGGGTTATCGGCCGCATGCCGGTCTTCTCCGCCATGCCGGCCTTCACCGACGCCGCCCTGTTTCAGGATGCCGCGATCCCCGCGGTTGTTTTTGGGCCGGGGGACCTGGGATTGGCCCACAGCGACTGCGAGAACATTCCGATTTCCCAGCTTGGACAGGCAACTAGAGTGTATGCCGCCCTTGCCGTGATCGCTGCGAATAGCCTCTGAAAAAGACCCGGAAAAATCCGGTGACCAGCAGGGTCCGAGCCAGGCTTTTCGAAGGTCTTATAGATGCCGTGCCAGTTGATGCGCCGCTTGAATGGCGTGATGGAGATTTTCCACTTTGACGCAATCGCCCGCGGGGTAGACATCCCAGCCGTTTCCCTCCCGGAGGAGCTCCTGATAAAGCTTCCGCCGAGGCCTGAAACCGACGCAGGAAATCACGCTGTCTGCCGCCAGCAGTCTCTCCTGACCGTCCGCCAGGGTTACCAAAACTCCCCGGTCAGTGATTTCCTTCGGTGAGGCGCTGCAGAGCAAAGAAACACCCGCCCGATTCAGCTGATAGAACAGGGTGGCCCGGTTCACGTAGTGCTCCTCGGCCAGTAGCTCGGCCTCGGGGAGAAGGTCAACCAGCTGCACCTGTCGGCCCTCGTGGGCCAGGTGCCAGCCCATCTCGCATCCGACGAACCCGGCCCCGATGATCAGCACCCGCCTTCCCAAAGGCGCTCGATCCGCGAGGACATTTACCACCGGAAGCGCCTTTTCACCGCCGGGCACCTTCAGCGGACTCATTTCTGCGCCCGTGGCAACTACGACGACATCGGGGACCAGGGTCTTGAGAAATTCGACGTCTCCTTCCCGGTTGAGGACCACTTGGACCCCGCTGCGCTCCAACCGGCGGCGGATATAGTCAAAATAGCGCCGGAGGTCCTCCTTGAAAAAGGGAATCGACCCGCGGCGAAGATTCCCACCCACCTCGCGGTCCTTTTCGCACAGCGTGACCCGGTGGCCCCGGGCTGCAGCTGTGACCGCCGCTTCCATGCCGGCCGGACCGGAACCCACCACCACCACCCGTTGCGGGTGTTCCGTTCGAACCAGGCGGCATTCCTCCAGCTCCCCGAGTGCCGGGTTGACGGTGCATTGGGTCAGATGACCTTTTCGCATAACCAGATGACACTGGTTGCATTTGATACACGGCCGGATCTCTTCGGGCCGGCCGTGTCGCGCGTTATATCCCCAGGCTGGATCGGCCAGATGCGCCCGACCCACGGCGATCAGGTCAGCGGCTCCTCCGGCCAATGCGGCTTCGGCATCCTCCGGAAGGTTGAAACCACCAGCCGCGATGACCGGCACTCGCACCCCGGCTTTCACCTTTTCGGCCAGGACCAACAGCGGATTCCGTTCCAGGGTGTACAGGGAAGGAACAGCCGGATATTCCGGCACCTCCCCCATTTTGATGGGTCCGCCGAGGCTGGCCACGTGAAGGTAGTCGACGCCCGCCTGCTCCATGTGGCTCCCGATGCGGCAGGCGAGGGCGGGGTCCACTCCGCCGGGCAGGTTTTCGAAGCCGTTGTACTTAAAGCCGATGATGAAGCCTTCTCCGCAAAGCTTCCGGATGCGCCGCACGATTTCCGAGGGAAACCGCATGCGCCGATCGAGGTTCCCGCCATACGCGTCGCTGCGGCGGTTCGTATGGGGGGAGATAAACTGGCTGATGAGATACCCGTGGGCTCCGTGCACTTCCACGCCATCAAACCCCGCGCGCTGGGCCCGCCAGGCACCTTGAACGTACGCGTCGATGAGTTCCTCGATTTCTTCAAGGTTCAGTTTCCGGGGGGCCTGCGGGTACAGGGAACATTCGATGGCCGAGGGGGCCACCGGCCTCTTCCCGATGACTCGCCTCGAGGCGGTGCCGCCGTGGATCGATATCTGCATGAGGATTTTTGCGCCGAACGGGTGCACGACTTGCGGCAACTGGCTCAACCCGCAGATGAGACGATCGTGATAGGCGCCCATCGAAGTGGTCTCGGTGTATTCGTGGCGCAGATGGGTATTTTCAGTTAACAGCAGGCCCGCGCCGGCCTGGGCCCGGGCCCGGAGGAAGTTGACGTAGCGATCCGATATGCTGCCGTCGTGGTGGTTAAACTTGGTGCCCATGGGGGCCAGGACCAGGCGATTCGGGATTTCGTGGCCGCGGATGGTGACGGGAGCAAAAAGCCGGGGATATCTCATGGACCTTTCCTCCTGAGGAAGGACCTGCATTCTCCGCCCGGGGTGGCGGGCGGAGAGGTTCTTTGCGATACGGCGACAAGGACCGTATCGGCATCAGCCTTTTGCCGGGGCGCCCGGCCGGCGTCGGCTTCGCGGATCGAGCACGTCCCGAAACCCGTCGCTCATGAGGTTGAACGCCAGTACCGCCAGCATGATGGCCAGTCCCGGGAAAATGGAGATCCAGGGGGCGATCTCCAGATAAGTCCGGCCTTCGTTCAGCATGGTTCCCCAGGAGGGAATGGGCGGTTGAATCCCCAGTCCCAGGTAGCTCAGCGCCGCTTCGATGAGAATCGCATAGGACATGCAGATCGCTGCCTGCACCACCGTGGGCGAGATGACATTGGGCAGAATGTGACCGAAAATGATCCGGACCGTTGAGGCGCCCAGCGCCAGCGAGGCCGTGACGTATTCCTGCTCCCGCTCGGCAAGGACCGATCCCCGGATGATGCGGGCGAACAACGGCATGTAGACGATGGCAATGGCCAGGGTCGCATTGCCCTCGCCATTGCCCAGCATGGCAGCCAGGGCGATGGCCAGAAACATTGCCGGAAAACTGAAAAAAATATCCATGGAGCGGCTGATCACCAGATCGATCCAGCCCCCGAAATACCCTGCCACCAGGCCGAAGACTCCCCCGATCAGCAGGGCCGCGAAAATGGAGATGACCGCTACCCGCAGGGAAATGCGAGCCCCATAGATCTCCCGGCTCAGGATATCGCGTCCGAAGCGGTCGGTGCCGAAAGGATGCTGCCAGCTGGGCCCCTGCAAGGTCTCCCGGTAGTTCTGCTTGAAAGGTTCATAAGGCGAAATCCAGTTGGCACCCAGGGCCTGAACCATCATGATCAAGAAAATGACGAGTCCAGAAAGGATGAGTTTGTTTCTCAAAAAGATCCGGGCGGCCATGCGTCGGCGGGCTCCTGATTTTATCTGCTCCCTTCCTAGAGTCGACATCTTCTCCTGTCCTAACGATTTGGCCGGCCGGGGGGAGAAACAGAGCCTCTTCTCCCTGCCGACCTTCTAATACCGGATGCGGGGATCAATGACGCTGTAGAGCAAGTCCACCAGCAGGTTGGTCAGCATAAAGACCAGGGCAATGAAGAGCACTGCCCCCTGGACCAGCGGATAATCGCGGTTGAAGATGGCCGAAAGCACCAGACGGCCCACCCCGGGCAGGGTAAAAACTTCCTCGACCACTACGATTCCCCCCAACAGGTAGCCCACCTGCACGCCGGCAACGGTAATGACCGGGATGATGGCATTGCGCAAGGCGTGGCGATAGATCACCAAACGTTCTCCCAGGCCTTTGGCCCGCGCGGTGCGCACATAGTCCTGTCCCAGCACCTCGAGCAGGCAGGCGCGGGTCATACGCATGATCATGGCCGCGCTGGCCGTTCCCAGGCAGATGGAAGGCATGGCCATTAGCTGCAGATTCCGCAGCGGGTCATCGAAAAAGCCGACATAATCCAAAGCCGGCATCCACCGCAACAACAGGCTGAAAATTAGAATCAGCATGGTGCCCTGCCAGAAGACCGGCAACGACAGCCCCAGCAGGCTAAGCACGCGGGTCACGTTATCGGGGGCGGTGTTGCTCCGGGTGGCGGAGAACACCCCCGCCGGAACACCGATCAGAAAGGCCACGACCAGGGCCAGAAACGTCAACTCGCCGGTTACCGGAAGGTGATCCAGGATGAGTCCCAGGACGGTTTTCCCGGTGCGCCAGGAAATGCCGAAGTTGCCCCGGGTTAGATTTTGTACCCAGTGAAGATATTGGATGTGGATCGGCTGATCCAAGCCGAAAAAGGTCTTGAGACTCTCCACCGTTTCTTTGGTGACCATGGCGTCCATCCCCATGATCTGCTCGACGACCGTGCCCGGGATGAGCTGCAGCATCAGGAAGACCAGGATGCTCACCCCGAACAGGGTTAGCAGGGTGGAGAGGATCCTGCGCAGCAGATATTGCCAGACATTGGAACTCATGCACGCATCTCTATCGGTGACATTCCGGCTCCGGGCTGCATGACGGCCGATCCCCAGGAAAATGTCAGTGTGAGTGTTCAGGGTCAGTCGGAATTCCTTTTGCTAAAAACTGACCCTGACACTTTCCACTGCTTTTTTGGTTCCGGCCACGCCGGGTCAGGCCTTCTCCAATTTGACGTTGCGCAACCCGTAAAAGAAACCGGTGGGATGCAGCTTAAGGTCTTTGACATATTTCTGAGCCGCATATACCATGTCCGCAGAGTAGAGCGGAATGGTGCAGGCCATCTGAGCCAGAATCATCTGGACGGATCGGTAGATCGCCTGGCGCTGCTTTACGTTCATGCCCCGGCGGCCTTCATCCAGCAAGGCGTCGGTGTAGGGGTTTCCAAAGCGGCGCGGATCATACCCGCCGGGAGCGGAGTGGAAATGCCGGTAGAGGGCCAGATCCGGGTCGATGAGCCCGCCCCAGGAGTTCATGGTGCAGGGCGATTTGCCCGCCAGCCAGTCCTTGATCCAGATGCCGATATCCACCGTGTCGATTTTGACCTTGATGCCGGCTTCGGCGCAGTTTTCCGCAATGATCTGCGCCGCGGCTGCCAGTTGAGGGTACCCGACAATGTTTCGGATGGTCAATTCCAGCCCGCTCGCGTAGCGCGTCTCTTTGATCAGCTGTTTGGCCCGTGCCACGTCGCGTTTCTCCAGCGGCAGTTCTTCCCGATCCACCGTCCAGAGCTTCAGTGCCGGGGGCAGCATGCCGAGGGGTTGGCCGATGCCGTTCCCGGCCACTTGGAGGATGGCATCTTTGTCAAGGCAGAGCTTGATGGCCTGGCAAACCCGGAAATCGGCGGTGGGATACTCGGTGACTTTACCGGTCTCCTTGTCGGGAAGGGTGTTCCCCACCAGGTCAAGAACCTCCCAACGCACCGAGGGGCCGCGATGGGTGACCAGGTTCTTCTCTTTCTGAACGATGAAGTAGTTCTTGGTGTCTTCGAAGGCGGCGATGTCAATGGTACCTGACCGCAGCCCGGCGACGATGGAGCTCTCGTCGGGCACGATCGTCACCCGAATCTCATCCAGGTGGATGTTGGATCGATCCCAGTAGTCTCCGAAGCGGCTGACGTGCAGGACACTGGTGGGCTCGAATTTCTCCAGCTTGAAGGGGCCGGTGCCGCAGGCGGCGGCCCGCAGTTCATTCCCGGTCTTGACAAAATCTTTGGGAATGACCGCGTTGTATTTTCCGCCCAGGGCGACCAAGAAGGGCCCGGAAGGGAATTTGAGCCTGAAACGTACAGTGTATTTGTCCACCACTTCGATGGCTTCGATGGCGATGAGGTCTCCCCGGCCGCCGGAACCGACCTTGGGATCGATGACCCGATCGTAGCTGTACTTTACGTCCTCGGAGGTCAGCTCGTTCCCATTGTGGAATTTGACCCCTTTGCGCAGGTGGAAGAGGTAGGTGGTCGGATTGGTCATCTCCCAGGAAGTCGCCAGTTGCGGCTTCGGCTGCATGTCGTAGTCGATCCACACCAGATTTTCATAGATCAGGGGCTTGCGGCGCTGCCATATATCCGCCCCTTCCAGATGGGGTTCAATACTCTGCGGGCCCGCGGGTACGGCGAACGTAAGTCTCTTGCTGGGGGATGCGCCAAACGCGGTCTTTATCATGGATGCCGGAACCGACGCCATGACCCCGGCCGCTCCTGCCGCCTTTAGCACCTCTCGGCGGGTCATCAGGGTTTTGCCAACGGTCGAACCTTTGGAATTCGTGTGCTTCATTTTTCAATTCCCCCTTTCTAAAAGTGAAATATGCATTTCTTTTGAAAAGACTGCTGGATGGACGCTGCAGGCATCCTGCTTGTTTTTGTATGCGTTTCACCTTGCCTTTATTCCCTAAGCGGCCGGCTCCCCTTTGCCGAGTCCTTTCTTTCTGGCCTTTTATAACACAAACCGGATGGGCTGTAAATCAAGCCCAGAATAAGAAGGGCAATTTGACTTTGACTTCATCTGCCGGGACATAGTAACATCCATATCCAACAGAAGCCGGAAGACGCTGAGCGCGAGAGTTTTGATCGATTTCAATTCGACGCAGTGGTTTTTCCCGGAGCTCACCCAGGGCAGGAGCCGGAATCGCTTTCCTGTGATTCATGGAACGACCCGGTTTCCGGTCTGACCGCAAGAGCTGGGGAATCGAGATTCGAAAGGAGGATGACCCCATGGGTGTACTGCAGGACTACTTGGATAAGGTATCGAGTATTCTGAAGACGATTGCCGAACGCGAAGAGAGAACCATCACCCGAACCGCTGAGTTGGCCTCGAAAATGATCGAAGAAAACCGGCTGATTCATGTATTCGGAACGGGGGGTCATTCCATCATGGGAGCGATGGAGGTTTTTTGGCGGGCCGGGGGGCTGGCCAACATCAATCCCTTATTCCCGGCCGGGATCTCGTTGATTGACAGCCATCCCAACATGGAGAGAATAACCGGATTCGCAAGAGATGTATTGAAATTTTACGGAGTAAAGAAAGGGGACCTGTTGATCATTGTCAATGTAAACGGGATTAACGCCGTCACCATCGATGCCGCGGTTTTCGGCAAGGAATTGGGCGCCACGGTCGTCGCCATCACTTCCCCATCGTTTGCCAAGACGGTTCCGCCGAACATTCCGGCAAGACATCCGAGCAATAAGAATCTCCACGACCTTGCCGATATCGTGATCGATGTTCACGTGCCCGCGGGCGACGCCGTCCTCTCCATCGGGAACCTTCAGCAGAAAGTGGGCGCAACCAGCACCTTTGCCGTTTGTTACGCGGTCAATTCGATCATCGCCAAGACGGTCGAAATACTCGCTAAAAAAGGCATCCAGCCGCCGGTGTGGACAAGCGCCAATATCAAGGGCGGAGATGAGGCCAATAGAGAATTTGTTGAAAAATATCTGCCTCGCGTCCATCATTTATATCCGATGTTCTGATTTCAGACGGTCGGGCGATACCCGGGCGTTTAAAAAGCGCCCCAACCACCCGAGCGCCACCTACATTCTTCGATCCTTATCCCCAGCCATTCGGGGAGATAAACGACATTCATGAAAACAATGATCTCGGTCCGGGGAAAAAGACCTGGCGGGTCCCTCATAGAAATTCAGATTCGAGGAGATAAAATCGCAAGAGTGCTCCCGGCCAAGGCAACTCCACGCGGCCGGGTTTTCGGGAGCAGGGATTTTTATGTATCCCCTGGGTTTATCGACCTCCAGGTCAACGGGTTCGCGGGAATAGATGTAAACCATCCGGCCTTCGACGGGGACGACCTCGTTTCCCTCTGTAAAGCTCTCTTACGGACCGGGGTCACGCGTTTCTGCCCTACCCTCATTACCGCGAGTGAGGAGCGCCTCTCCAGGAACATTCAGCAGATCGTTCAAGCCTGCAAGAAACATCCCCTCGTGCAGTCGATGGTTCTCGGGATTCATCTGGAGGGTCCTTTTATTGCCTCTGAAGATGGCCCGCGCGGCGCTCATCCAAAGCAATATGTCACCGACCCGGATTGGGATCAGTTTGAGCGCCTCTTCAACTTGTCTAAAGGTCTGCTCAAAATCGTTACCCTTGCCCCGGAACGGGCCGGGGCGATCGAGTTCATTCGAAAGGCCTCGAAGGCCGGACTGGTGGTGGCGATCGGCCATTGTGCTCCGGAGCCAGCCCAGATCGATGCTGCGGTGGAGGCCGGAGCCGTGCTCTCGACCCATCTAGGTAATGGGGCCCATCAGGTCCTTCCCCGCCATGCCAATTACATTCAGAAACAGGTCTCCACTGATGGATTGATGGCCAGTATGATTTGTGATGGAATCCACCTACCGGACTATTTTGTGAAAAACCTCGTCCGGGCAAAAGGAATTACGAGAACGATCCTGGTGACCGATGCCATGGCTGCGGCTGCCGCATCGGCAGGCCTATTTACCCTCGGAGACCTTGAAATGGAGGTCGGTGAAGAGCGGGTAGTTCGGCTTCCGGGCACCCCGTATCTCGCTGGGTCTGCCTTAACCATGGATGAGGCGGTCAGTAACTGTGCGAGTTTTGCCAAAATCTCGTTGACTGCAGCCATTCAAATGTCTACGGTCAATCCTGCCAGACTCTTCAAGGGGATTCGAGGTGCGCTGGAGCCGGGAGAAAGGGCGGACTTGGTACTTTTCAGTCTATTGAAGAAGCGGATTCAGGTCGAGCTGGTCTTTCTGGCCGGCAAGGTCGTATTTTCACTCCGTCCTTTTTCGGTGGAAGAAGAAGGTGAAAATTCAAGTTCTCAGGGCAAAGGACGCGTGCGGCACCGCAGCAGCAGAAAAAGGGGCTGAAATTGTAAAGCATGCCATTTCTGCCAGGGGCCAGGCGAGTTTTGTTGCCGCCACAGATCAGGATTCCGCTTCTCTCCGGGACAAAAAATCCTGACCAAACATAATTGAAATTTCCCTCTAAAGCCCTCCCCCTTTGCGAGGGGAGGGTGGGGCGGGAGGGAATCCGGAATGAATCCCCCTCTCGCGAGGGGAAGAGATATCTGTAAATTTCTCGTAAAAATTTCTAAAAATTTCTTGACAGACTTGCACCATTTTTGTATATTTCGCTTTTTAAAAGAAAATCTTTGGCAAAAAACAGGAGGAAAAAATGCATCCACGACTGGGATGGATGAAAGGAATCGTGGTCGTCGTGGCAATTATGGTCTCTTGCGGGCTGGCTCAGGCCCAGGGCAAGCCGATCAAGATCGGCCAAGTAATCCCGATTACCGGTGAGGCAGCCGAGTCGGGCAAGTATCACAAACAGGGGGCCGAGCTGGCCATGGAGAAGATCAACGCCGCCGGCGGGATCAACGGGCGGAAACTCACGATCGTCCTGGAGGACGACCAAACCACCAATCCCGGCGCCGTGGCCGCGATCCAGAAACTCCTGGAGGATAAAGAGATTTCGGCGATCATCGGCTCCATCCGATCGACTCAGGTGCAGGCCATGCTGCCGACGATCAACGAAGCGAAGATTCCCGTGGCGATCGGGGGCACCAACTACGGCCTCACCCATAGCGGCAGCGAGTGGGTCTTTCGTTTCCGCCCCCACGACGGGATGAGCGCGAAGGTCATCGCCAAGTTCATGGTCGAGGAGTTGAAGTTGAAGAAGATCGCCATCGTCCACGGATCCGACGCTTTCGGGAATGGAGGGCGCGACATGCTGACGGCGGCCCTCAAGGAGTTCGGGGTTACGCCGGTGATGGTTCAGGGGTACAACAACGGAGAGAAGGACTTTACCGCCATCGTCCAGAATCTCAAAAAGTCTGGGGCGGAGGGTCTAAACACTTATATGGCCTTCTCCACGGACCTTGGTATCCTTGCCCGGCAGATCAAGCAGCAGGGCGCCCAGGTGACGTGGGTCGGGTCCCCTTCGATCACCGCCATCGACGGCCGGAACCTGGCCGGGGACGCCCTCTACGGGACCTATGGAATCACCGACTTCCACGTGGATGGAAGCCCCACCTCCAAGGCCTTCACCGCGGCCTACAAGGCAAAGTACGGACAGGAGCCTGACCTGTACGCCGCGTGGTGCTATGACGCCATTCTGGTGTTCGGAGAGGCCATGAAGAATGCGCCGGACCTGAAACCTGCCAACATCCGCAAGGCGATCCTGAACATCAAGAAGTTCCCGGGCGCCGAGGCAGAGTATAATTTCGACCAGAACGGCGACGGACTGGATCACTACCACGTGGTCCAGAACGACAAGGGCGTGATCAAGCTCTTCAAGACGCTGCGGGTCAGCCGGTAGTCTCCCCCCGCATAAAGGTCAAGGTCGTAGCCGGTTCAACGGCCGGAACCCAGGGGCCTGCCCCGGGGTTCCCCCCCGGGCGGATCATTCTTGCCCCCCGAGGATCGCACTGAGAATGGGCCGCAATACGCCATCTTGAATTCGGGAAGGACAGGGAATGACGGAAAGCATGTCCATGGTTGGGCAACTCCTTTTCGCGGGGCTTTCGATCGGGGGCGTCTATGCCTTGGTCGCCCTGGGCTTCGTGATGATCTTCCGGGCGACCAACGTGGTGAACTTCGCCCAGGGTGAGTTCGCCATGCTGGGGGCCTACGCCCTGGTCGCCCTCTGGCAGGGTCTCAAGCTCGATTACTTCATGGCCATCTTGCTGGCGATGGTCATCATGGCCGTGGTGGGCCTGCTCTTTGAAGTCACGATCTACTACCCCCTGCGCAATCGGACCTTTCTCCCCGTCATCATCGCCACCATCGGCGCCAGCATCATGTTCCAGAACGGAGCTCTGGCGGTCTTCGGTCCCAGTCCGGAGAAGGTCCGTCCGGTATTCGGAACCGAAGGCGGCGCCAGCGGCGTGACCCTGGGCGGCGTCTTCTTTGACTTTCAGTATCTGGTGATTCTTGTGGTCACGGCCCTGCTCGTCGGGCTCCAGTACATCTTCTTCGAGTACACCCTCCTGGGCAAGAAGATGCAGGCCACCTCTCAGGATAAGGACATGGCCAGGCTCTTAGGCATCCCGGTGGTGTTCATGATCGCCCTCACCTTCATCTACAGCAGCCTGCTGGGCGGTCTGAGCGGCATGCTCGTGGCCCCGATCTTTTTCGTGACCCACAAGATGGGGGCGACGTTAGGACTAAAGGCGTTTGCGGCGACCATCTGCGGGGGGTTCGGCGACGTCCGGGGCGCCATTCTGGGCGGGCTTGCGCTGGGCGTAATCGAGAGTTTCGGCGCCGCCTATATCTCGGCCGTTTATAAAGATGGCTTCAGCTTCCTGGTTCTGATTGTGTTCCTCCTGTTGCGACCGCAGGGGATCTTCGGCGAGAAGGTCGCGGAGAAGGCGTGACCCCGGAAACTTCCTTCCAAGCCTATGCTCTTCGCCGGCTCAAACCCGGCCATCTGGCCTTGGTGTTGGGCGCCGTCGTCGTCGTGCTTCTCCCGCTGCTCTTCCCGAGCCGGTACGCCGCCAATCTGCTCATCCTCGGCGCCTCCTGGGGTATCGCCACGCTCGGCCTTGTTATCGTGCTGGGCTATACCGGGCAGATCTCGCTGGCCCAGGCCGCCTTCTACGGGATCGGCGCTTACGCCATCGCCCTCGGTACTACCATGGTAGGGCTGAACTGGTGGCTTGCCCTGGTCCTGGGCTTGTTTGCCGCTACTTTGGCAGGGGCGGGGCTGGGCAGTACGACCCTCAAGATCGGCGGGCACTACCTGGCGATGGTGACGATCTGCTTCCAGATCATATACACCCTGATCACCACCAACTGGGTCGCGGTCACGGGCGGCCCGGACGGAATCAGCAATATCAAGCGTCCACCTTTCCTTGTCCCGCTCACCTCAGCACAACGGTACGCCTGGTTTGCGCTCGGAGCGTTGCTCCTGGTGGCCGGTTTGGTCTGGTGGCTGCGGGATACCGCCCTGGGGCGCGCCATGCGGGCCATTCGCGAGAATGAACTGGCAGCGGAGGCCCTGGGCGTGGATACGCGCCGGGTGAAGGTCACCGCCTTCACCCTGAGCGCCGTCATCGGGGCCTTGGGCGGCGCGATCTATGCTTCCGGGTACCTGTACATCAGCCCGGACAGCTTTAATTTCGACCACGCGGTCTCCTTCCTCGCCATGGCGCTGGTGGGGGGAAGTGCCTCCCCGCTGGGCTCAATACTGGGTGCCGGGCTCCTCGCCTACCTTCCGGAGTGGCTGCGGGACCTCAAGAGAATCTACCTCGTCATTTACGGCTGTGCCATTATCTTGGTGATTGTCTTCATGCCGGAGGGTCTGTGGGGCTACGTGAAGCTCATGGGACGTCGCTTCGCCCGGCCCGCAGCGATTCCCCCGACGCATCGGGCGATGCAAGTGGGCAGCCGCGGCACAGCCGGCGAGGAGGTCCTCCGGGTCGAGAACCTTTTTAAACACTTCGGCGGTTTGAAGGCGGTGGACGGCGTGGATTTCACGATCATTCGCGGCGAGATCCACGCCCTCATCGGCCCCAACGGGTCCGGCAAGACGACCTGCATCAACCTGCTTTCCGGCCTCTACGTACCCACTTCAGGGCGCATCCATTTCCTCGGACGGGACATCGTGGGTCTCCGCCCCAGCCGCATCGCCTGCGACGGCATGGCCCGCTCGTTTCAGAACCTGCGCTTGTTCCGGGAGTTGACGGTCTGGGAAAATGCTCTCGTCGGCGCGCAGCGCGCGGGGGGCAGCGAGGCGGAGGTCGAGAAGCGCGCCGCAGCGGCCCTCGAATTCGTCGGGCTGCGGAATAAGGCCCACGAGACCTGCCTGAACCTTCCCTACGGCCACCAGAAGCTCCTCGAGCTGGCCCGGGCGCTCGCCGGGCGGCCGGAGATCCTGTTGCTCGACGAACCGGGCGCAGGCCTGAACCAGACGGAAAAGCAGGAATTGATCCAGCTGCTGAAGCGCCTGAACGAAATGGGACTGACGATCCTCATCGTGGATCATGACATGTCCCTGGTCTCCCAAGTCGCCATGCGGGCCACCGTCCTCAACTTCGGAAAGAAGATCGCCGAGGGGACGGCGGACCAGGTCCTGCAGCACCCGGCGGTGGTCGAGGCCTATCTCGGCGACAGGGAGGTCGCCCTCGGTGTTTGAAATCCGGGATATCCAGGTCTCCTATGGGTCCGTGACCGCCCTGCGAGGCGTCTCCCTCGAGGTACAGAGGGGCGAGATCGTCTGCCTTCTGGGCGCGAACGGCGCCGGCAAGTCCACGACCCTTCGCACGGTCTCCGGCCTCCTTCACCCCCTGCAGGGAGAGGTCCTTCTCGACGGCCGGCCCATCCACCGTCTTTCCCCGGAAGCCATCGTCAAAAGAGGGATCTCGCACGTGCCGGAAGGGCGGCGCATCTTTCCGGGCCTCACGGTGCGGGAGAACATGGTCCTCGGGACCTCCAACCGGTCCGGCGTCACGCGGGAAGACCGGGAAGCCGACATGGCAAAGATCTTCAAGATCTTCCCGGACCTGGACCGGATGAAGCGCGCCCTCGGCTGGACCCTCTCCGGCGGCCAGCAGCAGATGCTGGCCATCGCGCGCGGCCTCATGGCCCGTCCGCAGATCCTGCTCATGGATGAGCCTTCCCTCGGCCTGGCGCCCATCCTCGTCCAGGAAGTGTTTCGCGTCATCAAAGAGATCAACGCTGCGGGGGGTACAACCATCCTGCTGGTGGAGCAGAACGCCACCATGGCGCTCCATGTCTCTCATCGGGGATACGTGATGGAGACGGGGCGCATCGTCCTCCAGGGGCCGGCCAAAGACCTCCTGCAGAATCCCCAGGTTCGGGACGCCTACCTCGGCGGCGGTAAGGGACTATCGTGACCGTACGCTGGCGGTCAAGTTTCCTCGCGGCCTTTTTTAGGCTCTGAGGGTGGTCGAGATCCTGCCCGCTGCCCCCCACGAATTTCAAAAAATCACTCTTTCGCGGAAAACAAACCGGAGTTTCGCCTCTTCCCACTCTACTTCTGGGCAGACATCCTTTATTCTCTTACGACTGAAATCGGGCCAGAGTTGGGGACGTAAGTTCGATCATGGCCTTTATTGCAGGGGAGACCCGGCGGGTCCCGCTTACATGGAACGATGAATCTATCTTCTAAGGTATCGGCCCTGCCGGAGTCGGATATTGAAAAGCAAAGGGAAAAGCCCGGGGGCTAACCCGAGGTTGCCCTTTCGCTTCAGGGGAGAGCCCCATCCGGGGAAAAAAAGATTTGATCTTTTATCTCCATTTGTGCTAACAGTTGGATATCCTGATTTGCGGTAACAAGACCGGGGGGCAAGGTATTCAGCGGAGTTGGAACCGTGTTCACCCCGGCGGGGAAGCGAACCAAAGGGGGGAATTGCTTTCATTCCCCGTGAGAAGCCACGGGGAGAAAATTAAAGTGAGACGGGGATCTTCGAGGGAGGGACATTCTACCGGGAGACTAGCGGAAATTACCCGCAAGGCTCTCATCCTCTTCAAGGATCACCTTTCCGAGATTCACCTTTTTTTGCGCCGGCCATCGATTCCATCGGACCGAACTTCATACGAGCTCCTTCCGGCAAAATCAGTTCCGGCTAAGAACAGTCAGGCTGGGGCGTCGGGCATTTGCTCCTTCAGGCCTAAGCCTGA
>Ga0187773_10000523_pt1 | contig 15163 bp, 14 predicted proteins | sample 0216_BV02_MP05_1_FD_133133 | JGI IMG/M metagenome (GOLD analysis project Ga0187773, IMG submission 133133) | Tropical peat soil microbial communities from peatlands in Department of Meta, Colombia - 0216_BV02_MP05_10_MG | ecosystem: Environmental > Terrestrial > Soil > Wetlands > Peat | place...
ACGGTTAGCCGCGTCCGAAATGAGTTGGGACTCGACAAGAATCAGTTCATATTGGCGACGTTAGGGCGCTTGGACATTATTCAAAAAGGCTATGATGTTCTGCTATATGCAATACAGCGCGCCAGCAAGACTCATGGCAACTTGATTCTGCTTTTCATTGGCGATGGCCCAGATAGGACCAAATTGGTTGGTATGGCAGCTGAGCTGGGTGTGACAGAAAATGTGCGATTCGTGGGCCACCAGCGCGACCCGAAAACTTACCTCGAGATTGCGAACGCATACGTCTCCAGCTCTATCTTTGAGGGGTTCTCACTTGCGATCCTTGAAGCGATGTTGTGCGAATTGCCAGTAATTGCAACCGGAGTCGGTGCGGTGCCTGACACTATTACCCACGGCGTGTCCGGGTTGATCGTGCCCCCTAATGATTTCGAAGCCATTGCGTTAGCAATAGACGATTTTGTATGCGGCCGTTATATGCTACGAGAAATGGGCCAGCGCGGAAGAGCAGAGGTCGTCAGGAAGTTTGATATCGAGAAGACCGCTGCGGCCTATCTCGAGCTGTACAGGTCACTGGGCAGGGACCATGCCGTGCGGGTTTAGGGGAGGCAGGGCCGCAGAATCACTGGGCTTACGCCCCCAGCTCGCGCTATATCAACTTGCCTAAATCCCCAGCGTAATAGCCGTACCGCGCGTAGGAGCAGGCTTCCGATCGCTTGTAGGACTGTTCGCGTGTGGTGTCCTGGACTGTCCGAGAATGGGCCGATATGTTAGGCGTTGTTAGCGGGAAGAAGTTGTTATCTTGTTACGAGATTCTCGATAATTCGTTCTATACCGAGTGGAGGCTCGAAATTTGAATATTAAGTTATTAGGCAAGCGCATCATCTCAGACGCGCTCGGGTTGCACTCGCCGCCAGTCTCACCACTAGATGATCACCTTGGTGCCGCAATCGATTGGCTATGTGCTGCACAAGACAGTCAAGCAAACGGCGGCGTATCATTACGTTATTCACTAATAACGGGCTGGGATGCATCGTATCCAGAAACAACTGGTTACATAATTCCAACCTTCTTCGACTACTCTGTACTCACAGGGCGCGACGAGTTTTCCGAGCGCGCGATCCGAATGGCGGACTGGGAGATCTCAATACAAAATCGCGATGGAAGCTTCAATGGGGGCGCGTATGGCAGTGGCTATGGGCCATTTGTATTCGACACCGGGCAGATCCTCTTCGGCCTTATCGCTGCACATAAGAAAACACAAAGGGACAAATACATCGATGCCGCCATGCGAGCTGGCAAATGGCTTATTAGCGTCCAAGAGGCAGAGGGTGCGTGGAAGAATTATACTTTTCACACTATTCCGCATACCTACTACACACGCGTTGCTTGGGCCTTAGCACAACTTGGTCAACACACAAATGAGGCTAGTTTCGCCAAAGCCGCCGCACGAAATATTGATTGGGCAATTACCAAACGGCTTCCCAATGGGTGGTTCGATGGAGCGGGATTTACAACTTCGAATCATAGTGCGCCCTACACGCATACAATATCGTACGCGCTGGAGGGGATTCTCGGCACGGGCCTGTGTCTTGGTAGAGACGATTACATAGATATCGTGTTGCACTCCGCAGATGCTCTACTGCAAGTAGTTAGGGACGATGGCTTCTGTCACGGCATGTTTGACCACCACTGGGCATCCGCCGCAAACTTTTCTTGTCTGACGGGTAGTGCCCAATTTGCCGTGGTGTTTTTTCGTGCATACGGGATATCGGGTAACGAAAGATTTCTCAAAGCTGCGAGATCACTGAATCACTTCCTAAAACAACATCAGGAGATGGACCCTATACGGGAGATACATGGCGCCATCTCTGGTTCATATCCAATTTGGGGAAGATATCAACGCTTTGCGTACCCTAACTGGGCTGCGAAATTTTTTGCCGATTCATTGCTATTGGAAAGATCATATGATATCGAAGAGCGAGTTATATAATCGATGCATAAGCGGTTACGCACCGGATAGCTGATGACCGCGCGCGGCTCATCTGTACGTATCATTGCAGTGGGTGATATTTGCCCTGGCGACCATTATTTCTCCCTCGGTCACGGTGTCCGCGGTTCCTTCGAGCGGTACGGGCAACACTTTCTATTTGCGAATGTAAAACAAATACTTCAGCAATCTGATGTCTGCTTTTGCAATCTGGAAGGGGTCATCTCCGATGTCGGGCTGAATCGTGGTTCATTTGAGAGCATTGCTTTCAGGGGGCACCCTGCGATGGCACAGGAATTACGCGATGCTGGATTCACAATCGTGAACATTGCAAATAATCATGTCTCGCAGCATGGCCCGTCTGCATTCGCGGACACTGTAGCAACACTGAAAACACATGGCCTTCGTCCGCTTGGCCTTAGGAGCGACGGCATATACTCAAGCCTACCGGTTATCAGTGCGTGCAACGGAATTCGGCTGGGGTTTCTTGGCTACTCTTTGGTGCCCGACCCTTACGCCAAAGGTAACCTGCCTTATGCGATGGGTTCCGCAGAACAGATCAAGAGGGATGTCTCAATTCTAAGGCAAAAGGTTGATTTCATTTTTGTGTCTTGTCACTACGGCATTGAGGCAACGCCTGCGCCTTCACTGGCGGGCGTAGACTTTGCGCGGGAGCTGGCTGATGCGGGAGTTGACGTCTTCATCGGGCATCATCCCCATGTCTTTCAGCCGATCGAAAAGTACCACAATTCTATAATACTATACAGCCTGGGTAATTTTGTGAGCGACTTTTTTTGGGATCACCGTGCTATCAATAGCGGAATTGTGGAGATCGAGTTGACCGTTGGTAAAGCGGTCGGAGTCAGAATCCATCCAGTACGTACAAATCGGTCGTGTCAACCAGAATGCCGTGAGCCTGACTCAAGTAATTATGTTGATCCCCAGGAATTAGTTGTGCTTAGTTGCCCGCTCTTTCAACGTGAGCTTCGCAACTATTTCTACTACGTGAATGCCTTCAAGGCTCATATGTATTTGAACGTAAGGAAGCTAATTTATTTTCTTATAAATTTCCCATTCGGATTTTCACGCTTGAAAGCTGCATTTCTATGTAACAAGATTCTCTCTCGAATTCGTGAATGGCAAAAGCGCCGTACCATGCAAACGCCACAGTAAACGCCTTGTGTAGGATATAAGTGAAATTTTTGGAGGGTGCGCCGGGAGACCGGCAAGGAGTAACGGGTGAACGTCCCAGAAAACAAAGCCATGGCCGGACGCGCGCTTCGCCGTCAATCACCCAAGGTGGGAGGCCCGGTGCATGAAATGCGCTCACCGGGATCTGTGCGGGTGTTGCCCAGCAATGGACTTCCCTACCGCGATACACGTTATCTGCATGTCTGAATATTGAATGGGCCGTAACGCCAATGATCGGGAGTAGGGAATACCGTTGTCGGAGAGACTTCTTGTTCATTTGTGGACGTCATCACGCTGCTGGTGACGGACTGGGTTACCCAAAACAAATTAGGAATTGAAAATGAAGATAGCAATTATTTGGAAGAACGATTATCCATGGGACGTACGCGTGGAGAAGATTGGTACGACTTTGCTGGCTATGGGGCATGAAGTTCACATTATCGCACGTAACCTGCGACGCGAGCGGACTGTAGAAGGCGTTGGTGGGATGCATGTCCATAGGCTGAACACGTGGCAGTCATCCGTACTCAACAGTATGGTCTCAATTCCAAGCATCGGGAACCCGCTGTGGTTGACAAAGATTCATAAAGTCTGTGTGCAGCATCAGATCGATCTCATACTGGTTAGAGATCTCCCGCTGCTTGTGAACGGCGTGATTGTCGGGAAAATGCTCCGCATACCCGTCATCTTCGACATGGCCGAAGTGTATTCAGCGATGTGGTCGGATCTTAATAGGGCACGCGGATTCAGCCTGTCAACATTCCTGCTGAAGAATCCGACAATAGGGAAGCTTTTGGAAAAATACGCCATCCGACGAGCAGACCATACGTTTGTGGTCGTCGAAGAAGCAAAACAATATCTTATGGACTTGGGCATTGCGAATGAAAAGATATCGATTGTAAGCAATACCCCGGATTTGACGGCTCTAGCTTGGACCGAAAACGGTGAGACGGTAGACAAGTGGCCGGATAAATTAATTTTGTTATATCACGGCTACATAAATGAGGGTCGAGGGCTAGAGGCGGTTGTGAGGGCGATCCCGGAACTCAGGCGACGATTTGATAACGTTCTACTAGTATTGATCGGCGCGGGTGACGGACTGGAAAGGTTCCGCGAGCTGGCGAGAAGATTGAACGTAACTCAACACGTTGTTTTTATGGGATGGCGAAAACTCGAAGAGATTCCCACCTTTATCAAAGCCGCCACTATATGTATTGTTCCACATTTAGCCACGGCACATAAAGACACGACGGTTCCAAACAAGTTGTTCGACTACATGGCTTGCGGAAAACCCGTTGTTGTGTCTGACGCTAAACCTTTGCGTCGCATAGTGGAAGAAGAGCGATGTGGCCTTTTTTTCCGAAGCGGTGATATTGATTCTTTTGTTGAGGCCGTGACACGCGTTGCGCGTGACGCGTCACTGGCACATCAGTTCGGAGCCAATGGCTCGGCTGCAGTACGCGCTCGTTACAATTGGGCTAATGATTCAGGCGTTTTGAAACGCGTAATAAAACAATATGGGGCCAGATGAGACCCGCACCGACGCCTATGCGCTGCGAACGTCGGTTAGCCTCCGACCTGCTCCCTCCTTTTAGTCCCGAACCGAGGTAGAGTCCGCCCCGAAAGAGGAGCAGACCATGACGAGGACGCGATTCACGGAAGAGCAGATCATCGCGGTGTTAACGGAGGCCGAGGCCGGCGCGAGAACTGCCGAGCTTTGCCGCAAATTCGGCATCTCCGAGACCACCTTCTACATCTATGGAGCGCTCCCAATTTGCAAGTGACCTGATGGGAGACAGATCGGTTGCGCACATCTATCCGGCGTCAGCACGACGAACAGCGCCCAAATGGGCAATCCGCGCACGAACGCCTCGAGAACAGGTCGGCCTTAAAGACCATTATAGAAATCAGCTTCCGCCCGTGTTGGTCCCACCGTTTTACATTTCAGATCGCAATGCAACCATGAAGGTAGTTCACTCAGGCGGCCTGCCGATAGGATTCTCCGCTGTGAAGCGCGGCCCAGATTACGCGTGCGTTCTTGTTCGCCACCGCGACAATCGCTTTGTTGGTCCCACGCCCCTCTTTGAGTCGATTGGCCCATTCACTGAGTCTGTCAGATCGATTCTTCGGGGTGCGCATCACAGCACGTGCGCCATGAACTAGACGTTCGGCGTTATCGGGAATACCCTGAAAAGAATCGAAAACAATGAGACCTCTGCCACCAAAGATCGCTGCGAGGCTGAATTTTGCGGTACTGCTACCTTTGTAACATCGAGCTTCGAATATTACACCTCTGTCCTGTTTTGGTCGGGTCAGGATCGTCCAAACGAAAGCAAGAATCTCCGATTGATTGTGTTGGCTTTTGACACAGAACGTTATATCGTAGAATTGTTTGATCAGACACATTCTCTTCCACAATAAAACTTCTATTTCACGATCGAGGTGGAATCGCACGCATGCTAGTAGATCGCCAGGAAGGTTACGAATCGCAATGAGAATTTTGAATGCTCTTTTCGTCCATTTCATAGTGACGTGGTATTAATCTAGTACGCACGGAGTTAAGCAACGTTCGTAATTTTCTTGCTTTCCAGAAGTTGGTAGCCGCAATCTCTTCGAATATGAAAGGAAAGCTTCGCTCATGTACTTGTTCTAACGGCTTCCATTAGAAAGCGGGGCTAATGGGAAATCTGGGATAATTATAGCCTTCTTCTCACACGGGCAAAAATGCAACGGCATGAACAATGCCTCCCGGAGCAAAAATAAACAAAGCTGTTAATATTCGCGCACGACGGCTTTGAATTTGTTGTTACTGCCTCGCGGTATGCTGCCAACGACCCGGATACGGATCGAAACGTCCGGCCCGATTCGGGCGCGCAGTTCGCCCATCAATTGCGCGTTGTAATCTGCGTTCCAACAATTTCCGGAACCATCGTTCAGGGCTTCCGGGACCACCCGCACCTCGATGAACTCGTCCTTGATTTGCGCGATCTGCGCTTCCCGAATCGGAAAACCTCCCTTGAAAACCGGGTCGAGGCGGCCGATACGCCTGCCGTTCGGCAATTGCAGCATATCATCAGAACGACCTTCGATGCTCTCCAAGACAGGGAATGAGCAACCGCATTCACAGTCCTGTCGGGACGACCAGGCCACCAGGTCACCGTTCGGATAACGAATCAAAGGCATTGCCCGGTTGGTCAATCCGGTGACCACGGCGCGTCCAGGCTCGCCCAGGGCGCAGGGGGTACCGTCGTCCCGTAACACCTCGAATACGCCGAAGTCCGGGCTGATATGCATTTTCCCGACCTGACATTCAAAACCCATGAACGCCCCTTCGGTCGCCCCGTAGGTGTCGATCACCCGGCAACGGAACACGCGCTGCAGCCGCTCACGCACATGCGCGTATAGGGGTTCGGCATTGGAAAGGATGCATCGGAGATTCGGCGTGATTCCGGTCTGCTCCGCGAACTCCGCGAGTGTGTTGAGCGACGAGGCGTAACCTAGCAGGTACGTCGGCTTCCAGGCACGGATGGCCCGCATATAGTCCTCGGCGTACTCCGGCTGTAGATGGTACGAGGACATGTACAACTGTGCCATCGGGTAGGCCGCGACCCAGAACGGTGGTCGTTTTCGCTCAACGGGGACGACCACCTGTCCCCCGATCATGACCCATCGATCGCCAAGTTTAACGCCCGCGGTATTCCGCCAACGCGCCTCGGTATAGGCGTAGTTGAGTTGCTCGGTACGAGCATCGCGAACGATTTTCTTGGGAGTACCGGTCGAACCGCTGGTGTAGAGCGTGATGGAGCCGCGGAAACCGTATTCGGGGTCGCGGTACTGGTCGGGATGGCGTCGGAAATGCTCCACGTCCAGCAATGGCCAGCGTCGCAAGACATCCAGGGCCTGATCCGTCGCGCCTGGATTCACACCAGGATTTCCGCGGTAGGCCGGAATGAGGCAAACGGCGCGGTCCAGCACCGCAGCCAGTTGTTGGCACTGGTATGCCTCCCAGCGACCGCGTTCCCATGAAGTCCGCTCGCGTATTTTCGGCAACTCCTCGCGGAACAGGCTTCCATAACGGCGGTGCCTCAGCAAAAGCGCCTGCAGCGAGGCTAATACGGGCCAAAGCGGCGCGGGCAACGCGTGGTATGTCTTAAGAAATCGTTTCATCCGGCGCTTGCCACAATCACACGTTCATCCAATCATATTGGGATATTACTTTATGTTAAAGAAGATCCGATACAGCCGGCCGTAGTTCTTGACGCCGATGATCTTGCGCAATCGGCTCTTTGCCCGTTTACTCCAGCGCGCGAGCAGCAACTCGGCGTTATTGTACTCCACCCAACTGCTCAATTGTTGCGCATTGACCTTGTAAGTTACCGCTAGCCGCCCGAGAATTGCCGGGTTTTCTAGAAAAGAGTTTCGGTACGTGGGTGTCACGTCCGAGCTGCACATGTACCGGTAACCAGTCTGCTTGGCAATATCCACGACGCGACGATTATAACTTCCGTGTGGAAAGCTCAGCACCGAGACGGTTGTGTTCAATCTCCGCTCGATCTCCCGCTTAGACTCGTAGAGCTCCCTGTGAATTTCTTCATCACCGAGGGTTTCCAGCGGCGCGTGACTCACGGTATGCGATTGAACCGACATGCCGTTGTCAACCAGTTCCTGCAGTTCTGCCCAGTTCATGAAGCGGTCGGAGGCAACCGAGCCGACGGCGACGAAGAACGTCGCCTTGAAGCCATACTTTATCAGTATTGGCAAGGCATGCCGGTAATTTCCGGCCAGGCCGTCGTCGAAGGTGAGGACGACATACTTGCCGTCCCCGTTAACGCCCGGCACCTCCTCCGGCAACAACGAACGGTAGTCCCGCTGCGCCAGCATCCTGACGTGCTCCTCGAACAGCGAGCTGGTAATGACGTACAGCGGCGTCATAAAACGCTGATTCCGTTTCAGGAGCGCCGGCAGCACCTCGTGATACATCAGAACCGGCACCTTAGGGTTGAAAGTTGTATTCATCTTAATCACCCTTTCAGGCATGTCGACATGCATGGAGGCATCATGCGCAATCGGGCTACTGTGTTGCCAACGCGTTTTTGCCAAGCATAATACCGATCAGCCGCCCAATCCGATCCGATTTCCGACCGCGGCAAAGGTTTTTTCGATCACATCGGCGATGCGAACCGCGGCCTTGCCGTCGCCATAAGGACTCATGGCGCGGGACATCTTCCTGTAACACGCCTCATCCTCCAACAGTTCCGTAACGGCCGATACGATCAAATTTACATCGGTCCCCACTAGCCTGGCCGTCCCCGCCTTCAATCCCTCGGGGCGTTCCGTCGTTTCGCGAAGCACCAGGACCGGTTTGCCCAATCCTGGCGCCTCTTCCTGCACTCCGCCCGAGTCGGTCAGTATCAAATACGATTTATTCATCAACTGTACGAAAGGTTCATAGGACAGGGGTTCCACCAGATGAATCCGCTCGGTGCCGGCAAGCGCCTTGTATACGTGGTCCCGAACATTGGGGTTGAAGTGCACGGGCAAAACGATCTCTACGTCAGAATGACGGTGCACAATTTCCCTAAGCGCGCGAAACGTATTCTTGAGCGGTTCCCCGAAGCTTTCGCGCCGATGAGTCGTCACGCAAATCACGCGACGGTTGTCGTAATCGATTCTGGACAACACATTGTGTGCGAACTCGTATTTGTCGCGCACCACCATCCGCAGGGCGTCGATCACCGTATTTCCCGTGACGAAGATGTGCTCTTCTGCAACCCCCTCTCGCAGCAGATTCGCCTTCGCGTTTGCCGTTGGCGCAAAATGCAGATCGGCCACGGCGCCGACCAGACGGCGGTTCATCTCTTCCGGGAACGGATTGTACTTGTTGCCGGTCCGCAGACCGGCCTCGACGTGGCCTATCATGATCTTGCCATGATACGCTGCCAGAGCCGCCGCGAAAGCCGAGGAAGTATCTCCTTGAACCAGCATGATATCCGGTTCGATCTTTCCGATTATCACTGGCAAGACCGTCAGAATATTAACGAATATCGAGTCAAGCGTCTGGTTCTTCTGCATGATGGCGAGATCGACATCCACCTTGATGCCGAAGAGGTTCAAGTAGGGTTCGCTCATCTCCCGGTGTTGACCGGTAACGATCACCGTCGGCTCGAACACGGCCGACCGGTTCTGCAGCTCGCGGATGACTGGCGCCATCTTGATGATCTCGGGCCGCGTTCCGATGATGCTTAGTACTTTGGTCTTTCTCATTATTTCCACTCCTCAGCTACGAGCGTGAGGTCAGTTCGATGCGTCTTCGCGCTTCGGCTTACCGGACGTGATCTCTTTTTTCAACAACAGCGCATCGATAAGCAATTTCGCCTCCCAGTTTAGGAACCGGCAATCACACCGCGTATTTACGGCAGCCGTTCAACACTTGGCGCCGGCGCAGAAAACGGATCAACGTTTGCGCTGTTTCGATATATTTCTCCCGACCCGATATCATGTACAGTCGTAAAGGACCACGGCGAATTGTGCGATGCCCGTCAAGCAGTCGAAGCCGCATCGGATTTCCACTCCCGATCATACGCGCCGGAACAGTAACCGTCCTCTCGAACAGTCCCGATCCAGGAATCCGCCGAACGCATCACCACCTCGATATACTCCCGCTGGTCCAGGCAGCTTCCCGTTTCCAGCAGATTTTCCATCGTATAAGCAATAGTATGAGTATAGGGCGCCGCGTGGCACGACACCGTGAATCCCGTGTGCTCGAACCCGCCGTTGGATTGCTGCTGCGCCACTGCCCAATCCGTATTGCGCTGAGCCGACGTCGAAATAATTTCCTCACCGGTATGGGTTCCGCGCTCCGCCGGTGCCCAGGCCACGCGGGTATAATAAGTATGCGTTATGTTGTTGAAGGCGTGCTGGATCCACGAACCTGCTTTATCCTGAACTTGAACCAGCCAGCGTCCAGCCTTGACTGCGGCGTTCAAATATTTCCCCTCGCCGATCGCTTTATGCACGGCCACCAACCCGAAAATAACCTGACCCGTGTCGAATACCAAACCATCGTAACCGCTCCCCAGCGGCCGACCGTTGAAACTACCGTCCGCATTCTGGAACGATAATTCCCACTCAGCCGTCCGCAAGGCGCGCTCGGTAATCTCATGTCTACGCGTGAGCGACGCGCACTTGAGAAACGTGGGAATGATATAGCCTGTCGTCTCCGGATAAGATGGTTGCCATCCCTTCACTAAGAGAATACCTTAAAGCCATGCCCCATCTTTGGGTTGATCTTGTACAACGCACAACCATGTTACCGCCGCCTCGATATGGTCAAACAGTGCAATCTCCTGACGCTCAAGCCCAAGCAGATCACACATGGCACACGAACCTAATTGAAGAAAATCGAAGATATCAACCTCATTCATTACCAATATTACTGACGGCTGTTAAACGTCGATGCGCACCTGTTGCATCGTCAGTGTGGTGCCAAACCTCAGCGAATTTCAGGTTATCGAAATACATATCCGTTTAAAAGCCGGCATATTCTGCAAAACAATCTGGCTTAAAGAAATTTCAACCGGCGCCCATGATGCGCTCATACATAGAATAGTACTGTCCTGCCATGGCGGCCGAGGAGAAATTCTTCTCCGTCCGCGTGCGTGCCGCGGCCGACATGCATTCGGCCTTATCCTGATGCGTTAACACCTCTTTGATCGCCACCTGCAGTGCCATCGCGTCTCTCATCTCGACCAACAAACCAGTTTTACCGGAGTCTATGATCTCCGCGACGTCACCCACCCGCGTGGCGACGACCGGCACCCCGCAGGCCATGGCCTCGAGAATCACCATAGGAAAAGCCTCTTGCAGCGACGGCAACACGAACACATCCATCGCCGCATATAACATCGGCGTGTCGCTACGGTTACCGGTGAAAATGACTCGATCTGCGATTTGCAAGGTCCGTGCCTCCGCTTTGAGGGCCTCCGCCTGTTCTCCGTCGCCCACGATCAGGGCGCATAAATCAAAGCCTTCTTTCACGAGGTTGCCGACCGCGCGTAGAAGATAATCGATTCCCTTTTCCGGCGAAAGCCGTCCGACGAAACCAACCATGTGCCGGCTGCCGATTTGCAGCTGACGCTTGGCCTCGTGCCGACTCACGAATTTTTGATATTTCCGGATATCGACTCCGTTACCGATCCTTATGATCTTGTGTTGCGCCATGTGCTTCTTCAGTTCAGCCACGATCTCATTGGATACACCAACGGCCATGTCGAAATTCCGCAATATTCTTTTATCGAGCCAAGCATAGAATGTCATCGCCAGACTGTGTCCGAGCCAGTTATGGCAGGTGCTTACGAGTTTTTTCCGAAGCCCGAGATTCGCCAGGAAGGCATAAAGATTCGTCTTGTATTTATGACTATGTATGATGTCGATCTCGTGGCTTCTCACGTACCTGTGCAACGCAAAGACCGTGCGCACGTCGAACCGACCGCGGCAATCGAATGCAATCCCGTTTTCGACATCACGTTGCGTTATCTCCAGTATGTCCAGATTGGACCGATCACTACTGCGGAACACCCCGAGATGGTTGCGGACACCCTGCGCCGCCAGCTGCCGGATCAACTCGGCAGCCATGTTTTCGGCACCGTGATATCCGGTGCTGCTTAAGAGATGAAGTACCCGCATTATTCGAACCCGGTTTTCGGAAATTCTCGTTTGTGCCAGACAGGTATAATAATTCGCTTGTTGACGTGGAAACTGCGGAATTTGCGGCCGTTCGCTGTACGACAGGCTAACGAGCCGACGCGTATAATCCCCGACGAAATGCCATGACTATTCTTTCACCATGTGCCGCGCGGCCGCGTCTTTTTTAACGCCGGTAAGCATTTCATAAAGAAGTTTGTCCAGGATTTCATAGGCCTTGGCATTCAGGTGGGATCCGTCCCCACTGGTTAAATCGTCCCGGAGATATCGTTCGACCGGATCGGTTCGTAGCGCCGCCTCGAGATCCAAAAGCGGAAGGCGCTGATCCTTGGCATAATTTCTTATCCAATCGTTGTATCCCCGCAGCGCATCCGTCTTTCCCTGGTCCATCCCAGAACGCTTGCGCGTAACGGGAACCGTGGTCGCCAAAATCGGTTGTATATCCACATGGTTCACCTCGCCGACCCACTTTTGCACGAGCTCTTTCTGCTGCCGTGCGTCACCCGGAAAATACGCCGAACATTCCTTGAGGATGATCGCGTTTGGCGGCTGCGGCGCCGGCTGAAACAAGCTTTTCAGGAAGGTCCGAGTTAGGTGAAATTTTCGCTCCGGTCGCATCAGTACTTCCTCCAGCATCTCGGATTTATCGAATTGCCACACGGCGAACGACTCGATAACGTAGTTCTTGTCATGCATGCGTTCGGGGAAAGCGGGGAGATTCCACGCCTGCCCGATCGACGCACCGAGTAAAACCACCCGATAGAGATGTGTTTCCGCAACCTGTTCAGCTGCCATAGCGCTTCCTGAGACCGGCGGAACGCCCGCCGACCACATGGCGAACGATGCCAAGAGAAGACTTGCCGCCCACGACCTGAGTATAAATACACGTTTTATTTGCACATCTCCGTTGATTTCCGCATACAATGAGTGCCACGCATCGGATTGTCAGTTTATAATCGTTCATTAATCATAACACCTAGATTGACGCTAGCTTTAACCACCCGCTGGATCGTATCCCGATAATTTACGTTCATCACGATCTCGCGGCACCATAATTCATGGTGTTTTCCAGGCCTTAGATGAGGCAATCACGTCGCTCAAATATCCTTGTCACCGATCGTCATAAATCAGTCGTAGAGTCGAGATGTGGCACGGTGGCGGTAGGTCCGGTTTGTCTGTTGCCGCCCCTTTCGTCTGGCGGTGCCCAAGTAACCTTGCCGTAGCTCCGTTTCCACATCCCGCTCATCGAACCGGACGTGCAGATTGCCCGCATCCGGCTCTCGGACTAGACTCACGCCTTCGCCCACGGCACGTCACGGCCCCGAGCAGTCAGGCGCACAAGACCGAGTTCACCATACAGGTACGAGTCGTAGAAGCGACCTGCTCGGCTGTGCCACGCCTTGTGCTTATACCGTAACCACCGGCGCAACCGCATTGCCGTGTAGCGCTCCAGCGCCCGATACGCCACCGAGACGGTACCTACCTGGAAGTAGTTCGCCCAGCCACGCAGGACACGATTGAGCTTTGCCACGACGTCTGTGGTTTCTTGCCACGTCGTATTGCGGGCCGTGAGCGCGTGGACGGTATCGACCGCGCGCCGGATGCTTTTCGTCGAGGGCCGCATACCGATATACGACGACCCGGTCCTCGGCGAATACAACCGCCCGAACGTGTAGCCCAAGAAGTCGAAGTGCCCCTCCGGCAACGAACAGATTCGTGTCTTCTCCTCGTTGACTGTCAGCTTCAACTTCCCCATGAGGCTGCGCATGCGGGTCAGGGCGTCGGCCGCCTTGCCCCGATGACACAGGATCACGAGATCGTCAGCGTAAGTCACGATGCGACTGCCAAGCCGTTGCTCGAGCCCGAGCTGCTTCCATCCCAGCACGAACCGGCGCATGTACAGATTGGCCAGCAGTGGGGAGATCGGTGAGCCCTGAGGAATGCCACGCTTGGTATCTTTGGCCACGGTCGTTCGTCGCTTGTGGCCTCGGTCGTCGGTCTCCTCGACGGCGCATTCCAGCCACATCTTGATCAGATGTAGCACGCGCGCGTCAACCAGGCGTCGGCGAGCCGAGCGCATGAGCTCCGCGTGCGGGATGCTCCCAAAGTAGTCGGCGACGTCGGCATCCACGACTTGCGGATGTCCGTGATACAGCGTGTCCTGCACCTCGCTCACCGCCTGCTGCGCATTCCGGCCCGTGCGGTACGCATACTGCTCGGGCGGAAGGTCGGCTTCGAAGATCGGATCGAGCACCAGCATCGCTGCCGTCATGCACACCCGATCCCGCAGCGTCGAGATGCCCAAGGGTCTGAGCTTCCCGTTGGCTTTCGGGATAAACACTCGTCTGATCGGCTCCGGTCGGTAACTTTCCTCCTTGAGCGCCAGCGCCAGTTCGGCCAACCACCGTTCGACCCCGTACGCCTCGACATCCGCGAAGTCCTCGCCGTCCACACCCGGTGCGCCCTTATTGGAGCGGCACTGAGCATAGGCATGGGCCAGAATATCTTCCCGGTAGATCTTGTCGTACAGGGCGTAGAAGCGGAAGCCAGCCTCTGCCTTCGCTTTCGCGTGTAACGCCCTCTGTAGTTTCTGGACACTGCTCGGAGTTGATAGGTTGCCCAATCTCCTGTCCCTCACCACGTCTTGCGTCCGTCTAGAACTGAGGCCCCTTCCCTCCCCCGGCATTACCCGGCTTCCCCGGTACTACAGGCCTCTCCGTCACCCCAGGGCGCCCGGCCCGTCCCTCGCGGGCGACCGGTTGCTCCTACTCCAGCACGCCTTGGGGCTTCCCGTGTTGCGTGCGTCTTCCTGGTGTGCATGCTGTCGCCAATACCCCGGCACAGCGCCTGGGTTCTTATTCGCTCGATCCCCCAGTCGTATCAGTCTTCCCCGGAAGCAGCGCCGGGTCGACCTGTGCATTCTCTTTTTCGAGGATTGCTCGGCGTTCACTCGCGTTACGGCCTGCACACTCGCGACGTCACCAAAGTCGTGACGCTTTACACCGAAGGCTTCGACTACTTCGTTACCTCCATAGCCGCTCCGGTTGCTTCCGGCTGGAGCATTCGCCGGGTGGGTCTCTCACCCACTGGAAAGACGCCGCCTTTTCACGGCGCACCCGCTTTCAGGGAGAGCTCAGCTACTGATTTGGGAAGACGGTTGGCGCCAGCTAAACTATAGAGTGGCACGCGAGGATTGATGCCGCAGCCTTGAGCGACCCGGGTGATATGCAGGAGTTAAATTGAAAGCCGGAATGGGCCCTGAACTGAAACTAATGAGTGGCT
>Ga0187773_10000524_pt1 | contig 15140 bp, 10 predicted proteins | sample 0216_BV02_MP05_1_FD_133133 | JGI IMG/M metagenome (GOLD analysis project Ga0187773, IMG submission 133133) | Tropical peat soil microbial communities from peatlands in Department of Meta, Colombia - 0216_BV02_MP05_10_MG | ecosystem: Environmental > Terrestrial > Soil > Wetlands > Peat | place...
ATCCCGTCCGCGCGCTTGCATCGAAAGGGAAGGTTCATGTCCGCTCTGCCGCAAATTCCCGTTCCCGGCGACCTCGACGCCCTGGAAACCCAGGAGTGGCTCGACGCCCTGGAGTCGGTGCTCGAGCGCGAAGGCCCGGAGCGCGCCCATTACCTTCTCGAGAAGCTCGTCGAGAAAGCGCGGCGTTCGGGTTCCTACATCCCGTTTTCGCTCAATACCGCCTATCTGAATACGATTCCCCCGCATCTCGAGGAGCGATCGCCCGGCGACCATGCGCTGGAGTCGCGGATACGCGCATTCTGCCGCTGGAACGCGATGGTGATGGTGGCAAGAGCCAACAAGTCGGACGATGAGCTGGGCGGGCACATCGCGAGCTTCGCTTCCGTAGGCACGCTCTTCGGCGTCGGCTTCAATCATTTCTGGCATGCGCCGCACGAAGGACACGGCGGGGACCTCGTCTACTTTCAGGGACACTCTTCTCCCGGGATATACGCGCGGGCGTTTCTCGAGGGCAGGCTTACCGAGGACCAGCTCCTGAATTTCCGACGCGAGGTCGACGGGAAGGGCGTCTCGTCGTATCCGCATCCATGGCTCATGCCGGACTTCTGGCAGTTCCCCACGGTTTCTATGGGCCTGGGCCCCATTCAGGGCATCTACATGGCGCGATTCCTCAAGTACCTGCAGGCGCGCGGCCTGGCGAATACGGAGAATCGCAAGGTGTGGGTGTTCTGCGGCGACGGAGAAATGGACGAGCCCGAGTCGCTCGGTGCGATCGGCATGGCCGCGCGCGAGAGGCTCGACAACCTGATATTCGTCGTCAACTGCAATCTGCAGCGCCTCGACGGCCCCGTGCGCGGCAACGGGAAGATCATCCAGGAGCTTGAGGCCGATTTTCGCGGGGCCGGCTGGAACGTGATCAAGCTCATCTGGGGCTCGTACTGGGACCCGCTCTTTGCGCGAGACACCGAAGGCCGGCTGCTGCGCGTCATGGAGGAGACGGTCGATGGCGAGTATCAGAACTACAAGGCGAACGACGGCGCTTTCGTGCGCAAGCATTTCTTCGGCAAGGACCCGAAAACGCTGGAGATGGTCTCTCGCATGACCGACGAGGACATCTGGCGGTTGAATCGGGGCGGTCACGACCCGCACAAGATCTACGCGGCTTATGCCGCGGCCGCGAAGCACAAGGAGCAGCCCACCGTGGTCCTCGCGAAGACGATCAAGGGATACGGCCTCGGGAAGCAAGGGCAGGCGAAGAACCCGACGCACCAACTGAAGAAGGTCGATTTGCAGACCATCAAGGAGTTGCGCGACCACTTCAACGTCCCGATCCCGGACGACAAGCTCGAAGAGCTGCCGTTCTACAAGCCGAAGGACGACGACCCGGTCATGGTGTACCTGCACCAGCGCAGGAACGCGCTGGGCGGCTACCTACCTGAGCGTCGCCGCAAGGCGGACCGCGTGCCGCCGGTACCGCCCCTGTCCGCGTTCGAGCAGCAGCTGAAGGGCTCCGAGGGCCGCGAGATCTCGACGACCATGGCTTTCGTGCGGATTCTCACGGCGTTGATTCGCGACAAGGATCTCGGCAAGCACGTCGTGCCCATCGTCCCGGACGAGGCGCGCACGTTCGGCATGGAGGGCATGTTCAGGCAGCTAGGGATCTATTCCTCGGAAGGCCAGAAATACACGCCAGTCGACCGCGACCAGGTCATGTACTACCGCGAGGACAAGGCGGGGCAAATCCTCGAGGAAGGGATCAACGAGGCGGGAGCGTTCTCCTCCTGGATCGCGGCGGCGACTTCGTACACCCACTCGAACCTGGTCACGGTTCCCTTCTACACCTTCTACTCGATGTTCGGCATGCAGCGCGTCGGGGACCTCGTGTGGGCGGCCGGGGATCAACGTGCGCGCGGGTTTCTGCTCGGCGGCACCTCGGGGCGCACCACGCTGAACGGCGAGGGGTTGCAGCACGAGGATGGCCACAGCCATGTGCTCGCGTCGGTCATTCCCAACTGCGTCTGCTACGACCCGACCTTCGGCTACGAGCTTGCCGTGGTCATTCACGACGGCCTGCGGCGCATGGTGACCGACCAGGAAGACGTCTTCTACTACATCACCATGATGAACGAGAATTACGAGCATCCTCCGATGCCCGCAGGCGCCGAAGAAGCGATACTGAAGGGCATGTATCTCTTCCGGACCGGCAAGAAGGCGCGCGTGCAGCTGCTCGGCTCGGGAACGATCCTGCGCGAAGTGGTCGCCGCGGCCGAGCTGCTCGAAAACGACTGGGGAATCTCGGCCGATGTCTGGAGCGCGACGAGCTTCACGGAACTCCGCAAGGAAGCGCTCGGCGTGGAGCGCTGGAACATGTTGCATCCCGAAAGCAAGCCTCGCGTTCCCTACGTGACGCAATGCCTGGAAGAGCGCGCGGGTCCCGTCGTTGCGGCGAGCGATTACGTGAAGACCTTCGCGGACCAGATTCGGGCGTTCATTCCGAAGGACCGGATCTATCGCGTGTTGGGCACCGACGGCTTCGGCCGCTCCGACTCCCGCGCGAAGCTGCGGCACTTCTTCGAGGTCAACCGTTACTTCGTTGGGGTCGCTGCGCTCAAGGCGCTTGCTGACCAGGGTGAAATCAAGCCCAAAGTGGTCGCCGACGCGATCAAGAAATACGGAATCGACCCGGCGAAACCCAATCCGGTGTCGGTGTAGTCGGGCATAAGAACCGGGCGCAGTCCCGGGCTCTCGCGCCGACACGAAGAAAAAGCATGGCGACCGTCAAAGAGGTTTTCGTACCCGATATCGGCGATTTCAAGGATGTCGACGTCATCGAGGTTCTCGTGAAGCCGGGAGATGCAATCGGGCCCGAGCAGTCCCTCATCACCGTAGAATCCGACAAGGCGACGATGGAAATACCATCGCCCGCGGCGGGAACCGTCTGGGAGTTGCGCGTCAAGACCGGCGACAAGGTCTCCAAGGGCAGCCTGATCCTCCTGCTCGAGCCGAGCGATACGGCCGCTGGACAGGAGCGGAAGCCCACGCCCGCGCCGGTGCACGAGGCTCCTCCTGCAGCCGCGACGCCGCCCGCCACCTCGCCCGTCCCGCGTCCCACCGTCGCGTCCGTGCAGGCGATCGGCAAACCGGAACCGGTTCCCTATGAGCCGAAGGTCATTCCGGGTTTCACGCCGCACGCGAGCCCGTCGGTGCGCAAGTTCGCGCGCGAGCTCGGCGTCGACCTCGTGAAAGTGAAGGGTTCGGGCCCGAAGGGGCGCATCACGCAGATCGACGTGCAGGAATTCGTGAAGGGTGTCATGCGCGGGGCGCCTGCGGCGGCTGCCGCCGCGCGCGGCGGGCTGACCCTCGATCTTCCGGATTGGCCTCAGGTCGATTTCGCGAAATTCGGGCCGATCGAAACGAAGCCGCTGTCGCGTATCAAGAAGCTCTCGGGCGGGTTCCTGCACCGCAACTGGGTTTCCATCCCCCATGTCACGCAGCACGACGAGGCCGATATCACGGAGCTCGAGGCTTTCCGCAAGGATAACGCGCAGGTCGCGGAAAAGGGCGGCTTCAAGCTCACGATGCTCGCGTTCCTCGTGAAAGCCTCGGTCAACGCGCTGAAGCAGTTTCCCGAGTTCAACGCTTCGCTCGACAAGGGCGGGGACAATCTGATTCTCAAGAAGTACTACCACATCGGCGTCGCGGTCGATACGCCGGAGGGGCTTGTCGTTCCGGTGATCCGGGACGCCGACCGCAAGGGCGTGTTCGACGTCGCCCGGGAGCTCGCGGAGATCTCCAAGCTCGCTCGCGAGAAGAAGCTTAAGCCGGATGCGATGCGCGGCGGCACCTTCAGCATTTCAAGCCTCGGCGGAATCGGCGGGACTGGGTTCACCCCCATCATCAACGCGCCCGAGGTTGCGATCCTCGGGGTAGCACGCTCGCAAATGCGACCGGTGTACCGAGACGGAACGTTCGTTCCCCGTCTGATGCTGCCGTTGTCGCTCGCGTACGACCATCGCGTCATCGACGGCGCCTCCGCGGCGCGTTTCACGACTTACCTCGTGTCGGTGCTCTCCGACATCCGCCGCACCCTGCTGTGAGGCCCGCGTGGCTGAAATGATCGAAGTCAAGGTACCGGACATCGGCGACTTCAAGGAGGTCGACGTCATCGAGGTGCTGGTCAAGCCCGGCGACCGGGTGGCCAAGGAAGCCTCTCTCGTCACGCTCGAATCGGACAAGGCGACGATGGAGATCCCGTCGTCGGATGCAGGCGTCGTCAAGGAACTGCGCCTAAAGGTCGGTGACAAGGTGTCCGCGGGCTCGCTGATCCTGCTGCTCGAGGCGGAGGAAGCGTCCGAAAAGGCGCCAGCGATTGCGGAGGTGCCGCGAGCGGCGCAACCGGCGCCCATGGCACGCGCGGCATCGGGCCCGGCCGCAGCGATGCCGGCAGCGGACACGGATATGCGCGCCGAAGTCGTGGTGCTCGGCTCCGGCCCCGGCGGCTACACCGCGGCATTTCGCGCCGCGGATCTCGGAAAGAGCGTCATTCTGGTCGAACGGTATCCGAACCTGGGCGGGGTGTGCACGAACGTGGGCTGCATTCCTTCCAAGGCGCTGCTGCACGTTGCCCGTGTGATCACCGAAGCCGAGGAAACGGCGGAAGCCGGCGTCACCTTCGGCAAGCCGGTGATCGACGTCGCCAAGGTGCGGGCCTGGAAGGACGACGTGGTTGGCAAGGGGACCAAGGGTATCGCGGGTCTCGCAAAGCAGCGCAAAGTCATCGTGGTCGAAGGCGCCGGCAAGTTCGAGTCCCCGAAGACGCTTCTCGTGAAGGCGAAGGACGGTAAGAGCACGCGTGTCGCGTTCGACGACTGCATCATCGCCGCGGGCTCTTCCGTCGCGCGCATCCCCGGTTTTCCGTATGGTGATCCCCGTCTCGTGGACTCGACCGGCGCGCTCGAGCTGCCCGACGTCCCGAAGCGCCTGCTCGTCATCGGCGGGGGAATCATCGGCCTTGAGATGGCCTGCGTCTACGATGCCCTCGGCTCGAAGGTCACCGTCGTCGAGCTGATGGACGGACTCATCCCGGGCGCGGACCGCGACCTCATCCGTCCGCTCGAGAAGCGCATCCGGGCCCGCTACGAGGCGATCCTGCTGAAGACCAAAGTCGCGAAGCTCGATGCGCAAAAGGCGGGGCTCCTCGCCACGTTCGAGGGGGAAGGCGCGCCTGCGCCGCAGCTCTACGACCGCGTGCTCCTTGCGGTCGGCCGCCGGCCGAACGGGCGGGAGATCGGCGCCGAAGGCGCTGGCGTGAAGGTGGACGAGCGCGGTTTCATTCCGGTGGACAAGCAGTGCCGCACGAATGTGTCGCACATATTCGCGATCGGCGACATCGTCGGCGAGCCGATGCTCGCGCACAAGGCAAGCCACGAGGCCAAAGTCGCCGCGGAGGTGATCGCCGGGCACAAGGCGGCGTTCGACGCGCGTACGATCCCCTCGGTCGCCTATACGGACCCGGAAGTCGCGTGGATGGGTCTGACCGAGACGGAGGCCGCGAAACGGAGCGTCGCGTACGAGAAGGCGTCCTTTCCGTGGGCCGCCTCAGGGCGCGCGCGCTCGATCGGCAGGACCGAGGGCAGCACCAAGCTGCTCTACGATCCAGCGTCGAAGCGCATCCTCGGCGCGGGCATGGTCGGCCCCAACGCCGGGGAGCTGATTGCAGAGATGGTGCTTGCGCTCGAGATGGGCGCCGACATGGACGACATTGCGCTCACGATCCATCCGCACCCGACGCTGTCGGAGACGCCGGGCTTCGCCGCGGAAGTTGCGCTCGGCAGCGTCACCGATCTCTACGTGCCGCAAAAAAAATGACCCAGGACGAGCTGAAAGCGGCGGTCGCGCGCGAGGCGGTCAAGTATGTCGTCGAGGACGCTGTGATCGGCGTCGGTACCGGATCGACCGCGAACCTCTTCATCGACGAGCTGGCGAAGATGAAGAATCGTATCGCAGGGGCGGTGGCGAGTTCCGAGCGCTCCGCTCAGCGCCTCAAGGGGTATGGCATCCGCCTCCTTGATCTGAACGGCGTGAACGAACTTCCGGTCTATATCGACGGCGCGGACGAGATCACCGAGCACCTCGCGATGATCAAGGGAGGCGGCGGAGCACTCACGCGCGAGAAGATCGTCGCGGCGGTGGCGAAGAAGTTCGTCTGCATCGCCGACGAGTCGAAGCTCGTCGCTGTGCTCGGGAAATTTCCCCTGCCGGTGGAAGTGATCCCGATGGCCCGCTCCTACGTCGCCCGGCAGATGGTGAAGCTCGGCGGTCAGCCGCAGCTGCGCGAGGGCTTCACGACGGACAACGGGAACGTCATCCTCGACGTGCACGGACTGTCGATCCTCGATCCGGTCGAGCTCGAGACCGCCATCGACAACATCGCCGGCGTAGTCACCAACGGGCTCTTCGCCCGGCGCGCGGCGGATGTGCTGTTGCTCGGAACGAAATCGGGCGTCAGGACGATCGCCCGAAAGTAGCCGCTACGAGCCCGGCGGAACGTAGCCCGAGGCGACGTCGGCTCCGGAGCCGAAGAAATGCTTTTCCATCTGCTCGGCGAGGTATTTCCGCGCACGCGGGTCCGCGAGGTTGAGCCGGTTCTCGTTGATGAGCATGGTCTGATGCTTGATCCAGCCCTGCCATGCTTCCTTGGAGACATTGTCGTAGATCCGCTTGCCCAGCTCGCCAGGATAGGGCGGAAGGTCGAGCCCTTCCGCCTCGCGCCCGAGCTTCACGCATTTGACTATTCTCGGCATCGCCGCTGCTCCGATTCACTCTCAGCTCATTCTAGCGCCATTCGGTTGAGGGATGAGGAATCCGCGCCGGGACGGTCTTACAAGGGCTTGGCCAGAACCTTGGAGCGTCGCTGGTAGTTGTACAGCTCTTTCTTTTCCTTCGGTAGCGCCGCGATGCTCGCCTCCGTGAAGCCGCGCTCGATGAACCAGTGCGTTGCGCGCGTGGTGAGGACGAAGAGTTTCTTCATCTTGCGCGCGCGCGCCTGCAGCTCGACGTGCCGCAAGAGGCGCTCGCCGTAACCCTCGTCGCGGTAATCCGGCCGCACGGCAAGACAGGCGAGCTCCGCCGCCCGGGCACTTTCGAACGGATAGAGGGCCGCGCAACCCACGATGACCCCGTCGTGTTCGATGACCGAGAAACGGCCGATTTCGCGCTCGAGCAGCTCGCGTCCACGACGCACGAGCGTGCCGTCCTCCTCGAGCGGCTCGATCAGCTTGAGGATGCCGCCCGCGTCGTCGATCGCCGCGGGGCGGAGCTTCACGACCTTGTCGGCGGTGATCATCGTGCCCGAGCCCTCGTGGGTGAAGAGCTCGATCAGGAGCGCGCCCGTGAGCTTCCGGCTGATCACGTGGGCACGCTGGACGCCCGCCCGCACCGCCTCGACGGCGTGCGCGAGGTATAGGCGCGTGTCGGCGGTGAGCCGATTGGCGCGTCCGAGAAGCTCCGCCGCCTCCTGCGCCGTCAGCTCGGGAAGGAGCTCGCCCTCCTTGTCCTCCACAGGCGCGTCCGAAAAGAAAATGAGCTTCTCGGCGCGAAGCGCCGCGGCGGTTGCGACAGCGGCGTCTTCCATGGCCAAATTGAAAACCTCGCCGGTGGGCGAATAGCCCACTGGCGACACAATGGCGATATTGCCGGCATCGAGGCAGCCGGAAATAGCCTGCGCGTCGACCTTGCGCACCGAGCCTGTGTACTGGAAATCGACCCCGTCGTGAACGCCTATCGGCTGCGCCGTAATGAAGTTCCCGGACACGGTGTTGATCACCGCGCCCGCCATCGGCGAATTGGGAAGGCCGAGAGAGAGCAGCGCATCGATTTCCACGCGCAGCAGGCCGACCGCTTCCTTGACGCACTCGAGCGCTACCGGATCGGTAATGCGCAGGCCTTTTGCGTAGCGCGATTTTGCTTTTCGGTGCTTGAGCTGGATTTCAATCTGGGGGCGCGAGCCGTGTACAAGAACCACGCGGATGCCGGCGCTATGCAGCAGGTTGATATCGTGCGCGAGCTCCACGAACTTGCCCTCGACGAATATCTCGCCGCCGAACGCGAGCACGAAGGTCTTTCCGCGAAAGGTGTGGAAATACGGCGCGACCGAGCGGAACCAAGTGATGAACTGCGCGTCTGGGCGGGCCGGCATGACGGTGTCGGTTCTGTTCTTGGAGGAAGCCCGATTGTAGCCAGTTGCCGGTGCGAGATACAGTCTTATGCCCTTTGCAGGTTCGGCTCGCTAGCAGTCGCCCCACATCGCCTGCATTGCGGCGATCGCCGCGAGCGGCGCCGTCTCGGTGCGCAGTACCCGTGGACCGAAGCTCACGGGAACGAATCCGGCTTCCTCGGCACTGCGCCGCTCTTCGGGAGCGAGACCCCCTTCCGGACCGATCAGCAACGTGACCGCCCGCGGCGGTTTGATGCGCTTCAGGTCTTGCGAGACGTCGGGCGCGAGGACCAGTCTCGATTCGTCGCTGCCGGCCGCCGTTGACACGAACGTCCGCAGGTCCACGATCGCGGCGACGTCGGGAATTCGGTTGCGCCCGCATTGCTCGCACGCGGCGATGACCACGTTGCGCCAGTGCGCCACCCGCCGATCCGCGCGTTCGCTCGACAATTTGACGACCGAGCGCTCACTCGCGATAGGCACGATCCTCACGGCTCCGAGCTCGGTGGCCTTCTGAACGGCGATATCCATGCGGTCGCCCCCTGACACACACTGGGCGAGCGTAACGGCGAGCGAAGATTCGCGCTCGATCGCCCGGGTGGCCGTTACACGGGCGCGCACGGCGTCCCGTGAAATGCGCGTGAGCTCAGCCGCATGTTCTCCGCCCTCGCCGTTGAAAAGCGTGATGGGATCCCCTTCGCGCAGTCGCAGGACGCTGCAATGTCGACTCGCGCGCTCCGGCAACTCGATTTCTGCGCCCGGAGAGAGCCTCATCGCGGCAAAGAAACGCGGGGTGGCCCGGTCCGCGAGCGATTTCATGCTACGATTCTATTCAAGGCGGTCCAAAAAGTCCGTGCCGGGTCGGCAGACGGTGCGGCGTTCTCACCGAGTTTGCCGCGTCGAAGCGCTCCTTTTTCATGGGTGCCAAACAACCTCCGGTCTGCGATTTCGGCCGCAAGGCGATCGATTTCGATCTGCCCGGTGTCGACGGGAAGCGCTACCAGCTTGCCTCGAGCCGTAGGCCGAAGGGGCTCGTTGTGATGTTCATCTGCAACCATTGCCCCTACGTCAAGGCGGTGCGCGAGCGCCTGGTCCGCGATTGCGGGGAACTCATGAAACACGGGATCGGCTCGGTCGCGATTATGTCGAACGACCCGGCCGACTATCCCGAGGACTCGTTCGACAACATGAAGAAGGTGGCGACCGAGTTCGGGTTTCCGTTTCCCTACGTGCTCGATGATACGCAGGACGTCGCGAGAGCGTACGGCGCGGTTTGCACGCCCGAGTTCTTCGGGTACAACGCCGCCCTCGAGCTTCAATATCACGGACGGCTCGATTCGTCCGGACGCAGTCCCGCGCCAGGGGCCGCCCGGGAGCTGTTCGACGCCATGTTACTGATAGCGAATACGGGGAAAGGACCCTCCCAGCAGACACCGTCGATCGGCTGCTCGATCAAATGGAAGCGCAAAGACTAGCCTGGAAGTGATTCGTTGCTGATACAATGCGCGGCCGATTCGCATCGCCCGCACCTGAATGTCCCGCCCGATCCGCAATCTCGCCATCATCGCTCACGTCGATCACGGAAAGACAACGCTCGTCGACAAGCTGCTCCACCAGTCCGGGACGTTTGCCGCTCACCAGCACGTCGCCGAAAGGGTGATGGACTCCAACGACCTCGAGCGCGAGCGAGGCATCACGATCCTTGCCAAGAACACTGCGGTCGATTTTGAAGGCGTCCACATCAATATCGTCGATACGCCTGGTCACGCCGACTTCGGCGGCGAGGTGGAGCGCTCGCTTTCGATGGTGGATGGAGTCCTGCTTCTGGTGGACGCAGTGGAAGGTCCGATGCCGCAGACGCGGTTCGTGACACGCAAAGCGCTTGCGCTCGGCCTGAAGCCGGTCGTCGTCGTGAACAAGATCGACCGACCCGGCGCCCGGCCGGACTGGGTCGTCAACGCCACTTTCGACATGATGGACAAGCTCGGCGCGTCGGAAGAGCAGCTCGATTTTCCGGTGATCTATACCTCGGCCCTGTTCGGGACCGCGAGCACGGACCTTCGAAGCCCGGGTCTCGACATGCGCCCCCTGTTTCGGGCGATCCTTGAGCACGTTCCCGCGCCGAGTGGAGACCCTGACGGGCCGCTTCAGCTCCAGATCAGCAATTTGGATTATTCGAGCTACGTTGGCCGCATCGGCGTCGGCCGGATCGCCCGGGGCAGGCTGCGACCGGCGCAGGAAGTTCTGGTGCTGCGCGACGACAGGTCGCCGGTGAGGGCCAAGGTCAATCAGGTCATGGGTTTTCGTGGCCTCGAGCGAATCGAGATGCAGGAGGCCGCTGCGGGGGACATCGTGCTCGTGACCGGCGTCGAGGAGGTCGGCATCGGGGTCACGCTCGCCGACCTGATCGAGCCCGAAGCGTTGCCGATGCTCAGGGTCGACGAGCCGACGCTGACCATGAACTTTCAGGTCAACACCTCTCCGTTCGCCGGCCAGGAAGGGCGGTTCGTCACCAGCCGCCAGCTCAGGGAGCGCCTTTTCCGCGAGCTCCAGAGTAACGTAGCGCTTCGCGTCGAGGAAACGCCGGACGCGGACGTGTTCGTCGTCTCCGGACGAGGCGAGCTCCACTTGACGATCCTGCTGGAAAACATGCGTCGCGAAGGCTATGAGCTGGCGGTGTCGCGACCCCGCGTCGTCGTGAGGAAGATCGACGGCGCCACGCACGAGCCGTTCGAAATCCTTACAGTGGACGTCGAGGATCACCACCAGGGCGTGGTGATGGAGTCGCTTGGACAGCGACGCGGGGAGCTGCTCGACATGGTGCCCGACGGCCGCGGCCGCGTCCGGCTCGATTACCGAATCCCCGCGCGCGGACTGATCGGATTCCAGTCGGAATTCCTCAATCTCACGCGCGGCAACGGCATCATGAGCCATGTGTTCGACGACTACGCGCCGATGAAGCCGGACATTCCCTCACGACGAAACGGAGTGCTGATCTCCGGAGAGGAGGGCGAAGCGGTCGCATATGCTCTCTGGAAGCTGCAGGAGCGCGGTCGCCTTCTCGTGAGTCCCGGCGAGCGCGTCTACGAGGGGATGGTGATCGGGATTCACAGCCGCGACAATGATCTTGTCGTCAACCCCATCCGGGAGAAGCATCTGACCAACATCCGGGCGGCGGGCAAAGACGAGGCGATCCTCCTGACACCGCCCATCCGGCTTACGCTTGAACTCGCAGTCGAGTTCATCGAAGATGATGAGCTGATCGAGATCACGCCGCAATCCATCCGCATCCGCAAGCGCTACCTCAAGGATCATGAGCGGCGTCGAGCTGCGCGCGCGGATACCGGCGGGAGCGAGTCCCCAAACTTGCATCCGGTCGGCTGAGCCTCCGTCGCGGACTCTCGCCGGCGGGCCCGCATGCCGCCGGCTCGGACGATTTGACCTGCAGCCGCCGCGACGGGGTGCTTCCGGCAACCACCTGATTACACGGGGACTAGGGCTTTTTCGGGTTTAGCGCTGCTATAATAATCGCAGAAATAAGAATAACTCCGGGGAGAATCGCTAAGCAGGGGGCCGGCCAAAACGACTGCCTTCGTCGCGAGCGTAGCCGGGGAGCCGGTGGCCCAGCGCATCGACGATATCGGGCCCCCGCTTATGCGCTTCGCTGACATTCAATCCGCGGTCGCCGCTGGCGCCGCGCCTTGCATGGCGGTGGTATGACGATCTCGAAAGGAAGCGAAAAATGAAGCTTTGTCGTTATGGCAGAAACGGATTTGAAAAGCCCGGTGTGATCGACGCGCAGGGGCAGTTGCGCGACTTGTCCGGCGTCATTTCCAACATTGACCAGGAAGTAATCTCTCCGAAGGGACTGGCGCGGCTGCGCAAGATTCGCCCGGAATCGCTGCCGCTAGTGCGCGGCAACCCGCGTTTCGGAGTGCCGTATACCGGGATTTCGAAGTTCGTTGCGATCGGGCTCAATTACGTGGACCACGCCCAGGAAGCCGGCCTGCAGATTCCCGCCGAGCCCGTCATATTTTCGAAGGCGACAACCTCCATCAGCGGCCCGAACGACGACATTCAGCAGCCGCGGAATTCGACCAAGCTGGATTACGAGGTCGAGATCGCCATCGTCATTGGCGCCAAAGCCCAATACGTTCCCGAAGACAAGGCCCTCGACCACGTTGCCGGCTACACGATCGTGAACGACGTATCGGAGCGCGCCTTCCAGTTGCAGTCGTCTCAATGGGACAAGGGCAAAGGTTGCGACACGTTCGGGCCGATCGGGCCATGGCTCGTCACGACGGACGAGATCACGAATCCCCAGACCCTCGATATCTGGCTCGACGTCAACGCCGAGCGCAGGCAATCCTCCAATACGAAGAACATGATTTTTTCGTGCGCCAAGCTCGTCTCGTACGTGAGCAATTACATGACGCTCCTTCCGGGCGACATCATCACGACCGGCACGCCCGCGGGCGTCGCGCTCGGAATGAAGCCCACGCAAGCCTGGCTCAAGCCCGGCGATGTGGTCACGCTCGGAATCAAAGGACTTGGCGAACAGCGGCAGAAGGTCGTGGCTTACTTAGGTAAGTGATCGTCGCACGCGGTGAAGAAGAAAGCCCGGGTTGCCCGGGCTTTTTTCTTTCTTGGAGCACGATATCGTTGCAAAGCACCGGTCACGCGCGCAGACTTTTTCTGAGTATGGACTGGACTCCCGAGGCTCTTGGGGTTCTCCTGGCTGACCGGAACAAGAAGCAGGCGCGAGGGGTCAAATCGGACATTGAACGGTTGATACGTTGAGATGAGGATTGTCGTTCTCGGTGCAGGCGTCGTCGGCGTGACCAGCGCCTGGTATCTGGCCCGTTCAGGGCACGACGTGTTGGTGATCGATCGCCAGCCGGAGCCCGCGCTCGAGACGAGCTTCGCAAATGGCGGCCAGATCTCGGTCAGCCATTCAGAGCCGTGGGCCAATCCCACCGCATTGTCGAAGCTCGTGAAATGGTTCGGTCGTGAGGACGCGCCGCTGCTATTCCGGCCCCGGCTCGACCCCGCGCAGTGGCTGTGGGGCTTACGCTTCCTGTGGGAATGCCTTCCGGCTCGCGCCCGCCGGAACACCGAATCGGCCCTATCCCTTGCTATTTACAGCCGGGACCGATTGCACGAGTTGCGCCGGGAGACCGGAATACAGTACGAATCGCTCACGCGAGGCATCCTGCATCTGTATGAGGAGCGGCGAGAGTTCGAGCATGCGCGCAAGCAGGTCGATCTGTTGATATCGCGCGGGCTCAATATCGAGATCAGAACCCCCGAGGAGTGCGTTGCGGTCGAGCCGGCCCTCGCGTACTCGAAGACGCGTTTTGTCGGAGGCGCGTATGCGTCCTCCGACGAGTCCGGAGACGCGCGGCTATTCACGAAGAATCTAGCAGGCATTTGCGCGGCTCAAGGCGTGGAATTCCGCTACAACGTCAACGCAAGACGCATCGAAACCGCGCGCGGCCGAGTGGAGCGCCTCGTCATCGACGACGAGAGAGGCATCGAGGAGTCGGTACGCGCCGACGCGTACGTGGTGGCGAATGGGAGCTACAGTCCGCTCCTGCTACGACCGGTCGGGGTCCGGGTGCCGGTCTATCCTGTGAAAGGCTATTCAATCACCCTTTCGCTAGGACCAGAAGACATAGCGCCGTATACGAGCATCACGGACCATTCGCGGAAGATTGTACTCTCGCGTTTCGGTGAGCGGCTGCGCGTGGCCGGCACTGCGGAGTTCGCCGGGTACAATACTGAGATCAGCGAGGTTCGTTGCGCGGCGCTCCTCGATCGCACGCTCGAGCTGTTCCCTCGCATAGTTCGGCCCGAGGACTCCCATTTCTGGACCGGCCTACGGCCGGCGACCCCGGGCAACTTGCCGCTAATCGGGCGCGCTCACTATCCCAACCTGTTCTTGAACACCGGGCACGGTACGCTGGGGTGGACGCTAGCCTGCGGTTCCGGCCAGGCGCTCGCGGACATCGTCGACGGTCGTAAGCCGGGGCCGGTTTTCGACTTTCTCGGAGTGGGCTCTAAAACAAAGAGAGCGACCCCTTCGGTCGCTCCCGCATGATCCCGAAGTAAGGTTGAGCTACTTGGCGCCGCCCGCGACCCGGCGTCGCGACGCAACCAGCCTTGGCTTGGGCACGGCGTCGACGGTGAGCTCCCGAACGAAGTTCGGCAGCGCGAACAAAGCCTGGTGTGCAGCGCCATTGTAATACTGCAAGTGGGTGAGGCCACGAGCCGCAATTCGCGTGTCGATTTCCGTGGCGGATACGCCTGCGACATCCGTCGAATCCGAGCAAGCGCACATCGACCAGAGGCATCCGTAAAGCGGGATGAACATCGTATACGGCCGCGCGAACTTGAAGATCTTGGCAAGTCTTCCGAACAGCATCTTCACGCGGTCAGGCCGCGACCAGGGTGACCCCATGTGCAGAGTGAGCACACCGCCCGGGCCGAGGGCCCGTTTACAGTCGCGGAAGAAAGCCTCTTCGTACAGCGCGGTCGCCGGGCCGATCGGATCGGGAAGGTCGAGAGCAATGTGATCGAACTTTTCCTTGGTTTCTGCCAGGTATTTCATCCCGTCTTCGATGAGAACCAAGAGCTTCGGGTTGTCGAAGACGCCTCGGTGGATCACCGCAAAGTGCTCCTTGGCGATCTCGACGACCCGTTCGTCGAGCTCGACCATTACTACCCGTTCTACGGAGGGATGCTTCAACGCTTCCTCGGCCGCACCGCCGTCGCCGCCCCCGATGATCAGGACACGCCTCGGCGTCGATTGAGCGGTAAGTGCCGTGTGAATCAGCGTTTCGTGATAGACGAACTCCTCGCGCTCGGAGGTCATGAAACACCCGTCGAGGCGGAAGAGCTTCCCGAACTGGGGCGTTTCGTGAAT
>Ga0187773_10000525_pt1 | contig 15132 bp, 14 predicted proteins | sample 0216_BV02_MP05_1_FD_133133 | JGI IMG/M metagenome (GOLD analysis project Ga0187773, IMG submission 133133) | Tropical peat soil microbial communities from peatlands in Department of Meta, Colombia - 0216_BV02_MP05_10_MG | ecosystem: Environmental > Terrestrial > Soil > Wetlands > Peat | place...
CCGAAATGACGTCGTACCTGCTGCTTCCGGTGATCCCGCCGAAGCGCTGATGCGTCTGCAAAGGAGGAACGCGTGGCGATGAAGCTCTACGGATTCTGGCGCTCGCTCGCGACCTACCGCGTGCGGGTGGCGCTCGCGCTCAAGAACGTGGAGGCCGAACAGGTCTCGATCAACCTCCTCCAGGGCAGGCAGCACTCCGACGAATACCGCGCGATCAACCCGCAGAGCGTGGTGCCGGCGCTCGTGGTGGACGGCGATGCGCCGCTGTTTCAGTCGATGGCGATCCTCGAGTACCTCGAGGAGACGCACCCCAAGCCGCCGCTCCTGCCGAAAGACGCGCGCGGACGGGCGCGCGTGCGCGGGCTCGCGCAGATCGCGGTGAGCGACGGGCATCCGCTCGTCGTGCCGAGGATCCGCAACTATCTCGAAAAGGAGATGCACCAGGACGAGGCGGCGCGCAACAAGTGGCTCGCGCACTGGACCGTGAAGGCGCTGGAGGCGATGGAAAGCCATCTGGCGAACGAGCGGGAAACGGGCCGCTTCTGCCACGGCGACGCCCCGACGCTCGCCGACATCTGCCTCGCTTCGCAGGTCCTCGGCGCCAAGTTCTTCAACGTGAACACGGCGGGCGTGCCGACCGCGATGCGCATTTTCGGAGAATGCATGAAGATCGACGCGTTCGACCGTTCGCAGCCGCTGAAGCAGCCCGACGCGCCGAAGAATCCGTCGCATTGATCCGGTTTCGACAGCCATCGCAACCATTTACACAAAGGAGGGAACAGCATGAAATTCACGCGTAGGAAATTTATCCAGGCCGCGGGCGCGGGACTCGGCGCCTCTGCGCTCGGCTTTCCGGCGATCGTCCGGGCGCAGCAGGGCCCGATCCGGCTCGGGCTGATGACGGTGAAGACCGGCCCGCTGGCCTCCGGAGGCATCGACATGGAGCGCGGGCTGGAGCAGTTCCTGAAGGAGCGGAACTACACGCTCGCCGGCCGCAAGGTCGAGCTGATCGTGGGGGACAGCGGCGGCGTCCCGGCGCAGGCCCGCACCAAGATCCAGGAGCTGGTCGAGAAGGACAAGATCCATGTCATGATCGGGCCACTCGATACGGCCTCGGCGCTCGCCGTGGACGACTATATCCGTCAGGCCGAGCTGCTCACGCTGTCGGTCGCCGCCGCCGAGGACATGACGCAGAGGAAGCCGAACCCGTGGTTCACGCGCGGCACCTCGACCTCGTCGCAGTCCGCGATGCCGCTCGCCGACTACTGCAGAAAGACGCTCAAGTACAACCGCATGATCACCATCGCCGACGACCTCGCCTACGGCCAGGAGATGTGCGCGGGGTTCCAGCGCGTGTTCGAGGATGAGGGCGGGAAAATCATTCAGAAGCTCTTCCCGCCGCTCACGGTGCCGGACTACGGCACCTATCTCGCGCAGCTGAAGACCGACGCGGACGCTATCTTCCTCGGCTTCGCCGGGTCGAACGGTTTCCGCTTCGTTCGCCAAATGAACGAGTATGGCCTGATAAAGAAGCTGATCCCGGTGGGCGGCATGACCGCACTTGACGAGGCGGTGCTGCGCAACATGGGCGACGAGGCGCTCGGCATCGTGACGGCTTGCTGGTACTCGGCCGAGATCGATAATCCCATCAACAAGAAATTCGCAGCCGCGTTCCGTGCCGAATGGAAGTACGACCCGGGCTTCTACGCCGCGGCGACCTACACCGAGGCGGCGGTGCTCGAGGCGACGCTGAAGGCGATCCACGGCCGCATCGAGGACAAGCAGGCGTTCATGAAGGCAGTGCGCAGCATCAAGGTGAACACCTGCCGCGGACCGGTCACCTTCGACGGCTTCGGCAACGTCGTCGGTAACGTCTACATCCGCAAGGTCGAGCGCAAAGAGGGCAGGCTGGTCAACGCGGTGATCCACACCTATCCGAACGTCAGCCAGTTCTGGACCTACAATCCGGTCGAGTTCCTCAAGAACCCGGTGTACTCGCGCGACTGGCCGCCGGCGAAGAACCTCGAGAAGTAAGCAAGCCGCACCGCTCACGCCGCGTCCACCCCGGATGCGGCGTGAGCGCGCTCGACCCGGCGAACCGATGCAGTACTGGATCATCCAGACCCTGAACAGCCTCTCGCTGGGCGGGCTGCTGTTCCTGCTCTCGGCGGGCTTCTCGCTGATCTTCGGCCTGATGCGCATCGCCAACCTGACGCACGGATCGATGTTCATGCTGGGTGCCTACGTGGGCGTGACGGTGCTGCGCTACGTTCCGAACCTGTGGGTGGCCGCGCTGGCCGGCGGCGTGGCGATCGCCATTTTCGGCGGCGTGATCGAGCGCTTCATCCTGAGGCCGGTCTCGGGCAAGCCGCTCGGCCAGGTGCTGCTCACGCTGGGCATTTCGTTCATCGTCGCCGACTTCAGCCTGATCGTTTGGGGCGGCGATCCCATTCCGGTGCCGACGCCGCAGTCGCTGCAGCAGCCGATCTTCGTTGCGGGCGTGGCGTTCCCGACGTACCGGCTGGTCGTGCTGATCATCGCCGTCGTCGTCGGCGCAGTCCTGTACTTTCTAATGGAGCGCACGCGCCTCGGCGCCATGATTCGCGCAGGCGTCGACGATCCACAGATGGCGCGCGCCGTCGGAATCCCGGTGTCGCGGCTGTTCACGACCGTGTTCTGCCTGGGTGCGGCGCTCGCGGGGGCGGGCGGCGTCATCGGCGGACCGATCATGTCGGCCTATCCGGGGCTCGATGCGGACATGCTGCCGCTGGCGCTGATCGTGGTCATGCTGGGCGGCGTGGGAAGCCTGTTCGGCGCCTTTGCGGGCAGCTTCATCACCGGCGCGATCTACACCTTCGGCACCGCGCTCCTGCCGGATCTCGCGTACGTCATCCTGTTCCTGCCGATGATCTTCGTGATTGCGTTCCGGCCGCGCGGCCTTTTCGGACGGCAGATGGTGTGAGCGTGAAGCGCTGGGTTCCCTGGATCGCATTTCTCGCCGCGCTGGCGCTCGTGCCGTTCGTATTCGGCGAGTACTTCGTCAATCTCGCGAGCCAGATCCTGATCGCGATCGTCTTCGCCTCGAGCTTGAACCTCCTCGTCGGCTACGGCGGGCTGCCTTCGCTCGGCCACGCATCCTGGCTCGGTCTCGCCGCTTACTTCTCGGCGTGGATGAGCCTGAAGCTCGGCCTCGGTCACGGTGCAGTGCTGCCCCTCGCGCTCGGCGCCACGGTGCTGGTCGCGTGCGTGTTCGGGTGGATCTCGCTGCGCGCGACGGGCCTCGGTTTTCTCATGATCACGCTCGCGCTGTCGCAGGTGCTCTGGGGCACGGCGTATCGCTGGGTGTCGGTGACCGACGGCGACAACGGGCTCCGCGGTCTCACGCGTCCCGCGCCCTTCGGCATCTCGCTGGACGATCCTGCGACGTTCTACTATTTCACCCTGCTCGTGTCGGCGGTGGCGATGTGGATGATCGCGCTCTTCGTCGCTTCGCCGTTCGGCGCGTCGCTGCGCGGCACGCGTGACCAGCCGCGGCGCATGAGCGCGCTCGGGCACAACGTCTGGCTGATCCGCTGGATGACCTTTGTCTACTCGGCGTTCTGGGGCGCGGTGTCGGGAATTCTGTACGTGTACTACAACAAGTACATCCATCCGGTGTCGCTCTCGATCAACTCTTCCGCCGAGGGGCTGCTCGGCGTCATCGCGGGCGGCTCGGGCACGCTCGCGGGACCGATCGTGGGCGCGACCATCGTGATGCTGCTCAAGAACTACGTGTCCGCGTACGTCGAGCGCTGGAACATGCTGCTCGGCTTCGTGTTCGTTTTCATCGTCATCTTCATGCCCGAGGGCGTTGTGCCCGGGGTGCAGCGGCTGTGGCGCCGCGTGAGGCCGAAATGACGCCGGCTCTGGCCCTCGACGGATTGAAGAAGTCCTTCGGCGGTCTGCCCGCCATGAACGACGTCTCGCTCGAGGTGGCGCCGGGCGAGCGGCGCCTCATCATCGGGCCGAACGGAGCCGGCAAGACGACGCTCTTCAATCTCATCACCGGCGACCTGCGCCGCGACGCGGGCTCGATCCGCCTGTTCGGCGAGGAGGTGGCTAGGCTGAAACCACACCAGCGCGCGCACCGCGGCCTTGCGCGCACCTACCAGATCATCACGCTGTTTCCCCACGACACGCTGCAGCACAACGTGGTGCTGTCCCTGCTCGGGCTGTCGCGGCGGCGCTGGAACCCCGTCAAGCCGCTCGCCGGCTGGTCCGACGTCTACGGCGAGGCGCTCGCGGTGCTCGAGCGCGTGGGGTTGCGGGATCTCGCGCACAGGCCGATCGGCGAGGTGGCCTACGGCGAGCGCCGCCGCGTCGAGATCGCCATGGCGCTCGCGCAGAAGCCGCGCCTGCTCCTGCTCGACGAGCCGCTGGCCGGCCTTTCGCGGGAGGAGCGCGCTTCCATGAAGCAGCTCATCGCCGGCATTCCGCGCGACGTCACGGTCATCATGATCGAGCACGACATGGACACCGCGCTCGATCTCGCCGAGCGCATTACCGTCCTGCACTACGGCAGCGTCATCGTCGAGGGCACGCGCGCCGAGGTCGTCGCCGATCCGAAGACGCGCGAGGTCTACCTCGGTGACTGAAGCGCTCGCCTTGTCCGACGTCGACGCGCTCTACGGCGACAGCCACGTGCTGCACGGCGTGTCCTTCTCGCTCTCCGCGGGGCGCGTGCTGGCGCTTCTCGGCAGGAACGGCGCGGGCAAGACCACCTGCATGAGCGCGATCATCGGATTCCTGCCGCCGCGCTCGGGCGACATTCGTCTCTTCGGCGAGCCGATCGGATGGCTCTCGCCCGAGGTGATCTCGCGCAAGGGAGTGGGCTTCGTGCCGCAGGGCAGGCGCATCTTCCCGACGCTCACGGTGCGCGAGAACCTGCTGGTGTCGCGCCAGTCGCGGGCGGGGGTGGCACAGCCCTGGACCCTCGAGCGCGTCATCGACCTGTTCCCGCGCCTGAAGGAGCGCCAGCAGCAGCTGGCCGGCTCGCTCTCCGGGGGAGAGCAGCAGATGCTCGCGATCGGGCGCGCACTGATGGGCAATCCGCGCGTGCTGCTCATGGACGAGCCCTCCGAGGGCCTCGCGCCGATGATCGTGGCGGAGGTGGGGCGCACCATCGCGCGGCTGAAGGCGGAGGGCCAGTCGATCGTGCTGGTTGAACAGAACATCAAGCTTGCGTTCGGCCTCGCCGACGACGTGGTGATCCTCAACACGGGGCGCGTCGCGTTTTCCGGCGGCGTCGAGCAAGTGAAGAACGACGAGGCGCTGATCGCGCAGCACCTCGGCGTGTTCTAGGTTTCGTTCCGATTACTCAGGGAGTCTCGCCATGATGTTCACCTGTGCCGTTCCCGGCTGCACCGATCCGCGCCACGACCGCCGCGCCGCGCTCGCGAGGCGCGCCGTCGCACGAAAAATCGCCAAGGCAGCGCGGCCCTCGAAGAAACGCGCCGGCGGCCGCAAGGCCCGCGAGCTGCGCGTCGACATCCACTGCCATTATCTGAACCAGGACGCCGCGGCGAGGGTCGCGCACCTGAGCCCGGCGGAGCACGAGCCGTCGGTGAAATACGCGAACGCGCTCACCCGCGAAGTCAACGTGAAGCAGATGCGGGACCGGGCGGCGAAGCTTTCGACGATCGAGGTGCGGCTCGCCGACATGGACCGGATGGGCATCGACATCCAGGCGGTGTCTCCGGCGCCGCAGCAGACGTACTACTGGACCGATCCCGGCCTGGGCCTGGAGGTTTCACGCATGGTGAACGACCGCCTCGCCGAGATCGTCTCCAAGTGGCCCGATCGTTTCGTCGGGCTGGGAACGGTGCCGCTGCAGAACGTCGAGCTCGCCGTCGGGGAGCTCGAGCGCTGCGTCAGGCAGCTCGGCCTTCGGGGCGTGGAGATCAACCCGAGCGTCAACGGCATGGACCTGACCGACCCGCGGCTCAACCTCGAAAAGTTCTTCGCGAAGGCGCGGGAGCTGGACATCGTCATCTTCATGCATCCCATCGGGTTTACGCACGGCGAGCGCCTGATGGACCATTACTTCAACAACGTGATCGGCAATCCGCTCGAGACGACCGTCGCGACGAGCCACCTGATCTTCGACGGCGTGATGGAAAGGAACCCGGGCCTCAAGGTCGTGCTCCCTCACGCGGGCGGATATCTCGCGCACTACTGGGCGCGCATGGATCACGCCTGGCGCGCGCGGCCGGATTGCCGCACGGTGATCAGGAAGGCGCCTTCCAGCTATCTGGAGAAATTCTATTTCGATACGATCACGTTCGACTCCCGGATGCTGCGTCACCTCATCGACCGCTACGGCGCGGGGCACGTGCTGCTCGGGACCGACTATCCGTACGACATGGGCGAGGAGAATCCGGTGCGACTGATCGGCAGCGTGCCGCGGCTCAAGAGCGCGGAGAAGGAGATGATCATGGGGGGCAACGCCGCGCGCTTGCTCAAGATCAAGTCCTGAGATTTTCGCCGTTGCAGCGCTCGCGCCAAGGTGCTCTAATTACGATTGAAGCGGACGCTAGGCGCCGCTTCAATTTCGCGCGCTGGAACCGACGCAAGCGCGGTTCGGCGCGCGAGCTTTTAGAGGAGGTCTCATGAGACAGATCGGCGTGGCAATCGTCGGGACGGGCTGGTGCGGAGGGATCCGCGCCGAGACCTGCGCAAAGCATCCCCTCGCGAAGAGCCTCCACATCGCCGAGATCCGGCCCGAGCGCCTTGCGGAAGTGAAGCAGGCGACGGGGGCCCGCACTGCGACCGCCGACTACAGGAAGCTGCTCGAGATCGACGAGATCGAGGCGGTGTACGTGTCGGCGACGCCGGAGACGACGCATTACCCGATCGCGCGCGATTTCCTCGCCGCGGGCAAGCACGTGTTCCTCGAGAAACCGATCGCGCTCGAGCTGTCGGAGGCCGACGAGCTGATCGCGCTCGCGAAGAAGAAGTCCCTCAAGTTCTCGATCGGCTACTCGCAGCGCTTCAATCCCAAGTTCGCCTACGTGCGCAAGTCGCTGCGCGACGGCACCGTCGGCAAGCCGGTGAGCGCGCTCGTCTCGCGCCACATCACGCGCGGGCTCGGCAAGAAGATCAGCGGGCGCGTCAAGCTCTCGCCGGCCGCGATGGAGTGCACGCACGACCTCGACTTCGTGCTCTGGTGCCTGGAGCCGGCGAAGCCGGTGCGCGTGTATTCGCAGGTGAACTACGGGGCGATGCAGGCGCAGGCGCCGGCCGGATCGCAGATTCCCGACTGCCAGTGGGTCACGGTGACGATGGACAGCGGGCTCACCTTCGTCGTCGGGGGCGGCTGGAGCCTGCCGCTCGGCTATCCAAATTTCTCGACGACGTGGATCGAGATGATCGGCACCGAAGGCGCGCTGCTCGTGGACGACAGCCACCGCGACGTGGTGCTGAACACGGTCGCGAAGGGCATGCAGCTGCCGATGTCGACGATGCCGGGAGAATTCGTCGAGCACACCTACGCCGGGCCGATGGCCGCGGAGACGATTCACTTCCTCGAGGCCGTCGCGCTCGACCGGCCGGTGATGGTCACGCCCGAGCACGCGCGCATGGTGATGGAGCTCTACATCGCGGCGGACCTGTCGGCCGAGAGCAACCAGCCGGTGTCGCTCCCGCTGCAGGCGAAATCGGTGCGCGCCGCCGCATGATGTCATCCCGAGCCCTTCGACTTCGCTCAGGACAGGGTCCGCGAGGGATCTCTTCCGGCACGGCGTACCGATGGAGATTCCTCGTCGCCTGCAGCTCCTCGGAATGACAGACGGCTAGCATGCCGAAAAAAAATCCCAAGCGCATCGGCCTCGCCATCATCGGCGCGGGGCGCGTCGGACTCATCCGCGGCGAAGTCGCGGCGCGGCATCCGCAGGTCGATTTCATCGGGATCGCCGAGCTCAAGCCCGATCGCGCGAAATTCGTGGCGGACAAGATCGGCGCCGATTTCGTCACCGACGATTTCCGCAAATTGCTCGCGCGGCCGGAGGTGAACGCGGCGGTAGTCGCCACCGACGAGCATCTGCACGTCGAGCCGATTCTCGCCGCGGTCGAGCGCAAACTTCCGATGATGATCGAGAAGCCGCTCGCGACCGATCTCGCCGAATCCGAGCGCGTGCTGAAAGCGATCGAGAAATCGGGCGTCGACGCCGTCGTCGGCTACACGCAGCGCTTCCGCCGCCGCTGGCTCGCGGCGAAGGAGAAGGTGCGCAGCGGCGCGCTCGGCGACGTGACGCTCGTCACCTCGCGCGCGTTCATGAACCGCCTCGTCGCGCTCGACAACTACAAGCGCACCGACGATCCGTCCTCCATCTCGCCGATGGTGATCTCGGGCACGCACGCGCTCGACGTCGTGATGTGGATGATGGAGGCGAAGCAGCCGGTCGAGCTCTACGCGCGTTCGGTGGACAAGGCGCTCGGTCCGATCTGCCAGGGCATCGACGCCACGGCGGGCATGATCACGTTCGCCGACGGCAGCCTTTACCACGCGTCGATCTCCTGGGCGCTGCCCGTGGTATGGCCCGGCGCGGTGTACTCGCTGGAAGTCGGCATCAACGGCACCGAGGGCGTGCTCACGATCGACGATACGCACCGGGACATCGTGCTCGCGACCACGAAGTCGCAGAGCGAAGGCTACGCGCCGGACGCCGCGCGGCGCGTGGATTTTCTCGGCAGCTATCCGCCGGGGGACATGGCGCTCGGCGAGCTGCGCGGCCCGATGCGCGACGAAACGGAATCCTGGCTCAATCGCGTCGCGCTTGGCGTGCCCACGCAGCACGCGACCGCGGCCGAGGCGCACAACCGCCTCATGCTCACCAAGGCGTTCGATCTTTCGGCGCGGCTCAAGCGCGCGGTCGCGCTTCCGATCGCCTCGGAGGACGAGCAGGCGCGCCCCGGGTTGCGCAAGGCCGGCTGAAACGGTTCGGAGTGGAGGAGGAAAAAAGATGAAACTGAAAAACATGGCGCGGCTTGCACTGTCTCTCGTCGTTCTGCCCGCGCTCGCGCACGCGCAGGGCTACCCCGAACGGCCGGTGCGCATGATCATCCCGTTCGCGCCCGGAGGCGCGTCGGACTTCGTCGGGCGCATCATGCAGCCGAAGATGAGCGAGCTGCTCGGCCAGCAGATCGTGATCGAGAATCGCGGCGGCGCCGCCGGAAACATCGGCATGGAAGCGGCCGCGAAGGCCGATCCGGACGGCTACACGATCTACCTCGGCAACATCGGGACGATCGCGATCAATCCGGCCGTCTTTCACTCGCTGACCATCAAGCCGATGCGCGATTTCATCGCGATCACCGAGGTCGTGGACGTTCCGGGAGTGCTGATCGCGAACACATCCTTCCCGCCCATGACGGTGAAGGAGCTGGTCGCGTACGCCAAAGCCAACCCCGGGAAGCTCAACTATGGTTCGCCCGGCTCGGGCAGCCAGAACCGCCTCGAGATGGAGCTGCTGCGCACCGCGGCGGGGCTCGACATGGTACACATCCCGTACAAGGGCGGCGCGGGTCCCGCGGTGACTGGGTTGATGGCGGGCGAGACGCAGATCATGTTCACCACCGCGCCGTCCGCGCTCGGCTTCATCAAAGGCGGCAGGCTGAAAGTACTGGCCGTCACGAGCGCGAAACGCATCGCTGCGCTCCCCGACGTGCCGACGATGGTCGAGTCGGGATATCCGCGCTCGGTCACGGGCTCCTGGCAGGGCATCTTCGTGCCGAAGGGCACGCCGCAGCCGGTCGTGGACAAGCTCTTTACGGTCACCCAGCAGGTCATGAAGACGTCCGACGTGGTGCAGCGTCTCGCGACGGGCGGGGTCGACGTCGTCCTCAGCGCGTCGCCGAAGGCTTTCGCCGATTTCGTCGCGTCGGAGTCCGACCGCTGGGGCAAGGTCGCGCACGAGGTCGGCGCGACGGTCGACTAAGTTTTCGAAACGCAGCAACTACATTTCCAAGACGGAGACAAGGTAATGGCAAACGCAGGGATGGTGGGACTGGACTGGCAGCAGCGCATCAACTGGGACCGGGTGCGCAAGTATCGCCTCGAGCGCGCGCGCGAGCGCATGAAGGCGCACGGCCTCGGGGCGATGCTCCTCATGTACGACGAGAACTGCCGCTACGTGACGAGCACGCTCACCCCCGGATGGAACCGCCTGAAGCCCGGCCTGCGCTATGCGCTGCTGTGCGGCGACGACGCACCGGTGCTCTTCGAGCAGGGCGACATCGGCATGCAGATCGAGCGCCATTCGCCGTGGATCCCGAAGGATCACGTGCGCTGGTCGTACGCGTGGATCAAAGGCGCCGCGGGCCCGGCGTCGCTGTCGCAGGTGAAGAAGTTCACCAACGCCATCAAGCAGGAGATGAAGAAGGCGGGCGTCGCCGGCCAGAAGCTCGGCGTGGACTTCATCGACATCAACATGATCCAGATCTTCGGCGACGAGAAGATCGACTGGACCGACGGCATGACGCCGATGATGGAGGCGCGCGCGGTGAAGAGCGAGGACGAGCAGGAGGCGCTGCGCATGGTCGGCGCGATCGGCGACGCCGCGCACTGGGAGTTCATGAAATTCCTCAAGCCCGGCCGCACCGAGAACCAGCTCACCGCGCACATCATGGAGTTCCTGTACTCGATCCCCGGGATGGAGGACGTCGAGGACGTGATCGTGTCCTCGGGCCCGAACACCTGGCCGAACTGGCGCAACTTCTCCGACCGCATCGTCAAGCCCGGCGACATCGTCTTCATGGATCTGGCCGCTCTTACCTGGAACGGCTACAAGTCGTGCTACTACCGCACCTACTGCGCCGGGAAGGAGCCGACCCAGGAGCAGAAGGACGTGTACGCGACCGCGCTCAAGTGGCTCTACGACTCGATCAAGGCGGTGAAAGTCGGCACGACCACTCGCGAGATCGCCTCCAAGTGGCCTTCGGCGAAGGAAGCGTGGGGCTACAAGGAAGAGGACCAGGCGGCGGCGAACCTGTGGGGCCACGGCCTCGGGCTCGCGCAGTACGACCAGCCGGTGATCTCGCGCATCTGGTCGCTCGATCATCCGGTCGAGATCAAGGAGGGCATGGTGTTCGCGCTCGAGACGCAGCACGGCAAGAAGTTCGAGTGGGGCGTGCGGATCGAGGAGATGCTGATCGTGCACAAGGATAGGGTGGAGCTCATCTCCAACTTCCCTGTCGAGCAGATCACCGTCGTCGATCCGATGCCCGGGTATTCGACGCTCTTCAATCGTTGAAGCCGATGCGCGCCGTGAGGCACGGCCGGTGAGCAGCAGCGCGACGCGAACGGCCGTCCTCCAGGCGCCGAGAAAGCTCGAGATCGTCGACCGGCGACGGCCGGAGGCGGGAGCGGGCGAGGTGGTGGTGCGCACCGTGGCGACCGCGGTGTGCCACACCGACCTCGCGATCTACACCGGCGAGCATCCGGGCGTGCGCTATCCGGTGGTGATGGGGCACGAGTCGACGGGCGTCGTCGATGCGGTCGGCGAAGGCGTGACGGGACTCAAGCCCGGCCAGCACGTTCTCATCAATCCCATCATCGCCTGCGGAAAATGCGACCAGTGCGCGCGGGGCGCGGGGAACCGGTGCCGCAACGCGGGCCTGTTCGGCCGCGAGGTCGAGGGCTCGCTCTCCCAGTACGTGAAGCTGCCGTCGCGCTACCTCCACGTGCTGCCGCCGGCGATGCCGCTCGATCGGGCCACGCTCATCGAAACGCTCGCGACGGTGCGGCACGCGCAGGAACGCGTGAACGTCGCCGCCGGCGACTCGGTGGTGGTGCTCGGGATGGGCACGGCGGGACTGCTGCACGTGCGGCTCGCGGCGCTCGCCGGAGCGAACCCGGTGATCGCGGTCTCGCGGACGAGATGGAAGCTGGAGCGGGCCGGGCGCATGGGCGCGCATCATGTGGTCGAGGCATCGATCGAGAAGGCGATCGACGAAGTCAGACGGCTGACCGGCGGCAAAGGCGCCGACGTGGTGATCGACTGCGCCGGCGGCGCCGACAGCCTGAAAGCCGCGGTGGACATGCTCGGGCCGGGCGGCCGCTATTCGGCGTTCGCCATCACCCACGAACCGGCGCGGGGCTTTTCCACGTTCCCGCTCTACTTCGGCGAGATCAGCATCGTCGGCTCGCGCGCGTTGACGCCTTCCGACATGAACCCGTGCATCGACCTCGTCGCTTCGGGCGCGGTGGACGTGAGCGGCTTCATCACTTCCACGTATCCGCTCACGAAGGCCGGCGCGGCGTTCGAGGAGTACGAGCACAATCCGAGCCGCGTGCTGAGGATCGTGATCGATTCCAATGAATAGCCTGCCGCATCTCGTCGTTCCTCTGGGCTCGCCCGAAGCGACCGATAGCTCGCGCTTCGGCGCGAAGGCGGCGAACCTCGCCGCGCTCGCGCGGGCGGGCCTGCCGACACCGGGGGGCTGGTGCGTCGACGCGCGGGCGTACCGCGTGCAACTCGGCGCGCTCGGCCTCGAAGTGTCGGCGCGCGGAGTGTTCTCGGCCGGAGATCGGCCGCAGGCTCGTCGGCACGCGCTGGACCTGAAGCTCGGGCTGATGGAGCAGCCGGTGACGCGGGACGTTCTCGAGCCGCTGCTCGAGACGTGGCGCACGCTCCGCGCAACGGGCCGCGCCGGCGTCGTGCGGTCCTCGGCGCTCGTCGAAGACCGCGCCGAATCGAGCTTCGCAGGCCAGTTCCAAAGCTACCTCGGACTCGAGATCGAGGAAGATTTTCTGACCGCGGTGCGGGCGTGCTGGGCGGCGCTGTGGTCGACACGCGCGCTGCGCTACATGGCGAGGCACGGTCTCGATCCCGCCGACACCGCGATGGCGCTGATCGTCCAGCCGCTCGTGCCCGCGCGCGCCGCGGGCGGCGGCCATTCGCGCACGCCCGACGGCGGTATGCTGATCAACGCCGCGGCGGGTCTCGGTGCGGCTGTGGCACAGGGCGAAGTCGTTCCGGACCGCTATGTGCTCGACGCGCACGGCAAGCTCCGGGAGACCGCGCTCGGGCGGAAGTACCACGCGGTCGGCTGCGTGCACGGCAGGAAGGCTTTCTCGCGCGCGCTCTTCGGCGCGCCCTGCCTCGATCCCGAGCAGATCGCCGAGCTGGGACTGCTCATGCGCAAGGCCGAGGAAATCGTCGGCCGTCCGGTCGAGATCGAATGGGCGGCGGACGACTCGGGCATCAAGCTGCTTCAGGCGCGGCCGCTCCATCTCGGGGAGGCCGCGGTCCCGAACGAGATCTGGCAGCGGCATCCGCGGCTCGCCGGGCATCCGTCGGGCGTCGGCTGGGGCGAAGGCCGCGCGCGGGTGGTGAACTGCGAATGCGAGCTGGAGCGCGTCGCGCCGGGCGACGTCCTCGTCACGACCGTCGCGGGCCCGGCGCTTTCGGAGGTGCTGCCTCACGTGGCGGGCGTCGTCGCGGAACTCGGAGGCAGCACTTCGCACCTCGCGTCGATCGCGCGCGAGCGCGGCGTGCCGATGGTGCTCGGCGTGCACGACGCGACGCAGCGGATACCCGAGGGCTCGATGGTCGCGGTGGACGGGGTCGCCGGGATCGTGCGCTGGATGTCCTGAACCGGATTCAACGGAGAGAGAAGGAAATGGCGGCACGCGCGAAGGTGGTGATCAGCGACTACGTGTGGGAGTCGCTCGACGTGGAGAAGAAGACGCTCGGCGACCTCGCCGAGCTGGTGGCGCTCAAGACGAAGAAGCCCGAAGAGTTTCTCGAGGAGGCGAAGGACTGCGACGCACTCCTGAACACCTATGCCGGCCCGATCACCGCCGAAGTGATGGCGAGGATGCCCAAGTGCAGGATCATCGCCCGCTACGGGATCGGCGTGGACACGATCGACCTCGAGGCGGCGACGCGCGCCGGGATCATCGTCACGAACAATCCCACGTATTGCATCGAGGAAGTCGCCGAGGACGCGATGGCCCTGCTGCTCGCCTGCGCGAGGAAGGTCGCCTTCTACGACAGGATGGTCCGCGCGGGCCGCTGGGAAGTGCCCCCCGGAAAACCGATCCAGCGTATCGTCGGCGCGACGCTCGGCCTGGTGGGCTTCGGCAACATCGCGCGGCAGGTCGCCGTGCGCGCGGCGGCTTTCGGGATGCGCGTGCTGTACGCGGATCCGTTCGTGAAGGAGGGACAGTTCAAGGAGCCGGGGAAGAAGGTGGAGCTCGACCAGCTCCTGCGCGAGTCGGATTTCGTCTCGCTGCACCCGCCGCTCACGCCGCAGACGCGCAGGATGATGAACGACGACGCGTTCTCGAAGATGAAGCCGACGGCGTATCTCGTCAACTGCTCGCGCGGGCCGGTGATCGATACCGACGCGCTGGTGCGCGCGCTCGATGCGAAGAGAATCGCCGGCTGCGCGCTCGACACGGTGGATCCGGAGCCGCTGCCGAACCCGCATCCGCTGCGAGGGCGGGAGAACGTGATCCTCAACCCGCACGCAGCGTGGTACAGCGAGCAGGCGATGAAAGGCCTGCAGGCGGGCGCGCCGGGCGAAGTGCGCCGGGTGCTTTCAGGGCAATGGCCGGTGAACGTCGTGAATCCCGCCGTGAAAGGGAAGAGCCGGGCGGGGCTGTAAGATCGATTGATGTCCGAAAAGGAGGGAACATGAGGAGACTGTCTGACTGTTGGCGTGTCGTCGCGGTGCTCGCCGGCCTGCTGCTCTCGGCGAGCGCATTTGCTCAAGGGAAATGGGTGAAGCTTGCGCCGTTCCCCGATCCGTCGGAGGAGCTGCTCGGCGCCGCCGCGGGCGGGAAGATGTACGTGTTCTGCGGGCTCGGGCCGGCCTGGAAGCCCAAGGGGCTCGTCTACGAGTACGACCCGGCCGCGGACAAGTGGACGAAGAAGAAGCCGATGGCGCTGCCTTCGCACCACGTCGCCTTCACCGAGTACAAGGGCAAGATCTACGCGTTCGGCGGCTTCGTGCTCCCGCAATCGGGCCCGCCCTCGTGGGTGCCGATCAACAACGCGTGGGAATACGATCCGGCGAGCGACAGCTGGAAGGCGCTCGCGCCGATGCCCACGAAGCGCGGCTCGCCCGTGGCCGTCACGGTCGGCGACA
>Ga0187773_10000526_pt1 | contig 15110 bp, 12 predicted proteins | sample 0216_BV02_MP05_1_FD_133133 | JGI IMG/M metagenome (GOLD analysis project Ga0187773, IMG submission 133133) | Tropical peat soil microbial communities from peatlands in Department of Meta, Colombia - 0216_BV02_MP05_10_MG | ecosystem: Environmental > Terrestrial > Soil > Wetlands > Peat | place...
ACAGACCGCGCATCGTGGATTCGCAGGGGGCCCTGGAGTTCCGGGAGGTCCCGCGGCGCCTCGGCGTGATCGGCGCCGGCATCATCGGACTGGAGCTCGGAAGCGTGTGGCGCCGCCTGGGCAGTGAAGTGGTGCTGCTCGAGGCGCAGGAAGGTTTTCTTCCGGTGGCCGACGAGCAGATCGCGCGCGAAGCGCTCAAGCAGTTCACCGCGCAAGGTCTCGACATCCGTCTCGGCGCACGGGTGCTGGAAAGCCGGGTCAAGAACGGCAACGTCGCGGTGCGCTACCAGGACCAGAACGGCGAGCGCGAGGAAATCGTGGACCGCCTCATCGTCGCGGTCGGGCGGCGTCCCAACACCGACCAGCTGTTTGCGCCCGAAACCGGGTTGCTGCTCGATGAGTGGGGTTTCGTGCACGTGGACGAACACTGCCGCACGAATCTTCCGAATGTGTATGCGGTGGGCGACGTGGTCCGCGGGCCAATGCTCGCACACAAGGGCATGGAAGAAGGCGTCATGGTCGCCGAACGTCTGGCCGGCGGGGCGACGGCCGTGGATTACGATCTGGTGCCGTCGGTGATTTATACCGACCCCGAAATCGCCTGGGTGGGCAAGACCGAGCTGGCGCTGAAGCGTGCGGGCGAGTCCTATCGCGTCGGCATATTTCCGTTCAGCGCCAACGGACGCGCCAAGGCGATGGGGGCCGCACACGGATTCATCAAGATACTGGCCGATACCCGCACCGACCGCGTGCGCGGCGTGCATCTGATCGGTCCGAATTGTTCCGAGCTGGTTGCCTCGGCGGTGCTCTCCATGGCGTTCGGCGCCTCCAATGAAGACATCATTCTCACCATGTTTGCCCATCCCACGCTTTCGGAGGCCTTGCACGAAGCGGCGCTGGCGGCCGCCGGGCGCGCGATTCATCGGGCGCAGCCGAAACGCACCCAGTCCTGAACCCCCTTCCCGGGGAAAGCGCTCGTCGACTGCACGCTAGCGGGTTTTACCGCGCGGGCGTTTTTTGGTTGTGGCGGTCCGGCACCTTTTGCCTCCTCGGATTCGTAGGCGCGCCACACTTGGCACATTTTTCAGGCGCTGGTTTTTTTGCAGCAGTCTGGTGAAGGCCTCGGGGGAAATCGGCTTGCTGAAGTAATAGCCCTGCATGCCGTCGCAGCGTTTCGAGCGCAAAAACGCTAGTTGCCTGGCGGTTTCGACGCCTTCCGCGATTACGCGGATGTCGAGATTGTGCGCCATGGCGATGATCGCCTGGGCAATGGCGGCGTCGTCCGGGTCGCGCGGAATATCGCGCACGAACGACTGGTCGATCTTGATCGTATCGACCGGAAATCGCTTAAGATAGCTCAACGACGAATAACCGGTGCCGAAGTCGTCCATCGAAAACGCCACGCCATGCGCATGCAGCTCCTCCATGGTTCCAAGGATCGAATCGCTATTGTGCATCAACAGGCTTTCCGTCAATTCCAGGTCGAGTTGACGCGGATCGAGCCGTGTTTCCTTCAGCACCTTTTTCACCAGTTTGGCGAGATGCTGATGCTGGAACTGCCGCCCCGACAGATTGACAGCAATCTGGAGCTCGCCAAAGCCGGTTTCGTGCCATCTCCGCGCCTGCGTGCAGGCGGAGTGCAATACCCATTCGCCGATCGAGTTGATGAGCCCGGTTTCCTCCGCCAGCGGAATGAATTCCAGCGGTGAGATCAGGCCCATCTCGGCGTGTCGCCAGCGAAGCAGCGCCTCGGCGCCGATGACCCGGCCGGTTTTCAGGCTCACCTGCGGCTGGAAATGCAAGAACAGCTCGTCGCGTTCCAGCGCATGACGCAGTGCCGTCTCGAGACGCAGGCGCTTGGCGGTGCGATGGTTCAGCTCGGCGGTGTAGAACTGGAAGGTATTGCGGCCCAGTTCTTTGGCGTGGTACATGGCCGCATCGGCATTGCGCAGCAGGCTGTCGATGTCGTTGTCGTCGAACGGATACAGTGTGATTCCGATCGAAGGACTGATGAACAACTCGCGTCCATTGATGTGGAACGGCGCGACGAAGCCATCGATGATTTTGTGCGCCACGTGCGCGACGTCGTCCACGTGTGCGATGTTGGCGAGCACGATGGTGAACTCGTCGCCGCCCAGTCGCGAAATCGTGTCACCGGCGCGCACACACGACCGCAGCCGTTCGGCCACGCTCTTCAGCAGCGCGTCGCCCATTTCGTGCCCGAGCGTGTCGTTGATGATTTTGAACCGGTCTAGATCGAGAAACATCAGCGCCACGAGTCGGTCACGACGATCGGCCTCCACCATTGCCTGGCTTAACCGGTCCTGCAACAGGATACGGTTAGGCAGTCCGGTCAGCGTATCGTAGTGCGCCAAGTAGTTCAGTCGCTCCTGCGTGCGACGTTGTTCGGTGATGTCCTGGATGGTGCCGACGAGGCGCGCCGGTTCGCCATCGTTGCCGCAAGTAATTTCAGCTTGGGCATGCACAATGCGTTCGGAGCCGTCCGGGCGGACGAGACGATACTCGGTGCCGTAAGACCGCTTTTCATCGATAGCTTTAGTGACGTCTTCAATGATGGATTGCCGGTCATCCGGATGGACCAGATTTAAAAACGTCGTAAAAGTGATCGGAGGCTGTAGCGGCGTCAGGCCGAAGATCCGGTACGTTTCATCCGACCAACGTAATTCGTTGGTCGCGAGATTTCGCTCCCAGTTGCCGATGTGAGCAATTCGCTGTGCATGCGCCAGGCTGGCTTCGCTTTCTCGCAGCGCCTGCTCGGAACGCAGGCGTTCGGTGATGTCCAGTATGTTGGCCACGAACACCGGCGGATTCTCGGCGCGCGACAATTGAAGACGAACCTCGACCGGATACAGGTCTCCGTCCTTGCGCCGGTGATGAGCGGTGAATGTGACTATGTCTCGGTCACCCTGGCGCAGGGGCGCAAGCAGCTTTTCGAACGACTGGCGCGTAAATTCCGGTTTGATGTCGAGCGGCGTCATGCGGCGCAGCTGTTCCATCGTGTAGCCGAGGTTCTGCCGCGCGCCGTGGTTGGCCTGGATGAAGTGCAAGTCGTCGCTGCCGAAGACGTAAATCTCGTTCGAGGAACTGTCGAGAATTCGGCCCAAACGGGCTAACATGTCCTCCCCGCGCCAGCGTTCCGTGACATCCAGCAGAACGAACAACAGGGTTTCGACGTTTCCGTCGTGGTTTTTCAGCGGATGCAGGGTCCAGTCCCAGTACGTCACTCCCCATTCCGGGTGGTCCGGAAACTGGAACGGTCTTGCCGTGATCGTGAACGGCGCGCCGGTCTGCACCACATGGCGGAAGACGGCCTCGTTTTCCTCGTGCGGGTACAGGTGGAAATGGTTTTTTCCCGGAAAATATTCGGGCGGACGAGCGCAGGCTTTCGCGTACGCCTGGTTGACGCGAATGAAATTGAAGTCACGGTCGAGGTAAACCACGCAAAAATGCGTGCTGTCGAAAATCCGTTCCAGGATTTCATTGTTTTCCCGCAGGGCGCGGCTGGCGCGCTGGCGCTCCAGCTCCGCCGCCGCGCGTGCGGCGCAGATGCGAAGAATCACTTCCGCGCGTTCCGGATTGACCAGCGGTTTGCCGTCGAGCATGACCAGGATGCCCAGGGGTTTCCCATGGGAATCGAACAAGGGACTGCCGATGTAACTCTCGATGCCCATATCGACTAACAGGCGATCGTCGGGGAACTTCTGCTGGATACCGCTTGCGTGGAAGCAGGTGCTCTTGCCGACGACGCCGGCACACGGCGTTCCCGGGAGCCGGTAGAGGAGATTATCCGCGATTCTTCCATGCACGCAGTTGGCGACCGTTTGAACTGCCTCGCCGTTTTCCGTCAGCTCGCCGACGAAGGCATGATCCATGTTCAGGGTTTGAGTAAGCTGGACCACCAGCTCGCGGAAGAATTCGCGGCCGGTGACGCCGCCGATTGCGTGTGCCACCTGTTGCAGGATTTCCTTTTCCCGTTCACGGTCCGCTCGTGTACGGTGATAAGCGAGCGCGAACGCCAGCGCATCGGCATAATGCCGCGCCAGTGTTTCATCGCTGTCGCTGAAGGGGGCGGCGTCCTTTTTTTCGCTGAGATAGACGCGTCCAAAGAGATGGTTTTCGCGGATGATCGGTACCGCCAGCAGGCTTTTCATCGGCGGATGGTTCGGCGGAAAGCCGACTGAGCGCGAATCCGCGCCGAGATCGTTCAACCGCAGGGTTTCACCCCTACGCATGACCGCCCCCAGCAAGCCGTGTCCTTGTGGCATCGGACCGATGCGTATCGCTTGCTCGGCAGTGATCCCGGTGTGGACGAACTGAAAAATGTTTCCGGTCGTGTCGACCAGGGCGATGGCGCCGTAGCGCGCGCCGATGAGGGTTGTCAGTGTTTCGACGCCATTCTGCAGCAGTTCGTGTTCGAGTTTCTGGGAATCGAGCAGGGTCAGCAGATGCAGCGTCGCCCGATGCAGGTCCAGCACTCGCGCCGGGGCGTGGGCCGAAAGTGAAGCATCTTTTTTATCGCGCACGTTCATTCCGGCTGTGGCGTGGAGAGGAAATTCCGCAGTCGATTAATGGATGATTTGGACCAATCCGAAAGCTCTCGTTGTCGCCAAAGAGAGTGCTCTCAAGAGATTAGTCTATAAGCCCATATTTTCAATGGTTTTTTAAGTTGGATGCGATGTAAATGTTAAGTTAAGCGGGCGCGGATTTGCGCTCGAAAAGCCGCGCACCGCGGAATGCACGTATGGCGCGCCCTAGAGGATTCGAACCTCTGACCTTCAGCTCCGGAGGCTGACGCTCTATCCAACTGAGCTAAGGGCGCGTTGAACCATTTGACTTGAGTCATGTCGCTGGGTAACACGGGGAGGCAAGAATACCGGCCCCCAAGGGCAGCGTCCATCCTCCACATTCAGAGGGGTTTTTTAAGGAACAATATTAGGTTATGCTAATACGGTTTGAATTCCGGGTTCCGCCGTTCGGCGGGTGAAATTTTCAACAATCAATCGATATCAAGGGTAAAAGGTAAACCATGAGTGATCGTGAATTTCTGAAATCGTTCGCCGGCTTGGTCGGCGCTTTGGCTGCGTTGACGGTGGTACTGTTCGTGGTGGCGCAAATCGTCGGCGGCAAGACCGACAAGCATGAGACAACCACGGCCGATGCCAAGGCCGTCGCCGAGCGCATCAAGCCGGTCGGTGAACTCACCGTCGGCAGCGCGGTCGAGGCCGCCCCGGTCGCGTCTTCTAGCAGCCCGGTGATGGATGCCATCATTCCGACCGCGAACGCCGCGGGCGATGACAAGGGCAAGAAGGTTTATGAAACCACCTGCTTTGCCTGCCATGCCGCCGGTGTCGCCGGGGCGCCGAAGTTCGGTGACAAGGCCGCGTGGGGACCGCGTATTGCCCAAGGCATCGACACTCTCCATACGCACGCCCTTAAGGGCTTCCAGGGCAAGGCCGGCATGATGCCGCCCAAGGGTGGCAACATGAGCCTGCCGGATGCCGACGTGAAGGCCGCCGTCGACTACATGGTGGAGCACGGCAAGTAATTGCCCACTGAACAGGTTGTGCAAAAAAGCGGCCGCGAGGCCGCTTTTTTTTCGGCACAAATCAGATGGTAGCGTTCGACCGATCCAGGCACCGATACTGTACCGCTTCCGCCAGGTGCGATGACCGGATGTTTGCTTCCCCCGCGAAATCGGCGATGGTGCGCGCGACTTTCAGGACCCGATGATACGCCCGTGCCGAAAGCCCCAGCCGGTCGATCGCCTGTTCGAGTAAGCGTCGTCCTTCCTCATCCAATCGGCAGGTTTCGTCGATCTGCTTGTTGTTGAGCGTAGAGTTGATGTTGCCGTTGCGATGACGTTGCCGTTCGCGCGCCTTCTCTACATCTTGACCGCACGTCGGATGAAAATTCTCCGATTCGTGCTTTCTGATCGAGCAAGACTTCTCGTGGCACAGCCGGAACGCCAATGTGCATGTCGATGGGATCGAGCAACGGACCGGAGATGCGCGCGCGGTATTGGCTCACCTTGTCCGGCGTGCAGCGATAGCGTCTAAAAGGATCCCCAAGAAATCCGCAGGCACAGGGATTCATTGCGGCGACCAATTGAAAGCGGGCTGGAAATTCCGCCTGGCGCGCCGCCCGCGAGATCGTAACGGCGCCGGACTCGAGCGGTTTGCGCAGGACTTCGAGGACGCGCCGGTCGAATTCCGGCAGTTCGTCGAGGAACAGCACGCCATGGTGCGCGAGCGGTATTTCGCCCGGGCGCGGGTGACCGCCGCCGACCAAGGCCACCGCCGAAGCGGTATGATGCGGCGCCCGGAACGGACGGTGTTTCCGCCGGCTTGGGGAAAATCTTTTGTGCAGCGACTGGATCGCGGCGGTTTCGAGAGCCTCGTCGTCGGTGAGCGGCGGCAGGACACCGGGTAGTCGTGCCGCCAGCATTATTTTGCCCGCGCCCGGCGCGCCTATCATGAACAGGCTGTGGCCGCCCGCGGCGGCGGCCTCAAGCGCCCGGCGGGCCCGGTGTTGGCCCGTGACGTCGCTGAGATCGGGTGACTCGACGGTTTCCGGAGTTTCCGTTCCAAAGGCTTGACGTTGCAGGCGATTTTCATTGCTCAAGTGCGCGGTGACTTCCAGCAAGTGGTTGGCGCCGCGGATGTCGGTACCGCCGGCCAGGCCGCCTCCGCGGCGTTGGCGTCCGGCAAAACCAAGGCGCGGCCGCTCTGGCGAGTCTGCAGCGCTACCGTAAGTGCGCCCAGCACTGGCCGCAGTTACCCGTCAGGGCCAGCTCGCCGATAAATTCGTAATTGTCCAGATGATGTGTCGCGACTTGTCCGGAGGCAGCGAGGATGCCGATGGCGATGGGCAAATCGAATCGCCCACTCTCCTTGGGCAGATCCGCGGGCGCAAGATTGATGGTGATGCGGTGTGCCGGAAACTTGAAACGTCCGTTCTGCAGCGCCGCGCGCACCCGGTCTTTGCTCTCCTTTACCGCCGTTTCGGGCAAGCTGACGATGGAAAGACTCAGCAGGCCGTTGGCGAGAGGGACTTCCACCGTCGCCGGCGGCGCGTCCATGCCGATCCGGGCGCGGCTGAGAACCACCGCAAGCGACATCATCCCCCCCGGACTGGATGGCGGATTATTTTTTAACCAGCTTTTCCTCGAGCTCGGCGACGCGTTTCTCGAGTTCCTGGATGCGCGCACGAGTGCGCGCGAGCACCTGCTCCTGCACCTCGATTTCCTCGCGCGAGACCAGGTTCAGGCGGTCGAAGGCACCCTGCAGCGCCGCGCGCATGTTTTTTTCCACGTCCTTTGGCCCCTTGGGCAGCACCCGGGACAATGCGGACATGAATTGGTCGATCGTCTTGGTGTCGATCACGGCGTTCGATTTGAAGGAAACCTAAAGGTTAACGAGGATCGGGCCCGATGCGCAACCTTTAGGACGTCGGGTCACGCGCCGGCGCTCGCTCCGCGATGGTGCATGACATATGCGGAATGCACCACGAGTAATAGTTGCTGCGGCGACAGGCGCCGGCAATGCATGTGGGATTGCGGTTGCATCGATATTCAAGCCATCGCGGATAGCCGTGTAACCCCATGTAAATATAAATTATTTTTTTGACACGAGCGGCGGGCCCGAAAATTTCCGCCGCGGTCTCGATGCGCGCACCGGGCATGGCACAGGGTTTGCCTTGTGCATGACGGCGGGTACACGACGGAAAGCGCGCGATGAGCGGAAAAATCTTACGCTGGGAAGACGGCTGGCTCCCCAACACCCTGGCCCTGGGTTACGCGCTGGGCGGGTATGCGCTCGGGTTGTGGGCCTGCGCCGCACCGGCATGGTGGCACAACGCGTTCGGTGTGCTGCTCAGCGCGCACGCGCTCGTGATCGCCGCCTATCTCGTTCATGAATGCGCGCACAACACGATCTTCGCCGACAATCGCTGGAACGCCGCGCTGGGTGAAGCCCTGATGTGGCTCGTCGGCGCCGGCTGCGGCCGTTATGAGGACGTCCGTCACAAGCATTTTCGCCACCACGTCGATCATGCCGACGTCGTCGCGTTCGATTTCCGGCCGCTGCTCGCGCGCCATCCCGGGCGACTCAAGCTCATCCAGACGCTGGAGTGGGTCTACGTCCCGGCGGTCGATCTCATGATGCGCGCGCTCATGATCGTGCTGCCGTTCCGGTTCGAGAGCCGGCGCGACCGCCGCGCGCGGGTGCTGGCGGTGCTGGCCACGCGCATCCTGTTCTTCACCGCGCTCGGCTATGCGTCGCTGAAAGCCCTGCTGCTTTACGCGCCGGCCTATCTGTTGTTCCTGCACATGATGCGTTTCTTCGACGTGCACCAGCACACTTATGAGGTGTGGGAAACCTTGGGGCGCCCGCGCTGCGAGGGCGAGGCGCGTTTCGATCGAGACTACGAGCGGCGCAACACCTTCTCGAACCCGCTGTCGACGCGCCATCCCCGGCTCAACTGGCTCGCGCTCAATTTTCCCTACCACAACGCCCACCACGTGAAACCGGCGGTGCCGTGGTACCGGCTGCCGGCGTTACACGGCGAAACGATCGGAGACGACCGCCGCCGGATATTGCCGTTCGCCAACCTGCTGCGTTCCTATCACCGTTACCGGGTGGCGCGCGTGGTGAACGGCGACGCACCGGGGATGGACGTCGGCGACGGCCGCGACTTCGTCGGGGTGGTCGGTGTGTCGTTCCTGATCGTCCCTTGATCGTGCCGTGACCCGGGTTCGGCGCTTCTGGCCGCTGCTCACCGGCACGCACCGTTACGACAAATCGCTGTCCACGCGCGACTGCGGACATGGCACGCTGATCGAAGCCCCGATTCTCGCCTATCTCATCGAAACCGTGAACGGGTGCATCCTCTACGATGTTGGCTGCGACTACGAAAAAATCGCCGATGCGGCCAAGTGCTCGCAATATTTCGAAAACGAGACGTTCCCCTTCGGACCGCGGCACATGACCGAGGAACAGCGTCTCACGCATCGATTCGCGGCCCTGGGCCTGCAGTCAGTCGACGTCGACCTGGTGTTCATCGACCACCTGCACTTCGACCACGGCGGTGGCCTGCGCGACATGGCACACGCCGAGATCCACGTGCACGTCGACGAATGGCACGCCGCGCGCGCTGGCGCCGACGAGGCCTATTTCGCCGATGATTTCGCCGGCGATTACCGCTGGCGTCTCATCGGGCGCGAATACGACCTGGTGCCGGGCGTGCGCGCGATCGAGTCGCCCGGCCACACCGCCGGGCACATGTCGCTGTACGTGGAGTTGCTCAAGGGCGCGCCGATCGTCATCACCGGCGATGCCGCCGATCTCACGGAAAATCTCGAACAGGAAATCGCCCCCGGCCTGTGCTGGTGCAACGGCGAGAACCTGGCGCTCGCCAGCATCCCCAAGCTGAAAAATCTCGCGCGCGAAACCAGCGCCGAGTTGTCGCCGAACCACAACATGGCGTTCTACCGCGGTTGTCTGTCGTTCCCGGTGCATTACGAATGAAGGCGGTGCCGGAAGCTTATCGCGGTTTGTGGTGCCGGCGCGTGCTCGAGACCGCCGGCCAAGTCGATCGCCGCACGACCGTCTACTGGCTGCAGACCGCGAGCCTTTACGCCGACCTGCGCGTCCCCGCCGACCGCGGGCGCCGCGGACGGCTCGCGCGCATGACGCACGCCGGCCTGCGCGCGCTGGCGCGCCAGCAGGGTTTCGCCGGCGCGCTGGAAGTCGACGGCGACACGCTCGCTTGGCGGCGCTGGATCGACTACCAGCCGGCGGCGGCACCCGACGTCGGGCGCGTGCATTTCGACGGCCCGCTGCTCGTCGAGCATGGTGTCCACGCCGATTACCGCGAGGAGTGGCAGCGGGTGCAGGCGGCTGGGGACGACTGCCTGGCGCTCGTGCTCGAGGACGAATTCGATCCGAATCGCTGTCCGCTCGATCGCGCCGGCGTGCTGGTCGCGCTCGAGGGTTATTTCATGATCGCACTGGCGCGTCCCGAGCCGTTGCCGGACGCGGCGGACCTCGCCGCGCTCGTCGACAGCGAGGCGTACACGCTCGACGCCAAACGGCGGCTCCTGAACTGCGCGATCGAATTGGGCGTGCGCCACGGCGGCGGTCGCTGGGAGTTGCAGCTGTCCACGCTGCCACATCACGAAGGCCTGGGTTTCCGAGAGGTGCACGGCAGCTGGCGGCGCGACGGCGCCGGGCATTATCTGCAGTCGAGCCCCTGCGGCGCGCGCCGCCGCTGGCGGGTGCTGGAGCAGGGGCGCCGGTTTCACGGTCTGCCCGGAACGAAATGAATCCGGCGCTCCCGTTCGCGCTGCCGGCCGAATCCGGCCTTCATCATCGCCATGATTCACGGCGTGGTGTCGCGAGCGATGAAGGTTCGCCGCACGGACGTGAGCGTCCGGCACGTCACCGGTCCATGGGCGTGCACGTTCGCGACGGCTCCAAGTTGGTGCAGGCGCGCACCTGAACGGGGCATCGCATCGCGCAACGAGGTCGCTTCCAACGCGAGGATCGCCCTCAGTCAACAAGTAAAACAGTTACATACGCCAGTCTCGACTTCCTGGCACAGCCATTGCTAACAGCGTTGGGCGATCACCCAATCAATTTTTATTTTCGTAAATTCTCAACGCGAGGAGTCCACGATGGATATGAAGAAATCCGGTATGACGATGAAACGGCGCATCACGCAGCTGCTGGTCTCGGCTGCGCTGGCATTCGGTGCGGCATCGGCACACGCCGCCCCACCCTTGAAAATCGGCTACAGCGACTGGCCCGGCTGGGTGGCCTGGCAGGTCGCGATCGACAAGGGCTGGTTCAAGGAGGCCGGTGTGCAGGCGGACTTCGAGTGGTTCGATTATTCGGCCTCGATGGATGCCTACACCGCCGGCAAGATCGACGCGGATCTCATGACCAACGGCGATACGCTGGTGACCGGCGCCGGTGGCGGCAAGAGCGTCATGATTATGTTGACCGACTATTCCAACGGCAACGACATCATCGTCGCCAAGCCCGGCATCAATTCTCTCAAGGATCTCAAAGGCAAAAAGGTGTCGGTGGAAGTCGGCCTGGTGGAGCACCTGTTGCTGCTGGACGGTCTCAAGAAGGCGGGCATGCAGGCCTCGGAACTCACGCTGGTCAATGCCAAGACCAACGAGATGCCGCAGGTTCTGGCTTCCAGCGACGTGGCGGCGATCGGCGCCTGGCAACCCATCGCCGGCGAAGCCATGAAGGCGGTGCCGGGATCGCATCCCGTCTACACCTCGGCGAACGAACCGGGCCTGATCTACGACGTGCTGGCGGTCAATCCCGCCAGCGCCAAGCTGCGCCGGGCCGACTGGCTGAAGGTGCTAAAGGTGTGGGACCGGGTCGTGAAGTACATCAACGATCCCAAGACGCAGCCTGACGCCGTCAAGATCATGGCCGCGCGGGTCGGCATTTCGCCCGAAGCTTATCTGCCCCTGCTCAAGGGCACGAAGCTCCTGGACTTGGCCGAGGGCAGGAAGATTTTCGTCAAGGGCGCCGGCTTCAAGTCCATTTACGGCTCGTCCAAGGTGGCGGACGACTTCAATGTGGCCAACGGGGTGTACAAGACCCACCAGGATCTGAACAGTTATATCGACCCGTCCTTCATGCACGCCAAATAAGACCTGGCTGAACTGTCTGACGACGGAGCGGAAATGAGCGCGATTGCCACCTGGATCGGAGACTATACGGGCCTCGACGCGCACAAGCGTACCCTGTTGGGAATCGGCTCGTTTCTGCTGCCGTTGCTGATCTGGTGCCTCGTCAGTTACGTGCCGTACGTATGGCACCCCAAGGTCCTCGTCACGGATCCGGGCGGCGTGGACTACTTCCAGGTCGGCAGTCTGGTGGATAAATCCATGTTCGCGAGTGAAGTCGCTAACATGGAGAAGCAACATCTGGCCATCCCGGCAGGCCGGCCGGCCAATCCGATTTACCTGCCTGAGCCCCTCGAGGTTGCGAAGGCCCTGTATACGGGATTGACCCGGACACCGCAGCAGAGCGACACGCCCTCGATGCCCGCCAGCCTGTGGCACAGCATCCAGGTCATCTTCTGGGGGTTTCTGATTTCCTCCGTCATCGGCGTCCCGCTCGGCATACTGTCCGGCACCTATGCCCCCGTCGGACGCCTGAACGAGCCCTTCGTCGAGTTTTTCCGCTACCTACCGGCGCCCGCCTTCGGCGCCCTGGCGGTGGCCATTCTCGGAATCTACGACGGGCCCAAGATCGCCATCATCGTCATCGGCACCCTGTTCCAGCAGGTTCTCATTATCGCCAATACCACTCGCAAGCTGGAGGCCACCATCATCGAGGCCGCCAAAACTCTGGGTACCAAAAGCCTGCGGCTGCTGACCCGGGTGGTGGTCCCGGGCATCCTGCCCGATCTCTATCGCGATCAACGCATCCTGCTGGGCTGGGCCTGGACCTACCTGATCGTGGCCGAACTGATCGGCACCAGTACCGGTATCACCTGGTACATCACCCAGCAGGCCCGTTACCAGCATTTCGAAAACGTTTATGCCGGCATCGTCATCATCGGGATCATCGGCTTTGGCACCGATCTAATCCTGGCCCAGGTTGGCCGACGGCTGTTCCCCTGGGACCGGACCCTGGACCGGAGTTGATACGCAGCCACTGCACGAGGATATGAGCGTGACGCTAATGGAGTCGGATCTGCCGAGTTATCGGGATCAGTCTGAAGCCGTCAAGGCGCGTTTCGAACGGATCAAGCAGCGCGAGGTGATCCTAGAGGTGCGCAAGCTGGGCAAGCGCTTCCGTGGGCCCCAAGGCGAAGTGGAGGCCCTGCGCGACATCAATTTCAGCGTCCACCGGCGGGAATTCCTCTGCGTCATCGGCCCCTCCGGCTGCGGCAAGTCCACCCTGATCCGCATCCTGGCCGGCCTGGAGAGCCAGACGTCCGGCGACGCGTTGCTGGACGGCAAACCGATCAAGGGGCCGGGCCAGGACCGCGGGATGGTGTTTCAAGGCTATTCGCTGTTCCCCTGGCTGACGGTGAAAAAGAACGTGATGTTCGGGCCGCAGATGAACGGCCAGGGCCGTGACGAGGCGGAACGAGACGCTTTGTTGTGGCTGGAATTGGTGGGCCTGCAAAAATTCGCCAATGCCTATCCGCACCAGCTCTCCGGCGGCATGCGCCAGCGCGTCGCCATCGCCCGGGCTCTGGTCAACCAGCCACGCATCCTGCTGATGGACGAACCCTTCGGCGCCCTGGACGCCCAAACCCGCGCCAAGATGCAATCCCATCTCATCGACATCTGGCGCAACGTCGACATCACCGTGTTGTTCATCACCCACGATCTCGACGAAGCCATTTATCTGGCTGACCGCATCCTGGTCCTCAAGGCTCATCCGGGAGAGGTGCAGGAACTGATCGAAGTGCCCGTGCTCCGGCCGCGCTCGCCAGCCCAATTAGCCTCACCGGAGTTCTTCGCCACGAAGGCGCGCCTGGAAGAACTCATCCACCCCGGGCAGGAGCCGGAACCGGAGGACGAGCAATCCGTGAAGCCCCATATGATCCGGCTCACCAACGTGGCCGACAACGTGGAGTAGACGCGCCATGCTTTGGTCGGACCTGACCTGGTCGGAAATCCCCGATGTGCTCGCCCGGGCCGGCCATGCCGCCATTCTGCCGGTGGGCGCCACCGAACAGCATGGACCCCAACTGGGCTGCGGCGTGGATGCGGTGATCGCCGAAAAATTATGCGTTGCCGTGTCGCGTGACACCGGCGTGCCGATGCTGCCAGCGCTTGCCTATGGCTGTTCCCTAGGACACAGCCGGCGCTGGCCGGGAACCATCGCGCTGCAGCCCGTCACCCTTATTGAACTGATCAAACAGATCGGCGATTGGGCCTATCACAGCGGAATCCGCCGCCTGTTCATCGTCAACGCCCATGTCACCAACGCGGCGCCGCTCCGCTGCGCGCTGGAGATGCTGCGCGCCGAGCACGACGACATGATGGTCGCCGTGCTCAATACCGCCACCGTCAGCGAGCGGGTCCGCCAGTTCCACTTCGCCGATGCCGGCGACTGGCATGCCAACGACGCCGAGACTTCCCTGATGCTTTCCATCGCGCCGCAAGCGGTTCGTCCCGACAAGCTGGCGGAGGCGGACGACCCCGACCGCACCGGTGGCTGCATCTTCGCCCATCCGGTCAACCGCACCAGCTTGAACGGCGTCACCGGCAGCCCGAGCCAGGCCAGCGCCGAAAAGGGAAAGCTCTGGTTCGACTGGCTGGTGGAAGATCTCAGTGCGCTGATTCTCAAGGGCGCAACCGAAAACCCTCCGTTAAACCACTCTTACTTCGGGGACGGCTCTTGATGCCGCACCGTCGACCGACCGGGTATCAACACGCAAGGAATTGTCATGCAACCGACTGATGAAATCACTGTATTGGAGAAAATCCTGTCCGAGCAGCCAGCAAAACCGGTCCGCGGCGGACCTTGCCCGATCGGCAACGTCAGCGGCACGTATTCCGCCGACGATGTCGCGCGCCTGGAGAAGGAATTGTCCGCCAAGGGCGTGAGGTACTGCATCGGCGCCTACGTGGACATCCACGGCGTGCCCAAGGCCAAGGTGGTGCCCATCCACCACCTGCGCCACATGGCCAAGGGATCCGAACGCTACACGGGCTATGCCCTGGACGGTCTGGGTCAGGCCCCGAACGACGACGAGATCACCTCGGTACCGGATCTCAGCCGCCTGATCCAGCTGCCGTGGGAGCCGAAGATCGCCTGGATTCCGGCCGACAACCATTTCCAGGGCAAGCCCTATCCGCTGAATACCCGGGTCGCCCTGCAAAACCAGTTGATCAAGGCGGCGGAAATGGGCTTCGGCATGAACCTCGGCATCGAGTGCGAAGTGTTCCTGTTGCGCCAGAACGGAGACGGCAGCCTCAGCGTGCCGGACGCCGAGGACAAGCTAACAAAACCCTGCTACGACGTGCGCGGCTTCGCCAACAGCTTCGGCTGGCTGGATAAGATGGCCAGCGCCATCAACGACCTCGGCTGGGACCTGTA
>Ga0187773_10000528_pt1 | contig 15104 bp, 10 predicted proteins | sample 0216_BV02_MP05_1_FD_133133 | JGI IMG/M metagenome (GOLD analysis project Ga0187773, IMG submission 133133) | Tropical peat soil microbial communities from peatlands in Department of Meta, Colombia - 0216_BV02_MP05_10_MG | ecosystem: Environmental > Terrestrial > Soil > Wetlands > Peat | place...
CACGCGCTTTTCCCGATCGAGACCGAGGCGCGGGAAATGGAGGCTGCGGGAATGCTGTTGCGCCGCTCGGTCCAGTTCCACTGGGAGAACCGCGGCTACGCGAGTTTCGAGGAATTTCTCGCGGATCTATCCTCCCTAAAGCGAAAAAAGATCCGGCAGGAGCGCCGCAGGGTGCACGAAACCGGAGTGCGGTTCAAACGGCTGACCGGCTCGGAGATCGGCGAGGAGCACTGGAATTTCTTCGTGCGCTGCTACGGCAGCACCTACCGTGCGCACCACTCCACTCCCTATCTCAACCTGGCCTTCTTTCGGCGTCTCGGCGAGACGCTGCCAGAGCACCTTCTCATGATGGTCGCGGAGCTGGACGGCAAGCCCGTTGCGAGTGCCCTGAATGTCTTTTCGCCGACAACCCTGTATGGGCGCTACTGGGGAGCGCTGAGGCACGTCCCGCTGCTTCACTTCGAGGTCTGCTACTACCAGGCCATGGAATTCTGCATAGAACGCCGGATACGCGTGTTCGAGGGGGGTGCCCAAGGAGAGCACAAGCTCGCACGCGGATTCATGCCGGTGCAGACCTGGTCGGCCCACTGGCTGCGACACCCGGAATTCTCCGAAGCGGTTGAGACCTTTCTCCTCCGCGAATCGGCGGGAATCGAGCGCTACGTCGACGAGCTGAACGAGCGCAGCCCGTTCCGGGAAGCGGGCTAACGGGGGGTCTACTTGTGGTTCTTGGGCAACCCGCCCAGGAGCACTGCAAGCTGGCGGGGAGCGCGCGGAGCGGAGGGTGTCTCGCGTGCGACCGGACCCGCCTGCCCCGGCTGGTACGGGGAGCTGAAGATCGGATCGATATTCTTCAGACCTTGGCCGCTGCGCCCAGCGCGCTCGTCCAAGGGCCGTGGCCGGCGCTCCCGCCCCGGCGCGTCGCGTCGGCGGCTCGACGCTTCCATGATCGACGGAACCACGCTGAGTGCCGGCTCGAATCCCGGAACGATCTTTCTCGGAATGCTTATCCGCACCATCTTCTCAATCGCCTCGAGTCGCTCGTGTTCCTCCGCGCAGACGAGCGATATCGCTTCGCCGCTTGCGCCCGCTCTTCCAGTGCGACCGATGCGATGCACATAATCCTCGGGCGCGCCGGGCAGCTCGAAATTCACGACATGCGGCAGATCCTCGATATCGAGGCCGCGGGCCGCCACATCGGTTGCCACCAGGACCCTGACCTTCCCCGACTTGAAGTCCTCGAGCGCCTGCAGTCGTTCCGGTTGGCTCTTGTCCCCGTGAATCGCGGCAGTATGAATGCCGTCACGATTGAGCTGGTAGGCAAGACGATTGGCACCGATGCGGGTAGAGGTAAAGACGAGAACCTGCCGCAAATCGCGCGACTGGATCAGGTAACCGAGCAGCTCGCGCTTGCGTTCGCGCCTGACCGGATGTACCACGTGTGTGACCGATTCCGCCGCGGAGTTGTCGCGCGCCACTTGCACCAAAACCGGGTTATGCAGGAACGAATCGGCGAGGGCTCGGATCTCGCCGGTCAACGTCGCGGAAAAGAGGAGATTCTGCCGCTGCTTGGGCAACAGCGCCATGATGCGGCGCACGTCCGGAATGAAGCCCATGTCGAGCATGCGATCAGCTTCGTCGAGCACAAAGGCCTCGACCTGCTGAAGGTTCACCGCCTTCTGCTGCACGTGATCGAGGAGCCGCCCCGGAGTGGCAACGAGAAACTCGACGCCTTGGCGCAGAGCGGTCGTCTGCGGCTTCATGTCGACGCCACCGAACACTACCGTGCTGCGCAGCCCTATGTGCCGGCCATAGGTCCGCACGCTTTCCTCGACCTGTGCTGCAAGCTCGCGGGTAGGGGTGAGTATGAGTGCGCGTACCGGATGCCGCGCGGGCGAAGCGCTTGTATTGGCGTGCCTCGCGAGCCGCTGCAACAGCGGCAGGGTGAATCCGGCGGTCTTGCCTGTCCCGGTCTGGGCTCCCCCCATGACATCGCGTCCCTGCAGCACCAACGGAATCGCCTGCACCTGGATCGGCGTAGGTTCGGTGTACCCCTGCTCGGCAACGGCCTTCAGCAGTTCGGGCAGCAGGCCTAGATCAGAAAAACTCGGCAAACGGGTCTCTCTTGGCCCAGGGTCCGGACTCAAGAAACGGCAATCAACGAGGGAAGGACCGCTGGACGCAATGGATGGCAAGCGCGGGCATTATAGCAAACGAGCCTGTGTCAGGAGGAATAAATCGCTCAGGCCGCGCCGTGACGAGCGAGCGCCCAGGCGACGTGCTCGCGCACCAGCGCCGACGGATCTACGGCCCGAGAACGCAACGCGGCGATCACGCGCGCGTTCGTGGGCGCATTACCCAGACCTACGGCGAGGTTGCGCGACCAGCGCTCGTACCCGATTCGCCGGATTGCGCTCCCCAGCATGCGCTGCAGGAACTGGCGTTCGGTCCAGCCGAACAGCCCGATAAGCTCGGCGCAATCCAGGCCATTCCGCACCAGGAAGTCCGGTTCCCGCGTGAGCCGAGCATAACGATTCCAGGGGCAGACGAGCTGGCAGTCGTCGCAGCCGTAGACCCGGTTTCCGATCAATGGCCTCAGCTCGACGGGGATGCTGCCCTTCAATTCAATGGTGAGGTAGGAAACGCAGCGGCGTGCGTCAACGACAAACGGGGCTACGATCGCCCTGGTCGGGCATATTTCGATGCACTTTTCGCAGGTCCCGCAATGTTCGCCGACTGGTGCGTCCGCAGGCAAAGGCAGGTCCGTGTAGATTTCTCCGAGAAAGAAGAATGACCCTGCCTCCCGCGAAAGCAGCAGCGAATGCTTGCCACGCCAGCCCAGACCCGCCTTGCGTGCCAGCTCGACTTCCATGACAGGTGCGGAATCGGCGAACACGCGATAGCCGAACTTGCCGATTTCGGCCTCGATCCTCCCGGCAAGTTGCCGCAGCCGGCCCCGCAGCACCTTGTGGTAGTCGCGCCCGACCGCGTAGCGTGCAATGAACGCCCTGCTGCGATCGGCGAGAATATGCGAACTGTCTGAGGCATCGGGTCGGTAATCCATGCGCGCCGAGATCACGCGCAGGGTGCCGGGAACCAGACTGGCCGGCCGCGTCCTTTTCGTGCCGTGCCTTCGCATATAATCCATCTCGCCGCTGAAACCACGCTCGATCCACGCAGCGAGGCGGGGTTCCGCGGTCGACAGATCGGTATCCGCTATTCCAACGGCCTGGAATCCCAACTCGCGTCCCCACATCTTTATCGTCGCGGCGAGCGTCGCAAGATCGATATGCCGCACAGACCGCGAGCGACGAATTGCTTTCGCGTGAATCATTCTTCAAATGATAGCCAGCCGCCTGGGGTCGCGCACTGGTCGGCGAATCTGGCAGATGAGGCAGCTACCCTGCAGCTGGGCGCGAACCTGGCGTCTGGCCTGAATCCGGGCATGCGCGTTTATCTGCGAGGAGAACTTGGGAGCGGGAAGACGACCCTCGTTCGGGGCCTGCTTCGGAGCCTAGGGGTCAGGGGAGGGGTCAAAAGCCCTACCTATTCCCTTGTTGAACTTTACGTGACTTCTAGATTAAACTTATACCACTTTGATTTTTATAGATTCGTCGATCCAGACGAATTCCGACATGCGGGGTTTGCTGACTATTTTCGAGGCAGCGGAGTCTGCCTCGTCGAGTGGCCCGAACGGGCCGGAGCGGTCCTGCCCGGGCCCGATCTCGATGTCACGCTGTCTTACAGGGCAGGAGCCCGTGCGGTCAGCATCGATGCCCTCACCGAAGCGGGTGCGCGGTGTCTAGAAATCCTGCCGGACCCTCGATAGGGCCCGCGGCCCGGCTTTGCCGCCTCGCGTTGTACGCGACGGCCGCGCTTGCCCTGTCCGAGAGCTTGGTCACGGCAGCGTGGTCTTCGGAGCAAATGCGGGCGGTGCGGATTTGGCCCGCGCAGGACTATACCCGCGTGACGATCGAATCGGACCATCCGCTCAGGCACAGTCTGCTGCTCCTGAAAAACCCCGAGCGGCTTGCGCTTGACCTCGAGGATGTCGACCCGGCCAGCGTGCAGCAAAGCTTCTCGGGAAAGGTGCTGCCGAACGACCCCCACATCGCGAGCCTGCGCGTGGGCCGGTTCAAGCCCGGCGTGACCCGGGTCGCGATCGACCTCAAGACCGAGGTCAAACCACAGATATTCGTTCTCGCCCCGGTGGGCGATTACGGACATCGCCTCGTTCTGGACATCTATCCGCTGGAACCCGTCGATCCCCTGATGGCCCTGCTGCAAAAGCCCGAGACGAAACCCGGGCCGGGTCTTGAGCAAAAGGAGGAAGGCGCGCCGAACGGCAGGCAAACGCAGGAGAGACTCGGCCCCTTGAATCGCCTCGTGACGATCGCCATCGATGCGGGACACGGCGGGGAGGATCCGGGCGCAAAGGGACGCCGCGGGACCTACGAGAAAGCCGTTACTCTGACCATTGCGCGCAAGCTCAGGACCCTGATCAACGAGGATCCAAAGATGCGCGCGGTGCTGACCCGCGACGGCGACTATTTCATCCCGCTCGACGTGCGCGTCGAGAAGGCGAACCGCATCAAGGCGGACCTCTTCGTGTCGATCCACGCCGACGCCTTCGTCAAGCCTCACGCACGCGGCTCGTCCGTCTTCGCCCTGTCCGAGCGCGGAGCGACCAGCAAAATGGCCCAGATCGTCGCGCAGCGCGAGAATAGCGCTGACCTAATCGGCGGAGTGATGTCTCAGGGCAAGGATCGTTACGTACAGATGACACTTGCCGACCTGAAGCTCACCGCCCAGATCAGCGACAGCCTGAAGCTCGGCCGCGCCGTTCTCGGCGAGCTGGGCGGAGTCAACTCCCTGCATCGGGGCAGGGTGGAGCAGGCCGGATTTGCGGTCCTCAAGGCTCCCGACATTCCTTCAATCCTGGTCGAGACGGCTTTCATCAGCAACCCGGATGAGGAAAGGCGATTGAACAACGAGGCCTACCAGGGGAAGATCGCTCGCGCGATCCTGCGCGGCATTAAGGGCTACATCGCGAAGAACCCTCCCCTTTCCCGGTCCACGCTGGCGGCGGCAGACTCCCGCTGAATTCCATAGCGGCGGCGACCGGCGAAAGGGCGCCGCGCAGGCCGGTGGCCTTCAGGCCTTCGCCCTCCTGAGGCGTTGCCGCAGATACTCGAAGACAAGCGGAACCAACGACAGCACGATGATGCCAAGAATGAAAGTCGTCAGGTTTTGCCTGATGAGCGGAACGTTGCCGAACCAGTATCCTGCGTAGAGAAGCGATACCACCCACGCAAGCGCGCTGGCGACGTTATAGGCCGTGAAGCGCAAGTATGTCATGCGTGCGACTCCGGCCACGAAAGGGGCAAAGGTCCTCAATATCGGGATAAAGCGCGTGACAACGATGGTCATTCCCCCGTGCTTCTCGTAGAAGAGATGCGCGCGGTCAAGCGCACGGCGGTTGAAGAACCGCGACCGATCCCAATGAAAGACCTTCGGCCCGAGGAGGTATCCGATCGAGTAGTTGACGGTATTGCCCAGGGTCGCCGCAATAACGAGCAGCACGGCGAGCAGGTGGACGTCGATCCCGCCGGTCGCCCCGAGCGCGCCAGCGATAAACAGCAGTGAGTCCCCGGGAAGAAATGGCGTCACCACCAGGCCGGTTTCGCAAAAGATGATGGCGAAAAGGAGAAGATAGATCCAGGGCCCGTACTGCTGAAGCAGGACGGCGAGATGGCGATCGAGATTGACCAGCAGGTCCCATGCATAGAGAAGGAGTTCCACTGCCGCATTGTAACCGCGTCGAATATAATTGGCGCGTGCCCCGGATCCACGCGCGCGTTGCGCGCCGCTCAGTCCCGGCACCTGCAAAGAATCGGTCCCGTGCCCGCCATCCGTCCACTACCCGACACTCTCATCAGCCAGATCGCGGCAGGGGAAGTTGTCGAGCGGCCTGCGTCGGTGCTGAAGGAGCTTCTCGAGAATAGCCTGGATGCCGGAGCAACCGATATCGGCGTCGCTCTCACAGAGGGAGGCATCAAGCAGATTCGCGTCGTCGACAACGGGGGCGGGTTGGAGAGGGAGGACCTGCCGATGGCGTTCGCCCGCCACGCCACCAGCAAGATTGCCTCACTCGAGGACCTGGAGAATGTCCGCTCTCTGGGGTTCCGGGGCGAAGCATTGGCGAGCATCGCCTCGGTTGCACGCGTCGTGATGTTCAGCCGCGCCGCTGGCGCAGACCGAGCGTTCTCGGTGTCCGCCGAAGGCGGGCGCGTCGCGGCCGTGGAGCCCGCGGCACACCCTATCGGGGCAACGGTCGAAGTGAGCGATCTGTACTACAACACCCCGGCGCGGCGGAAGTTTCTGAAGAGCGATGCAACTGAATTCGCCCACTGTGAAGACGTATTCGCCCGCGTCGCACTCTCGCGACCAAACGTCACGTTCACTCTCAGGCACAACGGCAGAGTGGTGACTCGGCTGGCGCCCTCCGGGCTCGAACAAAGGGTCGGAATGGTGCTGGGCGCGGAGTTCGCACAAATGATGCGCACGATTCAAGCGAACGGCGGCACCTTGAAACTGTCCGGGTTCGTCGGCCTGCCATCCTATAGTCGTGCTGCGCGCGACGCGCAGTTCGTGTACGTAAACGGCCGTTTCGTGCGCGATAAATTGCTCTCCCACGCGCTGCGCGAAGCCTATCGCGATATTCTGCACGGCGAACGCCACCCCGCGTACGTCCTGTTCCTGGAAGTCGATCCCCGCGGAGTGGACGTAAACGTCCACCCGGCGAAAATAGAAATCCGTTTCCGCGACCCCCGAGCCGTGCATCAATTCGTGTTTCATGCCGTCGCAAGGGGCCTCGCCGGGACTGCTGCACAAGCGCCTGCTCCTGTCGTGACGCCTATTGCGACGGCCCCGACCCGGCCGTCGGCTACCCAGGCTGCACTGGGAATCGCACAGGCTGTCCCGAGCTACACGTCCATGTTCGCGGAAAGACGCGGCAGCGCCGAGCCGGCAGTCAAGGCAGACGCGGATTCCCCCGGGGACGCGCCCCTCGGGTTTGCGCTCGCCCAGCTTCACGGCATTTACATACTGGCCCAGAACCGGCAAGGACTCGTCCTGGTCGACATGCACGCCGCGCACGAGCGTATCCTCTACGAAAAGCTCAAGCTCGCGCTCGATTCGCGCTCGTTGACCACGCAGAAGCTGCTCATCCCTTCCACCTTTCATGCCGACCGGCTCGACGTGGCGACGGTCGAGGAACACGGCGCGACGCTGAACCTGCTCGGACTCGATGTCGCGGCGATTTCGCCCTTTGCGCTGGCCGTGCGGGCGGTACCGGCGATGCTCACCGATGCCGACCCTGCGGAACTCGCGCGCGCGCTGCTCAGAGATGTCCGCGAATTCGGGGCAAGCCGCGTGCTGACCGAGCGCCGCGACGAGCTTCTCGGAACCATGGCCTGCCACGGCGCAGTGCGCGCTAACCGGGCGTTGTCGATTCCGGAAATGAATGCGCTGCTGCGCGAAATGGAGGAAACCGAGCGCTCAGGGCAGTGCAACCACGGCAGGCCGACGTGGTATCAGATGAGCTTTGCCGACCTCGACAAGCTCTTCATGCGCGGCCGGTAGCCGCATGCCCCGAACATCCCTGCCCGCGGCGGTCCTGCTCATGGGTCCGACTGCGAGCGGCAAGAGCCGGCTTGCGCTCGCACTCGCGCAGCAATTCCCGGTAGAGATCATCAGCGTCGATTCAGCGCAGGTCTATCGCGACATGAACGTCGGCACGGCCAAGCCGGGTGCCGCGGAGCGCGCTGCCGTACCGCACCATCTCATCGACATCATCGACCCGACGCAAGCCTATTCGGCGGCGCAGTTTCGCAACGACGCAGCCGCGCTCATGCAGATGATCTCCGGGCGCGGGCGAATTCCGCTCCTCGTCGGCGGCACCATGCTCTACTTCAAGGCGTTGCGCGAGGGCCTTTCGGAATTGCCGCAGTCCGACGCGGCGGTGCGGGCGGAAATCGACGCGCAGGCGGCCGAACGCGGCTGGCCCGCTGTGCACGCGGAGCTCGCGCGGGTCGACGCGGCCACGGCGGTACGGCTCAAGCCCAACGACTCGCAGCGCATCCAGCGGGCGCTTGAGGTCTTCCGGGTGAGCGGGGTGCCGATGTCGCGACTGCTCGGTCGAAAGAAGAGTGCCCTTCCCTTCCGCCTCGTGGGGCTCGCGCTCGTTCCTTCCGAGCGCAGTGAGTTGCATCGGCGGATCGAGGCGCGCTTCGACGCGATGCTGAAGAACGGGCTGGTGGAGGAACTGCGCTTGCTTCGGCAGCGCTACCCCCTACGTGCGGGGCTGCCCTCGATGCGCTGCGTCGGCTATCGCCAGGCGTGGGAGTTCCTGGAAGGCCGGATCGGCGCGGGCGAACTGCGCGACCGTGGCGTCTTCGCCACGCGCCAGCTCGCCAAGCGCCAGCTCACGTGGCTGCGAGCGATGGAGGACGTGCGGACTTTCGCTTGCCTCACCGAGGAACTCGATGCGCGGGTTGTTGCTTTCCTGCAGGACAGGCTTGCGAGAGCCTAGGTAGTGCCAGCCAAGCTCCATTTGTCGGAGATGCTCGCGTCCGGTTTGGCTCCCCTTCGGAGAAAACACTGGGCCCCGCTGCCTGACGCGGACTTCTCTCCAGCGCCCTGCTCTTTTGGCCAGCTGTGGGCCTCGCTTGCTCCGCGCCTTGCGCCGGCTACCAGTCCCCGAAGGATCCAAGGAACTAATAGCACGTGATAGGCTCGTATAGTCACCTTGTTCCGAAGGTGAGGTGTGATTCATGACGCTCGTTGTAACCGTCATTGGGCCGAGTCAATCCGCTTGCCCGCTCGTCGGCGCGCGTCCTCTGAAGGGTCGCCCTCGACGAAGATGCTCGAAGCGACGCGAGTAGTCCAGTCGGCAAAGGGACTGGACAAAGATGAGCCGGTGCGGAGTTGGCTCGTTTTCCAAGCAAACCTGATGAAACCCTTCGTTGGTGCCTGTTCTTGACGGTCGACATCCCGCCAACGCAGCATTGGGCGGACAACGAGGTAAGAAAATGAAGAAATTCGGATTCATAGCAGCGATTGCGTTCTCGTTGGCAGCAGGCTTCCTGCTCGGCGCGGCCGCTATCCATCGCCCCATCCCCAATGCGCCGCTCGAGCTGCCGCCAGCCAGGAAACCATGGAACCCGAAAGACGCAATGGGCCTCATGGCATCGGTGGGGATCCGGACCCTTGCTGGGCACCTGCAAACAATTCCCTTCGTCGTCTTAGAGACGGATAGGACCTTCGCAGTGACAGTCTCTGGCACTAGGGCCCACTACGTACTCGTGCCCAAAAAGGACATCCGCGACATCAGCCAGGTTTCTGCGGAAGATGAGCTCTATTTGACAGATATTTTCATGGTGGCGCGGCAACTCGTGGAGAAGGAAGGCCTCCGCGACTATCGCATTTACACAAATGGCGCTGGCCGACAATCGGTCGGCTATCTGCACTTTCACTTGGTCGGCGACAGAGAGTCCCGCTAGCAAGGCGCACGTTCGCCCAACAGGGCGTCCGGGCGATAGCTAGAGTCGTTGTGAGGCCGTTCCGGCTACCGCCGGGCTTGGCAACATCTCGAGGACGAATTCGGTGTGGAGGAACTGCGCGCGCGGCATCTACTCCACCCGGCTACCCCAAGGACGGATGGCTTCCCTAAGCTTCTTGTAGCCCTCGATATAGCGCGGGCGCTTACCGCTGTAGATCCTGTCGAAGGTGGCGAGCTGCGCGTCGAGCCACTGCGCGAGCGTCGCGTTGCCCGGGTTGGCCGCCTTGTAGGCTTCGTTGATCAGCACGAAGTGGATGCGCGGGTCGTAGGGCTGTTTCTCGCCGCCCACGGTCTCGTCGCCAGCCAGCAGGCGCAGCAGCATCGCATCGGCCGAGCCGAGCGTCTGTTCGTAGATCGGCGCGCCGTGGACGCGGTACATGACGCTCGTCATGTCCTTGCCGTTGGTCATGGTGAAACCCATGTCCTTCCAGAGCTTCTTCATGTCGACTTTGGCGCCGGCCTTGTCGAGCACGATCTGGCCCCAGTCGCGCAGCACGTCGGGTGCGTCGGCCATCAGGTCGGTGAGCCGGTCGCCGTCGAGATCCGTGGCATACAGGATGCAGGCGCGCTGGCGGATCATGTCGTGCAGCAGCAGGCCGAAGTTGGTGTCGGAGATGTGCTCGTAGATGTCCCCGCCCCAGTGTTCCATTCCAGCCTTGAAGTCCTTGGGCAGGAGCGCGACGATCGCTTCCACGTTCGCGCGGTGCTCCTCGTAGGCGTCCACCGTGTACTGGCGCTTGAGCTTGAACTTCGTGCCCTGAAGGAGCCAGCGGAACATGCCGGCGTTGACCGCGTCTTCCTGCGCCTGCGTGGGCTTGGTCGCCACGCGGCCGATCTGTCCGGTCTCGTGCACCATCTTGAGAAAGAGCCGTGCGGCGTAGGCCATGCGGACGCCCGGGGTGTTCATCTCGGAGTGGATGACGCCGGTCTTGGAATCGACGCTGAATTTCTTCTTGTCCTGCGAGTACGGCAGGCCGGGCATGAAGCGCACGCTGGTGATGCCTCCGTAGGGGCGCACGTTGCAGTAGACGCCCGCGGCCGTGCGCAGCGGCGCATTCGCCGACTTGCCGTTCACGACGACCTTCTTGCCGCCCTCGTTCACCATGAAGTCGCCCGCGGTGGACCACTTGAGCGCGGTGTAATCGAGCTTGCCGAACCACTCGAGAGAGATCAGCTTGGTGTCGTGGCGGAACTGCGCCATCATCGGCACGCCGAGAAACGGGAGTCCCAGCACGTCAAGCGCCATGAGCGTGCCGTTCAGAGCGAACATGTCGGTGAACGCATGGGCCACGGGCTTGACGCCCCCGGCGGCGTTCCCGCCTTCCCAGATGATCGCATCGGGATAGCCAGCCGGCTTGACGGCGGAGCGCTTGTAGATGCTGTCGAGCAGCTTGAAGAGATCGCCCTTCTGTTCTTCCTGGGCGATTTTCAGCAGGTCGAGTAGTTGTGCCATGAACGTAAAACCTCGGTATGAATTCCCACCTAAACCATCAGCGGCACGATCAAGAGCGCCACGATGTTGATAATCTTGATAAGAGGATTGACAGCCGGGCCTGCCGTGTCCTTGTAGGGATCGCCGACCGTATCCCCGGTGACGGCGGCCTTGTGGGCATCCGAGCCCTTGCCGCCGTGGTGACCGTCCTCGATGTATTTCTTGGCGTTGTCCCAGGCTCCGCCCCCGGTGGTCATCGAGATCGCAACGAACAGCCCGGTAACGATCGAGCCCATCAGCACGCCGCCGAGCGCCTGCGGCCCGAGAACCAGACCGACGACGATCGGCACGAGCACCGGAAGCAACGAGGGCACGATCATCTCCTTGATGGCCGCGCGCGTGAGCATGTCCACCGCCGTGCCGTATTCGGGCTTGGCATTGCCTTCCATGATCCCAGTTATCTCCTTGAACTGGCGGCGTACCTCCACGACGACCGAACCCGCTGCCCGGCCCACGGCTTCCATGGCCATCGCACCGAACAGGTACGGGACGAGGCCGCCGATGAAGAGGCCGATGATGACCGTGTGGTTCGAGAGGTCGAACGAGAAGGCCTTGCCGGCGTGGTCGAGCGCATGCGTGTAGTCGGCAAAGAGCACCAGGGCGGCCAGCCCCGCCGACCCGATCGCGTAACCCTTGGTCACGGCTTTGGTGGTGTTGCCGACGGCATCCAGCGGATCGGTGATGGCACGCACAGATTCGGGCAGCTTCGCCATCTCGGCGATGCCACCGGCGTTGTCCGTGATCGGCCCATACGCGTCGAGTGCGACGATGATGCCGGTCATCGAGAGCATTGAGGTCGCGGCGATCGCAATACCGTACAGGCCCGCGAGCTTGTACGCGACGAGGATTGCGACGCATACGGCGACGACCGGCCAGGTCGTCGCCCTCATCGAAACGCCCAGCCCCGCGATGATGTTGGTAGCGTGGCCGGTGGTGGAAGCCTGAGCCACGTGGCGCACCGGCGAGTATTCGGTCGCGGTGTAATACTCCGTGATGACGACCATAAGCGCTGTCAGCACCAAGCCGACCAATGCGGCACCCCACAGGTGCCAGATCGTGATCATGTGCTGACCGCCGGAAATCTCGAACGGTACCTCCTTCAGCACTCCGCCCATGATCCAATACGTGACCGGGATGAACGCTATCGCGGCAAGCACTCCAGCGACGATCACGCCGCGGTACAACGCGCTCATGATCTTCTTGCCTGGCTGCGCCTTGACGAACATGCAGCCGACGATCGAGGCTACGATCGAGACTCCGCCGAGCGCAAGCGGGTAGATGACCGCGGCATTGGAGGTGGTCTTCACCATCAAGGCGCCGAGGAGCATCGTAGCGATCAAGGTCACGGCGAACGTCTCGAAGAGGTCCGCCGCCATCCCGGCACAGTCGCCGACATTGTCCCCGACGTTGTCCGCAATCACCGCCGGGTTGCGCGGGTCATCCTCGGGAATTCCCGCTTCGACCTTGCCAACGAGGTCCGCCCCCACATCGGCGCCCTTGGTAAAGATGCCCCCGCCCAACCGCGCGAAGATCGAGATCAGCGAGCCGCCGAACCCGAGCCCCACGAGCGGCTTGATCACGTCGCTCAGCGCCGCGCCAGGCGCGGCCGAAGTCGCCATGAGCGCGTAGTAGCCGGAAACACCGAGCAAGCCCAGGCCTACGACGAGGAGTCCCGTGATCGCCCCGCCGCGGAAAGCGAGCGTCAGCGCCTCGTTGAGTCCGACCCGGGCAGCCTCGGCGGTGCGAACGTTTGCCCGCACTGAAATGTTCATGCCGATATACCCGGTCGCTCCCGAAAGCATCGCGCCGATTGCGAACCCCCAAGCGGTCGGCCAGCCGAGGCCCGGCACAAAGGCGATCACCAGGAACAGGATCACTCCGACGACACCGATCGTCGTGTATTGGCGATTCAGATAAGCCATCGCACCGGTCTGAACGGCCTGAGCGATTTCGCGCATGCGGTCGTTGCCCGCTGGCTGCTGCAGGATCCAGGATATCTGCCAGCCTCCGTAGGCAAGCGCCGCGGCACCGCAGGCAATAGCGAGCCAAAGACCGCCGTTCATAGATTTCTCCTCAGATACGGCCCTTGTCCCAGGGCCTGATTGTGGATGGATGGCGCGGAATTATAGCAGCCCCGCAATGGAACGCGCGTGAGTGAACGCCGCGCCAAGTTCCGTGCCGCGGCGATGCCTCAATCAGATCTTGAACGCGGGAAGCTTCTTCGGAACCGAGATGTTTTTCAGCTTGACGTAGTCGGGCAGACCGTTCTTGTAAGGCGGAGGGGCCTCGCCCTGGATGAGGGGCAAAAGGTACGCACGGCATTTCGACGTGATGTGGAATCCATCTTCCGAGATGAAATCGCGAGGCATCATCTTTTCCTTGTTTGCCACATCGGCAAGCCTAGCGACCCCGATGCGCCAGCGATAGGGTTTGCTGGACACCCGCTCGATCACCGGCATTACCGCATTCTCGCCCGCCAGCGCGAGCTTGACGGCGGCCACACCGAGTCTGTAGGACTGCTCGACGTCGACCTTGGAGGCGATATGACGCGCCGCCCGCTGCAAGTAATCAGCGAGCGCCCAGTGATACTTGTAGCCTAGGCGCTCTTTGACGAGCCGGGCGATGATCTCGCCCGCGCCACCGAGCTGGGAATGACCGAAGGCGTCCTTCAATCCCGTCTCGGAAAGGAACTTACCGTCTCTATTGCGCAGCCCCTCGGATACTGCGATGGCGCAATAACCATCGCGCTCGACGACCTCCTTTACCCGGGAGAGGAATCTCCCCTCGTCGAACTGAATCTCCGGAAACAGCAGGATCTGTGGCGCATCACCTTCCCTGTCGGCCGCCAGCCCGCAAGCCGCGGTGATCCATCCCGCGTGCCGGCCCATGACTTCCATGACGAAAACGCGCGTCGAAGTCCTGGCCATCGAAGCCACGTCGAATCCCGCCTCGCGGATCGAAGTGGCCACGTATTTGGCCACTGAGCCAAATCCCGGGCAGTTGTCGGTAATCGCGAGGTCGTTATCGACCGTCTTGGGAATACCGACACAGACAAGCGGATAGCCGAGTTTCTCCCCTACCTGCGAAATCTTCCACGCGGTGTCAGCCGAGTCATTGCCGCCGTTGTAGAAGAAATAGCCGATGTCATGGGCGCGAAACACCTCGATCAGGCGCTCGTAATGCGCCCGGTTCTCTTCCATGCCTTTCAGCTTGTAGCGGCAGGAGCCGAAGGCGCCGCCGGGGGTCACTTTCAGCCTGGCGATCGCGGACGCGGGTTCCCTGCTCGTGTCGATGAGGTCCTCGGTGAGCGCCCCGATGATTCCGTCCCGGCCGGCGTAGACCTTGCCGATTCGGTTCCGGTGCTTGCGCGCCGTCTCTATCACTCCCGCCGCGCTCGCGTTGATCACCGCGGTCACGCCGCCGGACTGTGCATAAAAGGCATTTTTCTGTTTCATGGCGCTCGAGAAATCAAACCAGGGCGGCCAGGATCCGCTTGCGGATGTCCTCGACCGCGCCGATCCCCGAAATCTTGCGGTAGCGGGGTGCGCGCGCGTCGCCTTGCGCCGCCCATTTCGAATAGTACTCGACCAGCGGCTGGGTCTGATGCCGATAGACCTCGAGGCGCTTCCTCACGGTTTCCTCCCTGTCGTCGTCCCGTTGAATCAGGGGCTCACCCGTGACATCGTCCTTGCCGGGAACCTTGGGGGGACTGAACACGAGATGATAGTTGCGACCCGAGGCAGGATGAACGCGCCGCCCGCTCAGGCGCCGGATGATTTCCTCGGCGCCAACCTCGATCTCGAGCACAAAATCGAGATCCACTCCGGAATTCCGCATTGCCTCCGCCTGGGGAATCGTTCGCGGGAAGCCGTCAAACAGATATCCACTCTTGCAGTCCGGCTGCTTCAGTCGTTCCCGAACCAGGCCGATGATGATGTCGTCGGAAACGAGCTGCCCCGCGTCGATAACCTGCTTCGCCGCTTTCCCCAG
>Ga0187773_10000529_pt1 | contig 15077 bp, 16 predicted proteins | sample 0216_BV02_MP05_1_FD_133133 | JGI IMG/M metagenome (GOLD analysis project Ga0187773, IMG submission 133133) | Tropical peat soil microbial communities from peatlands in Department of Meta, Colombia - 0216_BV02_MP05_10_MG | ecosystem: Environmental > Terrestrial > Soil > Wetlands > Peat | place...
CGGCCTTCTCGATCTCGGCGCCCGCCCGGTCGAAGTCGTCCCGGTTCTTCAGGTCAAAGCCGATGGCGTGGTCGGAAGGATCGCCCTCGAAATAGACCAGGGTGTGGTCGCGCGTGTCGCCGCGCACCGAGACCTTGTCGCTCCGGAGGTACGCGGCCTTGCCCTCGCGGCCGACGAGCTGCAGGCCGACGATCTTCGTGGCGAACTCGACCGCGGACTCAAGATTGGGCGTGCCGATTCTCAGGTAGCGGATGTCGTGGAGATTGACCATCGCCGGCGCCGACCTTGACCCCTTCTATTTCATCAACGGCATGCCGAAATTCGGCGCGGGCTTCACGCCCTCGCGCCAGCGCGAGGTCACGGTCTTGATGCGCGTGTAGAAGCGCACGCCCTCGGGGCCGTGCTGGTTCATGTCGCCGAAGATCGAGTGCTTCCAGCCCCCGAAACTGTGAAACGACAGCGGGACCGGAATCGGGACGTTGATGCCCACCATGCCGCAGTTCACCTTGTGCGTGAAGTTGCGGGCGACGTCGCCGTTGCGCGTGAAGATCGCCACGCCGTTGCCGTATTCGTGATCCGAGGGCAGCGCGAGCGCTTCCTCAAAGTTCTTCGCGCGCACCACCGACAGCACCGGGCCGAAGATCTCCTCCTTGTAGATGCGCATATCGGGCCTGACCTTGTCGAACAGGCTGCCGCCGAGGAAAAAGCCGTTCGGCTGCTCCGCCGACCTGAAGTCGCGCCCGTCCACGACGAGGCTCGCGCCTTCCTTCACGCCGAGATCGACGTAACCCTTCACCTTCTCGCGGTGCTCGCGCGTCACGAGCGGCCCCATCTCCGAGGCGCCGTCCGTCGACGGCCCGACCTTCAGCTTCCTGATCCGGGGGACCATCGCCTCGATCAGCTCGTTCGCTGTGCGATCGGTCACGGGCACGGCGACCGAGATCGCCATGCAGCGCTCGCCCGCCGAGCCGTAGGCCGCGCCCATCAGCGCGTCCGCCGTCACGTCGATGTCGGCGTCGGGCATCACCACCATGTGGTTCTTCGCGCCGCCGAGCGCCTGCACGCGCTTGCCGTTCACCGAGCCCGTGGCAAACACGTATTTTGCGATCGGGGTCGAGCCGACGAAGCTCACCGCCGCGATGCCCGGATCGGTAAGAAGCGTATCGACCGCCTCTTTGTCGCCGTTCACGACGTTCAGCACTCCCGGAGGCGCGCCAGCTTCGAGCATCAGCTCGGCAAGGCGCAGCCCGCAGGAGGGGTCCTTCTCGGAAGGCTTGAGGATGAAGGTGTTGCCGCAGGCGATCGCGACCGGAAACATCCACATCGGCACCATCGCCGGGAAATTGAACGGCGTGATCCCGGCGCACACTCCGATCGGCTGGCGGATCGAATACAGATCGATGCCGGTGGCCACGTTGTCGGAGAACTCCCCTTTCATGAGGTGCGGGATGCCGCAGGCGAACTCGACCACCTCCAGGCCCCGCTGCACCGATCCCTTGGCGTCGGAGAGCACCTTGCCGTGCTCGGACGCGACGATGAGCGCGAGTTCGTCGATGTGGCGCTCGACCAGCTCCTTGAAGCGGAACATCACGCGAGCACGCGTCACGGGCGAGGTCTCGGACCAGCCCGCAAAGGCCTCTTTCGCGTTCGCGATCGCACGCTCGACCTCAGCCTTCGAGGCGAGCGGCGCCCGGGCGGCAAGCGTGCCGGTCGTCGGGTTGAAGACGTCGCCGAAGCGACCGCTTTCACCGCGGACGGGCTTGCCGCCGATGAAATGGCCGAGCTCGCGGACCTGCGTTAGCGTTACGTCACGGGGGGTATTCATGGGATTCTCTCGAGGTGCTCGGCAAGGCGAGGGCGATCCGCGAATTATAGCGGCATTCCCCACGAGCTATCCCTTCAGAGTCTGCCGAGGTTTCTTCTCATCCACAGCCCGAGCAGGAAGTAACCCGCGCCGAAGGCGATGATCGGCAGCCGGTAGTCGGCGAGGCTCACGGCGAACCCCATCGCCGCCACGCCGACCGCCTGGCCGAGCGCCCAGCCCGAGGAATACAGGGCGAGCGCGCTGCCGCGCGAATGCGGCGCCATCTCGGTCGCCTTGGTCTGCAGCGTGTTGTGAAGCATGTAGAAACCGAAGCCGAGGCCCACCGTGCAGGCGATGAAGACCTGCCAAACGGGCGTCAGCATGGCAAGCGCATAGGCGGCGAAGCACGCCACCCCACCGCTGAGTACGAGGCCGCGCTGGCCCAGCTGCATCAGCAGCCGGCGCACCATCAGGCCGTAGAGGACCCCTCCTATCCCGAAGCCCGCGAGGAGCGCCCCGATCAGCGTGAGGCTCAGATCGAACGCGAGCTTCAGGTAGGCCCCTAGGAAGGAGTACGCACCGAAGAAGACAAAGGTCTCGATGAAGCCGACCGCCACGACGCGGCGCACCCGCGGAGATTCGAGGAGCCGAAGGTGAACGGCCAGGGGATTGTGCAGGAACGCGGTCCCCTTCTCTTCGCTCCACTGGGCCCGGGTGCGCACGAACAGGGTCGTCGAAACCAGGGCGAACACCACGCCGATCAGCGCAAAGGTCCCCCGCCAGCCGGCAAGGTCGGTCACCGCGCCCCCGATCGCGGGCCCCAGCGCCTGGCCGGAGATCGTGCCGATGATGAAGCGCGCGATGACGGGCTGGCGTTCGGCTGCGGGCACGCGGTCGCCGATATAGGCCATGCCGAGGATGACCGGGGTCGAGGCAAAGAGAGCCGTGACCAGGCGCATCGCGGCGAGCGTCACGAGATCCGGCGCGAGCGCGCAGCCGAAGGATCCCGCCGCCGCCCCCATGAGCGACAGGCTCACGACGCGCAGCTTGCCGAAGCGGTCGCCGATCGGCCCGTAGAGGAGCTGCGAGCCCGCGTACGCAAAGGCGTACGCCGAGATGATCATCGCGGTCGAGGAAACGCTTGTGCCGAATTCCGAGGCGAGGCGCGGCAGCATCGGCTCGACCGCGCGCAGCGCGATGCCGCCGTTCGCGCTCGCGAGCGCCAGGAGAAAAATGATCTCCCTCACGGGAACCGGGGACAGACCACTATTTTCTTTCTATTTTCTTTCCCGGGAGTGCAGAAGGTCAGGCGGCGCCGAAAAGGGTGGTCTGTCCCCGGTTTGAGCTCGCTACTGGACCGTCGCCCCCGATTCGATCACGACCTTGCCCCACTTGTCGTAGTCGGCCTTGAGGTAGGCGCCAAACTGCTCGGGAGTGTCCGGATCGGGCTCCATGCCGGTCGGGGCGAGGAGCTTCTTCACCTCCTCGGTATGCACGAGCTTGGCGATCTCGGCGTTCAGCTTGCCGATGATCTCCTGCGGCGTGCCGGCCGGCGCCACCATGCCGATCCACACGCGGGCCTCGTATCCGGGCACTCCGGCCTCGGCGATGGTCGGCACCTCGGGCATCTCCTGCGAGCGCGTCGCCGTGCTGACGCCGAGCGCCTTCAGCCTTCCTGCTTTCATGTGCGGGATGGCGATCGGCGTGCCCACGAAGCTCATCTTGACGATGCCCGAGATGAGATCCTGCTGCGCGGGGCCGCTCCCCTTGTACGGCACGTGGTTGAGCTGGATGTCCGCCATGTGTGCGAACAGGGCCGTGACCAGGTGCTGGGCGCTGCCGTTGCCGGAGCTGGCGAAATCGATTTTGCCGGGCTGTCGCTTCGCCAGCGCGATCAGCTCCTTCACCGAGCTGACGCCGAGCGAAGGATGTACGACGAGGACGTAAGGCCCCGAGGCGATGCGGATCACGGGGACGAAATCCGCGAGCGCGTTGTACGGGAGCTTCTTGTATACGTGCGGCGTAATCACGAAGGGCGTCGCGGTGAGGAGCAGCGTGTAGCCGTCGGGCTTGGCCTTCGCCACGAAGTCGGAGCCGATTGTGCCTCCCGCGCCGGCCCGGTTCTCGACAAAGAACTGCTGGCCCAGCGTCTCGGAGAGCTTCTGCGCGATCATGCGCCCCGGCACGTCGGTCGTGCCGCCGGGCGAGAGGGGAATGACGATGCGCACCGGATGGCTCGGATAGCCCTGCGCCGCCGCGGCGGCCGCGAGGGCGAGCCCGCTGCACAGCGCGATAGCCTGCGTGATTCTCGTCGTCATCGTTGCGCCTCCTTCCCTTGCTCCTCGCCCGGCGCCGGATTCCTATCCCCTATAGACCGGCTCGGGCTGCGAGAAAAACGAATGCAGGATGTGATACACCATCAGGTAGTTCTTCTGCTGGAAGCTCGCGTGGGAGATTCCGGCCATCACCGAGAACTGCTTGTCGGGATTGGGCAGCCGCTTGAAGAACTCGATGAGGTCATCGATGCCGGCGATCCCGTCCCATTGCCCGCGCATGATGATCGTGGGCACGATGATTCTCTCCGGATCGACGATCGGCAGCCTCGAGCACATGTCGACGTAGGTTCCGGTCGGGACCGAGTCGTCGAGCGCGACGATGGCCTCCGCGAAGGCGTCGATGGTGGCCTTGTCGGCCGTTCCCGGGTGGTCGCGCGTGAAGATGCTGTGCACGAAAGCGCGGTCGATCGGCCGGCGGTTCTTCGAGGAGAACTCCGGAAGCTTCTTCCTGCGCTCGGCGAGCGTGGGGCTTCCTTCTCCGGTCCAGACAAAGGCGTCGAGAGCGAGGCGCGCCACGCGCTCCGGGTGGCGCTGCGCAAAAAGCGCCGCGCGCAGCGCGCCGGAGGAAATGCCGTAGACGAGGAGCTTCTTCGCGCCGGACGCCTTCAGGATGTATTCGCTGCCCGCGGCAAGGTCGTCCGCGCCGTTCGGAATGTCGCAGTTGATCGGGCGCGATTTGTCCGAGCGCCCGTAGCCTTCGTGGTCCATGCACCAGGTGTCGAATCCCTGCGCGGCGAACCAGCCCATGACCGAGGAATCGGGCCGACCGGGCACGGAAAGATCGAAGGTCGGCTGCGAAGCCATCGAGGAGCCATGCACGAAAAGAATCGTCCCGCGCTTCTGCGTCCCCGCAGCGGGCGGCTTCTGCCAGAGAAAGAGCTTCACGCTCCCCTTACCGGTCCAGTGCTCCCTGCCCGAAACCGCGCCGCGCGCCGGCGCCGCCGTCTGATTCACGTCAGGCTCCTCAGAAAAAGGGTAGGAATCTTATCACCGGGTCGTTCCGCGGCCCGGCAATGGAATTTCCTACGAACACTCGAAGGACAGGAGCTCCGCCGCCGAACTCGTTGAAGTGCCGAAGCCGATTTTCCCCCGGCCCCGCAGCAGCACGCGGTCGTGGCGTAGCAGCACCTCCCGGTCCCCCTCGATCGCGACAAAGGTGCCGTTGGTCGACTCGTCGACGAGAACGTACTGCAGGCCGCTGCGCTCGATGCGCGCATGCCGGCGCGAAGCCGTCATTTCACCGACCACCAGATCGCAGGTCTTTTCACGGCCGAGCACGAGCACCGCCTTGTCTGCCGGAAAATCCAGCGTCCGCCCGCCGATCTCGAGCGTGAGCTTGGTTTCCAGCCTCGCGCTGGAGCTGAGCTTCGCGAGCTGGGTCGCATCGTCGGTGTCGCCCCACAGGAGCTCGAACACGTGCACGGCTTCCTGCTTCCCCTTCACCGAAAACGCGTCCAGATCCCGCAGTCCGGTGCGCTGCCCCGGCGGGAGCGTGTTCACCGTAGCGTCGCTCGTGAGGATCTGGTTGGCCTTCGCCAGCCCGGCGAGGCGCGCCGCGACGTTCACCCCGTCGCCCCAGAAGTCGCCCTTGTCCTCGAGCACCGGACCGAAGTGAAAACCGATGCGTATGGCGAGCTTCACCCCGGATGCGGGCAGCATGGCGCTCACGCGCTGCTGCATCTCCGTTGCCGCCTGAAACGCGAATTCCGCCTTCCCGAATACCACCATCAGCTCGTCGCCGATCCTCTTCACTTCCTTGCCCTCTCGCTGAGCCGCGATATTGCTGAGCTCGTCCAGGAGCGCGTCGATCGCCTTGGCGGCGGGCTTGTCGCCGAGCCTTTCGTAAAGCTGGGTGCTGCCGCTCACGTCGGCGAAGAGGATGGCGCGTTCGGTGGAAACCAGTGTCATGCGGGTCGCAGTCTTGCGTTGCGGAGTTTGCTCGCTTTTTTGTAAAGTATCTCCTATTTTCCCCGGTCTGCCTATGGCCGGGCCTTCCCTGGAGAGGTCATGACCGCAAATCTCAAGATCGCCGAGCGCAAGTGCTACGTCAACGGCCAGTTCGTCGCCGGCAAGAGACAGTTCGCCAAGGTCAACCCCGTCGACGGAACCGTGGTCGCGCAGGTGCACGAAGCCGACCGCTCGATGGTCGACGAGGCGGTGCGCGCGGCCCGTGCCGCGCTCAAGGGCCCCTGGGGCAGGATGCCGCTGCAGGCGCGCGTCGATCTGCTGCGCAAGGTGGCCGATGGTATCGACAAGCGCTTCGACGACTTCCTCGCGGCCGAAGTGGCCGACACGGGGAAGCCCGTCTCGCTCGCGAGCCACCTCGACATCCCCCGCGGCGCGGCGAACTTCCGCGTCTTCGCCGACATCGTGCGCACCTACGGCACGGAGTCCTACTGGCTCGACACCCCCGACGGCAAGGGCGCGGTGAACTACGCGATGCGAAAGCCCCTGGGCGTGATCGGCGTGATCGCGCCGTGGAACCTGCCGCTCCTGCTCCTCACCTGGAAGCTCGCGCCGGCGCTGGCCTGCGGCAACGCGATCGTGGCGAAACCCTCCGAGGAGTCGCCGTCGACCGCGACGCTTCTCGGGGAGGTGATGCACGAGGCCGGCGTGCCGGCGGGCGTATACAACGTCGTGCACGGCTTCGGGCCCGATTCCGCGGGAGAATTCATCACCACGCACCCCGGGGTGAACGGCATCACCTTCACCGGCGAGACGACCACGGGAGCGGCGATCATGAAAGCCGTCGCGCCGACGGTCAAGCCGATCTCCTTCGAGCTCGGCGGCAAGAACGCCGCCATCGTCTTCGCCGACTGCGATTTCGACGCCGCGGTCGCCGGCATGGCGCACGCGATCTTCTCCAACACCGGGCAGGTGTGCCTCGCCCCGGAGCGGCTCTACGTCGAGCGCCCGATCTTCGAGCGCTTCGTCGCCGCGGTCAAGGCGAAGGCGGAGAGCCTCGTGCTCGGCTGGCCGCAGGACAAGGCGAGCAACATGGGGCCCCTCATTTCGAAGCAGCACCGCGAGAAGGTGCTTTACTACTATGAGCTCGCGAAGAAGGAAGGCGCGAAGGTGGTCACGGGCGGCGGCGTTCCGAAATTCGACGACGCGCGCGACAACGGCTCCTGGATCCAGCCGACGCTGTGGACCGGGCTCCCGGAGACCGCGCGCGTGGTGCGCGAGGAGATTTTCGGCCCCTGCGCCCACATCGCGCCCTTCGACCGCGAGGAAGAAGCGATCGCCATGGCGAACGACACGCCCTACGGCCTCGCCTCCACGGTGTGGACCACCAACCTTTCGCGCGGCCACCGCGTCGGGCAGGCAATGGAAGTCGGCATCTCCTGGGTGAACTGCTGGTTCCTGCGCGACCTGCGCACTCCCTTCGGCGGCGCCAAGCTTTCGGGAATCGGGCGCGAGGGCGGGCTGCACTCGCTCAACTTCTACTCCGAACCGACAAACATCTGCATCAAGCTGTAGGAGCAGAGCGTCTCCATGCGGATGCCGGCACGCGACGACGGCGCCCCTAGGACCGCGCCATCCGTCACGGGTGGCGGAGCAGCCGAGAGTTTCAATCTGCCCGAGGCTGCTCCGCCGGGCACCCGTAGGATGGCGTTTGCGGTCCCGGGGCGCAGACGACGCGCGGCGGCGTTCCCCTCGAAATGAAAGCGCTCGACTTCTCCAACTGGATCGAGGAGCACCGGCACCTGCTGAAGCCGCCGGTCGGCAACGCGCAGATCTGGGAGGACAGCGACTTCATCGTCACCGTCGTCGGTGGTCCGAACCGGCGCACCGACTTCCACGACGATCCCTACGAGGAGTTCTTCTACCAGATGAAGGGGAACGCCTTCCTCAACGTCATGGAGAACGGCAAGCCCGGACGGATCGACTTGAAGGAAGGGGCGATCTTCCTCCTGCCGCCGCACCTGCGCCATTCGCCGCAGCGGCCCGAGCCCGGAAGCCTGTGCCTGGTGATCGAGCGCACCCGGCCCGAGGGCGTGAAGGACGCCTTCGAGTGGTATTGCCCTGAGTGCCACGCACTGCTTCACCGCGTCGAAGTGCAGCTGAAGAGCATCGTGCGCGACCTTCCGCCGCTCTTCGAGCGGTTCTACGCGAGCGAGACGGCGCGCACCTGCCGGAACTGCGGCACCGTCCATCCCGGCAAGGGCTGATTGCCGTGATCGCGCCGCGGGTCGACCAGCATCGGGAGGCGGCCGCCCGCGCCGGACTCAACTACGTCACCGATGGCCTTGCCGGCATCCGCCGCGAGCGCTCGGGCAAGGGCTGGCGCTACTACGCGCCCGACGGCGCACGCATCGCCGATCCCGTCGAAAGGAAACGCATCGCCTCGCTCGTCATCCCGCCCGCCTGGACCGAGGTGTGGATCTGCCCCGACCCCAAGGGCCACATCCAGGCGACGGCGCGCGACGCCCGCGGCCGGAAGCAGTACCGCTACCACCCCCTCTACCGCGATACGCGCGACAAGTCCAAGTTCCGCCGCATGCTGGAATTCAGCGAAATCCTTCCGGAGATCCGCGACCGCGTCGAGCGCGACCTGCGCGCGCGCGAGCTCACGCGGCGGAAGATCCTCGCGACCGTCGTGTGCCTCCTCGACAAGACCCTGATCCGCGTCGGCAACGACGAGTACGCGCGCGAGAACCGCTCCTTCGAGCTCACCACGCTGCGCGGGCGGCACGTCGAGGTGAAGGGCGCGAAACTGCACTTCTCCTTCCGCGGCAAGAGCGGCGTCGAGCACGCCATCGCGATCACCGACCGGCGCCTGGCGCGCATCGTGCAACAGTGCCAGGATCTTCCGGGTCATGAGCTTTTCAAGTACCTCGACGCGGACGGCAAGCGCCAGACCGTCTCCTCCGACGACGTCAACGCTTATCTGCGCGAGATCACCGGGCGTGACATCACCGCGAAGGACTTCCGCACCTGGGCGGGGACCATGCTCGCGGCGCGGGAGCTCTTCCTCATGGGGCCCGCGAAGAGCCAGCGCGAGGCGGAGCGGAACATGATCCGCGCCATCGACGCCGTGGCGAAGCGCCTGGGCAACACGCGCGCCGTGTGCCGCAAGTACTACGTGCATCCCGGGCTGGTGCGCGCGTACCTGCAGGGCCTCACTGCCCCGCTCTCCCTGACTCGGAGACCGCAACAGGCGCGCCGCGACCATCCCCCCGCGGCGCTGAGAACGGACGAGGTGGCGGTGCTGCAGTTCCTGCAGGAAGATCCGGCCGAGGAGTGAAGCGCGGCGGTTGCTTCCAAGAACAGGCAGTTTGCGTCCTGGATTGCCTCTGCGCTGACGTCTTGGTCTGCTTGAGGAATGACTTGAGGTCGGAGCAGAATAGCGGCAGCAAACCGACTATTGACGGCGTCATGAGAGTCCTGGGCATTTCCGGCAGCCTGCGGGCATCCTCTATCAACTCCGCATTACTCCGTGCGGCTGTACGTCTGGCACCGCCTGAGGTCACGCTCACGGTCTTTCACGGGGTGAGCGAGTTGCCCCTCTTCAACCCCGATCTGGAGGCAAGCCTTCCTCCGCAGGTCAGTGTGCTGCATGAGGCAGTCGCGGCTTCCGACGCGTTGCTGCTCGCGAGTCCCGAGTACGCCCATGGAGTCACCGGCTCAATCAAGAACGCGCTCGACTGGCTGGTCAGCTTCGCGCCGTTCGCTGGCAAGCACGTCGCCGTGCTCAATGCCTCACCGCGAGCTCATCACGCCGACGCCGCGCTCCGCGAAACGCTCAAGACAATGTCCGCAGTCATCGTCGAAGCCGCCTCGATCAGCATCCCACTGCTCGGCGCCAATCTTAGCGAAGAGGGCATGGTTCGGGATCCGCTTGCTTCTTCCGCCGTCAAGCGTTGCCTGTTCGCGCTGCATTCGGCCTTTGTCCGGGGCCAGTCTGAGCAAGGCCCTGCGTCCCCGCTTCCCTAGCGCGAGAATGGAGCGTCGCGATGGAGATCTCAGCAATCGTGAAGAATGCGGGTTCCTCGCACGAAGTTGAAGTCCGCACTGGCGCGAGCTCGCAGACCCTGTCAGTCCCCGCGAAGGCCGCCGGCCCGGGCTCCGCGGTCAACGGCGGTGAGTTCCTCATGCTTGCCCTGGCCACCTGCTACTGCAACGACCTGTATCGCGAGGCAGCAAGACTCAAGATTGCCCTCGAGCGAGTCGAAGTTGAAGCCGCCGCGCAGTTTCCCGGCGTCGGTCTGGCGGCTACCAACATCCGCTACCGCGCAAGCGTTTCGTCGCCGGCTCCGGCATCGGCCATCGAGCGGCTGCTGCGAGAGACAGATGCGGTGGCCGAGGTTCACAACACCGTTCGCGCTGGTGTTCGTGTAGAGTTCGTCGCGACGTAGGGCGGTCATATTGCGTCTGGTAACGGCCGGCCGCGCAGCACGACGTTCGGCGTCAGCGGAGACTCGCCGGGAGTTCTAACCCAAGGAGGTGCCCGTGAAACTCGACGGCTCGCCGTGCCACCCGAATCCATCGAACAATGGCATCGTCGCGGGAACCGCTCCGTGAGATCGCAAACCAAGCCCTCTCGAATCACTTATGGAAAGGCGGCACATCATGTCAACAGGCACCGTCCGGCTTCACCGCGTGCTCCGCGCAACGCCCGAACGCGTCTACCGTGCGTTCCTCGATCCCGATGCAATGGCCAAGTGGCTTCCGCCAAACGGCTTTACCGGCAAGGTGCACCACATCGACGCCAAGGTTGGCGGCTCTTACAAAATGTCCTTCACGAACTTCTCGACCGGTCAAAGCCACGCATTCGGAGGGGAATATCTCGACCTGGTGCCCCACCAACGCCTGCACTACACGGACAAGTTCGACGACCCCAATTTGCCCGGAGAGATGAAGACGACGGTTACCCTGGCGAAAGTCTCATGCGGAACGGAGTTGAACGTGGTCCAGGAAGGCATACCCGAAGCCATTCCAACCGAGGCCTGCTACTTGGGCTGGCAAGAGTCGCTCACGTTGCTTGCAAAGCTCGTCGAGGCCGAGATTCCGGGCTAGGCGGCTATCATGCCTTTGTTACGCGAGGAAAGCGCCGATGCAGATGAAATCCCAGACATCAGGGCCCAGGGACGCCTGGGACTCGCTCCCGGCCCCGCAGGACTTCTCCCTCGTCCTGGGCGGGCCGCTCTACCAACTTCTGCGACGGGCGCACCTGTCCGACGATGCGCTGAGGCTGGTGCGCCAGCGCATCATCGTCATCTCGCTGCTTGTATGGCTGCCGCTCTTCGCGCTCTCAGCCCTGCAAGGACAGTTGCTGGGCGGGAGCGCGGTACCCTTCCTGCTGGACCTGGAAGTCCACGTCCGCTTCCTGGTGACGCTGCCCCTGTTGATCGCGGCCGAGCTCGTGGTGCACCGGCGCATGCGTTCCGTGGTGAAGGTATTCCTGGAACGCCAACTGATTCCCGAGAGCGCCATGGCGCGATTCGACGCCGCCGTCGCCTCGGCATTCCGGCTGCGCAATTCGGTGCCCGCGGAGGTAATGCTTGTCGCCCTCGTGTACATCGTCGGCATCCTGATCCTCTGGCGCCAGTACATCTCACTCGACACGACCACGTGGTACGCGACGCCGTCCGGTGACGGATCGAGGCTCTCGCTCGCCGGGATGTGGTATGGCTACGTGAGCCTGCCGATCTTCCAGTTCCTGCTGTGCCGCTGGTATTTCCGACTCTTCATCTGGATTCGCTTTCTCTGGCAGGTGTCGCGCATCGAGTTGAGCCTGGTTCCCGCGCATCCGGATCGCGTCGGCGGCCTGGGATTTCTCTCCGACACCGTCTACACCTTCGCCCTGCTCGCGGTCGCACACGGCGCCATGCTTGCCGGACTGCTCGCCAACCGCATTTTCTTCCTCGGAGCCGCACTGTCCGAGTACAAGATGGAGATCGCGGTCATGGTCATCTTCGTGCTCTGCATCGTCGTGGGCCCGCTCCTGGTGTTTGCGCCTCAACTCGCCCAGGTGAAGCGGACCGGCCTTCGCGAATATGGCACGCTCGCGGAGCGCTACGTGCGCCAGTTCGAAGCCAAGTGGCTGCGCGGCGGCGCGCCCGCCGATGAGCCGCTCGTGGGCAGCGCCGACATCCAGTCGCTGGCCGATCTGGGCAACAGTTTCGAGGTCGTACGGACCATGCGCATCGCGCCTGTTACGAAGCAAACCTTCCTGCAAATCGTGGTCGCCACGCTCGCGCCGGTTGCCCCGCTCGCGCTGACCATGATGCCGCTGGAAGAACTGGTGAAAACCCTGCTCGGCGTATTGTTCTAGGCGGATCCCCCGGTGACCGTCCGCATCGTGCGTCTCGGCGCAGACCGGTTTCCCCGGGAAGGCCTGCGCATCGGGACGGTCAGGCGCCCGCCTCGCGGTGTCCCGAAGAGCGAGTATTCGTCCAAGAACTTCTACGATGTCTGGCTGCCGATCCTCGCTCCCAGCGCCGAGACGGTAAAGCTGGCTCAGAGGGCAAGGACTTCAGGCGACTGGAGAAGATTCATGAGAAGGTATCGAAAGGAGATGGCCGCACCCGAGAGCAGAGCCGCGCTCGACCTTCTCGCTGCCCTTTCCCGTCAGACCGACTTCTCGGTCGGCTGCTATTGCGCCGACGAATCCCGGTGCCATCGATCCGTGCTGCGCGCCCTGCTGAAGGAACGCGGCGCGCGACTGGCGTGAAGCGCCAATGGCGTTCGGCGGTCGGGAAGAGGCACGTGATATAACCCCGGATTGAAGGAGAACCCGCCATGCATTCGCCGCTGCGCACCTTCCTTTTCCTGCTCCTCCTCGCCCTGCCCTTCGCCCAGGCGCTTGCCGATGAATACGAGGATACGATCAAGATCTTCCGCGGCGCGGGTGAGAGCGGCCGGTTCTTCAAAGACTGCTACGGCTACGCCGTGTTTCCCACCATCGGCAAGGGCGGCTTCGTCGTCGGCGCCTCGCACGGCACCGGCCGCGTGTACGCCAGAGGCAGGCACGTCGGCGATACGTCCATGACCCAGGTCACCGCGGGCGCGCAGCTCGGCGGGCAGGCCTACAGCCAGATGATCTTCTTCCGCGATAAGCGCGCCTTCGACGAATTCACCGGCGGCAACTTCGAGTTCGGCGCGCAGGCAACCGCCGTGGCCATCACCGCGGGTGCGTCGGCGCAGGCCTCCACCGCCGGGACTTCCGCAGGCGCGAGCGGCACCGAGCGCCATGCCCGCACCGCCGGTCACTACCAGAAGGGCATGGCCGTCTTCACGATCGTGAAGGGCGGGTTGATGTACGAGGCGAGCATCGGCGGCCAGAAGTTCGACTACCAGCCGAAGAAATAGACGCCGACCCGCTTCCGAACGGCGAGGCGCCGCGCAGGTCGGCCAGAGAGCCCTTGTGTACGAGACCAGGAAGCAGCCACCCCTGACGCGCGCCGGATTCGCCCGGCGGCTGCTGGTTCACGCGATCGCCGCGCTCGGCCTGGTCGCCGCATCGCTTGCGCTGGGCATGGCCGGTTACGTCGCCTTCGAGCACCTCTCATGGGTTGATGCGTTTCTGAACGCCTCCATGCTCCTGGGCGGCATGGGCCCGGTCAACCTGCCGCAGACGTCGGCGGGAAAGCTCTTTGCGGGCTTCTACGCGCTTTACGCGGGGCTTGTCTTCATCGTGGCCGCCGCGCTTATTCTCACTCCGGTGCTTCACCGCCTGCTGCACCGGTTCCACTGGGATGAGAAGCTCTGACTGTCGCTGTGGCACCGCCCAGAGCAAAGAAGTGGTCCCAGCGCGTGACCGAGCGCAGCAGGGCTCTGGAGCTCGAGCCCGGCGTTTTCACTTTCGATGACCCGCGGCGGATCGCCGAATCGCTCAAGCGCTCCGCCGAGCGCAGTCTTCGCCGCAGGGCGGGCCCCTTCGGCTCGGCGATGTCGATGCTGAACTTCTATATCAACAGGGCGGGAAGTCAGCTTCCGGCAGCCCAGCGCAAACGGCTCGACAAGGCCAAGGACGAGCTGCGGGATCTGTTCGCCAAGCCGCGCCGCGGATCGCATCGCAGATGACGCTCGACATCGCGCTCTTCATCGCCGGCTTCGTCAGCTGGACGATCAGTACCCTCTCCGCCGGCGGCGGAAGCGTCGTGATGGTCGCCGCCGCGAGCAACCTGCTCGGGGGCCATGCGATCGCCCCCGTAGTCACCGTCACAAGCCTGGTCGCCGCCCCGGCGCGGATGGCGCTCTTCTGGAACCATATCGACTGGCGCCTCGCGCGGTGGTACCTCCCCGGAGCCGCCGCGGGCGCGATCGTGGGCGGCTGGATATTCACGCTCCTCAGCGGGCAGCTGGTGCGGACCTGCGTGGCGCTCTTCCTCATCAGCACCGCCTGGCAGTACCGGCTGGGCGAACGGGCACGCTCCTTCCCCATGCGTCTGCCTTGGTTTGTGCCGGTATCCTTCGCCTCGGGGATGACCTCCGCGGTCGTCGGCGCGAGCGGCCTGCTCGCCAACCCTTTCTACCTCAACTACGGAATGGTGAAGGAGCGGATGGTCGCCACCCGCGCGGTGAATTCCCTCGCGATTCAATTCGCGAAAATCGGCGCGTATGCGGCGTTCGGGGCCCTCGACTGGGAATTGATCCGATACGGCCTTGCCGCGGGCGCCGGAGCGGTGCTCGCGATCTGGGTCAGCCGTCCGTGGCTGCGGCGCCTCGATAGCCGGCGCTTCCGCCAGTTTGCGGTGCTCGTCATGCTGGCGAGCGGCATCCTCGTCCTCTGGCAACAGCGCGCCTGGCTGCTGGGACTCATCAGTCGCGGCTAGGGACAGCAATCCGAATGGCCGGATTCCTTCGCGCCCTTCGATACCTCGTTCCGGCGGTTCTCCTGGCGAGCTGGACTGTCCCGGCTCGATCGGCCTCCGCGGACAGCCCGACCGTCGGAACGCTATTCAACTGGTACTACGCCACGTCGTTTGGCA
>Ga0187773_10000531_pt1 | contig 15072 bp, 13 predicted proteins | sample 0216_BV02_MP05_1_FD_133133 | JGI IMG/M metagenome (GOLD analysis project Ga0187773, IMG submission 133133) | Tropical peat soil microbial communities from peatlands in Department of Meta, Colombia - 0216_BV02_MP05_10_MG | ecosystem: Environmental > Terrestrial > Soil > Wetlands > Peat | place...
AGAATGAGGTAATTCATCTTATGGTCTTCGGAAAAGGCTGACAATCTCTTTGGGAGGTTCTCCCCTTCGTCAACGGCAATTCCCAAAACAACCAACCCTCTGTCCTTGTATTGCTTTTGAACTTCTACCAAGTCAGCCACGGTTGCCCTGCAGGGCGGGCACCATGTTGCCCAGAATTCCACCAGAACGACTTTCCCCCTGAAATCTGCCAGCCGGACTTCTCCACCCTGTATGTCTTTAAGACTAAAGTCGGGCGCGATACTGCCGATCTGCAATAAATATCTTTGTTCCGAACCTCGCTGCTTCTTTTCACAGGACAGACAAGCAAATCCAACAATAAGAATAAAGAAAAGAAATACTGTTTTCTTCAAACCTCTCCTTCCCCTGTCTTAATAATTATGTTTAATGTAATTGCGGCGAAGATGAGTTATTCGAAAACCGATCAGGCACTGAGGAGAGAATCGAGTTTTGCCTTCAGTTGAGGCTTTGGAACTGCACCCACCACTTGATCTACCTTTTGACCACCTTTGAAGAACATAAGCGTAGGAATGCCCATGATCTTATATTTACTGGCGATATCCGGGTTCTCATCCGTGTTTAATTTTAAAATCTTGATCTTCCCAGCATACTCCTTGGCCAGTTCCTCCACCGTGGGCGCGATGATGCGGCACGGCCCGCACCACACAGCCCAAAAATCGATCATGACAAGGCCGCTCGAATTCAGAACCTCTGTTTCCCACGTAGCTGCTGTAACTTCAAGTACCCCTTCAGACATACAACACCTCCTCACGTGAACTTTTTAAATTATATTTTGTAATCCGATCTTTTGTCAACGAATCCGGAGATGACGTCCCAAAGAAAACAGCGTTGGAAAAAATTTCGGATTGATTGACACTAACCGTTTTTTTTGTTATTTTCTCTAATAATGAAAAGAGCTCGCTATCTCATCCTTCTCTTCCTCTTGCTGCCTCACACATCACACGCTTTTGATTTCATGGGGATTCAGCCGGTTTCGCCGAACGGGGTATTCTCGACCTTCAGCGCCGACAGCCTGCCCCGTCAAAAAGTGGCTCTCGAGATGGGGTACGAGAGGTCCCAAACGCCGAACTTTAACAGGTTCTCTCTGAAAGGAGCTTACGGTATCACCGATTCCCTGGAGTTTCTTTTAACAGCACCTTACATCTATCATTATTCGGATTCTGTAGATGGGATGGAAGACATTTCTCTGGGCCTCAAATACAGATTCTATGATGAGGGAAAATATGGTCCTTCGCTCGCCCTCATATTAAATGTCTCGCTCCCCACAGGTCGCGAGGAGTTCAGCACCAACGGCGGGTTCGGCGGGGGCATTATCATCACAAAGAGGGTTGGCCCGTTTAAGGGGTTTATCAACGTCTTAGATGAAAAGCCCAGCTCCAGCAGTTTCAAGAATGAACTATCTTTCTTGGGCGGAATAGAATTTTCCGCCGGACATAATTTTACGTTCCTTGGGGAATTCATCGCCCAGACAAGTGATTTTCCCAAAGACTGGGATCGGCTCGAGGCCCGTTTCGGTTACAGGATCAGAACTGCTGATTTTATCTATACAACGATCGGCGTCGGTTTCGGCATTAAAGGGACCAGTCCCGACTTAGACTTTTTAGCATCGGTGAGTTTCGTGTTTCCGCGTGAAAAAAGAGGAATTAAGAAGATTTACGAGGAAGAGTAGGAATTGTGTTCGATATCGGTTTCCAGGAATTGGTGATCATTTTTGTCGTTGCGCTTCTGGTCTTCGGACCAAAAAGACTTCCCGAGATAGGCAGAACACTCGGCAAATTGCTGGTCGAACTCCGGAAAGGCATACAGGAAGCAAAAGTTCAGATCGAAAGAGACTTTGATGTGGGTGATAAGAAGACTGTTGACGATATTCTGAAAACTCTGCCGAACGAGGCAGACACAGGTAACGATCAACCTGATTCTCAAGAAAAAAAAGAAGCAGAGGGAAAGAGATAATTTGACGACTTCTGAAATGCCTTTGACCGAGCATCTCGTCGAACTGAGAAAAAGGATAGTGATATCCCTGGCCTGCCTCTCTGTTATCTTTGTTGCTGTCTTCAATTATTCCGAAGAAGTATTTTCATTACTGATATTTCCCCTCCGGTCGGAATTCAAATTCACCCTCAAGAGCCCCTTTCTCAATATCATCGGAAAGACAGCCACCAATCTTGTTTTCCTTTCGCCTGCAGAAGCTTTCTGGATGCATCTGAAGGTGTCCTTTGTATCGGCACTGATTTTTTCGTTGCCTGTTATCTTTTATCAATTGTGGCGGTTTATTTCGCCGGGACTTCTCCCAAAAGAAAAAAGATATGTCGTGCCCTTTGTCCTGTTTGCTACCATACTTTTCATATTCGGGGCAACATTCTGTTTTCTCATTGTTCTTCCTTTTGCTATGACTTTTCTTCTCGGCTATAAGACGGCAAACCTGACCCCGATGTTGTCCGTGGGAAATTATATCGACTTCTCCCTGAAATTCATACTGGCCTTCGGTGCTATCTTCGAGCTTCCCCTCGCCATCATCTTTTTGACACGGTTCGGCATCGTCTCGCCCGCCACCTTGGCAAAGAACAGAAAATATGCCGTCCTCGTCGCTTTTATCGTGGCCGCCATACTTACACCAACACCCGATGCCTTTAACCAGACTCTTATGGCCGTACCCATGATAGTTTTGTATGAAATCGGTATACTAATATCAAGGATCATTTACAGAAAGAGGGAAAATGCCTAATGTCAGGGGAAAAAGTCTCAAGGCTCTTGTTCGCGATGTGGCCGAAGGTTACGCGACGGTAAATCCGTTGTTTCTGAAATCATTCGATAACGAAACGTTGCGTGATTTTTATAAGGAAATAGGAAAGGTTCAGATAGAGATCAGAGGAGAAAAATTTCCGACCAAGGACATTAATTCCATAAGGAGCAGAAACGTGAAATTACAGAGGCTTTATTCTTCCGTAATGATCATCAGAAATTTTGCAAGAGAGCGAAGGCTGTCGCTTGTCTAAATTTCTGCGATGTCCGATGCTCCTTTTTGTTATGGTATCTTGAGATGCCGGTTAATGACGAAGTAAAAAAAGTTCGAGACTTAATCCAGTCATTCCTGAAATCAAAAAAGATATTACGGATGTATCCACAAAACAACCCGATCTACATTAACACCCTCGAAGATAATTTCAGCAAATTCAGAGAGTTCTTTCATTTCAAGGACGAACTGAGTCTCAAGATTAACCAGAACGAGATATTGTACGATTCCGAACAGATATATTTCAATCCGCAAAAAGAGGACAACTTTGCCCTTTTTTTCTTTAAGGATGGGATCCGGGAGATCACATTCAAGAAAGGCCTGACCCACGAAGAAGTCGAAGATTTTCTCAGAATTTCATCGCTCGATTTCAGCCGGGAGGCGCTCGATGATGACATTGTTACCCTGTTCTGGGAGAAAGACTTTCAGTATATTGAATACGTCGTCGATGAAGTGACATTAGCCGATGAGGAAGATTACGAATCGAGGGCGATGATGGAATTAAAGGAAAAAGAATCAGAAGAGGATAATTTACTGAGGGCTTACGATGACGCTTTTAAGAAGGAAGACACTGTACAGGACGTATTCATAGTGCCCCTGACGGATAAGGACCTTTCGTTGCTCGTCAAAGAGCTTGAAAGGGAGTCCCGGGACAAGATAGACAAGTTGATCGACATCATATTCGAAATGTTCTATCTCGCAGAAAGCAAGGGGGACTATGAAGACTTCGCCGTTTTTCTCACAAGCTCGATCGGGTATGCCATAGGGCGGGGAGACATCCATCCCGTCACCGGCTTGCTGTCTCGCTTAAAAATGTTGACGGACGATAAGAATATCGCCGAAGAGATAAAAAGGCAGGCCCATAAGATACTGCTTTTTGCCGGAAGTGAGCCGATGATAACACTTCTTGGAGAGGTTCTCGACAGCGGGTTGGAGATAGAAGAAAAATTCTTCGACGACTTTGTGAGATTTCTCGACAAGAATGCGATTCTTCCTTTTATGAAGATACTTGGTGAACTGCAGAGCATACATGCGCGTAAGGTCGTGATAGACGCCCTCATCTTCCTGGGGAAGAAAGATATAATGACCCTTGCGAAAGGTCTGGATGATTCGCGATGGTACGTCGTGAGAAATATCATCTACATACTGAGAAAGATCGGAGATAAGAGGGCGGTCGATTACCTTTTAAAAACGGTCAGACATGGTGATATCAGGGTGAAAAAGGAAGTCATCATGGCCCTGGGAGAACTCGGGGGTGCGGGAGTTTTACAGGCCTTGCGAGAATGCCTTGATGACCGTGACATTCAGGTGAGATCTTCTTCCCTGAAGGCATTCGGCAATATCGGCTCCGAAGCCGCGAAAAGGATTATCATGAACAAAATCGGTGATAAGTCCTTCAAGGATAAGGAGTTTGAGGAAAAAAAGGAGTATTTTGAGACCATTTCTCTGTGGAAGGACAAGGAGATCTATAATTTCCTCATAAACACGATAAAGAAAAAGGCTTTTTTCGGAAGGGCAAAAAATTACGAGAACCGGGCCTGCGCCGCTTACAGCCTCGGTCTGATAGGCAACAAGGATGCACTTCAGATTTTGAATAAATTCAAAAACGACAGCAACAACCTGTTGAGGGAATTTGCATATACCGCCATCAAGAGGCTTGAGTATGGACAGTAGAGAAGAGATCGAGCTGTTCACGTCCGGGAAGGAGTTTGTCAATCAACTGTCCCTCGTACTCCGTTCATCACATATCCATGATCCCAATAACATCGCGGTTACGTCGCTCATCGACAAACTTGTGCCTATGATCAACAATCTCATCAGTCGCGAAAGGATGATTACACTCGAGTTGCGGGGCGAGTTTTTTTACATCAACGACTATCGAATACGATATTCCCTCGAATACCTGCTGAATTTCGATTTTCTCGTGAGGGAGTTCAAGAAGAGGGAACTGGGCAGTATCACCTTCAGGGATAAGATCACACCGGAGGATATAAAGGTCTTTGCGCGGGCGTTTATCGCATCGCCGTTCGTTCCGCAACCGTTTGAAGCGATCGATGAGAAAATTTCCGCAGTCAAGACGATGTCTGTCGAAAAATTAAAAAAAATCGTTGAAGACGGTTCATTAGAACCGAGGAAGATAATCAAGAAAACATATTTTAATGCGGTTTCGTACACAAAAGGGGTGATAAATAAAATCAAGAGCGGCGAAAAGGTAAATATAAAGAAAGCCAAGAGAGTTGTAGAAACGATGGTTGACCAGATCATTGAAGAAGAACAACTCCTGCTCGGAATGACTGCGATTAAAGACTATGACGAATATACGTATCATCACTCCGTCAATGTGAGCATCCTGTCCATAGCGTTGGGCCAGCGTCTTGGTTTGAACCGTAAAATGCTTACGGAACTCGGCATGGTGGCCCTTTTTCATGACATTGGCAAGATGCATATCCCGCATGAGATCCTCAACAAATCGTCAAATTTCACTGATGAAGAGTGGAAGCTTGTCAGGAAACATCCGGTTTGGGGAGTTCAAGCGCTGTTGAAGCTTAAGAAACTGGATGTCCTCACGATCAAGTCCGCCATCGTTGCTTTTGAACATCATATGAATTTCGACCTCTCGGGATATCCGAGAGTTAGAAAAAACATCGAACTCGATTTTTTCAGCAGGATTGTCTGTCTCGCGGACCAGTACGATGCTATGACCTCTTCACGAGTCTATTCGAGAATCCCCATGGCCCCTGACAAGGCTCTCAGCATCATGATGGAGCGTTCAGGCACTCAACTCGACCCTCTGCTCTTCAAATTTTTTATCAACATGGTTGGCGTTTTCCCGATCGGAACGCTTGTCATGCTCAACACGAAAGAACTGGGTCTTGTTTACGAAAGCAACCAGCTGTTCGCCTCCAGACCGCGAGTCATGATCATTATAGACGGCAAAGGGAATAGGGGAAAAGGTCATGTCGTCGATCTGACGGAAAAGAACACACAGGACGAATATATTCGTACTATCATAAAAACGATGGACCCTAATAAATACAAGATAAATCTCGCCGAGTATCTCTTGTAGAAAGCCTTCGGCGTAAGCAGCCGTCGTGTCGCCGGCGCTTCAGAAACTAAACCAGCCTTTCCTTTCCTTTTTATCTTTGAGGTCCTGAAGAACATCCCGCAAAAGAGCTTTAGTCTCTTCTTGCTCCTTCTTGATATTCTTCAGCATTCCTATTTCCTTACGAAGGGCCAAGAGAGAATCTTTAACGTCTGCCAACACCCCGTTAACCTTTGTTATTTCGCCGATGATAACGGCCACCGTATCGGGGAGAACGAGAGGTGATTGTCTCATCTCTTCAAGAACTCTCTTTTCTCTTTTGGCCTCCGGCGCAGTCATGGTCTTTCCGCTGTCCGTATCAGAAATTCCGAACTTCCTCGTTCCTTCTTCCGGCTCATGTCCTGTGATCCTTTCGAACGAGTTTTCCACAGACGCCTGGGAGGCTGAATGGGTCGTCGGTGACACCGCTGATCGGACGGAAACGTCAGACATTTGCGTCCGCTCCTTTTCCTGTGAAGGCTGAATTTCGACCTCGTGTTTTCTGGAAATATGTTTAAGGAGCAGCTTTGTAATGAGCTTAAAGGTGTCCTCCACCCCGATACCATTGATTGCCGAGGCTTCTATGAAGTTGCAATGGTACCGGTTAAGGTCCACGTTGAGGTCATCGACCGTGCAAATATTCTTGAGGTCGCGCTTATTGTACTGAAACACAATCGGTATTTCATCGGGGTTGATGTTGTTTGAAAAGAGGTTATCCCTCATGTTTGCGAAACTATCGATGTTCTGCTCTTTCATCTCACGCTGGGAATCAGCAACGAACACGACTGCATCCGCGCCCTTGAGGACGATCTTTCTGGTGGCATTATATCTGACCTGACCCGGGACAGTATAGAGCTGGAATCGAATCGAAAAATCCCTTATCTTCCCGATTTCCACAGGGAGAAAATCGAAGAAAAGCGTCCTGTCGGCCTCTGTGGCGAGAGACAGCAATTTGCCCTTTGTTTCGGGATTAAGAATGGAATGGAGATGCTGAAGATTGGTCGTCTTTCCGCTCAATCCCGGACCGTAGTAAACAATTTTAAGCGTAATCTCTTTTGTCGCGTAATTAAAAAGGGCCATTGGTTATACTATAGCATAAACGCCGTTCCGAGTCTGATATTTTACCCGGTACATAGCCTCATCGGCCAGTCTCAAAAGATCCTCTTTTGATTTTGCACTTTCTGGGAAAGAGGCTACACCAAAGCTTGCGGTCACACGCAGGGAATACCCCTCTTTCTTCAGAAAAACATTCTGTTCTATCGACTTTCTTATTCTCTCGGCTATCTGTATGGCTGAAGGGGGCGACGTCTGAGGCAAGACGATGACAAATTCATCACCTCCGTATCGCGCCACGATGTCTATCGCCCTCAAACTTCTTATGAGAAGCTGCCCCAGCTCAACGAGCAATTTGCTGCCTATCAGATGACCATAATTATCATTGATCATCTTAAAATGGTCGACATCCATAAATATCAGCGATAGCGACGAATGATGTCTGGTTGACCTGGCTATCTCTATTTCCAGAGTCCTGTTCAGGTAACGAGTATTGAACAATTTTGTCAGGTCGTCCGTAATAGAAAGTTCAGCCATTTTTTGGTAGAGGGAAGCCCTCTCTATAGCTATCGCAGCGTGATCCACGAGTCTCATAAGGAGATCGAGGTCGTCCTTGCTGAAAGGTTCGCCCGCCGTCTTGCTTATGATTTCGAGAACCCCGATGATGCTGCCTTTACTCTTTATCGGGACACACATGAGCGACTTGGTCTTAAGATCTGTTTCCTTTTCGATCTGTGAATAGAACCTCGTGTCCATGGATACATCTGGAACTACGACCGGGATGCCCTCTTGTGCAACCCAGCCCGCGATCCCTTCGCCCATCTTCAACCGAAATTTTTTTATCCTATTTTTTTCGCCCTTCTTGCCCGATGTTTTTTCAAAAACAAGCTCACCTGTATCCTCGTCGCGAAGGAGGATCGACCACGTGTCAGCCTTTATCAATTTCTTTGCCTTTTTCATAATTGTCACAAGAATATCGTCTAACTCGAGCGCGGAAGTCAGTGTCTTACTCACCTCATCGAAAAAGTCGAGTTCCTGTTTCATAGCCGCAAACTTTCTCTTCAAACCGGCGTTTTCAGATAGGAGTGCCCTGTCCTGAAGTGCCCGCTGAATAAAAAAATCGAGTTCTCTCGAAGACGGGTCACTTACCGGGTATGTGTGGGAGAGTTTTATCCAAGGTGCGAAACCTTTGAAAGAATGCGAATGTGAATACACAATCTTCGGTGTATCCCGGAACTGTGCAAGGAATTCCTTTAATGCCAATTCCGTCCCCTGACTTTTCTCAATGATAATCAGATCGGGTTTATCTTCATGGCGGTATTTAAGATTATTGATCGACGCGAATTTAAAGATGCGCCTGCCCTTGGACAAAAGAATATTTTCGAATTCTTTTTTGAGAAAATCCTCGCCTATACAGAATATCTTAGTCATTGATACCGCAACACTTCTTGTATTTCTTCCCGCTGCCGCAAGGACAGGGCTCATTACGGCCCGTTTTTTTTACTTTGGTGACAGTCTGTACCGCAACACCTCCTTCACCCCTGTTATAGTTAAGGTTCATTCTCTTCTGGTGGGATTTTATTTCGGCTTCTCGATCTCTCTGGACCTGTATTTTGAACAATCTCGTAACCACTTCGGACGAGATCCTCGTTGACATTTCGGAAAACATGTCGAAAGCTTCCCGTTTATACTCCACGAGCGGATCTCTCTGTCCGTATCCCCGTAACCCGATCCCTTCTTTGAGATGGTCCATCGCCAGCAGATGATCCTTCCACTGAGAATCAACAACCTGAAGAACAAACAGCTTTTCGAGATAGCGCATCATCTCACTGCCTATTTCGGCTTCTTTCTTCTCGTAAGATTTCGTGACCTCAGAGGAGAGTTCTTCTTTCAGGTCATCACCAGTTTGGGAAATGGCGCCCATGGTGACCGAAAAAATACCGTAAACAGAATCTTTCAGTCCTTTTGTGTCCCATTCTTCTCTGCTCTTGTCTTCCGGACAGTAAATAGAGAGCATTTCATCCAGAATTTCATCGGCCATCGAAAAGATCCTGCTGCTGAGGTTTTCCTCTTGCAGTATCTCCTTTCGGAAGGCGTAAATCTCCCTCCTCTGTTTATTCATGACATCGTCATATTCGAGTAAATGTTTTCTGATATCGAAGTTCTGAGATTCAACCCTCTTCTGAGCGTTCTCGATCGCTTTGGAAACCATCCTATTTTCTATGGGGACGTCTTCATCCATACCGAGTTTTCCCATGAGCCCCGAGATTCTGTCGGAACCAAATATTCTCATGAGATCGTCTTCCAAAGAGAGGTAGAACCTTGAAGAACCAGGATCTCCCTGTCTTCCGGAACGTCCTCTGAGCTGGTTGTCGATCCTTCGCGACTCGTGTCTCTCCGTACCTATGATATGAAGCCCTCCTGCCGACACCACTTTTTCCCTGTCCGAACCGCATCTCTTCTCCGCTTCTTCAAGCGCACTGTGCCAATCTTCTTCATTATATTCCGGTCTGTCCTTCAATATCTCTCTTGCTATCCCGCCAGGGTTCCCACCCAAAATAATATCTGTTCCCCTTCCGGCCATATTGGTCGCTATTGTGACGGCGTGGCTCCTGCCCGCCTGAGCTATTATTTCAGCCTCTTTTTCATGATACTTTGCGTTTAAAACAGAATGTTTAATCCCTTTTTTTTTCAAGAGTCCGCTGAGGCGTTCCGATTTCTCTATGGAAATCGTGCCGACGAGAACTGGCTGGCCTTTTCTGTTTAGTTCTTCTATTTCTCCGATGACGGAATCGAATTTACCCTTTTCGGTCTTATAAATCGTGTCAGGATGGTCAGCTCTGATCATTGGTCTGTTTGTAGGGATAACCATTACGTCGAGATTGTAAATTTTTGCAAATTCTTCGGCCTCTGTTTCGGCGGTTCCGGTCATTCCAGCGAGCTTCTTATACATCCTGAAGAAATTCTGAAAGGTTATGGTAGCCAGTGTCTGGTTTTCACTTGCTATCTTTACCCCCTCTTTCGCCTCGACCGCCTGATGCAGTCCGTCGGACCAGCGCCTGCCTGGCATAAGCCTTCCCGTGAACTCATCCACGATGATCACCTCTCCATCTTTGACGACATAGTCGACGTCTTTTCTGAAGAGAGTATGGGCCTTCAGTCCTTGAAGGATGTGATGGACGAGTTCTATATTTGACGGATCGTATAGATTGCCCGCGCCGATCAGCCTTTCGGCCTTCACGTTACCTTCTTCAGTCAGGATGACTGTCCTCGCTTTTTCGTCAACGGCATAATCCACTTCTTTCTGGAGTCTCGGGATAATCTTATCGATTTTGTAATATTTATCGGTCGACTCTTCGGACGGTCCCGATATGATAAGCGGGGTACGTGCCTCGTCTATGAGTATGCTGTCAACCTCATCTACAATGGCGTAATTCAGTTCTCTCTGTACAAATTGAGAGATGTCGTACTTCATGTTATCTCTAAGGTAATCGAACCCGAACTCGTTATTCGTTCCATATGTGATGTCTGCATTGTAGGAAAGCTGCCTCTGTTCATCGGTAAGGCCGTGAACAATAACACCGACGGTCATGCCGAGGAAATTATAGATGGTTCCCATCCACTGGGCATCCCTCCTTGCGAGGTAGTCATTTACTGTAACAACGTGAACGCCTTTCCCTTCGAGCGCATTCAGATAAACGGGTAGGGTGGCCACAAGAGTCTTCCCCTCTCCTGTCTTCATTTCCGCTATCTTTGTCTCGTGAAGAACAACACCGCCGAGTAACTGCATGTCAAAATGTCTCATCTTAAGAACGCGTTTAGAGGCTTCCCTGACAACGGCAAATGCCTCAGGGAGAATTTCATCGAGAGTTTGTCCCGCTTCAATACGTCTTCTGAATTCGGGAGTTTTGGCGCTGAGTTGGGAATCCGAGAGTCGCGATACCGACGGTTCAAGAGCATTAATCTGCTCTACAACAGGCAAAATCCTGTTGATTTCGCGCTCGTTCTTTGTTCCGAATATTTTCTTGATAATTTCAAACATATGCTTAAATATTAAATGAATGCTCTCAATAATGCAAGAAATCCCGCTATTTCAATGTGTTATATAGAACAATCGACGGACAAAACTAATTCTTCCTTGACCGAGCATGTCTCAAAAAAAGACGGGAGACTACTTTGGATTCATGTGTTTCTCGCCAGCAATTTGAAGAAACAACTGAAATCATGTTACATTTCATCGTGCAAAAGACAGTGTTCATTTATACCTACGGCTGCCAGATGAATGTTCATGACTCTGAAAAAATGCTCGGCATCCTATCTGAAAATGGTTATGCAAACGCAGAGGGACCGGAAAATGCCGATCTTATTATTTTTAATACATGTGCGATAAGGGGGAAAGCTGAGCAGAAGTTTTACAGCCAACTCGGCAGGGCCAAACTGCTGAAAAGAAAGAGAAGCGATCTTAAGATCGCGGTTGCCGGTTGCGTTGCCCAGGATGAAAAAATAGGGATATTCAGAAAAGCGCCGTTTGTGGATTTCATCATGGGGCCTCAAAACATCCACTTAGTGTACAATCTCGTTTCGGGCGATAATCGCTTAGCTTTGTTAGACGAAAACCCTGATATAGCTGACAAAGAATTCGGACCACTGAGGCAGAGCGGAATAAAGGCTTGGATCTCCATCATATACGGCTGCAATAATTTCTGCAGCTACTGTATTGTTCCCTTTACCCGCGGAAGGGAGGTCTCAAGACCGAGCAGCAGTATTTTATCGGAAATCGCTAATCTTAAGAAGAATGGATATAAAGAGGTCACGCTCCTGGGACAAAATGTTAACTCATACCGGAGCGATATCGCTTTCCCTGAGTTATTAAGAAGAGTGGATTCTATCCGTATGGAGAGGGTTCGCTTTGTGACATCCCATCCGAGAGACCTTTCGAGGGAATTGATACAGGTCATTTATGAACTGCCGAGCATCTGTGAGCACATACACCTCCCGATCCAATCCGGCTCTGATAAGATTTTAAGCTTTATGAACCGTGGGTATTCATACAGAGATTATGTAGAAAAAATAATGATGCTCAGGGAGAAGGTCTCTGAAATTGCGATAACGGCCGACGTCATCGTCGGTTTTCCCGGTGAAACTGATCGTGACTATCTCGATACGGAAAAAGCACTGACCGAAATCCAATTCGATGGTATCTTTGCCTTTAAATTCTCCCCAAGAGAGGGCACGAAGGCTTACAGAATGGGAAAACAGGTTCCGGAGGATATCAAATCATACCGTCTCAACAATCTTTTGAAAATACAGGAAGCAATTACTTATAGAAAGAACAAGAGTCTTGAGGGGACTATCCAGGAAATACTGGTTGAAGAACTTTCCGAGACGGACAAAGAAATGCTTATGGGAAGAACAAGAACCAACAAGATTGCGACTATGCCAAATTCCGGGGAAGAGAGAGGTTCTCTTGTAAGGGTCAGGATAGATAAGGCACGTCAGCACTCCCTGTCTGGAATAAATGTCGATTTGAAGTACAGCTCTTTAGAGTCATGAAAGTCACGTTACTAACTTTGGGCTGTAGGGTTAATCAGTCCGAGAGTTCAGTCCTTGAAGGAACACTTAAAGAAAATGGTATAAGTATAGTTAATTTAAGTGAAAAGCCTGATTTTTGCATAATTAATACCTGCACTGTAACAGCAAAAAGCGATTATAATTCAAGGCAACTCATTAGAAGAGCTGCTAGGAGCGGGGCAAAAGTGATAGTTACAGGCTGTTATTCAGAACTTAAACCAACAGAAGTCAGAATGATACCTGGTGTATCTAATCTTATTGAAAATAAAAGAAAATATGAAATCGTTAAGCTCATAACAAGTGAAGAGCCTCCCCTTTTTTTTGGAAACTTCAGGCGGTCAAGGCCTTACCTGAAGGTCCAAGACGGTTGTAATTTCAGGTGTTCCTATTGCTCGGTTCCTCTGGCAAGGGGCAGGTCGCGAAGCATATCGGTCGAGGAAGCGGTCAGGAGAGCCCAATTCATCTCAGAGCGAGGATACAATGAGATCGTATTGACAGGAGTTCATCTTGGTACGTACGGTTTTGACCTCGACCAAAAGTCAAATATCACTGATTTGATAAAAAAAATACTAACAAAAACAGGAATCTTTAGGATACGCTTGAGTTCACTCGAGATAAATGAGGTTAATGATGAGTTGATAGAATTACTTCAGGAAGACAGGATCTGCAAACATCTTCATCTGCCACTCCAAAGCGGTAGTGACAAGGTGCTCAATGCCATGAAACGCCGTTACACGGTGGAACATTTTTCAAGAAAACTCGAAGCGGTCTGGAATAAGGTAAAAAATATATCGTTGGGTACAGACGTCATAGTGGGGTTTCCCGAAGAAAGAGAAGAGGAATTTTTTGAAACATATAATTTATTGAGCGATCTCCCTTTTTCCTATCTTCATATCTTTCCTTTTTCCGTCAGGCCCGGTACAGAGGCTGCTCACATGAATGTGAGAACTCACCAAGATGTCGTGAAAAAAAGAATAGAGAAGCTCAGGGCCTTAAACGCAATCAAGAAAGAGCGCTATATGAAGGCTCAGATTGGTAGAAAACTTGACGTAATTATTGAGGAAAAGTTTTTCGCCGGTACCGTATGTGGCACATCCGGTAATTATGTGAAAGTGGCGGTTTCGCCTGAACAGGTGAGAGGAAGCGTTGTGTTTGTAAGGCCGACACGTGTTGCTGTCGAAATGCTTGAAGGTGTGGCGATTTGTTGAGTGCAACTTATTGATGTTGTGGATTATTCTGCCTGCCTAATACATAGACAAGGTCGTCGAGTTCAGTACTTTCCTAAATAGAGGCATCTTATCAACAGAGATACTAACAACATATGAACATGAAATGTTTATATGTAAGGTCCGATAAGATATATTATGTTAACTTGAAATGTAAGTATGACTTGTTCTAAGTCATTATTTGCACAGCAGAACTTGGCTTTCATTCCGGAGGCTTAACATAGCAAAAACTTAACAAAGTTAGCATTCGGCTTCCTATCGCTCTTTCACATTGGCAAAAAGGGACCTTGATAATGATGAAGCCCCATCGTATGGGAGGAAAAAAGAGTGCCGCTTACGAAAGAGAAATGCCGACTTTATAAAGGCCGAATTTCAAGGTACTGCACCATCTGATCGTACAGCTTTTCCTTTCATCCCAAATATCACTGCACAGGACGGTAATTTTCTCCCCTTCATACACCGGCATGTTCGTGTAAAAACTCAGCCCCTCGTTAGAAAAATCACAGACGGTACCGTGCAGAGAAAAGCTATCAGGATTGCTGGCTTTCAGAACATCTCCATCACAAGAAATAGGAACAGCAAACAGCGTCCTCTTGTTCCTTCTCTTTTCGATAAATGGTCTGTCCATTGCGCCCTCCTCATCGTGTAAAGCGCTCAATAAAACCGCTACTACCTAAGAACACCATAATACAAAAAAGGCAAAATGTCAAGCGAGATCAAATAGTTAATACTTGAATAGATACGGGGCATTCTGATAAAAAAATGCCCTCCCAAAAAATGTTGTCACTAATTGCTACCTATTTCTCTTTAGGAGGTAATTTTTTCATAATCAACTGGATCCCCTCTTTTTTTGTCTTTACCCTATGATCGAATTCTCCCCTTTTAATCATTCTGATCAAGCGTCCTAAGTCAGGACCAGGGGAGATGCCTGTCGTCCGTATGATCTCTGCGCTTGTCAAAAGCCCTTTCTTAATGATCTTGCGGTATCGCTCGTAATCTCTAAGAGATCCGATCATTCTGTTTGTAATCAGGAAATCGATCGCAGCGTCCCCCGTTAACACAAACAAATCGAATAACATCCCTCTTCC